>Ga0315279_10000683_pt1 | contig 63231 bp, 59 predicted proteins | sample YL17G06_20_MG_FD_203694 | JGI IMG/M metagenome (GOLD analysis project Ga0315279, IMG submission 203694) | Sediment microbial communities from Yellowstone Lake, YNP, Wyoming, USA - YL17G06_20 | ecosystem: Environmental > Aquatic > Freshwater > Lake > Sediment | place: USA: Wyoming | collected...
CAACGGTGATTCGTGGACCTCGAGTTTCTGAACGCGCTCGACGAAAACTGGCAACCCGTGTCGAAGCCGGCGCGGATTGGCTGGCTGGTGTTCTACGCCGTCTTTCTCTTCTACGCGCTCACCAGCAAGAGCATGTCGCTGTTCGTCGATCTGGTCTTCGTGCCCATTCACGAAGGCGGGCATCTCCTGCTCAGCGATTGCGGCGAGACGCTCCACGTGCTGGGTGGGACCATCCTGCAACTCTTCGTGCCACTCGCTATCGCGGTTTACTTCGTGTTCCAACGACATGTGGCCGGTGCGGCCTTCGCAGCTTTCTTCTTTTTTGAGAACTTCCTCAGCGTAGGGACCTATATGGCCGATGCCCGGGCGGTGGCACTCGACTACGTCACCGTGGGCGAAGGAGAAGCGTTGCACGACTGGACCACGATGTTCATCAAACTGGGGGTGCTGGAATACGATACCACGATCGGGCACACGGTCCGGGCGCTGGGCTGGCTCGGCATGCTGGGTGTGGTTGCCTGGTTTTGGTGGAGGTCCAAACCAAGCACCCTCACGGCAGCGAACACTGCTGGATAGCGCGGGCCGCGATTCTGGCCCGTCGCCGCTAGCGGCGCGGGCCGAGAGCTTACCTGACCAAGCGGCCGCCGTCCATCAGCAAGGTTGCACCGGTCATCCAGGAGGCGTCCTCGGACGCCAGATAAAGCGCCGCCTGGGCTACCTCCTCCGCAGTCCCGATTCGACCCAGCGGATAGAATCGCGCCATCTCCTCTTTGCGTTTCTGCGCATCCTCAGGAGAGAGATACGTTTCGTGGATGGGTGTATCCACGACCGCGGGGCAGATGGTGTTCACGCGGATGCCCTCGGCGCTGTGTTCCTGCGCCAGCGCCAGGGTGAGCATATTGATGGCCGCCTTGGTGATGGCGTAGGCGCCGAAACCGGGCGAGGGCTTGAGGGCCAGGCTGGAGGAGATATTGATGATCGTTCCGCCGCCCCGCCGAAGCAGCCAGGGAACGGAAAGCTGCGCCACCCAAAACGGGTTCTTGATATTGTGGGCGAGCAGCTCGTCGAGATGGGCTTCATCGACTTCCAGGAGCTTGCGCTGGCGGGAGATGCCGGCGCTGTTGATGAGGATGTCCAGACCGCCGAAGTGTTCGGCGCATTCTTGCACGGCCCTGCGAGCCTCCTCCCGCAGGCTCAGGTCTGCCGCTACACATTTGACGCGGGAAGGGTCGGCGCCCATCGACTTCGCGACGGCATCGAGCTTGGCGGGTGTGCGCCCCACCAGCGTCAGCTTCGCCCCTTCTTGAGCAAACAAGAGAGCGCAGGCCCGGCCAATCCCCGAGCCCGCGCCTGTAATCAACGCAACCTTCCCTGCCAGCTTCATCGCACCTCCAAGCCGCGCGCCTTGTCTATGCCCCCTGGATGTTTTCCCACCCGCGACTTAAGTCGTTTGAGGGTCGGGAGCGCACAGTATAGCATTGCGTGTGGGGCTACTCAGGCAGTGGCAGACCGCGGTTGCGCGCCCAGCCTTCGAATGGTGCGGTGGCTGGTCAACGGTGGGGTTGTTCACATGGGCATCAAAGCGCTGCTTCGACGCATCTTTCTGATCGACCTCATCCGAGGTCTGAAGCTGACGTTTTCCTATCAGCGCCCCAGCGCCACCTGCACGGAGCAGTACCCGCTCGAGCGGCCCCGGGTGGCGGAGCGCTACCGCGGCGCGCCCCGGCTGAACAACCACCCCCAGACCGGCGAGACGCTCTGCATCGCCTGCAACCTCTGCTCGCTGGCCTGCCCGGAGAACCTGATTGTGGTGAGTTGGGAGCGCACGGAAGACCGCAAGAAGAAACTCACCACCTTCACCTACGACCTGTCGCGGTGCATGTTCTGCGGGCTGTGCGAGGACGCCTGCCCGGTGGACGCGCTGGAGTTGACGCAGGATTTTGAGATGGCCCACTACGCCCGCGAGGGGATGATCTGGGACCGCCAGGCGCTGGAAGAAGGTCCGCGGCCTACGCGCTTCACGCGCTAATACAAACGCACTAACTTATGTTACCACAGGGTTCTTGTAGCGCCGCCATCCTGGCGGCCAAGGCCGGCTAGAAGCCAGCGCTACGAAGGAGGCTGTCACTTCAGTTTGTGCGTTTGTATTAGTTCCCTGACCCAGCGGAAGGATTGTTACGACCGCTGGAGTTGGCGCGCCTTCGGCGCTCCTCGCCACGTTCGTGCCGGCTGAGCACGAGGACCCCCTCAAATCTTATTCTGAATGGGGAGGCTCCCCCTGTGGTGAGACCACCGCAGGCAGGCCGGTGGGAGGCGGCATCCGCGGCAGGGAGGTGGAGCGGCGACCCGGGGGTTGCGATAGCGGAGCGAGTCGCCGCTCGTTGAAGCTTGTTTATTTCTTCTTCGGAGGTACGACGGCGTCCTTGAAAGCCTTCGCCAGACGGAACTTCACGACCGTCTTGGCAGGGATCTTAATGGGCTCGCCGGTTTGAGGGTTCCGCCCCATGCGCGCTTTGCGATTGGCCTTGACAGCCTTGCCCAGGCCGGGGATGACGAACTGCCCGCTGCTCTTGCACTCCTTGGTCGCCAGGCCGGCAAGCTCTTCCAGAACCGCCGCGGCGGCCTTTTTTTGGATACCCGCCTTCTCTGCCAGGTGCGACACCACTTGCGACTTGGTCATCACTTTCGCCATGTGCTGCTCCTCTCCTCATCCGGGATTTGTTGGGTCCAAGGCCATGATGGCTGGCGGACACTGTAAGCAATTCGCGCCAAGCTGTCAAGCCATTTTCCGCAGGTCGCCTCGACGCAAGCCAGAAAACATGCGGCTATGAGAAAGACCGGGCAGGCCATCACCGCGCGGCGGGTATTGCAATGTCCCATCGCTTCCGATATATTGAAACCAGGAAGGGGCGGATGCCGATTTTTGAATATCGCTGCCGGGATTGCGGGACGAAGTTTGAAAGAATCGTCCCTTCTGCGGGCGCGGCAGTCACCTGCAAGAATTGCGAAAGCGCGCGCGTGGACAAGCTGCTCTCGGTCTTCGCGGTGGCGAGAGGGGCTCACTCCGCGGCCCCCTTCGAGCCCGGCCCCTGCGGCGCTTGCGGCGCAGCCCGCCGCGGAATGTGTGGGGAATAAACGGCCGGGCACCTCCACCCCAGAAATAGCTCCAAATAGTTGGAACGGCACTAGCCGCCAGGGCACAGCTTCACGCGCGCCGTCGTGAGCCGCTTCTATACCCCCCCTTTAATGCTCGGGCGGATCTTGCGCACGCTTCTTTCCCGAACTTCCTCATCAGTGGTAAGGTATCCGTCCTCAGACCGACAAAGGTTTTCGCGGAGCCTGCATGCCTCGGGTCGAGATACGGTTGCTCAAAACGCACGAGGAATACCGTGCCTGCGAACGCCTCCAGATGGAGGTCTGGGGCACCTTGGGGGCGGGCAGCGAAGTACTAAGCGTCACGCAAAAGTACAGCGGAGTCGTGCTGGGCGCCCTATTGGGGGGGGAGGTAGTGGGTTTTCTTTACGCCTTTCTCGCCCGGCGGCAGGGGGAGCTGATTCACTGGTCGCACATGATGGCCGTGGAACCCCGGCATCGGGACAAAGGTTTGGGTTTCCGAATGAAACTCGCTCACCGCCAGTTCGCGCTTGCGCAAGGAATCAAATCCATTTGCTGGACCTTCGACCCGCTCCAGAGCCGGAACGCCGCGCTGAACCTCGCGCGCCTGGGCGCCCGGGTGGAGGAATACGTGGCGGACTGCTACGGGCAGTTCCCCAGCGTCATCGAGAAGGGCCTGCCGAGCGACCGCTTCGTGGTGGACTGGCGCATTGCGAGCGCGCGCGTGGCGCGGCGGCTGCGCCATGGTCCGCCGCCCGTGAAAGGCAGGCGCTTGCCTCGGGTCAACGAGACGCAAGTTAGGAGCGGCGGTTTTCTCGAAAACCGGCGAATTCACCTCAACTTGAGCGACGCGCGGCTCCTGGTCGAGGTCCCCACGAACACGGATGCGATGCGCCGGAAGGCCCTGCCGCTGGCGCGGCGATGGCGGATGGAGGCGCGCAGGATCTTTCAGCATTATGGGAAAGCCGGATACCGCGTGGTGGATTTTCTTCCCCCCAGCCCCGGGAGCGCGGGGTGTTGCTTCTACCTTCTCGGCCGGTGGTCGCAAGAGGCCGCTTGAAACCAGCCGGGAAGTCAAAATAGAATGGGCACCCTCGAGAAGAGCTATGGCCGCTGAAGTGGTCTTTACCCGCGGGGTGTCCGTCACGGAGCTGATCGAGCGCCAGCTTCAGGGCACGACAACCTCCCTCGAGGCGGCGCTCTACCGGTTCAACAATCCGCGTCTGGCGCGCGCGCTCGAAGACGCCGCGCGCAGAGGGGTCCGCATCCGCCTGCTCCTGGACCGCAACAAGTACGAGGAGTCGCCGGCGGCGCGAGAAGTGTTGTCGAACGGCCGTATTCCCTTTCGGCTGCTTTTCGGCCGGGAGGGACGCGGGTCGAAGATGCACCATAAATTTGTTATTCTCGACGGACGCGCGGTGCTCACCGGGAGCTATAACTGGACGCTGGAGTCGGAACACCAGAACTACGAGAACCTCCTCATCCTGCGCGCGCCGGAGGAAGTGGAGCCCTACGCCCGAGAGTTTGAGATGCTCTGGGCGACTGCCACGGAGGCCGGCCGGAGGTAAGGTCGAGAAGGCGCCTCGCGGCAGTTTCAGCGCCCACTGAGGAAGCAGCTTATGCCAGCCAAGGACACCTCGGAGACCAAGCCCGTGCGGCAAAACGCCTACGAGTTCTATATCATGCGCCACGGTATTGCCGTGACGCGCGGCAGCGCGGGTTTTTCGGACGATGCCAAGCGCCCCTTGACCCCCGAGGGCAAAAAGAAAATGCAGGAGATTGCCCGGGGGCTGAGCAAATTGGGATTTGACGTGGACTGGATTGTCTCCAGCCCCCTGCTGCGGGCGGCGGGGACCGCGGAAATCCTTGCCGCCTCACTGGGCTTGAAGGTTCCCGTGGATTTCTGCGACGCGCTTGGCCCCGGGGGCTCGCCCGAGGCGCTCATCACCTTCCTTGCCAAGCATCCCCATCGCAAACGCGTCCTGGTGGTGGGCCACGAGCCGGACCTGAGCCTGATGGGCGCCCGGCTGATCGGCGCCGGCCGTCATGCCAACCTGACCTTCAAGAAGGGCGGCTGCTGCCTCATCACCTTTGATGAATTCCCTCCAAAATCTCCAGGGCAGCTCGTCTGGTGGCTCACCCCGCGGCTGATCCGCAAGATGGCGTAATGGCGCCGCTTGGAAGGGCGTTGTAAGTCGATGGGGGGAGGGGTAGACTACGGCTCGGACGCGAGTCCGGGTAGTTAACCCATCCGACACAGTTTGGAAGGATTCCGAGGAAGCCGAGGCTTCTCCCACGACCTTTCTGGGGCACCTCCAATGGATGAAGCGAATAAAGCATCTGTCCCCCCGGTCCTTGAGGCGTCGACTCTGGAGGATCCGGCGCCAGCCCCCGCCGCCGAGCCGGTGAAAACTCTTTCCTCCGAGGAATGGAGCAAGGTGCGGGAACTGGCTCTGCGGCAGCTTGACCGCTTCATCTCGTTGGAGCCGAAAGTGCTGCGGGGCGACGATCCGGACGCCATCCACGACATCCGGGTGGCCAGCCGGCGCCTCCAGCAGGTGCTGGACCTGCTCTATCCCGACGCGCGCCAGAAGGAAGTGCGGCGGCTGCGGCGCAGGATTCGCCGCTGCCGGCGGGCGCTGGGCGAAGTCCGCAACTGCGACGTGATGCTGGACGCCGTCAAGCAATCCCTGGCGCGCAAGCGCGCGGCGCGCCGCGAGGCCTGGACCGCCGTCCGGCACTATCTGCTGGAACGTCGCGCCGGGAGTTTTCAACAAGCCATGCGCAAGCTCAGCAAGGTGAACCTGGCCGTGCTCTACGTGCGGCTGAAGGACCTTTTGGCGACGGAGGGCGCGGCGGCGGAACCGGCCCCCTCACCAGAGGTGATCGCGTTTCCGGACCAGCCTACCTCCGACCAGTTCCCCCAGCGGCTGGCGCAATCGCTGGAAGGCGTGTGGGAGGCCTTCCAGAAGCAGGTGGCCGAGTCCCAGCGCGACGCACGGGGGTCGGTCATTCACGGCGTGCGCATCGCCGCCAAACGACTGCGCTACCTGATTGAAGTGATCCACGAGTTTGAAGTGACGGGCAGCGCCGAAGCGCTCACCTGGCTGCGCGGCCTCCAGCAACACCTGGGGGATTGGCATGACCTGGAAGTCCTGGAACAAATGATGGTGGATATGGTGGCCCGGCCGGCCTTCCTGCGCGAGCACCTGGAACTCGCCATGGAAGTGCAGAAACTGATCCTGCGGGGGCGCGTGGAGAAGAAAGATTTTGAGGGGAAGTATTTTGCGATGACGCGCGATACGCCGGAATGGCAGGGCCTAAAAGATTGGGTGGCTCACCTGCTGGAATCCCCGTCGGCGGCTTTTGCCAGGGCGTGAAGGGGGCTTTCCGGTTGCTTTTCCGCCCCGACCGCGGGTTCGCCGAGGGCTGGCGTTTCTGCGGGCGTGGGCTCTGGCGCCTCGGCCCGTTCCGCGGGCGGAGTGGGCACAGCAAACAAGGGCTCTCGCGGCTCGCCGCTTAACACGCGCGCAATGCCACTGCGCAGCCGTTCGAAGACAGTGCGAATATCCGGGGTGGCATCAATCACTTCAAAGCCGTATTCCTGCGCCAGGGTGTCGAACTGCGCCAGCAAGGACATCTGGTACTTGCGGAAGCTTTCGTACATATCCTCACTGGGGTGGAGGTCCATGCCGGATTCCCAGTAGTCGAAGCCGCGTGAGAAAACCACCCGCGGGATGAGGTCGTCCACGCCAATGCGCAGGTAAAAGACCGCATCGGGCTTGATGGCGAAACTGTAAGCGCTGCGAATCCAGGCCGGATCGATGCCGCGGATGATGGCCCGCGCCATCAGGGAATAAATGTAGCGGTCGGTGAGCACGACGAAACCCGCGCGCAGGGCCGGAACAATTTCGTCTTCCAGGCGGTTGGCAAAATCCGTGGCGTAGAACAGGCCCAGGGTGATGCGGCCCAGGGTGTGGCCTTCCTTGGCCTGCTTGATACCCTTGCCCGCCAGGGCGGAACGGCTCACCCCCGTGTCCAAAACGGCGCGGCCTTGTTGCTCGAGCCAGGGCTTGAGGAGGTTGATCTGGGTTGAGCGGCCCACCCCGTCGGTGCCTTCAATCACAATCAATTTGCCGGTCAGGTCGGCCAGGTTCATTCCCGGCAAAACCACTCCATAGGTTTCTCTCACGGCGCCACCCTCAATCGCTTGGCTTGCGCCAGCTTGGCTCTGACGATTTGGCGCATCTGGGTTTGCTGATCCTCGATGGGCAGTGTGGCATCCACCACGGTGAGGTCGAACTCCGCCACCATCTTGTCGTACGCTTCCAGGATGCGCCCCTGGAAGATTCCAAAACTGTCTTCGGGGTCCTCGCTGAGCCCCAGGTCCATCCCCGCCTCGTAGAACTTGACGCCGGCGCGCCCGTCCAGGATGCGCTTCATCGCCACATCCAGAGCCACCCGGAAATAGAAAGCCACGGTGGGTCTCACCGCGAAACCGTATAGCTCGCGCACCCACTGGGGGTCCATCCCTCGCACCACATCGCGGGCAAAAGCGGTGTAGATGTAGCGGTCGCAGAGCACCACCGCTCCCGCCTTCAGAAGCGGAATAATGTTGTGCTCCATGCGGTCGGCAAAGTCGGTGGCGTGAATCAGCGAAAAGGTGGCGGGAGTCAGCATCTGCTTCTTCTTGCCCCGCTTCGTAGTATCCCGGACGAGCGGCGAGGAGTTCCACTCGCTGAACACCGTGCCGTAGCCTTCCGCTTGCAACCACTGATGCAAGAGCATTAACTGCGTGGATTTTCCGGAGCCATCGATCCCCTCCACAACAAAGAGCTTGCCGGGGAAGCGATGCTCACCGTAGCGCTTCATGGGGGTACTCCCAAAGCTTTGCGGGCAATACGCTAGTGAATCTTACCATAACATGCGGCCTTGCGCCCGGAAAGAGAAAGCAAGGCGAAAGCCGGGCCTTTGGGGTTTTGCCTGAAGAAACCCAGGAAGGGAAAGGGCTCTGAACCTATCTACTGCATTTCTAAGCAGCTGGAGACTTGGTCCAATCCCGGCGAAAGCGTTGCCCATGGCCACGCCGGGGGTGAGGGGTCGCGGCGTCAATTTCGCCAGGCCGAAATCCAAAATCTTCGCTTGCCCGCGATTGGTGACAAAGATATTCGCCGGCTTGATGTCGCGGTGCATGATCCCTTTCGCGCGGCGCGCTGCAAGCTCTTGCTCCTTCTGCCGCCGACTTGTGGCATTATGTAGCGCGCAGTCACTCTTTCACCCGGAAGGCTTGAGATGAAAAACCCGTGGTTGTTTTCACTCCTCTTGGTGTTCGCTGGCTCGCCCGCAATCCTTTTGGCCCAGGCGGGACGACCCAAGATCATTGACGCGCACGTTCACCACAACGGTGACCCGGCCTTTCTGGAAAAGCTGGTCGCCAAACTCGATTCCGTCGATGGTCTCGCTCTCCTCATCACCGCTCCGCAAGACCTCCCGAGCGTCACCGCCTTCATCAAGAAGCACCCGAACCGCCTGGTTTGCATGGGCGAGCTCCGGCTCGACGACCCCGTGGCGGTTTCTCTGGTGGACCGCTTCCATGCCGCCGGCTGTCGCGGCCTGAGCGAAATCACCTCCCCGCTCAAGAACTACGACGACCGCAGCTACTGGCCCATCTACGAGCGCGCGGAACAATACGGGATGATTCTGCTCTTCCACACCGGCATCGTGAACCGGCCCGACCCCAGCATCCCTTCGGACATCAGTGTGGAGCGCATGCGGCCCTCGCTGCTCGACGCCATCGCCCGACGCTTCCCCAGGCTCACCATCATCGGCGCGCACCTGGGCAATCCGGACTACGCCTGGGCCGCCGAAATCGCCCGCTGGAATCCCAATCTCTACTTCGATGTCTCCGGCTCCTCGCTCATCAAGAAACAGCATGACCCCACCTTCTGGAAAACCATCTTCTGGTGGTCCGGGGTGGTGAGCCCTCACACGCCCGCCGGCGGGCCGGACGCGTTTGAGAAACTGGTGTTTGGATCAGACGTGTTCAACGGGGAACTGGAGGAGTTCGACCGGGAACTGGAACGCTACCACAAGATGCTCGACGCCTGCGGCGTCCCCAAGGCCGCCCAGGACAACATCTTTGCGGGCACCGTGTGGCGCATCCTCGGGGCTCGGGACTAGGGACTCGGAAAAGACTGCGGGCGGGCCCAGTGTAGAGATGTCCCCCTGGGGCCACCTCCTGACGAAGACGCGCTACGGCCGTGTCTCTACGGCGTCGCCACGGGAATCTCCACATTCGAGGGAAAGCGTTTGGAGCGGTACACGCGCTGCGTGGCTTTCTGGTAGTCGGCTTCCGTGGCGGTGAAAATATTCTTCACAAACTTCTGAGGGTTGCGGTCGATCAAGGGGAACCAGGTGCTTTGGACCTGCACCATGATCCGGTGCCCTTCCAGGAAGGCGTGGTTGTTGGAATGGAGGTCGAGAGCGTAGGGGGTGACCTGGTTGGCGACGACCGGTTCGGGTTTGTCGAAATGGTTGCGGAAGCGCGCGCGCAGGACTTCGTCGGCGATCATCAACTGGTAGCCGCCCAGCTTGGGGTCCTGGGGATAATCTTCCGGGTAAACATCGATGAGCTTCACGATCCAGTCGCTGTCCGTGCCGGAGGTGGAGGCGAACAGGTGCGCGACGATATCCCCGGAGACCACCACATCTTCTTTCAGCGGCTCGCTTTCCCAGCTCAGCACGTCGGGACGCAGGTGAACGAAGCGTTGATCCTCGACCAGCCAGACCGGCCACCCTGGCCCAGGATAGGTTGGTTCGATGGGACGCCGCCGGTAGGGGACGGGGCGGGCGGGATCGGAAACGTAGCTGTCCGATTCTTGTTCGCCATCCCGCCGCGGAGGTTCAAAGGATAGCCGGCCGGAGCCGCGGAAGTAGAGTTTACGCGCGGAGATGTTCCGGCGGGGCGGCCACTGGTCGTAAGATTCCCACTGGTTGGAGCCGGTCTGGAAGGTCAGCGCCTCCTGAAGCGGCAGGCTCCCTTGATTTTTTAACCAGTAGGCGAACCAGGGCGCCTGAATTTTTTCTCGGAAGTACTTGCTGGTGTCGCTTCCGAAATCGATCTTGCCCAGCGTCCGCCCATCGCCCTCCGCCCAGCCGCCATGGTTCCACGGCCCCACGGCCAGGTAGTTCAGGTGCTGCGCGTCCTTCTTCTCGAGGGTCTCGTAAATCTTCAAGGGGCCGTAGAAATCCTCCTGGTCCCACCAGCCCGCCACGTTCAGGTTCGGCACCGTCAGCTTATGCAGATAAGGCGTCACCGCCTGTTTCTGCCAGAAGGTGTCGTAATTGGGATGCTCCACGAAAGCGTTCCAGGTGGGCAGGGTGCCGCGAGCGTATTGGGCATTGAAGTTGGAGAGCGCGCCCAGCGCCAGGTACCACTCGAAGGTGTCGTACTTGTCGAAGCTGAAAGAGGAATTCGTTTTCGAGGTTTCCATGCGCGCCGAGTACTCGAGACCGTAACTCAGGCGGAAGGCGCCGTTGTGGTGGAAATCGTCGCCAAGATACATGTCGGCGGGGGAAGCTTGTTCTGACACCGCCTTGACAGCCGGGTGCGGGTCGAGCATGGCCATCACGGTCAGCCAGCCGCCGTAAGAAATCCCCAGGACTCCGACATGCCCGTTATGGTTCGGGACGTTTTTCAGCAGCCACTCGATGGTGTCATAAGTGTCGGTGCTTTCATCAATGGCTTTGGGATCGCTTTGGTCGCGGGGGAGACGCAGCATCACGAACTGGCCTTCGGACTGGTAGCGGCCGCGAATGTCCTGAAACACGAAGATGTAGCCATCGCGAATGAGCTCGTGGTAGGCCCCGAATCTCCGCGTGATGCCCTGCTCATCGTCGTTCAGCCCGTAGGGCGTCCGATGGAGCAGGAAGGGTAAGGGTTGCTGTGCGTTCCTCGGCACGTAGATTTCCGTGTGCAGGCGCACCCCGTCGCGCATGGGGATGAGGGCGTCGGTCTTCTCGAAGATCCGGCTGAGGTCGGTTCCAGCTTCTGCCTGGCTGTGGCGGCGCGCCACGAAGAGCAGTGAGATTGCGCCAGCGAAGAGGAAGAGCAGCAGGAGAGTTCTCTGGTGTTTCATAAGGAATCCCTTGCTAGCGGAGGGCCGGAACTTGTCCCCACCTTGTCGGGAGGGCCCTCCCGTTTGACCTTCGGGGCGGGAAGCATACCACGCGCGGGGGCGGTTGGCGACCTGTCCCGATCCCTCGTCGTGGGTCACTTTGGCTTTTTTGTAGCGGCGGTCTATGACCGCCGGCTTTTGATTCAATAGATTCCGGCGCTCGTAGAGCGCCGTTACAGCAAACTGACCCACTACCCGATCCCTCGGGGACCGCCCCTACAACGGGTTTATCAGATGTCCGCGCGGGTCACGACGCATTGGCGCGGCGGTGTAGGTGCCCACCTGAAGGCGGACGCTACTTTTCCTTTTCGAGCTTTTCGATTTCCACTACCGGGCTTTTCAGCGTGGGGTCGAGCGCTAGGGCGTGGCGAAAAGTTTCGAGGGCCGGCTCGACCATCCCCATCTTCTCCTGGACGTAGCCTTTCAGCACCCAGGTGTGCGAGTCCGCGTAGGTGCGTTCCGCCAGCAGCACTTCCTCCCGCGCCTCGGGATATCTTTCTGTTTCATAAAGCACGCGAGCCAGGGCGAAGTGGAGCCGACCGTTGAGGGGATTCAAAGCCGAACCGTGGCGGTAGGTTTGCTCCGCCTGCGTCACTTCTCCGCGGTCTTCCAGGAGCATGCCGGAGCGGTAGTCGCGTTCGGCCCCGGCAAAGCGCGTTCGCTGGAGCAGAAGGGCGGCGGCCGAGACAAGCACGGCCACGCTCGTGAGCAGGCGGAGCGCTCTGTAGGTAGGGGAGGTGCCTTGTGCCCCTCCCGTCGTTTTTTTTCCGGGAGGACCATCCCGACAAGGTCGGGACAAGTTCCGGTCCTCCCCTACACGGGCGTGGCTCGCCGCCGCGACAGCGGGAAACGCCAGCAATGTGAAGATGAGCAGGAAAGTTGGCGGGATGGCAAATTGGAAATTGAAAAATGAGTCCACGAGCATAGCCGTTACGCCCCCGGCGCCCGCGGCAAGCCACAGGCGCGTGGTGGGGGATTCCGCGGCGCCGAGCACCGTGCGCGCTTCTCGCCCGTAAGTCCAGAGAAGCCACGCAAAAGCGCCAAAGCCCAGCATGCCCGTTTCGAGCAAGAGTTGCAGAGGATCATTGTGGAGCAGACGGTTGTTGGTCCAATAAACGGTCAGATCAGGGTGCGCGGCAAGGAAGCGCGCCTGGAGTTCCAGGTAGCGAAGCTGGTAGGCGCCCCAGCCGCTCCCCAGGAGCGGGTGCTCGGCAAACATCGGCCAACTAAAACGCCAGAGGTAGGTTCGCCCCTCGAGGCGTCCGAGGACATTTATTAGACTGCCGCCGAACAAGGTTACGAGCGTGACGGCGGTCGGCGCAACCACACCACGCACCTGCGCGCTCCGGCGCTCCTTCTCTGCCGGCGCGCCGAGGGTAGCAGGCGGGCGCATCGACCAGGGCTTCCAAACGAGTCCCGCTACGAGCAGGCCGGCAGCAAGGCCACCCCAGGCGCCGCGCGAGCCCGCGCTTACGATGGCCGCCAGCATCGCTGCCGCTGCCGCCCACCAGGAAGCCCTGAGCCACAACTTTGAGGCCGCCGCTCCCAGGGCCAACGCCAGGATGATGGTTCCGATCAAGTATCCGGCAACGAAGTTGGGGTTGCCGAAGGTGGCGTACATGCGCATGCGCGCCACCATCTTCCCCCAGTCAATGCGGTAGCCGCCATAAAGCAGTGGGTCGTGGCCAGCCCATTGCAGCAGAGCGATGGCAGCCACAACGGCTCCCGCCAGCGCGGCCAGCCTGGCGAGCCGCGCCAGGGCGCCCTCACCTTCGCCCTTACCCCACGAAACCAGAAGCAGGACCCACGCAGGTCCACACAGGAAGTATACCGACTCATGCAGGCTGAAGACGGGGACCGGGCTGTTCTTCGAGGAAAGGAGAACCGCGATGGCCAGCAGGGCTAGCGGCGGGCCCAGCCGAAAAGGCTGGGGCCAGACGAGCTTACCCCACATCAGGCCCAGGGCCCAGGCCGCCAGGCCAACGATGATGAGGACTTGGGTGAGGAATATCTTCGGGTAAGAGAACTGTTCTGCGAAGCCGCGAGAAAAAACCAGAGGCAGGACCAACAGCAGTCCCACCTCAAGTAATCTTCTCCCAAGGCGCCAAAAGCCTGCCGGCCATTCGCCGGCGCTACCGCGGGGTTCGGGCGCCTGTGAAAAACTCATGCGGGGATTCTACACCGGCGGAGCCTCCCGCTACTTTCCCAACCGCTTCTTGAGGTACAGGAAAATGCGGCCCTTCGATCCACTGCTGGACATGTCCGCAAAGTTGTAGATCTTGCCGTCGTTGAAGACGATACGGAAGATGCCGGTGGGCTGGTTCATCTGCGTCATCTCGCCCAGGGATTTCACGCCCGAGACCGGCTCCTCAAACGCCACCTTGCCGGCGTCGATAAACTTCAGCGAGCTGCCGCTGACTTCCAGGCCTGACTTCGTCTGCGCGGGAGTCGCCTCGCCCGCTTGCCAGTTGCCCTTGCTCGCTTCCATCATGCCCTGCGCCATCTTCGGCATCAACTGCATGTAGTCCATGTCGCCTTCGCCGAGATACATCAGCGGCAACACGATCGGCATGTTGGCGGACTTCGAGATGCGGAACGGCTCGCCCGTCCCCGTGCTCCTGGCCATCCCCGTCCCGCAGGGGCCCTCCTCGAGGTCCAGCGGCACCCTGATCTGCGCCACCAGGCGGTTGGGGTTCTCCACCTTCAGGCTTTCCGGTTTGATGGACCCGCCGACGCAGTTGAGCTCAAAGCTCAGCCTGTCGAGACCCTTTCCGGTGATCACCACCTGGCCGTAGCCGCCCGGTGGCGCGGAATCCGGCGAGATCTGCGTGATCTCCATGCTGCCCACTTGGCTGGCGCCGATCTCCGGCGTGGCTTCTTCCGAGGCTTTGGTTTCTTTGCCCACGGGGGGCTTCTTGTCGGACTTCTTGGGGAGCTTGGGAAGCTTGGGCAATCCAAACTGCGCGGATGCCGTAGAGGCTCCAGCGAGTAAACACATAACCATTCCCGCCAGCCCCAGTCGTAGCAAGAAGCTAAGGGAAGAACTTTGCCGCCTGTGCATGCGTCCTCCTGAGGCCAAACTCTATCAAGAGTTCTGGATTGTTTCGTACCTCACACGCAACATAACGTGAAGAGATATGCAAGCATAACACCAGTGCCGACAACGTATCAATGGTCAAGGAACTTGAAATGCTGTGGCAGGAGCGGGACCTTGAAACATGGGGGTTAAAACTCGCCCCGTCCGCCAATCACAATGGCGGACGGCACTCGGAGCCGATTCCCAACTTCGGGATCGGGGTGAAGCGGCGGCCGCTTGCGGCGTGCCAGCCTCTGGGGCCCGCCGCCACTGGCTCACCCATAACCTGCCCAACCAACACCCCCTCCCGGTAACCATGAAGAGTCAGAAAGACTTACAGCGCGGCTGGTGACCATCTTCGCGTCAGGCACGTCTAAAGGGTGAAGGCAGGAGGCGCGTGAGGCGAGGCAGCGCGCGGGGAGGTCGCGCGCAACACCCACAGGCGGGACCATCGCCGCAGGGTTGGGCTGGCGGTTTTATCGGGACAGGTTGCCTCGCGCGGTAAGGGAGAGGGAAGCATTGAGCGTCGGGCACACAGTTCGGGTCGCAGGCTGGGTGAGGCGTGCCGCCCGGATGAAATCAGGCGTGGCGACCCGGCGGGAGAACAAGAAAGCTGCAGTTTGTGAAACCTCCATGCCAAGCGTTGCGTATTGGTAATTAGCGCATGGCTCTTCGAGGAAGGTGAGGCGCTCATGGTACTGCGGATGAATGGCAACACCGAGATCGAGAACCTACAGCACTATCCGGCGGAGGTGGTCGAGACCGTGCGCGCGTTGCTGGCCGTCGGCGCCCCGGCCAACCCCGACCCCCACCGCAAGAACTTCTACGACGTGGAGAACGGCACGCACGTCTTCTACATCCACGTGTGCCCCAGCGGCAAGGTCCTGCTGCTCGCCACCTGGGCCAAATACCCCGCCAGCATGCCCGCCGAGGAGAGCGAATTGCTCGCCCAGCCCTGCGCGTGAAACCGGGGCGGAGAACAAGGAAGTTGCCCCAGCCTGCGTATTTACGGGCGAGGCGGCGCTCTGTACGGGCGAGGCGGCGCCTCGCCCCTACTACTACCACGACCGATTCTGTACGGGCGCCGGCTGGCGCAGATTCGCGTTTGGTGCGAGTCTGCGATTCTGCCCTGGCATGATGGCTGCGGAGAAGCGGTAGCCACGGTTGACTCGTTTTGTGAGTCAACCGTGGGTTCGTCGGGTCAGAAAACCCCACGGTTGGAAAAAGCCCAACCGTGGCTACCCGCCCTTCCCCGAAAAGCCGCAGGTCCGGAGAGCGGAACCTGCGCTACAACACCGCTACGAGAATATGGCACAATGCCGGGCTGCTTTGCAGCGCAGAGCTCGCGCTCTGCGCCAGGCGGCGGGTGATTGGACCACTGGGCGATAGAGTGATTGAGTCAGTGAACCGATCAACCGATGAGCTGCGGGCGCAATTGTTTCCGCCGGCGCTGGCAGGACATTATGTCCCCAGGCTAGATACCTAGTCTTAGGAAATCTGCCCGGATTCCTGGGGCGCAAATTATAATGGCGCGCGGAACCCCCCATGCCCACCTCACGCGATCCTGATTTGCTCCGCCGGCTGCAGAGTGAGATTGAATCCTTCCTGAGTTCGCTGCGACACCCCATTGTGGTGGAGAACGAAACGCAACTCTTCGACCTCACGGCGGCCGAGTGGCGGCTGAGGAGTGAGTTCGGCAAGCTGCTCTTCGAGGCGTGGAACCCTGCGCGCTCCATCGCCCGGCGCGTGGAGCAAATCGCCTACCGCGACCCCGGACGGATGGGAATCTTCGTGCGCAAGCCCGGGGGACGTGAAACCGGCACGCTGGAATTCCGCGAGCTCCAGCGGCCGGCGCAAAGCGGGCGCGGCGACGGGCGGGCGCGCTTTCGCCGGGAACTCCTCGCTATGCTGGGGCGGGAATTTCCAGACTGGAAGCTCGAGCGTGTCAGCAACCGCTCCGACCGTGAGCACTCCTTCTCCGCCTGCTACCTGCGGGGCCTGGCGCGGCAGGGCCGGACCGCCTGGGCCTTCCTCGGCCTGGGCGAGGAGGAGTCGTCCGCGGCCGCCGACGCGGTCCTGGCTTTCGGCCTGGTCTGGCTGGATTGGCTGCGCGGGCAGTCGGAGCGGGTCAGCGTGGGCGGACTCAAGTTGTTTCTGCCTCGCAGCGCCGTCGAACTCATCGCGCACCGCGCGACCTGCCTGGATCGTCGCGCCCTGCACGTGGAAATCTATGCCTGGAATTCCGGCGAAACACGCCCGGCGCCCGTTGACCTGAACGACTACGGGAATGTTGACACCCGGCTCGTGCCGCGCCGCCAGGGGGAAGCGCTCGCGGAGCGTCACCAGGGGCTGCTGCGGGACTTGCTGGGCGAAGCGGCCGGCCGCGTCGATGTGGCCATCGACCCTTCCGGCGCCGCCCTCTCGCTGCGCGTGCTGGGGTTGGAGATTGCGCGGGTCGAGGGCGCCCTCGCCCCGCGGGTTTACTTCGGTCTGGAGGGAAGTGTCCGCCGGCTCGAGGAGGACAACCGCCAAGAGTTCCGCGAATTTGTGCAGCGCGTCCTCGAGCTGCGGCGGGCGCGCACCCCCGATCCCCAACACGAGTTCTATCGCCTCCAGCCCGAGCGCTGGCTGGAGAGCCTGCTGGTGCGCGACATCACCAAGCTCGACCCGGCGCTCCTGCCCACCTGCGTCTATCAGCAAGTCCCGGCGGTCTCGGGGGTTGACCGCGGCGTCATCGATGTCCTCAGTATTACCCGGCAGGGGCGCCTGGCAGTGATTGAGCTGAAGCTCCACGAGGAGATCAACCTGCCGCTGCAAGGCCTGGATTACTGGCTGCGCGTGAAGTGGCTGAACGAGCGCGGGCAGTTCCGCCCCTTCGGTTACTTCCCCGACCTCGAACCTTCCCCGGCCACCCCGCTCCTCTATCTCCTTTCCCCGGCCTTCCGTTTTCACTCCACCACGGGCCGGCTGGTTCGCTACTTCCACCCCGCCATCGAGGTCATCCAGGTGGGCCTGAATGACCGCTGGCGCGAGGCTCTGAAGGTCCTGTATCGACGCGAGATGCGCGCCACCTCCTGAACCCTCCGCCCCGCCTCGTTGCCCCCTTGGCCGTTTCCTTCCCTTGCGGATAGCCCCCGGTGGGGCCCTGTAAATTTCCTCATGGCGCAAGAGGGGTATTGTGAGTTAGGATTACGCGAGGCTCTCCATCACCCGTTCAGCGAAAGGCCTTTTTATGCGGCTGAAGTTTTGGGGGGTGCGCGGTTCCACCCCCACCCCACAGCCTGAAAATCTCCGTTACGGGGGCAACACTCCCTGTCTGGAATTGCGCTCGGACGCCGGAAAGCTGCTGATCGTCGATTGCGGCAGTGGCCTGCGCATGCTCGGCAAAGCCCTGAGCAAGGAATTCGGCAGCCAGCCCATCCACGCCCACGTCTTGCTCAGCCATTACCATTGGGATCACATCCAGGGCCTGCCCTTCTTCATGCCTCTTTACCGGAAGGCGAACGAATTCCATTTCCATTCCTTCCAGCTCCCCCGGGCTTCCGTCGAGCAGGCTCTGAGCGGGCAGATGATGGATCCCTACTTCCCCGTGGACATGAGCGCCATGCTCGCCCGCCGCAAGTTTTCCGAAATCAGGGAATCTCCTTTCCCCATTCATGACTTCACCGTCTTCGCCCTGCGCGTCAACCATCCGCAGGGCAACCTCTGCTTCCGCATTGAGAACAACGGCAGGGCAGTGCTCTACGCCACGGACAACGAACCCGGCGAACCTTCCAGCGACCGCAACATCCTCGAGCTGGCACGCGGCGCGGACGTGTTGATTTACGACTCGCAGTACTCCTGCCAACAACTGGGGGGCGAAAAGAAGGGCTGGGGCCACAGCACCTGGGAGGAGGGAGTGCGCATCAGCGAACAGGCCGGCGTGAAGACCCTCATCCTCTTCCACCATGATCCCGACAACGACGATGCGGCCATCGACCGCCTCCAGGAGAAAACCCGCGCGCGCTTCCCCAACTCCTCGGCCGCCTTCGAAGGCATGGAAATCGTCCTCTAGTGCCGTTCCAACCTAAATCGCCGAGTCCCGTTCCAAACTTTACTCGCGGGATCGTTGTATCCCCTTAAACGGCCCCAAGTAGTTGGAAGGTCGCTAGACCTCGTCCCTGCCCGCAAATGGCTTACCTAGACAAGTAACGTCTAAACAGGGTATCTCTTACTCTGATGATATAATATCAAGTATTCCTCAGAAGGCATGGAAGGGTTTCGCTGGCGGCGGTTCGCGCCCGGCGGCCTGCCGAGCTCAGAACAACTCCTGCGAGTCCAGCCAGAGCGTCACCGGCCCGTCGTTCACCAGTTCCACATCCATCCTCGCCTGGAACTGGCCCGTCTCCACGCTCACGCCCAGCGCCCGCAGCGATTCCACAAAAGCATCGTACAGGGCGCGCGCCACTTCCGGCCGCGCCGCCTGGTCATAGCTCGGTCGTCGCCCCTTGCGGCAGTCCCCCCACAGGGTGAACTGCGACACGCACAGCAGGGCCCCACCCCTCTCCAGCAGCGAACGGTTCATCCTACCCTGCGCGTCGTCGAAGACCCGCAAGTTCACAATCTTCTCCGCCAACGCCTTGCCGGTCTCTGGCGTGTCGTCTTTGCCAATGCCTACCAACACGAGCAGGCCGGGGCCGATGCCTCCCACCGCCTGGCCGTCCACGCGCACTTCCGCTCGTTTCACCCGTTGCAGAACTACTCTCATTAGGTAATAAGTTAACCTATAGTCTCTTCCCGCGCCACCCCTGCACCCGCCCCGTGCAGGCCTCCTCCTTGTTTCCCGCCGCCTTTTGTGCCTTATTGTCCGTTTCCGCGCGACGCAAGCGGCCCCCCCCCAGTGTGTCAAAAGGAAACACTAGTCGCCCGTTTTCGGTCTCTATGTCCGAACAGCCCTGCGAATAAACCCTTTATTATCAAGATGTTAAAATTTTCTGTCCCGCAATTCCCGCAATTCCCCACTGTCCCATTTTGCCATGCTAGGCTAGTTTCATGAACGATGGATGCCAAGCCAGCTAGAGGGTAGCCCCATGAGGTTTCCGCAAGCCGCTCCCGTTCCCCTGAGCTTTTCCACTCCCCCGCTGCCGAGTTTTTCCCTGCGGCCTCCCTCGCCCCCCGAGCCTTCCTCGGGGAGTCCGGCGATCGAGCCCGGCGACACCTCGGGCGCCTCTGCCGAGCGCAGGTTACTCCTGCGAGTCTTCGAGCGTTGTCACCATCACCTCCTGGAAGCCTGCAAGTATTCCTCGGTTCCTCCCGAGTTCCTGGCGGCTCTCACCGCCAACGAATCTGGGGCCGACCCCAAGGCGGTGCGTTTCGAGCCCGCCGTCTATCGCCATTTGCGCGCCGTAGCGGACGGCCGCAATCCCACTTACGGTGGCATTGGCCCCAAAGACCTCGCGGCGGAGGTCCAGGAAATGCTTCATCCCAAAGCTGGCGAGTTCCATTCCCGGTACCTCACTCAGTCTTCTCGGGCGATTCACCGGCAAGCCCTCTCCGTCCTCGAAGACGAAGCCTTGCGCGAGTTCGCCTCCTCCTGGGGATTCACTCAGATCATGGGCTACCACATGGTGGGGCGTTCCGGAACGGTGCGCGATCTCCTCGACCCGGCATTCCATTTCGGCGTGGCCCTCCAGCTTCTCTCCGAATTTGCCCACGACTTCCAACTCGACCTCACCCGCGAGTTCGAGGAGCTCTTCCGCTGTTGGAATACCGGCCACCCGCAGGGCCGCAGCTCGGACCCGGCTTACGTCGAGAACGCCCTGCGACGCATGAACCTCTACCGCGCCCTGGCGCCCCAGAGCACGGCGTCATTTCTGCCGCAGTCCTCGTAGTGCCAGCCCACTTCGAGCCTCTGCGGCTCTTCGCTGCCGGATTTGGTCACGTTGGCGGATCACGACTTTGAAATCTGAAAACTCAAATCCCCAATTCGCCCTGGTAGTTGTAACGCAACGTCCACCCTTTAATCCGCCTCGGCGGACGGCCCTTCCCGCTTTTGCAACGCAGCGTTTGCGCTCAATCCCCCTCGGGCGGACGGCCTTTCACTCTAGCGGCGGTCGGAGTTTACCCGCCGCGTGCGGAACCGCCGTGTTCTGCGAGTTTCGATCTTCGAATTTCGATTTTCCAGTTTCGCTCTCCCAGTTTCGACTTCCCAGGGATGCCGCATGAGGAAATTTCTCCAGGAACTTTTTTCCGAATTCGGTGAAGCGAGTTTCAGCCGTGTGGGCACGTTCCTGGCGCTGCTCTTCGCGTGCGCCTGGGTTTCTTACATCGTCTGGCGGACGCACACCCTGCCCGGCCTGGAAGGCTTGACCTTCTTCATCGCCAGTCTTTACGGCCTGGGCAAAGCCGGCGAAACCGTCCAGCGCGTTTTGGGCAAGCAGCCATGAGCGAAGCTTCTTCACCGCGCAACCAGCTCGAGCAATGGGTGGTCGTCGCCCGGCGCAGCGCCGCCGGCTTATTCCTGGGCTTGTCGCGCTTCCTGCGTGGTTTTCTGATCCTCCCCGATGCCGTGCTAGTCGTACTGGTTATCCTTCTCGCCGCCTGGTGGTGGAGGCATGACGCGCGTCTGCGCTCGTCCTTCCAGCTCGAGCAATTCCGCAAGCAATCCGCTGCCGAGCTTTCCGCCCTCCAGGCGCAAGCCGATAAAGCGATTCACGAAGCCAACCTCCAGCACGCGCAGGCGCTGCGCGATCTCGAACTGCGCCGCCAAAAGCTGGCGCGGGTGGCCGATGAACTCCGTGAGCGTCTGGCCTCCCTCCAGGGACAAGAAAGCGCCCGCACCGAGCAGGTAGCCACTCTTCCCACAGATCAGGTGATGACCAGGGTGGCTACCCGGCTCGGCCTGCCCTCGCACCAGACGGTGCAGGGCCTGAACAATCCCGGGGCCGCCGGCCAGGGACCAGAGGCTAGCAAAGAATTGCCAGCGGAGTCTCGCGTCCCGCGTCCCGAGTCCCGAGCCCCAAGCCCCAGCTCTCTAGTCCTCACCGATCAAGGCGTCCGCAAAGTTGCCACCGCACTCGTCCAACTCGACGCCTGCCAGGAGCAGTCGGCGGTAAAAGATCAGTTACTGGCAAACTGCCGCGACCAGGCCGCCGCCAACGCCTCCGCCGTCGCTCAACTGGACCAATCGGCCAAGGCTCTCAAGGAGGCGCTTCGCCTCAAGGAGGAAGTCCTGGCTCGGCGTGAAGTGGAGCACCAGACGGAATTGAAGATGCTGCGAGGCACCCGGAGCGGGCGTTTTGCGCGCGCCCTCCAATACATCGCCGCAGGTGTGCTGATTGGGGTGGTGGTGCGATGAGCCCGATCGATGTCGAACGCATCGCTCTCTGGTGGGGCCCCGGCATCCTGGTCTTGATCCTTTTCGGCTATGGCTTCCTGCGCCTGGCTCATTACTGGATCGAGAGAACCATGGAGGTCAAACAACACCAATTGGACAGCGTCTTCGGCATTGCCCGCCAGTACATCGAACAGTTCCTCGGCGCGCAGACTTCCCAGGCCGACGCGCTCTCCCGGCTCGCTTCCTCGGTGGAGCACCGGGACTCGATGGAGAGGTTTGAGCATCAAGAAATCCTCATTGCGCTCAAGGCCATGCATCGTGACATCGACACGCTTTTCCGCCGCACCGCTGACCAAGTCCCGGACTCCTCGCCCTAGCGGCGGTCCGAGCTTGCACCCCAGGGGCACCAGCTCTTGTACGGCTCTTCTGGCTCCTGGCTCTTGTAACGCAACGCCCGCTCTCCGGCGTTGCGGCTCTTGGCTGTAGCGGCGGTCGGAGTTTACCCGCCGCGGGCTTCTTTTTAGCCCGCCGTGCGCGGGCAGAACCGCCGCGTTTTGCGTGTTTCGATTTTCGAATTTCGCGTTTCGACTTTCGAGTTTCGAACTTCGGTTATGAAATCTGAATTCTCAAATTTCTCCTCCCTGCTGGCTGCCGCGGTGAGTCCGCCCCCCGATTCACCGTTGACTCTTGGCAGTTCGCCGCATGTCGGGCCGCGGTCATGGAACGCCCGACTTTCGACTTCTTCCAACTTCTCGTTGTTAGCGGCTTTAACCCGCCAGGAGTTGCTACGGTATGGCTACTAACATTCGTCATAAAGAAATCATTCGAGGCAAGATCCTCTACTACCTTGCCTTGATTTATCCCCAGGCGGCCACACTGCCCTTGCTCCAGGGCGAGCTGGACATCTTCGGTTACCCCGTTCCCCTCGAGGAGCTGAACTTCCACGTCGCCTACCTGAACGAAAAAGGCCTGGTGGTCGTGGAAAAAGCCCGCGGCCCCGTCCCCCATCAGAACATTCCCCTCGTCAAGATCACCGCCAAGGGGATTGACTATCACGACGGGCGGCTGCCCGCGGACAATGGAATCTATATGGAGCCCGACAAACGCTGACGGCGCCCAGCCGGGCACAGTGAATCCCCTCCTCGATTCACCCTGGGTCCGGAGGTGCCGACTTTGTTGACTTTCAATTCTTGACTGTCGACTTTTCAACGTTCGCCTTATATGGATACCAAGCAGAAGAGACCTTCCCCCCTCCACACCGACGTTTCCACCCTTCCCGCCGAGCTGCGCGCCCTGCTCGAGCAGTTGCTCATCGAAGGCGCCACCTTCGAGGATACCGTGGAAGCCATTAACGAGCGTGGTGGGGATCGGGTCACCCTGAAGGCCGTCGAAAGCTTCTTCCGCTCCAACCTCCCGCTCCAGCAGCAGCGCATCCGGCGCCAGTTGAAGACCGCGCAGGCCCTCAAAAAAGCCCTGGGCAATCCCCGCTCCGGTCAGGCGCAGATCGCCGACGCCGTCCTCCTTACCGGCCTCATGCGCGTCACCCGTCACGGCTCTCAATTCAGTTTCCAGGATGCGATGGACGAGGGGTACAAGCGCGAAAACCTCGAGCTCAAACAACAACTGGTCCGCCTGCGCAGCCAGAAGCTTTCCCTGGAACGCCGCATTGCCTTCGCCCGCATCCGAACCGAACTGGCCAAGTGGAAAGTCGCGCAAGTGAAATTCTGGGAATTCAAACGCTCCCTGGAATCCGACGGCAGCGAGCGCAAGCTTGGTCCGGAGACCCTTCAGAAGATCCAGGAGATTTATGGCCTCATCTCCCAACCGATCCAAAGCACGCCGCCCCCGGCGTAAGGTAGGCGAGGACCCCGCCCTGCCGCGCGAGGTGGTAGGGGAGGGCCCTGCCCTCCCAGGTCAACTCCGGGATAGCTCCGCCGCGCCCTCTCCAGACTCGAAGCTTGTTCCCGCTTCCCCCAACTCCCCGGGCCAACCGGCGAATTTCGAGCTGCAAGTTTCGAGTCTCGACTCTGAAATCTCAAATCTCAAACCTCAATCTGAAATTTCAAATCTGAAATCTCAAATTCCTTCCTGCGAGACTTCCAGCCCTCAATCCCAAACCCCAAACGCAGCGAAGCGGAGTCCCGCCCCGCAGGAGCCAAAATCTAAAGTCCCAATTCTCTCCCCGGCCCTCAATCTTCTGCCCTACCAGCGCCGCTGGGTGGATGACAACTCCCAGCTCAAGCTGGTCGTCAAGGCGCGCCAGATCGGCTACTCCTTTGCCGCCACCCTGCGCGCCGTGCTTCGCTGTCTGGAAAGAAAGACCACCTGGATCTTTCTCTCCAAGGGCGAGCGCCAGTCGCGCCTGCTCATGGAGAAGGTCCAGGAACACATCCAGACCTGCGGCATTGTCGCCCGCGCCTCCGAGTCCACTTTCTTTGAAGGCGCCATGATCAAGCAGCTCGAAACGCGCTTCCCCAATGGCTCGGTGATCTACGGATTGCCCGCCAACCCCGACACGGCCCGCGGCTATTCCGGCAACGTCACCCTGGACGAGTTCGCCTTCCACGCCGACGCAGACAAGATCTATGCCGCCCTTTACCCCACCATCACGCGCGGCTACTGCCTGGAAGTCATTTCCACCCCCAACGGCCAACAGGGCAAGTTCTTCGAGCTCGCCAAAGCCGCCGGACTCGTAGACCAGGAAGTAGGAAGTAGGAGGTTGGAAATAGGGGCCTCTTCACCTACTTCCTACTTCCCACTTCCTACTTCCGCTTGCCATTGGTCTTCTCATTGCTGCGACATTTACGCCGCCATCCGCCAGGGCCTCAAGATTGATCTCGACCTCCTCCGTTCCGGCTGTGACGACGAATCAACCTGGCTCCAGGAATACTGCTGCCAATTCGTCTCCACCGCTGAGAACTTCATCCCGCCTGAGCTGATCGCCGCCTCCCTAAGCGCCGAGGCCAGTCCCTCCACCCCCCCTCAGCTCCTGGCCTCGGCGCGCGGCCCTTACCGCGATTTCTTTCTCGGTATCGACATCGGCCGTCACCACGACCGCACCGTCTTCTGGCTCGACGAAGTGCAGGTGCCAGGTGCCGGGTTCCAGGTTCCAGGTTTCAGCCCTGACACCTGGCACCTGGCACCCGACACCTCGTGCATTTCCATTGCTCGTCTCGTACGCAGCTTCAGGGAGGTTCCTTTCGACGAACAATTAGCCTTCGCTCGTGAACTCCTTTCGCTGCGCCGGGGTGATGGCCAGCCGCTCGTTCGCCGCGCGTCGATCGACTCGACGGGGATGGGCGCGCCGCTGGCCGAAACCCTGGCGCGGGAGTTTGGCCCGCGCCTGGAGCCCGTCGTCTTCACCCCGGCGGTGAAGGAAGATCTGGCTTACCGCACCAAACGCCGCCTGGAAAACCACCTCTCCCTTTTACCTGACACCCGTGAAATCCGCCGCGCCTTCAGTGCCGTCAAGCGCCTGGTCACGCCCTCCGGCAACCTGCGCTTTGACGCCGACCGTACCGAGGCCGGCCATGCCGACGAGTTCTGGGCCAAGGCCCTCGCCGATCTCGCCGCAGATTCTCAGCCCCGAGCGCGCCTCGCCGACGGCTTCCTCGCCGACGGCGCCCCGCTTATCAACCCCAACGCCTTCCTCGAAACCGAGGCCAGATTTTCGATTTTGGATTTGTGATTTGGGATTTGCTCTTGGAGGTTACGCGTGTTCATTCGGAAAGAAGCCATCAGCAGTCAGCTATCAGCCATGGGCTTTCATCACACGCTTTTGCTGATAACTGAGAGCTGACCGCTGAAAGCTTCTGAACTTTTGATTTTTGCTTTTTGCCCCTTGACTTTTGATTTGCATTTGACCCGGGGATTTGCCCCTTGAGGCAACGAACATGAAGCTTGGCCGACTTAGCATCTCCTGGCAGCGCTCCCTCCCGCTCCGCGGGACTGAATCTCAGGCCCATGCCCCGCTGGAGCGCACCGCCGCCTCCGCCGAAACCGTCCCCCGCGGCCTCCCTGGCACCCCCATCTTTCATGGTTTCCTGCGCGACTTCGGCGAATACAACGCCGAACTGGAAGGTCTCACCGCCATTCGCACTTACGAGAAGATGCGCCGGTCCGACGCCCAGGTGGCTGCCACCCTGCTGGCCTGCGAGCTCCCCATCCGCGCCGCCAACTGGGACGTCCTGCCGGCCAGCCACCAGCCCACCGACCTGGAGATCGCCCAGTTCGTCCGGGACAATCTGTTTGGCGGCCTCGAATACGTCTCCCCCAGCGGCGTCCGCGCCTCGCAATGCTGGGATGACGTGCTGCGCAACGCCCTCCTCATGCTCGCCTTCGGCGCGGGAGCGCACGAGGAGATTTACGCCGTGGACGGCAATCGCATCCGCCTGGCCCGCTTGGCGCCCCGCCTCCCCATCACCTTCTATCGTTGGGTCATGGACTCGGACGGGGAAACCCTGCTGGCCCTGAACCAGTACGGCTATCGCAACGCCAACTTCGAGAACGTGGAAATTCCCGCCGACCGCCTGGCCGTCTTCACCTTCAATCAGGAAGGCGCGAACCTCTTCGGCCGTTCCATGCTCCGCCCCGCTTACATGCACTGGTACATCAAGCACCAGCTCTATCGCATTGATGCCATCGCCGGCGAGCGCAATGGCCTCGGCGTCCCCACCATCGAGCAGGGCCCCAACGGCTCCAAGGAGGACCGCGAGGCCGCCGAGAAGTGGGTCAGCCAGCTCGCCGCCCACGAGAAGACCGGCGTCTCGCTCCCCGCCGGCTGGAAGTTCTCCCTCAAGGGCGTGGAGGGCAACGTCCGTGACCTCTACAACTCCATCCAGCACCACAACATTGAGATCTCCCGCACCGCCCTCGCCTTCTTTATGAACCTGGGTCTGGGAGCGCGCTCGGGCGGCAACCGTGCCCTGGGCGAAACCCAAAGCGATTTCTTCTTTCTCGCGGTGCAGGCCACCGCCGACCACCTGGCCCGCACCCTCTCCGCCACCGCCATCAAGCGCCTGGTGGATTTCAACTGGGACGGCGTCGCACACTATCCCGTCCTCACCGTCTCCAACTTGCGCGCCCGCAGCTTCGGCCAGGTCCTCGACACCCTGGCGCGCCTCGCCCAGTCCGGCGTCGTGGCGCCCTTCCCCGAGCTCGGCCAGTACATCTGCCGCGAACTCGGCCTCCCCCAACCGCCGGAGAAGCAGGAGTCAGAAGCCAGAAGTCAGAAGTCAGAAGACAACTGACCACGGACCACGGACAAAAGAAAGAGGAGAACCCTCATGCTCGCTCCGGTTTTAGATCTCCAATCTCGAATCTCTAATCCCCCATCCGCCCCCGGGAGGACGCCGAGCTTTGTGATCGCCCTCGACGCTCCTCTCCCCACGGACACTCCCCTGGTCCGCATCCCCCTCGCCATCACCGGCCAATGGGTGCGCGGCCCTGCAGCGCATGGTGCAGGGCGCGGCGCGAACGAGTTTTCCATCTCTCTCCAGGACCTCGAAGAGATCGTCCGAAACTTCCACCAGCGCCTGAACGGTGAGATCAACGTGGACTACGACCATGCCAGCGAGATGCCGGAAGTGGCCGCCGGCGGCCCCATCCCCTCCGCCGGCCGCATCGTGCGGCTCGATCCGCCGGAACAGCTTCGGGGTTCGGCATTCGGGATTAGGGATTCGGGTCACGAACCCCGAACCCCGAAATCCGAATCCCGTTTCATCCTCTACGGCTGGTACGAGCCCACCCCACGCGCCCGCCAACTGATCAAGAACCGCGAGTATCGCTACATCTCCCCCGCCCTGGATTGGGCCGCGCGCAGCAAGCGCACCGGCGAGCCCCAGGGCGCCACGCTCACCTCGGTCGCCCTCACCAACCGGCCGTTCCTGGAGGAGCTGCCCCAGATCCGCCTCTCCGACCTGGCGCCCGCCCTGCCGGCGGGTTCGACTCCGGCGCCGGTAGCTGCGCTCGGTGACCGCCGTCCCGCGAATTCCGAATTTCGAGTTTCGAGTTTCGAATTTCCAGCTTCGAATTCTGGAGGTCCCATGAAGCAAGTCACTCTTTCCGTCGCCGACGGAAAAATCAAAATCGTGCATGAAGACTTGCACGATGAGTATTTCGCCGAACCCCAGGACCTGAAGACTTGCCTGGGCGAACTGGGCCTGCTCTCGGAGGTAGCGCCGGGCTCTAGCCCGGCGCCCGCAGGGGCGGAAGGCCTTGCGCCCCTGCCCGGAGCGGGGGCGTCCTCACCGCCGCCCGCGGCCCGCTCGGAATCTTTCCTCCCCGCCCGCCAGGAGATCTCCGTCGCCCAGGCCTCCCAACTCCTTTGCGAGGCCGATGCCCGCGGCAAGTTCATCCCCGCCGCCGAGTTCTTCCGCGCCCAGGTAGAACGCGAGCTCGAGGACGCGGTCAAGGCCGGGAAGGTCCTCCCGCGACAGCGCGACGCCTGGCGGAAAATCGCGCTCTCCGACTTCCCCACTTTCCGCCACCTGATCACCGAGCAAAAGACCCAGGTGCCCCTGCGGCCCATGGGGCTTGCCGGGGCCGCCCCCGAGGACGTGCAGGCTCAGGTGAAATTCCTCGCCGAACAGCGCATGCGCGAGCGCCACGTCTCTTTCGGGCAGGCATTGAGCGAAATCGGTCGCGAGCAGCCCGAGCTGGTCCACCAGTACCGGCGGGCGGTCAGTTCTTAAGACCAGGGGCTCGGGGCTGGGGACTGGGGAGCATCCTCCCCTCGTTCTCCGGAACACCTGGCTTCGCAGCCCGCACCTTTACTGGGACAAATGCAGCGGGGCTTTTCCCGAGCCCCCAGCCCCTAGTCCCTAGTCCCGAGGCTCGAGTTCCGAGTCCCGAATTTTTCTGGAGGCACAATGGCAGGAGCAACCTACGTTTTGGACAAGACTTACAAAGTGATCGAAGCGGCCGGCATCGGCAAATACCGCGCCGTCATCCCCGGCACCAACGACGGCGAGTGCAAGTTGCCCACCGCCGCCAACCAGCTCTCTTTCGGCATCACCCAGGAAGCCCAATCCAAGCAGAACGAGAACGTGACGGTGCGCAAGTACGGCATCTCCCGCGCCTATGCCAAGGGCGCGATCACCAAGGGCGACTACGTGGAAGTCGGTGACACGGCTGGCGGCCTCCGCAAGGCCGACCTGACCACCGTCCCCGGCGCCGCCACGCTGCACAACGTCCTGGGCATCGCCGAAAGTTCCGCCGCCGATGGCGAGGTCTTCTTTGTCTTCCTCTCGCCTAACCCGGCCATCATGCCGGTGTCGTAAAGGCGGCAGGTGGTAGACGGCATAGGGTAGACGGGGAAGTGCCCCACCTACCATCTGCCCTCTACCGTTTCCCGAAGTTCCGCGGGCCGGTCCCGAGGTCAGCTCTCGGGATACTTCGCCCCGGTTGCAGCCAGGCGACCTGCTGACGGGTCTCCGCGTTCTTAAGAGCAAGTGCCAGGTGTCAGGTTCCAGGTTTCGGAGTTTTTTCCCTGACACCTGGCCCCTGACACCTGCTCTGTCCCGCGCGCGGAGCGCCAACTGCCACCGGCGTTGGAGGGGCGCGTTTCCAACCCGCCCCCACAGGAGAATCAACCCATGCCTGACATCTCGATGGTTCATGTCGATCAAGCCCTGACGGAAGTCTCCGTCGCGTACCGCAACGCCCAATTCCTCGCTGACCAACTCTTTCCCACCATCCCCGTCAACAAGCAATCCAACAAGTACTTCATCTACTCCAAGGATCGCTTCCGCATTCTGGATGACGCGCGTCGCCCCGGAGCGCGCGCCAACGAGATCGACTGGTCGCTCTCCACAGACACCTACTTCGCCGAAGGCCATGCCCTGGCCCAGGCCATCCCCGACGAGCTTCGCGCCAACCAGGATCCCGCCATCGACATTGACGTGGACACCACCGAAACCCTCACGGACCTGCTCTACCTGCAACGCGAAATCGTCATCTCCGCCAAGGTGACGGACCCCACCGTGCTCACTCAGAACGCCACCCTCTCCGGCACCAGCCAGTGGTCGGATTACACCAACTCCGACCCCATGCAGGCCGTCGAGAACCAGAAGGCCACCATCCAGAAGCAGATCGGCCAGCCTCCCAACTCCCTGCTGGTCAGCTTCCCGGCCTTCGTCGCTCTGCGCAACCACCCCAAGATTCTCGACCGCTTCAAGTACACCCAGGTGGGCATCCTGCAACCTGACCACCTGAAGGCCGCTTTCAACGTTGACAACTTCTTCGTGGCCTCGCCCGTGAAGAACCTTGCCAAGGAAGGCGCCGCCGACAACCTGGATTATATCTGGGGCAAGAACGCCATCCTGTTCTACAAGCCGGCGTCGCCGGGCCGGCGGGTCGTGTCCCTCGGCTACGAATTCGCCTGGCTCTTCGGCGCCAACACCAATGGCTTCCTCGTCAAGCGCTACCGCGACGAGTCGCGCACGGCGGACATCGTCGAGGTGCAGCGCTACTACGACCTCAAGGTGGTGGCCCCTCTGGCCGCCTTCCTCTGGCTCTCCGCGGTCGCGTAGCGCCTTGCTAGGGGAGGGCCGGAACTTGTCCCCACCTTGTCGGGACGGCCCTCCCGCCTTCTCCGCACGCGGAGTAGGGACGACGCGGCGCGTCGCCCGTACTTCAGCTCCCCGTGCGCGGGCAACACTCTGCGGCTCTTGCCCGGGGCGGGTCTCTCGCTCTCCCCTCTTCTGCCGCCGCCGCTTTCCGTCCCCCCGCGCCGTGCGGCTTTTAGAGTGCGGGAGCTTGCTCCCGCTTTGTCTGGCGGGGGCTTGCCCTCGCCCTCTCTTGCGAGTTTCGAATTTCGAGTTTCGTCTCTGAAATTTGAAATCTCAAATCTGATATGCCGGCTCTTCGACTTTCGATTTGTTCTTTGGAGAACTCCATGGCCTTCACAACCCTCGACGCCGTTGCCGCTCACTTCCCTGGGTTCCAGCGCGGTGTTTCGGGCCAGGTCCCTTCCGACGCGCAAATCCAGACGTGGATTGACAACCAGAGCGCCCGCATCACGGCCCTCGCGGTGAGTCGCGGTTATTCGCTCGACGGCCTCTCCACCTCGAACCCCACCGCCTACGCCCTGCTCTCGCTCTTGAACGAACTGGGCGCCGCTGCCGACCTGGGCGATGCGTTGTTTTCCCTGCTCGGCCCCGACGCTGCCCCCCAGGGCTGGGCTCATCCCGCCGGCCTGCGGCGCTCCTCCGAAAGCATGCTCGTGGAACTGAATCGCGGCACCTACGATAAGCTCTTTATTCCTTCAGCTCGCACCGGCGACGCCTTCCCGTCCTTCGGCGGCACCGCCGGCCAGGAAACGGATCCTTCCGACCCTGAAGACGACAGCAACCTCTCCTTCCGCAAGAACGACGTCTTCTGAGGTCGTAGTCGCGAAGGGCTCTGCCCTCCCCCATGTGGCGGCGGTCGGCGCCTGCCCGCGCCAGCGGGACTAACGAGCTCTTGTAACGCAACCTCGGCCCTTCAACGTTGCGGCTTTTCAACTTTCGACTTTTGACTTTCACCTTCTGCCCATGCTCGAATTCACGTTCAATCTCGACCCGGCCTCCTTTGACCGCTCCCTCACCGCCTTCCAGCTCGCGCTCGCCGATCAGTCGCCCGCGCTGGCCGGGATCGCGGATGACTTCCGGGAAATGATCACGGAGCAGTTCGCTTCTGAAGGTCGCGCCGGGGGCGAGCCCTGGGCTCCACTCGCCCCCTCCACCTTGCGCCGCGGGCGCCCGCCGGGCTCCTCCATCCTTGTCGCCAGTGGGACGCTGCTGCGCTCGCTTCGCGATGCCGGCGCCGTCGGCCACCTGGAAGAGTCAGACGGCCAAACCCTCACCATCGGTTCCAGTCTGCCCTATGCGCTTTTCCACCAGACCGGCACCGGCCTCGGCTTCGGCCAGTCCCGCTTGCCTTCCCTGCTCCAGCGCGGGCGGGGCATGCCCATGCGTCCCATCATCGTGCTCACGCCCGCCCGGCGTGAGCGCTGGCTGGAGTTGATGCAAAAGCAAGTCGAGGCGAGTTTAGCTGGCCATTTCCTGCTCGGCCCCGCCGAACTCGGCAGCGCGTAGGCGCCAGCCGATGCCTCGCCCGTTTGATCGAGTTTCGACTTTCGAGTTTCGAGTTTCCCTATGACCCCACGCTACCAAGCGCAATTTGCCAAGCCGGTTGTCAACCAGTTGATCGCCATTCTCCAGCGCGACCAGCAAGCCGCGCTCGATATCGTTAACGCCGCGCGCCCCTCCGACCGCGCTCTTAAGCCCTTCGCGGCGTTCTACAAGGAAGCCGCGCCTATTCAGAACTGGCCCGCCCTGGTGCTGGTGGCCCAGGAGAACACCTTCGACCCGAGTTCCGATCCCGAGCTTCGCACTCAATCTCTCCGCTGTTTTTGTGCGCTGGCCGTCACCGCTTCCGACCCCGAGTGGCTTGCCGAAGACGCCATGGACTATCTCCGCCTGGTGGACATGGTGCTGACTTCCGTCCCCCTGGCGAATTTTTACCAGCCACTCGCCATCAACCACCGCACGCTGCCGGGCGGCGCGACCTCCGGGCTCGACGCGACAACCTGCAAGATCCTCGACCTGCGCATCCTGCGGCACGACCTGGGGGCCGTGGTGGGTCGGCGCGGCGGGACGCTGGCGCGTGGTCCGCAAATCGAATTTGTCGTCGAGCTGGAAGAAAGGTGACACCGGCTCGCCCCAACCTGTCAAACCTTGCAGAGATGAGAAAAGGAGATTGTTATGCCCAACGTTGACGCAACCAAGATTCATCAGGGACCGGGCAAGCTCTGGCTGAACGTAACTGTACCGGCCAATGGCGCTCGCCTGGTCATCGACTCTGCCGGCGAGCCCAGCGGAGGCACGCCGACTTTTGCCGGGGCCACGGAGGGCGCTGCCACGGTCGTCCTGGCCCCCAAACTCGAACCCATCACCGCCGACCAGGTCGCCGCGCCCATTGACGTCCTCATGACCGGCGAGGCCGCCTCCCTGGAAGTCACCATGAAGGAATCCGACCTCGCCAAGCTGAAGTACTACATTGTTCACGGAACGTTCTCCTCCGGTACGGACACCAACCTGCCGCCCGGCGCACAGATGTACGAGGAGATCAGCTTTGGCGGCATTATCGCCGTGCCCAAGACCTCCGTGGCCGTCATCTCCCCGCGTCGCGACGCGGCGAGCAAGTATGTGGTGAGCCAGCTCTACCAGGCTTATCAGGCGGAGGCGATCCAACTCCCCTTCCAGCGCGGCAAGGAAACCACCTACAAGGTGAAGTTCGAAGGCTTGGCCGACCCGAGCCGCCCCGTTGGCGACCAGGTGGGGAAGCTGTACAGGCAGACGTAGCGCGGGAAGCGCACTGGTTATCAGTCGCCAGTAGTTGTCAGTAACTGCTGACTGATAACTGAAGACTGAGAACTGAGGACTTCTCTATGAGCGAGAACGGCATCGCCAAGGCGGCCGACTGGCGCGGCGCGCTGAAAGCCGAGCGCGAGAAGAACGCTGAACCCTTGAAGCTGCCCAGCGGCGCCACCATCCTGGCCATCAAGCCGGAGCCTCTCGAATGGATCCTCTCCGGACGCATTCCTCAAACCTTACTCAGCGCAGTCCTGGAAGATGCTCAATCCGCTTCGGCCGGCCCGCAAAAAGAAATCAGCCGCGAAGAAATTCTCAACTTAGCCACCTTCGCCACCCGCTTGGTCCGAGCCACCGTTGTGAAGCCTCCCATCGGGGACGGCCCGGAAGAGATCTCTTTGGACGACATCCCGATCAAAGATCGCGCCTTCATCTTCGAGTGGGCCTGCCGGGCCCTCAGCCAGGCCGGCTCGAACTCAGCACAGGAGGACCTCTCCAGCGACAAGCTGGAGCGGTTTCGTCAGGAGTGAGAACTTCACCCTGCTGGCCATCGCCGCAGAGAAATTCGGGTGCCGGCCCAGCGCCCTGGTTCAGCTTCGCGATCCCGTCCTCGCGCTCGATTTCGACCTCGCAGCGGCGGCCCGCTTGCTCCATCTCCAACCCGTCGCCCTGGCCCAGGCTGAAATAAATCCCGGCGAGCCAATTCAGGAACCCGCCGGAACTCGCAAGATCCATTGGTGAGACATGCTAACCAGTAATTCCGCTGAACTTCTCATCCGCATCGGAGCTGACTCCTCCCATGCGGAGGCCAGCATTCAGAGCTTCCGCCAGGCTTTTTCGCGAGACCTCTCAGGCCTGAGCTCCGAACTCACTGGCTGGTCGGCCAAGGGGTTCGGAGATTTCAGCCGGGTCCGCCAAGCCCTGCTCGAACTCGGCGGCAGCCTGGCCCAGACTGCCCAAGCCACCTCACCTCTCAACACACGCTTGGCCACAATCGATAAGACCGCCTCCAACCTCGCCAGCCATTTCAAGGTGAACCTGGCCGTGGTGAGCGATGTGCTCGACCGCAACCGCCAGGTGGCCCAACTCTGGAAGACCCAGCTTGTGGCAAGTTTCCTGGAAGTGCTTCAGACCGGCCAGGCCTTGGAGGCCACCCTGGGGCGCAGCTTCCTCATTTTCGATTCTGCGCTGGGCGCCAACATTGCCAACGCCATCATCTGGCAAAAATCGATTGGGGAGGCTTTTCGCAAAGCGGCGCTCCAGGCCATCGCCTCCATCGCCCAGGAAGCGTTGGTGCGAGCCATCTATTCGACGGCCCTGGGCTTCTACCTGCTGGCCATTCAGGACTACCGCGGGGCGGCGCTCGCCTTCAAGTCCGCTGCCACCTATGGCGTGGTCGGTGGCGCGGCCGCGCTGGCCGGCCGGGCGCTGGCGGGCCCTGAGGTTCGCGAGGCCGAGCGTGGCGCGTCTCTGCGCCGGCCGGGCTCTGTCGCCCCGGAGGCGATCATTTCCGGGCAAGGAGTGACGAGTTCGCAAGTCGCCCCCACACAAAAAACCCTCCAGGTCATCTTCCAGGGGCCGGTATACGGCGGCCAGGCGGGAATTGACGAACTCGTGCGTCACATCTCCCAGGCGGTCACGGAGCGCGACGTCAACCTGGTGGCCTACACGGTGGTCCGTCAGCCCGCGACGAGAGCATGAGAGCGGGAGTAGGAAGTAGCGAGTAGGAAGTAAGGAAATGAAAAGGCGAGCCCCGAATCCCGAGCCCCGAGGGTGCGAATGAAATGAGCAACCCGAAGATCGTCTACACCCCCCAAGACGGCGCCGAACAGACGCTGAGCTTTTCATTCCCTCCGCGCCAGCAGCCGGCCTACGTCTGTAACGCCGTTAGACACGACAACATCTCGACCGCGGGCATTCGGGAGTCGATCCTCGAACGCACCGACCAGTTCCTGGAGTTGTCCCTGGAATCCATCCAGGCGGGCGCGGACCTCGAAAATTGGCAGGCGTTCCTCGACTATGCCCTCACCGGCGCGCCGTTCGCTTATTACCCCGACGCTGCCCAGCCGGCCTTTCTCAATTACGCTCTCGAGCCCACTGAATTGAGGATTGAGTACAAGGGGCCAGGCCTTTACACCCTGGCGCTGAAGTTTCGCAAGTATGTTCCCTGACTCGTCGCTTGGCTGTAGCGGCGGTCTACCTGTCCCAATGTTCTCTATCGGGATGCCCCTTATCGGGATGACCACCGCGTCTTGCGAGTTTCGAGTTTCGAATTCCGAATTTCGATTCTTCAATAGGAAGACCCGATGCCAGTCGCCACCAACCCCAGCTTTGACGCTGGCAATCTCGCCCTCACCAAGCGCCCGTTGTACCTGCTGATCATTGAGGGCATACCGGAACCACTTACCACCTTTCGTCTGGAGCAAGCTCAGGTCACCCTCGGCGGTTACGGCATGAATGGATACGGGACCACGGGATACGGGCGCTAGTGCCGTTCCAACTATTTGGGGCCATTTAATGGGATACGACGATCCCGCGAATAAAGTTGGAACGGGACTCAGCGAATTAAGTTGGAACGGCGCTAGAACAGCGGAACCATCCGCCTCAGAAGACGGAGCATCGTGATGGCTGACGTCAGCCAGTACTTTCCAGGAGATTTGTCCGCCGCGCTTGAGCAGGCGATGCAGTGGCTGCTCACCCGGCTGAATGCCAATGTCTCCCTGTTCACTGGCAACGCCGTGCCCACCGCTTCCGACCCCGCCTTTGTCCAGGGCGGCGTGGACGTCACCCAGGGCACATTTGCGGACCTCGCGCAGCAACCCTGCCCGAACATCGTGTTGGACCCCATCTCCTCCCTTCCCCCGGATGATGCGCCGGGCCCGGATGGGTTCCCCATAAATTACTCCTCCACACCGCTGCTCTCAGGAAACCTCCTGGTCAACCTGCTGCCTCTCACCGCGACAACGGACGTAAGCGGCCGCGTGCTGAATCTGGCGCAACCAGCCAGCCAATATCGCGTGGACGTCTTCTCCCGCACCGACGTTTTCTACTACCAGGGCTCATCCACCCTCGCGGATGGCGCCTGGAAGGTGACCGGCGCGCACGCCGGCGTCGTCATCGCTGTTCTCTATCCGACGACGGTTGCGCAACCCGCGCCGGGTTCCTCGTTTGCCAGCTTGCCGGCGGGCTGGGCCGCGCACTCCAACACGGGCGTCGGCAACAAGCTCCAGGACTACTTCCTGCGGCTCTACACGAAGACCGATATCGAGTACCTCCAGGAAGACAACATTCCGATCATCGTGCAGGACTCTGTGCATGCGCGCTTCGGATCGAGCAAAGCCCCGACGAGCGGCACACTCGTCGCCCACGTTATCTACAACCATCCCACACTCGGCCTGATCGACCTCTACTCGACACTACAAAATCAGGCGGTTTATTCTGACCTGCCTCGTTCCATCGAAGTCCCGCCCGGAGATCCTGATTACGTCAGTCCCGGCGTTCTGACAGGCTCGAATACGGCTTACATTCAAAACCGTTGCTGGATCTACGACGCGGCGCTCGCCATCATCGCTTTCTCGCTGGCGGGTCTTTGGGACCTGGCCAAGCGCATCGTGGCGCGCCTGAACGCTCTGCGCGCGATGCCAGGCTATCTCCCTTCGCTGATTCTGGAAAACGCCGAGGATGGCCTCGCCTCGCGCTGGTCGCTCCTGAGCGGCGCGGGCACGGTAACCAACGTCTTCGATTCCACCGAGCCGCCCGCGCAGTCCGGGGGGTCGAAGGTGATCGTCTTCACCGCCACCACCGCACCCGCAGTGTGGAACTTCACGGGCCCGGGGTTGCCGGACACCACAGACTCGATCATCGACTGGCGGTTCAAAACCTCTGGCGCCTTCAAGTTCATCGCCGGCGTCACGAGTTCCACCGCCAAGGTGACGAGCATCGAGTTTGTTGCGAGCGGTACGGCGGGATACGACCCTGTGGCGAAGAAGATTACTATTCCGGTCACCTGGGTCGCGGGCCAGTGGCGGGCGCTCAACGAAAACCTGAACGCGCTGATCGCGCAGCATGTGGCGGGCGAGACGCTGGTTTCCATCGCCTCGTTCAAAGTCGAAGTGGACGCCACCGGCGAGCTGCGCCTCGATAACCTCTCGGTGGGCGCGCCCCAACCGGTTGGCAGCTTGAGCTTCTCCTATGATGTTTACAACGGTCAGATCGATCAGGCTTATATCCGCTCCGGCGCCATGGCCTGGGTTTGCTATGCCTATGCCATTTACATGCAGCGCACCGGCGATTTCCAGTCTGCCGCCCTCGGCCTCCAGGAGATGCTCAACTTTCTTTTCTCACTCCAATCCACCGCGCCGGACCCGCGCCAGAACCTGATTCTGGGCGGCTGGGGCCGCTACCAGGATCCCGGCTACCAGTACGTCCCCGGCCAGCTCACCTGGGTTTCGACCGAGCACAACGTCGATTGCTACTTCGCTTTCGACAAGGCCGCGCGCCTCCTGCCCAGCGCCGCGCAGAATCTCTACCAGCGCGCCCTCATCACCCAGACGCAACGGGATGCCCTGAACACGACGGCCACAAGAGCCTCGCAGATAGCGGCGCAGGTCAAGGCGGCGATCTTGAGCCAGCTCTGGATCGCGCCTTCCGGCAATACGAAGGGCCACTTCGCCCAGGGCGCCTCTGCCAGCGGACTGGACACCTCCCTCGCCCTCGATGCCGCAGGCTCCTGGTCGGCGCTCTTTTGCCATGAGGTCGGCGACGACGCCAAGGCCGTCGAATGCCTGAAGTTCATCGATGAAACTTTCTTCCTCTCCAACCAGCAGGTTCTGAAGAGCTCGCAGCCGGATTCCTACAATCAGGCTTACGAGCAACTGACTCCCTTCGATGGCTTCAAACCCTACGCCGACTCACCCGGCGGCTACTCGGGCTCACCCAACGCCGTCTGGATGGAAGGCTGCTGGGGCGCGCTCGCCGCCTACTTGCGTCTGAGCCAGAACACCGATCTCCAGTCCTACTTCTCCGCCAATTACCCGGGTGGCTTGGAAGCGTTTCTCTTCCGCCTCGTCCAAAGCATGAAAGTCCTCGCTGCCACCACCGGCGGGCGCGGTCTCCTCGCCTATTCCTTGGCCCGGCGAGCCCTTCCCTGGGAACTCTCCGTCCGCAACACGGTCGCCTCAGCAGCGTGGTTTTGGATTACCGCCACTTCCAACGACATCTTATTTACCAATGCTTCCACGCCCCCCTCGGGTCGTCCTTATCTCAAAACGCCCCGGGGCGTTCAGCAGACCATCCGGCAACTTGAGGGCCAGGGTTCGATCGGCGCCCTGGAACTCGAGGCCGTGGACAAAGTGGGATTCATGACGGCTCTGGCCAGTGGCGGGAAGCTCGAAGGCCGCCAGGTCACTCTCAAGGTGGGTTACCCCGCCATGGCTTCCACGGACTTTGTGACCCTCGCCACCCAGGAAATCGACTCCGTCCAGGTTCTTCCCGATTCCACCGGCTATGTGCTCCAGTGCCGTGACCTGAAGCGCAGCACAAAAACCAAGATCTTCACTCACGGCGAGGACGGCTATCCCATCTCCAAAGACCATCCCCGCCGCCTCATCGCCAACCCTGTGGACATGATTCTGATGGTTTTGCAGAACGAGCTGGGCCTCGGACAACCGCTTCCGCAGGAATCTTCCTGGAAGCTCTACGACCCGGCCCAGTGGGATTCCACCGACTCCGCCAACCCCACCCTGATCAGTCCCAATCCTTACGTTGATGTCGAGAAGTTCCTCGAGTATCGCAGCGGTATCTTCAGCGGCTACCTCTTCGAGTTTGAATTACAGCAACCGGTAGAGGCCAAGCAGTTTCTGGAGTTCGAGATCTTTCGCCCCTTGGGAGGCTGCTTGCTGGTCCTGCCGGACGGCCGCCTCTCTCCGCGCTTCTTTTTGCCTCCCTTCGCCCTCCAGAATCTTTTTACCTTCCATGAGCGGAACATCGTGGGGGCGCCGGCTGTGGAGACCCATCCCCTCATCAACCAGGTGACCTACCGGATGGATTACGACGGCTCGAAGTTCCAGACTGAGCTGCTCTTCCTCTACGCCCCCTCCCTTCAACAGTACGGCCTGGGCGGTCAGCACATCATCGAATCCAAAGGACTGAAAGCGGCGCGGGGCGGAGCGTCGCTCGCCGCGCTCACCGCCACCCGCATTTTCCGGCGCTACTCCGGGATTGACCCCGTCAACGGCCTGCCCAACGGCGGCGCCTCCCTCCTCACCGTCACCAGCCACTTCATGACTTTGACCGTGGAGGTCGGAGATTTTGTTTTCCTCTCCCACCCGCTCCTTCCCAACTTCGAAACCGGCAGGCGGGGGGTGTTTAACCGCATTTTCGAGGTCATCGAAAAACAACCCGATTATTCGCAGGGGACGATGAATTATCGCCTGCTGGACACCGGGTGGCTGAGTCGCAAGAAGCTTTCGCGCATTGCGCCCCAGGGGACACCCGCTTTCCCCTCGGCCTCGAATTTCCAACGCGCCAAGTACATGTTCCTGGCCCAGCAGTCAACCGGAACCTACTCCGATGGCACAAGCGGTAAGACCATTTTTTGATGATTCGAAACTGATGAACGCTGGCGCCGGGAAGAGCACATCCCTCGAACCGCGCGCTCCACCTGCCTTTCGGAGGTCTGTTCTTTGACAGTGTGCCGGATTTCTCTCTTGCCAGAAACTGGAGAAGCTCATGGCCCAAATGACTTTCGCTGCAATTCCTGGGTTTGTGGACCTTCCTGACTCGGCCCTGGCCGCCGACCAACCCTTGACGGATTATTCCATGATCAAGATCTCCAACAACGCCAAGTTTGCGGCGGTGCGCCCCGAGACCTTCTATGGCTGGTACCGCGACGGTGAAATCGTCCAACTCCCCCTCAGCCGGGTGGACGGCTACGCCTATTCCCGCTCGGAGCTCGAATACGAGGTCGCGGCGTGGTGTTCCCGCTCGCCCGCCGGAGATGCCGCCACCAATGGCGCCGCCACCAAGCCGGCCAGAGCCAATTCCAACGATGCCGCCGGCACTCTCTTTCTGATGGACTTTTGGGTGGAAGAAAAGAATGAGGCCAACCCCGGCCTCGTTCATTGCGAAGTCCACTATTGGGATAACGGGACGGAAGCCATCACCAACGGCGGGTTTGTAAAGGTCCGGACCATCGCCACGCGATTGTCAGGATAACTGGCCGCGCGGGCCTGGAGTTTCGGGATTCGCTGGAAATCCTGAGCCCTTGGCCCCGAGTCCCTAGTCCCGGGTTTAGTGAGGTCACCATGGCCGTTACTCGCATCGTATTACCGCGCAAAGGAATTATTCAGCCGAAGCACGGCGATAACTATGAAGCCGACCTGGACACCAACTGGCAAATCATCGATACCTCTTTGCAGGATGCGGTGGACGTCCTGGCTGCGGTCGTGGCCGCGGGATCCGTGGCGCTCTGGTTGCAGGATTGCGCCCTGTGCGGCGTCATCTCCGGCTTGGACCTGGCCACTTCCTCCAACCTGACTCCCGGCCTGTCCTCCGGAGTCCTCTACGCCCAGGGACTCCGTTTCGCTCTGTCCACGCCCAATCCCGGCGCCTCACCTGCTAATGCCACCCGATATCTTTTCTACAACTCCCTGGCCGGTTTCTATTACAGCTCGACGCCATCCCCAACCACGGCGGGGGACGCCTTCCTCGGCACCATCGTCACGGACTCGACGCATGTGACATCCGTGACGCCCGCCACCAAAATGTACGGACAAATCTCCGTGACCGCACCGGCCCCGGGCGCTTTTACCCTGGCGCACAACCTGGGTCGCCTCCCTCGCGGGGCGCTGATCTACATGACCTCGGGCGGGTCCTTGTGGTTCCAGTCACCGACCATGTTTGACGCAACAAGCTTCTACTTGACCGCTTCCGAAGCTGGCCTCACGGCCAACCTCCAGGTGTGGTAGCCCCACGGTTCGCAGCTTGCGGCCTCGCCCAGATCGTTGCGGCAGGCCCCGCCGGAACCTTCCTTGGGTTCCACCTGATCACGAAAGAAAAGGCACAGGTGATTCCATGGTGAAACGAAGTCAAAAGTTAAATGCCGCCTCAGCTAGGAACTTCTTTAAGGAAGCGGCATTAAAGGTCGAAAGTCGAAAGTCAACAGTGGCTTGGCTTGTTGTTTTACTTTTAACTTTGAACTTTCAACTTTCGACTCTTTGGGGCCAGCAGCCCCAGACCTCGAATGCCCCCATCTTTTCAGCCAACGCCAAGTACGTCCAGGGCGTAGGTCCCGGCTACTGGCCCACGGCGGGAACCGGCCTCACGTTAAACCTCGCCACAGGCAGCGCCATCTGCGACAACGGCCAGCAGAACTATGTTGGTGGTACGCTGATGATGGCGGCAAGCGCGACCAACTACGTTTATCTTGACCTTGCAAACAGTTGCGCGCCAGCCTCCAATACCTCGGGGTTCTCCGACAGCACCGTCCCCATTGCCAAGGTCATAACCAGCGGTTCTGTAATCACCTCAATTACCGATGCGCGCACCTGGTTTACCGGTGGGCGGATTGTGAACGGCGTGGCCCTGGCTGACCGTTTTGCCACCGGCGGCACGGGAACCGCCGCCAGCCCCTGGACAAGCCCCTCGGGTTCGGGCAGCATCCTGGAAGCGTTCAATGCTCTGCCCGCCACGGGCGGCCAGCTTCGTCTCCGCTCTGGCTATTACCGGGTGACCACCGCCTTCACGTTGAGCGGAAAACCCTTCACGCTGACCGGCGACGGCATCGGCAAGACGATCATCGACGGCACTGCCCTGACGACCGGAACCGGCGTCACCATGTCCGGCACGCTCACGTCGCTGGCCGGGACCGTGAATAATGCGGTCTCGGCTGGCGACCTAACCTTCAGCGTTACGGACTACTCGGGGATGCACGTCGGCGACTGGCTGCAAGTTGTGCCCACCTTTCAGAGCACGGGCACCGTAACCGCTACCAACGGCTCGCCCAACATCGTGGGGACAGCCAGCACCAAGTTCAGCACGGAGTTTACCGTCGGCGAGCAAGTGATCGTGGGGGCGGCGAACGGAACGGGCTTGGGCGTGTTTACGATCCTGAGCATCACCGACGATCAAAATCTCGCCCTGACCGTTAACTGGCCGAATGTCACTACCTCGGGCCATCCTCTCTACAAGGCGGCAGACAAGTGGAGTAGCTCGCGCGACTACTATTATAAGGGTGAATGGCTCAAGATCAATTCCTGTGGCGCGACCACGTTCGGAGCATCGTGCACCAGCACGACCATCACGCCTGAGCACCCGATGTATGACTCCTATCGGGTGGGAACACCAATCTCGCGGCTCGACCCGATCAGCATTATGCTGACGGGCCTGGAGTTTCGCTTCAACTCCAACAACGTTCAAGGTCTACAGATTCAGTATGCGCTGATGCCCGTGGTTGATCAGGTGAAGGTAATAGGCGCGCGCACTTCAGCCTTTAATATCTTCAGTTCGGTGGGTGTGAGAGTTACTCGTTATTATAGCGAAGACGACTGGTTCTCGGGGACTGGAAACAGCTACGGATTGAGCCTAGGTGCGGTGCATGATGTTGATGTGAGCAACTCGCACATTACTTGTGACCCCTCCACCGGATGCCAAGCTATCGCCCTCGGTGGCGCCGGACCGGTCAACCGTCATGTCCGCGTGCACGACAACTTCCTGCGGGGCAGTTACGCGCTGGACAGCCACGGGATCTCGGAACTCTGCGACTATGAGCACAATACCCTGGTGGGGGGAATTAGCTGGGACGCCTACCGGAGCAAGCTAAGAAATAACCTCATCTGGGCCTCGAACGGAGGTATGGCTATCTACTCCAGTTCCGACAACGTGGGCTTTGAAAATGAGGTCTCGGGGAATACAATCTATGGGGTTGGAACGTTGTCTCCCTCTTCTCGCGGTCTCGTCGATATTGAAGCAGGGTTTATCCAAAAACCACACGGACACTATATCTTCAAGAACAATACGCTCATCCAATCTCCCGGAGCCAGCGGAAAGTTTCTTGTGCTCTCGATGGGTAATAGTGCCGACGTGGAAGACCTGTTTGATATCTCCAACAACGTTTTCATTCCGCAAACCACCACCGGCATAAATATCACGACGCAGAACGGCGCGACACTGACCACTCTGCGCGTCCGCGACAATTGGTTCTATCATATGAACCTCTATACGGGTGGCAGAATACAGGATGTGAACTTCGCCCGAAATCGAATCAATGATACCGGGGACTATGGCATCAGGCTGGTGCAGCTTAGCAGTCTTGGCCTGACCGGTAACGGCGTGTTTGAGAGCAACGTTATCTCCGGAGCGACGTACTCAGGTATCCTGGTCTATGGCGACCCAAGCGGGACGGCAAAGTTCTCGTTCACGAATAATCACATTTTCAACAATAACCAGGCTCAAACGACCGCCGCGTCAACCTCCAGCGGCATCTACGTGGACGCGGCGGCGCGGGCCATCGTCACGAACAATCAGCTTTATGATGACCAAGCCACGCACACCCAGAAATGGGGATATGTCATTTACACGGGAGTCGCCGAAGGCTACGCTTTCAACAACATCCACACGGGCGTCCTCAGTGGGAGCTTGAATAGCGCGACGAATGCATACAGCCACACAGTCAACGGTGGAGGCAACAGAGTAAGCTGGGGTACTGCTGCGCCCACAACCGGCACCTGGGCGGTAGGCGACGTGGTTTATAAGACTGCTCCCACCTCCAGTGGAATCTTCGCATGGGTCTGTGTGACCGCCGGGACACCGGGAACCTGGGTGGCTATTCCTGCCAGCGACAGCTCGAGCTCCGGGTGGTCAGCGGCATCCATGAAGATCAATGGAAACACCCTGACGGCAACTTCCGGCACCGCCACGGTCACCATGCCCAACTCGACGGACACGCTCGTGGGCCGCGCCACCACTGACACGCTCAGCAACAAGACTATCGATACCGCCGGACCGAATACCCTGAAAGTGAACGGCACCTCGCTCACGGCGGTCACGGGGTCAGGAAACACCGTGGCGCTGGCTACCAGCCCCGCCCTCACAACCCCCGGTATCGGCGGTGAAACGGTCAGTGCAGCTCCCCGCGCTACTTTCTCAAGCTTTCTTCCCGGCGCGTTGACCGGCACCTGGACGGGCGTGACCCTCACGCCGGATAAGGCGATAACGGTCACACGCCTCCAGGCCCAGGCGAAGACCGCTCCTTCGGGATGCAGTACTAATGCCGTCGTGCAGCTTGCCCAGGGGGCGACGACCCAGAACCTCACCATCTCCGCTGCGGCGAATGATTCAGGAGCGATCTCCGTAAACCTCTCTGCGGGTACGGCGGTTACCCTGGGTGTTTCGACGGCGGCTGCGGGTTGCACCACCAACCCGGCGGATGTCACCGCGGTGGTCGAGTACAAGATGCAGTGACCCCGGCTCCCTCTCCCGGTCGGCATCGAAAGCTTCGCGTTCCAGATTATTTGGGCCGCTCCCCATCAGCCGTGATGCCCTCTGCTTTCAAACTGATCCTGGAGCTCTACTCGGCTCGGTCGCCGTCATTCAGGGTTTGCGGACGAACGTCGAGATTCCGTTACGAAGAACACCCACATATACTGGCCATCATGGGACTGGTGATGGCCGAATCAGTGCCGCGCACTCTCTTGCACCTCCGGCAAAAACGCTCCTTCTGAAGTGTCCGGCGAACTCTCTCCCCCTGAGTTAATCCCTGGACAATCCCATCGGGATACAGGAGAATTACCGTGTTTGAATGGTTCCACTGATCAAGGTGTGTTCGGTCTGAAGCCCCCCTCTTCTCTGATCGCGCCAGAACAGAATTCTTGGTGTTATCTCAGTTGGAACTACACGCCCGATAGTCCTGGTGACCTATGGGAGAAGTGAACCGTCCCACTCCTCGGGGCACAGTGGTCCTGCCTATTCGCCTGCGCGGCATGTCCACCCAGCATAAGTTTTTTGACGAGCAGGTCGAAACCATCCTTCTCAGCGAGCAGAAGGTGGTAACTCGTCCCCGTAACCTCGTGGAATTTGAAACTGAACTTCATCTCACCAACCTCAAGAACAACGTGGGAGGCACCTTTCGAGTGGTTTGGGTAAACACCCAAGCACCCGACGGCTTCCACAGTTTAGGTCTCGAACTCCTGGAGCCGGAGGGCGACCTGTGGGAAACCGATCTGCCTCCTCCCCCGGCCGAGGCTGAAACAACCCCCGAGGCCTGGCTTGAATGCCACCGTTGTCATCAAAGGCTCCTGACCCCTGTCCCTGAAGCCGCCGCACCGTTTGTTTGCGAGGGCTTCGTCGTGGCCCGCCACTGCGAGCGGTGCAAAGCCACGACCGCCTGGGGATTCACCACCCAGGGCGAACCCGAAGTTGCCAGCCCGAAGCCTGCCGAGCCCATCCCCCAACCACGCGAACCGGCCCCGGCAGTTCCGGAAAGAAAGCCAGGGGAAGATCTGCGCAACAAGGGACGCGCCCCCATCAACATGCTCGTCAAGGTCACTCGTCAAAAGTGGGGGACGACGCTTGAAGACATTTGCCAGACCGAGAACGTTTCACGCACCGGCGTGTATTTCCTGACTTCTCAGAATTACGACATCGGCGAGCAAGTGAAAATCGTCATGCCCTATAAGGAAGGTGACGTCTCGATTCCTGTGCCGGCCCGAGTGGTCCGGCAAGACTCGGCCAAGGGATCTTTTCAACGTGGAGTCGCCCTTCACCTGGGGGAGAAAAAGAGTTAACTCCTGGGAACTTCCCGACCCGCTCTTGGGTGGTAAAATGGGGTGCGGTAGCCAGCCAAGGAGGAACCCATGACCTGCTTCGGCGCTTGCCTTGCCGCTCTTCTGCTTCTGGACTCGCCAAGCACCCTTCTCGCCGCGCGCTTGCCCGGCCCTGTTCCCTCAGTGCCCGCTTTATCGCAGGCCATGAATTTCACGGTGGAGGGGAAGATCAGCAAGCTTTCTCCCGGCAAGTTCACCATCAGCACAGAAGAGAACATCATCTTTCATGTGCGCTACGACGATAAGACGGAAATAAAGCAGCAGGATGGCAGCCCAGGATCATCCAAAGACTTGCGGGTTGGGGTTAGCGTCAGGATCGAGGGGGAGCTGACCGAATCCGGCGAGATCATCGCCCAAAGGATTTACCTCAAGTAGACCGCGGCTTCAGGCGAGTGTCACGCGTGGCTCGGCACTACGCTTTCCAGATCTCGAGCTCCCTTCCTTTTCCTTTCTCCCTGGCCTGCCTATAAACATAACCCGCCACCGCCACATCCCACACGGCGATCCCGCATGACTTGAAGATGGTGATCTCGTCGTCGATGACTCGGCCAGAGCGGGCGCCCGCCACGATCTCGCGCAATTCCACCACGCCGTCCCAGCCTCGGTGCAGGTTCGCCAGGCCCTGGATCAGATCGCCCGCTTCTTCTTTCGCCTGCTCGATGGAATCGACGGCAATGACACTTGCCCGGGCGAGGGTGGCATCGTCCAGCTCGCGTCGGCTGGCCAGGTTGGAGCCGATGGCATTGACGTGCGTCCCCGCGCGCAGCCACTCTCCTCGCACTACCGGCTCGCGCGCCGTGGTGGCGGCGATGACGATGTCCGCGAAGCGCACCGCCTGCTCGGCGCTCGTCGCGGGTCGCACCTCCACGTGAAGTTGCCCTTCCATCTCGCCGCAAAAATCCTCGCGTCTTTTCTCGTCCCTTCCAAACACCTTCACCGCCTGCAGCTTTCGCACCAGCGCCACCGCCGCCAGTTGTGTCCGCGCCTGCCGGCCCGTCCCAATCACGGCAAGGCAGCTTGCATCGCGCCGTGCCAGGTACTTCGTGGCCACGCCGCTGGCCGCCCCGGTGCGAAGGCGCCCCAGATGGTCAGCTTCCAGCAGCGCCAGGAGATCGCCGCTCTCTGCGTCGAAGAGTAGAGCCACAAATCGGAATGCTTCCCGCGTCACGGTATAAATCTTCATTCCAAGCAGTTTCTCCTCGGGGAGCGCGGCCGCCATGTAATGCAGGGTTGTGTGGGGAAGGGAAATGCGTTCACGCAAGCGGTTAACAGCCTGGCCGCGGTGCTGCGCGGCAAAGCTCGCCTCGACACGTTCCAGCGCCCGCTCCATGGGGAGCAGTTCCCGCACCTCGGCCTCAGAAAGAAACAGCGCCATGTTTTCACTCCTCGTGATGATGAGAAGGTAGCAGGACTCAGGACCGCCGTCCCGAATCCGCTGGAGCCCGGCGCCTGAAACCTCGAAGCTAATACAAACGCACTAAGTTATGTTACCACAGGGTTCTTGTAGCGCCGCCATCCTGGCGGCCAAGGCCGGCTAGAAGCCAGCGCTACGAAGGAAGCTGTCACTTCAGTTTGTGCGTTTGTATTAGTGCAACCACCAGGCAAGCGCCAGGGCAGCCAGGAGCAACCCCACGCCCGCCAGCGCGTAAGGAAAGGCTGTCCGCAGGAACGGGACCTTGTAAAGAAAGGAAGTCTGCTGCCAGCGCTCGTCCTCAAGGTCAAAGATAGGCCGCACCACCTCCCACGCAACCTCCAGGAGGAGCCGCCGCGCCACTTCTCCGAACTCCACCGTCGCTGCGGCGGGACTTCCGATGTAGCCCATCTGGTTTCCCAGACGCAACGGATAATTCTTTCTCGCCGCGTCAAGAAGAGGAAACCGGACCGGGGGCAACTGCAAGTAAGTGGCATCTACCAAGTCCGGATGGGTGCGCAGGAGGAGAGCGGTTTTCCACAGCCCCGCGTGGGCATCCCCGCGGATCGACTCGCGTTCGGCGGAGGTCAAGGGGCGGCCCAGTAGCGGTTCGATCCGGTCGGAGAACTTGCCTCGCAGGAACTTCCAAAGCACCAGGCCGCTCACCGAGAGCATGCGCACACCATACCGTCGCGAAACCACCGCCGCCGCTTCTTCCAGGGCCACCACGTGGCGTGGTCCGGCATGGGAATTAGTCACCAGAATATAGCGGAAGCCGTGCCGGGCGAGAGCCGCCCCGTAGTCCAGGGTCGCGTTGCGCACGGTGCGTGCCCGCACCAGGAGCGTGCCGGCGTGGTCAAAAGCGGAAGCGCCAATCGGGAGCGAGGGGCCAATTAAGACGTTCCAGCCCGGCTGCGCCTCCAGGATGCGGTTCGCCAGTTGTTGATTGAAGAACTCAGAATGCAGGAGATCGGTTCCCACCGGCAGATGCGGCCCGTGCTCCTCCAACGGGCTAACCGCAAGAATCACCACCGTGCGGCTTCGGTCGAAGGCATCGAGCCGCGTGAAGCTCAGGTCCGCAAAGCGAAAGACCTTTTCGGCTGTCGGGTCAGGCGCCGGGGCATCCGCGGTTGGAGAAGATTCTCGACTCATCGTTCGAAAGCTCAGTCCCGAAGCGCGATCAAGATTGGCGATCAGTGGACAGCTTCGCTGATGCCGGAATAGACCCCCATGGCCCTCGTGATTTCTTCAGCCAATTCCTTTTGTATACGCCGCACCTTTTCGGCCTGAGCGGGAAGGCGGAACAGCAGGTACGCCAAGCGTGTCCGGTGTCGCAACAGCCAGCGGTAGCGCCACAAGTAAGCTCCCGTGAGCGGCAAGCTGGGAGCGTAATATCCCGCCGCCGCCCTCCCCAGCAGTTGGTCGCAAACGAGGATCTGCCCGGCGTAGAAACCCAGGACCACAAGAGTTCGAATCACCCAATCGAGCATCCGATCTCGCCTCTCTCCCCTCTTCAGCAATCCCGTCCAGGATAGCGTCAGCCAGATCAGCGCATGATTGAGCAGGCCATACAAGGCAATGGGCAGCCCCACAACGCTCTCCGCCCACACCGCCGTGCGGCGCACTGGCGATTTCAGTCCTGGCGCCGCCTCCACCTCCAGCTCCTGCAACGACCAACGCCGTCGTGCTTCGCGGTAAGCCTCCACCGCCTCGCGCAGCGCCACCAGCCGCCCGGGGTTCAGGACATTCAGTTGTTGAACCCATTCCACAACCAGACGGCTGAGCTCAAAACCCTCAGTTTTCTGCTTCCAGTTTGCCCTTGCAGCCCAATCTTCCTCGAGCTCACGGCGCAAGACTTCTTCCAGGTCCGAGAGAAATTGACTGACGTCTGTGGCCGGAAGGCGAAAGGCATTTTCCCCGCACTTTTTCTCCAGCACACTTCCGAGTGCCCGGACCTGCTCCTGAGGATCCTTTGCAGCCGCCGAAATAAGATCATGAGGAAAAACCGGCGAGCCGAGATCGATCAGCAGCTCACTCGAATGAGACCGCTTGACCGGAAGAAACATGTACACAGGGAAAACAGCCAGCCCGAGCTGGCCGGAGTGGCGTGTTTCCGCCTCCACCGCCAGCCTGGCAACCCGCGGGCAAAGCGCTGAGGAACTCACGGAGGTCGTCGGTGAATGTTCCGCAAAGACGACTACTGCCCCACGCTCCCCCAATACCTCGCAGCAGGCTTCGAGAGTTCTCTCCCAGCCTTCACCTTCCGGCTCACCTGGAATCATCCCGAGGGCGCGCGCCAGCAGGCGGCACCAGATCCCCTGCAAATGCTTCGAGTCCAAGAGGCAATGGACCTGCCTTTCAACCGTCGCCACCAGGATCAGCGCATCCAGGAAGCTCGCCGGGTGACTGACGAGGAGGATGCTTGGGTCGGAGGAAGGCAGCGCCTCCCGGTACAGCAACCGGATCTTTCGAAAGAACAGGGTGAACCAGATCCTGATCAATCCCCGGAAGAATCGATAGCCGCCCGATACGGCCGGAGCTTCCTCCGGTGACGAAGCTACTCCAGGCACGTGCTCGCCTCCCTCCCGCACTTGTTCAAGGCCCACTCACACTATCGGGCAGCCTACCTTCCTCGCGCTCGCCGGCGCCGCGGGGCCGCCGGGGCTGGCAGGGCATCGCTTTCCCACCCCTCCACCATTCCCACCGGGCGAGTGATGGTATCGAAGAGCCTGTAGACTTTTTGGAATTTGTGCCCTTCACGATCCACCAGGCGCAAGCGGAAATAGGGGACGCTACCAACCCTCCAAACTCGAATCGGCAAGTAACCGTTCAGATTACTTTCAACGTAAGCCGTGACGTACCGGTGGCGCTTGGTCCACCAGGTGAAAACGCGGATGTGGTTGAAGTCGAACTCCTGAGTACCCATTCGGTCCGCAGCCAAATATTGCGGCACCTGCTGCCCGCCGTCCTCCACCGTGCTGAGCACCAGCCACGCCACAAGGTTCACACTCTGGGCATATTCCGCGAGTTCCTCCGGGACATCGAGTGTGACCAGGCGGCCCAGCACCCAGCCGGCGCGGGTGTTGGCCCGGATCTGATACCAGGCATCGCGTTGCGGCGTCTCGGTAGAAGACGGGGTTGCCGCGGCGACCGCCTCCCGCTCCACCAGTCGCCGGCCGAAAACCTCCACCCTTTGTTTCTCCTCGAGCTGCGCAAGCTGCGGGGCGTCGCGAGAGGGTTCCAGGCGCAGGTTGACCATGGCCGAGGTGTGACCCACCGCCTGCGGCGACAGGTCGCCAATTTCTTTCAGCAGTCGTTGCCCTCCCTCATAAGTCTGAGCGTCGACCAGGTTCTTTGCTTCCACCCACCCGGTCTGGCCCTCCGCAAAGCGCACTTTGCTCCAATTGTGGCTGCGCAGCAGAACCTCGACCCGCTCGCCACTCTTCAGCCTGCCGACGACCATGCGCACTTCCGCCGGCGTGTCCACGACCTCGAGGGAATTCGGCAGCACATACGCCGGTTCCGGCGGGACCGTGTGCCGGGGGCGGTAAACGTATTGGTAGTAGGCTGCCCCGCCCACGGCTATCAGCAAAACCACTACAAAGTGTTTGAACTTGATGGGATCACCCCGCGCGACAATCAGGCATTTGGGAAAGCAAATTCAGTCCGGGTACAGCCCAGCATGACCAAGCATTCCCCGACACAATAATCCCCGCTCAGACACGCCCGCTGAACGATTCCAGTGAAATCCCAAGCTAAGAGCCATAGCCAAATCTGGAAGGCCATTTTACACTATTTGTTTCTGGACAGCGTCGGTTGCAGCCACCCGCGCGTCCACGCCCTCGTGGGCCTGGGAGTTCCGGTCGCCACCGCGGGTATGAGTTTCCTCCGTGGAATTACCAAACCCAAGCTCCTCATGCAGGGAACGCGGGACGAATTTGCGCCGCGTCATCTGATGGAGGCGCTCTACGATTCCCTCGCCGCACCCAAGCAAATCCACTGGGTCCAGGATGGACATCACTTCTTCAAGGGGAAGACCGATGAGGTTCAAGCGGTTCTCCGGGCGTTTCTGCTGGAAGTCCTGGCGAGACTTCCCCACATGCGAGAATAGTCTTGGCTGCGAAACCGACCTCGTGTAGATTCGGGCAAGCGTTTTAAGGAGTAAGGATGGCCGAAGTCGAGGAGCCCGAACCCGAACCGCTTTACTGCCCTACCTGCGTCCAGGATGTTCCCGACCCTCTGGTTTGCGGGGATTGCGGGGCCGTGATCTGCCGTCGCTGTGGAACGCCGCTCGAAAAGATCGATGAACTAGGGATTGGGTGATCTGTATCAGGTAGCGGGGAGTTGTTTTCGAACTTCGCGGGTTTTAACACCCGCCTCAGGAAAAGCCGCAGCCTTCAAGAACAAGGCTGCGCTTGTATCTTTGTATCTACCTGCTAGCCCCTCGACTCTTCGACCTTCAACTGTCGACTCTCAACCGCCCTCCTGTCTCCTGACTTCGCTCTTTTCCCTTTCAACCTTCAACTTTCGACTTTCGACTCTGCTGATTCATTCACCATTCACAATTCATCATTCATAATTGCTGTTCTTTTCCCCCTTGCCTTGCCCTCCGAGTAGCTGTATACGGGAATGGTAATGCGGCGGTAATGCACGCGGACTATATGTCGCGATTGTCAGACTGGCCGCGAGCGCCACGTGCTGGAAATATGATTACGCGCGCACATCGCAAAGAGCGCGATGTATGCGCCACGCGCGGAAAGGGTTGGAAAAACCATGACTGACAAGACGAACGATTTCGATGTAGCGAAGGCTCTGTTCAGCCAGTTGGAAGGCTTGGAGAAGGACCGGCAGATTCGGATCCTGCGGTGGGTCGCTGAAACCTTAAATATCACTTGCGATCTGAGTAGCTCGGGTGTGCTTAGATTGTCACCTCAGCCGGCAGTCTCTCCCGCGAACCAACCTCCGCAGGCCGGACGCACTGCGGCCGGAGCGGCACGACCCGCTGACATCAAGACGTTTATGGAGACCAAGAATCCGAGGAGCGATGTTCAGTTCGCCACTGCCGTTGCATACTACTATCGCTTTGAGGCCCCAGAGGACCAACGGAAAGAAACAATTACTCGCGAAGATCTTCAAAACGCAACCCGCCTCGTTAATCGCGATCGACTTAAACAGCCCCGTCTAACTCTCAACAACGCCAAGAATTCGGGGTATCTCGACAGCGTGGCGCGCGGGGCCTTCAAGATCAATACGGTAGGGGAGAACCTTGTGGCAATGACTCTTCCCGGCCAGCAGGGAGATTCCAAAAGCACAACGGTTCGTGGGCAAAGGCCCCAAAAAGCGGACACGAAAAAGAAGTGAATGCGCCGGGAGCCTCTCATGAAAACCCCACTGGAAGCCCTCGATGAAGCGCTCAGCGAGGTGGGCAAAGCGCGCAAGCGTGTGGCCAATGCGACCTCCAAGCAAGTAACCAGCGCCGACGAAATCGACTACCTCAAGGCAGTTTCATATGCGTGGTTCCATTCCCACCGCGACGTCTTGACGAAGCGTGTAACGGAAGACTCTCTCCACGATGTTGATGCGCCTTATCGCAGGATCTTAGACTCGACGGCGATTAACGCCGCTCGGAAAACCTACGTACGCGCATTGTGGGACGCCAAGAGTGCACTCGTTTCACTGCGCGGCGAGATTCTAACTTCCGGAGAACCTTCACATTCGCAGGCAAGCGACTCCGTACCCGACTTCTCTCCTCTCGTCGGGGACGCGGAGATGAAGTCTATCTTGGCGGACCGTTGGGGAGAGTGCCATCGGTGCCTGGAAGCGCGGGCCTATCTTGCAGCCACGGTGATGATGGGGGGGCTCCTAGAGGCGCTATTCGTTGCGAGAGCAAATCAGCTAAGCGACAAGAGTGCACTCTTTAAGGCGAAGGCGACGCCTCAGGACCCGAAAACAAAAAAGCCCCTTCCCCTTTCGGAGTGGACCTTGCGTCCCTACATTGATGTAGGCTTTGAAATTGGCTGGATCACGCGACCAGGGAAGGATGTGGCGGCTGTGCTTCGCGATTATCGGAACTATGTGCACCCTGAGAAGCAGCGCTCGCACGGAGTAAGATTGCAGGAGCAGGACGCGTTGATGTTTTGGGACATCACAAGGAACCTCGCAGCGCAACTCTTGCGCGTACGCAACGGCAAAGGTACGTGACGAGCGGGGGCGCAGAGTTGGTCTGTAACTCTGCGGCTCTAAACGTTGGGGAATGAAAAGCCGCAGCCTTCCAGAACAAGGCTGCGCTACCTACTTCCTTTAAACGCGCTTGCAAAGGAGGCACTCATGAGCAAAATTCGTCTTGGCACTTTCAACTGTGAGAACCTTTTTCTCAGGTACAAATTTAACGGTCCCCTAGTTCGTCACAAGAAGGGCGAGTCTGGCGAAGACTATCAGAAACGAAAGCAGGCTGCTCGCAGAAAGGCGCTTGTCGAATTCGACCAGACAGGAGGACCTCTGGACTGGCTCAACAGGGAACTCGAAGACTTCAGCAGCACATCGCACACGCAGCGCAGAGCCACGGCTGCTGTCATTGCCGAAAACGATCCAGACATCATCGCGTTGGTCGAAGTCGAGAGTATGGAAGCATTGCGGAAGTTCAACACCAAGAAATTCTTTGGTGGGAAAACCTTCGGTTACCAAATCCTCATCGACGGAACCGACCCGCGCGGAATTGATGTGGCGTTGCTGAGTAAGTTCCCGATCGTTCATGTGAGATCGTACATCGATGATTGGTATAAAACTAACGGGAAAGAGGTCAGAACTTTCTCACGGGACTGTCTCGTTGCGCGGGTTGAGATAGACGGCAAGCCTTTGACGCTCTTCATCAACCACCTGAAATCCCAGTACCAGGACGATCCTGCGCGAAGAACAAAGCAGGCAACGAGGGTTGCGGAGATCGTCAAGGACACCTTTGGCAAAGACATTAGCACTGCGTATTTTGCGGTTGTAGGTGACTTCAACCAGACGCCGGACGATAAATCCCTGGAGCCCTTACTCAAGGCAGACTGGAACACCGATGTGCTCGCACTCGCCAACGTGGAGCAAAGTGAACGTTGGACTCATGTCTTCGAGAAGAACAAAAAGGTTCAGGGTGTGAGCCAGTTGGATTACATCCTGTTGTCGAAGGCGTTGGCTTCAAAGCTCGCGGGGCCTCCAGTCATCGAAAGGAGGGGGCTCGCTCGGTACGATGGACTGAACAAATACTATCCAGATTCAGAAGAGCGAATACTCCCCAGCGTAAACGGGCCCGGGACCGAGGCATCTGACCACTGTCCGGTCTTCGTGGATCTTCAGATCTCATAATCCTGATTCGGCTATGCCGGGTCGAAGCTAAAGCGGGGGTAGCGCATCTATGAAGGGGGCGGCGGAGTCAAGGGGATTTTGTTGGTTCTTTGTTTTGTGTCGCGAGCGAGCAGCCTCCCTCAATTGAAAATGGGGGGATGTGAGCGTAGTAGCGCAGAGTTGGCGGGCTGGCGCAGACGCTCGTTTGTTAGCGTCTGCGATCTCCCGAAGGGACTCCATGGCCGCGACTCCCGAGCGCGAGGATACTGGCCAGCGCCATGGGGTTCTACAAGCGGCGTCTCAACTGAGATGTGCGATCTCCGATCATCGCAGACCCCCAAAACCAGGGGTCTGCGCCAGCCACGCCGGCTACTGACCACCCCTTGGTCCCCTCCTGAACCAGGAGGGGAATTCTGGGCGCCGCAACCCTCACCCGTCCCCGACCAGTCGGGGCCACCCTCTCCCGCAGGGCGGGAGCGTGGGTTTTTTCCGTGTTCAAGAACCCGCGGTTAATCCAAAAGGCGGATTAACCGTGGCTACCACTTCTCGCGGGAATGAAAACCAGATTCTTCCCCGCGCGGCGGGAGCCATTCGAGCCGTGTGCCTTGGTCGTAGCACGGCCGTCTCGGCCGTGGAGATCTTCACGGGCGGGACGCCCCTGTTACATCGCGGGTGGCACATCCCTGGCGCTCTTTGCCAGGTATGCGGGTCTCGTTGACCCGCACAGCTCGCTCCCATCCCGAGGTATGCGCCGCTCCGCGACGCCGCCAGCTTAGTAAGTGGCCAACTCTCTCGCCACGCGAACGATGTCGCCCGGTTGCGGCAGGACAAAGTCCTCCAGGAGCGGATGGTAAGGAATGAAAACGTCTTTTCCGGCCAGCCGGCGCAGCGGGGCGTCAAGGAATTCGAAAAGCTCCTCCGCGATGCGCGCCGCAATCTCCGCCCCGTAACCCCACGAGATGTTGTCCTCATACAGGACCAGCGCCCGGCTGGTTTTCTTCACGGAAGCCGAAATCAAATCCCAGTCGTAGGGATTGAGGGAGCGCAGGTCCAGGATTTCTGCCCGGATGCCTTCCTGTTCCAGCGTCTTCGACGCCTGCGTGGCCCGCACAACCAGCGAGCCATAAGTGACGATCGTCAGGTCCGTTCCCTCCCGGACCAGCTTCGCTTTCCCAAAGGGAATCATATAGTCTTTGCCGGGATAAGGGGAGCGGTTGTGCGTCTGCCGGTAAAGGTGCTTGGGCTCGAGGTACAGGACAGGGTCGTCGCAACGGATCGCCGTGCGCAGCAAGCCATTGGCGTCGAGCGCCGTCGAGGGCATTACGACGCGCAGGCCAGGCAGGTGGGTGAAGATCGATTCGCCGGACTGGCTGTGGTAAATCGCGCCTCCCGCCAGATATCCGCCGATGGGCACCCGCATCACGATGGGGCAGGCGAAGTCGTTGTTCGACCGCCAGCGGAGATTAATCAGCTCGTCGCGGATCTGCATCATCGCCGGCCAGATGTAATCAAAGAACTGAATTTCCACGACGGGCTTCAGCCCGCGCGTCGCCATGCCCATGGCCCGCCCCACAATGCTGGCCTCCGCCAAATGCGAGTTGTAGCAGCGCGCGCTGCCGAAGTGCCGCTGCAACCCGTGGGTCACTCTGAAGACGCCGCCTTTCCCCTTGACCTTCGAGAGTTCCTCCTCATGACTGCAATCCGCCACGTCTTGGCCGAAGACCACCACCCGCGGGTCGCGCGCCAGTTCGTCGCGGAGGCAGGCGTTAATCAGCTCCACCATCGTCTTGGGCTCGCCGTGAAACTTGGGAGGATGGTCGAAGTGCTCCGCGGTGGGGTCCACGGCAGGTGAATAGATGTAATTCATCACCGTCGCCGTGGAAGGCGGCTCTGCTGCCAGGGCCTGATCCGTCGCCTCACGGATTTCCTTCTCCACGCCCGACTCGAGCTCTTTCAGTTCCTTCTCCGTGATCAAACGCTCTTGCAGCAGGTACTTGGATAACTGCGTCAGGGGATCGCGCTTGGCCTCCTGCTGGCGAACCTCCTCGGGCTTGTAGAGACGCTCGTCGTCCGAGAGCGAGTGGGAATAGGGACGGATGCAGTGGGCGTGGATGAGGGATGGCCCCTGGCGCTGCCGCGCGTGCTCGACCGCCTTCCCGGCCGCCTCGTAGCTTGCTAGGAAGTCCGTGCCCTCGCACTCCAGGGTCAGCAGATTGGGGAAACTCTTCACCAGCCGCGAAATGCTTCCCCCCGCCGTCTGAATGTCTACGGAGACGGAAATCGCATAACCGTTGTCCTCCACGACGTACACCACTGGCAACTTGCGGCCGCACGCCCAGTTCAGCGATTCCCAGAATTCGCCCTCGCTCGACGCGCCATCACCGAGCGAAACGTACACCACCTCATCGGCATGGAAACTGGCCGCCAGTTCCGCGGCTTCCTGCACCAGGGAGAAATACCAGCTGGCTTCCGCGGCGCCCACCGCTTGCAGGATCTGCGTCCCCGTGGGGCTCGACTGCGTAACGATGTGCAGCTTCTTCGAGCTCCAGTGCGAGGGCATCTGCCGCCCACCGGAATTGGGATCGTCCTTGGACCCCACGGACCCCAGCAGCATGTCGAGCGGGGTCATGCCGATTTGCAGGCAGAAGGCGCGGTCGCGATAGTATGGGTAGAACCAGTCGTAGCCCGGCTTCAGGTGCATAGCCGTTGCCGCGCTGATGGCCTCGTGTCCCACGCCGCTAATCTGGAAAAAAGCGCGGTTCTGGCGTTTAAGCTGGATCTCTTTGTCATCCACGCGCCGCGATAGATACATGGTCCGATAGGCGCGGACAAGTAACTCCCGCGAAAGCTTGTTAGCTTTCAGGACATGGTTCGTGGCAGTAGCCATTGAGCCTCGCTGGACAGACTATCTTGGGAGGTCGGTCGAACCGCCAAGCACTCTCCCCTTCGACCGAGACCAGATTATCAGATTGTGACCAGCCAAAGTCAACCGCCTCCGCAGGGCCTTGCTACCGAGCGGTCGGGACGGCAAATTGGTTCGGAGGCCCGCACGAATCCAGTTGCGCCGCCCGCAGAACCAGCGAGAAATCATTTTGGGTTCTCGCGGCCGTTGTGCTAGCATGAGCGAATAAAAGGCGAAGGAGAAAGAGCCGGTACTAGGAACTGGGGGCTAGGGAGGACACAGCAGGCGACTACCTGACACCCGGCACCTAAAAGCGAGGCAATGTGGAACGGGAAACCAAGGCGCTGAACAAAGTGGGCTGGGACGCTGGCGCGACCCTTGCGCCCGTCCAGAGCGCGCTCGAAGAGATACGCGACAAGTTCAAGAGTTCACCCGCGCGGGGCGGGGTGACGGCGGTGAAGCACTTCCCCACTCGTCAGGCCAGACTCGCGGCATTTCCGGAATCTCTGAACCCTCGTTTGGTTGATATCCTCAAGGCGCGCGGGATCGAGAGCCTCTACACGCATCAGGCCACCGCTTTCCAGCTCGCTCATGACGGCAAGAACCTGGTGGTGGTCACCCCCACGGCTTCCGGGAAAACCCTCTGCTACAACCTTCCCATTCTGAACGCGCTGGTCGCGAACCCCGAGGCAAGGGCGCTTTACCTGTTTCCCACCAAGGCGCTCTCACAAGACCAGTTGGTGGAGCTCAACCGCTGGACGGAGAAGCTGGGTGACGAAATCCGCACCTTCACCTACGACGGTGACACGCCGCAGGACGCGCGCAAGGCCATCCGCTCGCGGGGCAACCTGGTGATCACCAACCCCGACATGCTCCACGCCGGCATCCTCCCTCACCACACGAAGTGGCAGCGGCTGTTTGAAAACCTCCGCTATGTGGTCATCGACGAGATTCACTATTACCGCGGGGTCTTCGGCAGCCATCTCGCCAATGTGCTGCGGCGCCTGAAGCGCATCGCGCGCTTCTACGGCAGCCGGCCGCAATTCATCTGCACCTCGGCGACCATCGCCAACCCGCTGGAACTCGCCACCAGAATCCTGGAAGAAGAAGTGGAACTCGTGGAGGAGAACGGCGCGCCCTCGGCGGAAAAGTTTCTGGTCTTTTACAACCCTCCGGTGGTGAACCCACAACTGGGCATCCGCCGGTCGTATCTGAACGAGACGCGGCGCCTGAGCCGGACTTTCCTGGAGCGCGGCCTGCAAACCATCGTTTTTACCAACAGCCGCCTGGCCACCGAAATCCTGGTGACTTATCTGAAGGAAGATTTCTCCAAGGCTCCCGTGGGACCCGAGGCGGTGCGCGGCTACCGTGGCGGCTACTTGCCCCTGGACCGCCGGGAGATTGAGCGCGACTTGCGCGACGGCCGCTTGCTGGGGGTGGTGGCCACAAATGCCCTGGAACTCGGCATCGACATTGGCAGCCTCGACGTGGCCGTGCTGGCCGGGTATCCCGGCACCATTGCTTCCACTTGGCAGCGCGCCGGACGCGCCGGACGCCGACGAGGCACTTCCGCCGCCGTGCTGGTGGCCTCCAGCGCCCCCCTCGACCAGTTCATGGTCCAGAACCCCGAATACTTTTTCGGCCGCTCGCCCGAGCACGGCTACGTTAATCCCGACAACCTGCTCATCCTCCTGAACCACTTGAAATGCGCCGCCTTCGAACTCCCCCTGCGTGAGGATGAGAAGTTTGGCTCGCTCGATTTGAAGCGGCTCTGCGAGCACCTGGAAGAAGTCGGCTTCCTCCACCACGCCAGTGACGGCTGGCACTGGGTTTCGGAGAGCTACCCGGCGGATGCCATCAGCTTGCGCTCGATTTCTTCCGACAACTTCGTCATCGTGGACACCACCGGCGAGCCCCGCGTCATCGGTGAAGTGGATTTCTCCAGCGCGCTCACCACCGTCCACGAGAAGGCCATCTATATCCAGGACGGCCAGCAATACCACGTCGAGCGGCTCGACTACGACGACCGCAAGGCTTACGTCCACCAGGTCTCGAGCGAATACTTCACGGACGCCATTTCCTACACGAAGATCAAAATCCTCGAGAACTTCGATTCCGCCGCCGAGGGACCCGCGCGCAAAAACCACGGCGAGGTGCAGGTGAACACACAGGTCGTGGGATGGAAGAAAATCAAGTTCCACACCATGGAGAACGTCGGCTCCGGGGAATTGAGTCTCCCTGAACAGGAGATGCATACCACGGCTTACTGGCTGACCCTGCCTCAGGCGATGCTGGCAGAACTGCCTTACAACAGCACCCAACGCCTCGACGGCGTGAACGGCCTGGCCAACGCCTTGCAGGCCATCGCTATCCTGCTCGTGATGTGCGATGCGCGCGACCTGGGTGTGGCAGTGGGAGAGAATGCGGAACAGAGAAGTCAGGAGTCAGAAGTCAGAAGTCAGAATGAAGTCGTGGATCCCGAGTCCCGAGTCCCGAGTCGCGAGTCCCGACCCGTCGGCCAGAGCCCCCTTCGGGCCGCAGAGCCCTTCAGTCGCCGTGGCCTTTGGGCGGCAGGCCGAGCCCCGAACCCCGAATCCCCAGTCCCGATCAGGGTTTTCGAGCCGAACATCTATCTCTATGATAAGTATCCTGGCGGGGTGGGGCTGAGCGAACCGCTCTTCCGCATGAGCGAGTCGCTGCTCGCCAACACGCGCAAACTCATCGAACACTGCCTCTGTCTTTCCGGCTGCCCGTCTTGCGTGGGGCCTGCCGGCGAAGTGGGAGAAAAAGGCAAAGAGGTGGCGCTGGCCATTTTGAAAAAGATATCGGCTTGATAGCAGGTTGTCCGTTGTCAGCGGTCAGTTGTCCGTTGCCCACGGCAATTGCCAAATGATTAAGGACGGTTAACAGGCGAGCATTTGCAACGGACAACTGACAACCGAGCAGAAACAGTTCCTGCAATGGATCTGGGAGAAAAACTCCGGCAGCTCAAGCAGGCGGCAAAACCGCGCGCTCGTGACACGCAGCTCGAGCAGGCTCTCGAATACCTGCGCCGCTTGGAACAGGTTCCCAGGAAAAAGCTTCCGGCACAGCGCGCTGCCAAAGGCATTGAGGAGTACGTCGAAGGTCAGGTAGAGAAGAATGACTTCGGGGAATTTTTTCTGGCTCGGCAATCCCTGCCCTTCGGGAGACCGTACGGAAAGCTGCGCATCGGCGACCTCTCCACGGCGGACCTGAGCCCCTTGAACCTGTTCCTGGAAGGCGGCCCGCTGCCGGGGCCCGCAGGAGTTGTCTACCTCGACACGGAAACCACGGGCCTCGCCGGCGGCACGGGCACCTGCGCATTCCTCGTTGGGCTGGGGATGGCGCAAGGGACGCAATTCGCGCTGAAGCAATTCTTCATCCGCGACTATCCCGAAGAGAAGGCCATGCTGCGGGCGCTGGCCGCGACGCTCGAGCCCTACGAGGCCATCGCCACCTTCAATGGCAAGACGTTTGACCTTCCCCTGCTGGAGACCCGCTACGCGCTGGCCCGCCTGCAATCCCCCTTCGCGCGCCTGCTGCATCTGGACCTGCTCCATCCCGCGCGGCGGCTGTGGAAGCTGCGGCTGGAGAGTTGCAAGCTGACGGATCTGGAAAGCGCCATCCTGGGAATCGGCCGTGAAGGAGACGTGGACGGTTCTGAGATCCCGGGAATTTACTTCGACTACCTGCGCAACGGCGACGCGCAGGGGCTCCAACCGGTCTTCTATCACAACGCGCTCGACATCGTCACCCTGGCGGCGCTCACCGTCGAGATGGCCCAGATTCTCGCTGACTCCGGCGCCCAAACGCTTACTTCCGGCATCGACCTGTTCAGCTTGAGCCGCATCTTCGACCGCGCCGGCGTGCGCGACCAGTCCGTCTCCACCTGCCAGAGAGCTCTGACCGCGGGCCTGCCGCAGCATGTAGAGAGCCGCGCGCTGTGGCACCTCGCTGCACAGTATAAGCGGCAGCGTCAACATGAGAAGTCGGTTGAGATTTGGGTTGAACTCACGCGCCGCGAGCCGCCGTTTGCGATTGAGGCGCTGGAGGAACTGGCCATCTACTACGAGCACCGGGCCCGAGACGCCACGCGGGCTTTGGAGTTCACTGAAGCCGCCCTCCAACGCCTGCGGGAAGATTCCTCACTCCGCTCTCACCTCGACGCCTTTTCCCGTCGCCGCAAGCGACTCGAAAAGAAATCCGCGCGGGGCGTAAATCCCCGCGCCTTACCACTCGCACGGGGTTGAGGCGGTGACCAGTCTCAGGCCCGCCGGTAGGGTGGTGGCGCGATCATCGGCTGGCGGCGCGCTTTTGGTTAAAGACTTCGTCCGCGATCACCAGGCCATCCCAACAGGCAGGGAAACCCGCGTACGGCGCCATTTGCAGAAGGGTTTCGAGGATTTCTTCCTTCGTGGCTCCGTTGTTCAGCGCCATCTCGATGTTCAGGCGGAGGGCTTGGGCGCGGCCCAGCGCCGTCAGCGCCGCAACCGTCGCCAGGCTGCGCGTTTTCAAGTCGAGATGCGGGCGCGACCAGATCTCGCCTGCCAGGAAGTTGGTAACGAAATGAGCGAAGTCCGGGGAAAGCCGGGCCCACGCCGTGCGAATCTCGATGGCACGCTCGTCCCCGAGTAGCCGGCGGAGCATATCGATCCCTTTTTCTGCCATGGGAGCTCCTCGCAACTTCTGGAATACTTCCACCGGGGCCTTTCTCCTGAATCCGCCTTCCGACTCGGCCAGAGACCCAATCTTGCGCTGCTGCCGAAAACATGTTGACCGCGTTGCCGATCAGCACGCCACGACAGGGAAGATGTTCCTGTGCCGGTCAATCAGGCGTTCGCCACGACGGCCAGACACCCGGTTACTTCTCCTCGCTTTCAGCTTTGCCTCTTGACTTCAGAACCACATGCATCCGTTGCACAGCTTCTTCCCCGCTCCCGCTCTTGGTGGTGATGATCTCCACGTCTCCCACCAGGCGAAGATAGTCGGGATCTTTCTCCTCCAGACCACTTCCGCGCTGGACGGTTGCGGAGAAGCGATAGTACTTCTGATGAATCTTGTTCGTCTTGAATTCCACACGGTCCTTCTTGCGCGAACCTGAAATGATCTCATAGCTCAGGACCGCATCGGACTCTTCTTCTCCCTGGTAGATGTCCAGGTCGCCATTGAGCTTACCTTCCTGCTCGAGGATGGAGAGCTTGTCATCCGCCGTCAGGAACTGGTACGTGCCCGTGATGTCCTGGATTTCCTCGCTTCCCTGCTGGGCGCTCAATGCGCGCCAGGCAAGAAAGATGAGAGCAACAGCGAGAACCAGGAGAGTCTCCCTGGAGAGTCGCCTCTCGCGGCGTATTTTATCGGAAATGTGGAGCCCTTGGGGCATCGAATCAACCCTTCTCCTCTCGCCCATCAGCGCTTGGCGCTTGACACGCGCAGCCGGCGATTCCTCGATCCGCTCGTCAACCAGTTTATGCCGAGCCCTGGCAGACGGCAAGGGCGGGCCGCTGTGCTGTACACGGCGAGGGAAAGTGGCTCGGCGGTAGCGTAACTTCTTTTGTGTAATTTGCCCGAGAAAAGGAAAGAGGGTGTGCTTTTTCGAGAGCGGAAAAACTCTACGAAGGAGGTACACCCTCATGCGAGAACTGGAAGTCCTCGGCGCAGGACATCTTAAGCTTTGCTGGGAAGAGAGAAAAGCTTTCTTTGAAGAGGAGTTGGGC
>Ga0315279_10000684_pt1 | contig 63162 bp, 45 predicted proteins | sample YL17G06_20_MG_FD_203694 | JGI IMG/M metagenome (GOLD analysis project Ga0315279, IMG submission 203694) | Sediment microbial communities from Yellowstone Lake, YNP, Wyoming, USA - YL17G06_20 | ecosystem: Environmental > Aquatic > Freshwater > Lake > Sediment | place: USA: Wyoming | collected...
GCAAAACGGCCAGCAAGCTGGCCTGATAAAAGCGGTAGCAAGCTACCGCACTCCAAGACGCCTCCGGCGCAGGCTCGCCGACGCAGAATCGCAAATCTTTCTGCGATGTTTCGGCGCTAAGCACCTACGCTTTTTCTGAGACTGCGCTCAGAAGAAGTGGCTGACGCGCAACGCTTTGGAGTGCGGCGGCTTGCCGCCGCTTTTCTTGCTGCGAGCTTGCTCGCAGTATTGGTGCGAAATCTGCGGTTTGCAAAACGGCCAGCAAGCTGGCCTGATAAAAGCGGTAGCAAGCTACCGCACTCCAAGACGCCTCCGGCGCAGGCTCGCCGACGCAGAATCGCAAATCTTTCTGCGATGTTTCGGCGCTAAGCACCTAAAAAGATGGCGAGATAAACTCGCCGCTACACCGGCTCCAACCGCGCCGTGAAGTGCCGCAGGAAGGGCGCTTCGTAGGTCAGCTTCAATCCGCGAATCTGCTCGCGCCGCTTCCAGACTTCCAGAATGACCTCGATGACGTAATCGATGTGGCTCTGTGTGTACACGCGGCGCGGGATCGCGAGGCGAACCAAATCCATCTTGGCGGCCGTGCCAAACATGAGCGTCCCGATCTCCACAGACCGGATGCCGCCCTCGAGATAGAGCTCGCCCGCCAGCGCCACGCCGGGAAACTGCTCGGGTGGAACGCGGGGAAGAAAGGCGCGGGCATCCAGATAGATGGCGTGCCCGCCGGGCGGCTGCACAATAGGCACACCCTGCTCCGAAATGTGCGTGCCCAGGTAGGCTGTCGACACAATGCGGTAGCGCAGGTAGTCTTCTTCGAGGACTTCTTCGATCCCCACGGCAATCGCCTCCAAGTCGCGCCCGGCCAATCCGCCGTATGTGGGATACCCCTCCGTCAGAATCAGCAGGTTCTTTTCCTGTTGGGCCAGCGCGTCGTCGTTGGTGCAAAGGAACCCGCCAATGTTGGCCAGGCCATCCTTCTTGGCCGACATGGTGCAGCCATCGCCCCAGCGGAAGATCTCCCGGGCAATCTCTTTCGGGCTCTTGGACGCGCACCCTTCTTCGCGCAGCTTGATGAAGTAGGCATTCTCGGCGAAGCGGCAGGCGTCAAAGTAGAGCGGAATGCCGTGTTTCCGGCAAACCGCGCTCACCGCGCAGATGTTTTGGAGCGAAGCCGGCTGGCCGCCCCCGGAATTATTGGTGATGGTGAGCATAACGAGAGGCACGCGTTCCCGCCCCACGCGCGCAATGAGTTCTTCGAGCGCCGCGACATCCATGTTGCCTTTGAAAGGGCGAGGCGTGGCGGGCTGAGTACCTTCGCGAGTGGGCAGGTCCACGGCCTCTGCCCCGACAAATTCCACATTGGCGCGCGTGGTGTCGAAGTGCGTGTTGTTCGGCACCACATCGCCCTTCTTGCACATGACGCTGAACAGAATGCGTTCCGCCGCCCGACCCTGGTGAGTCGGAATGACGTGCTTGTAGCCGAAGATGTCCTGCACGGAACGGCGGAAATGCTCGAAGCTTTTGCTGCCCGCGTAACTTTCGTCGCCCTCCATCATGGCCGCCCACTGCCGCGTGGACATGGCGCCGGTGCCGGAGTCCGACAGCAAATCGATCAGGACGTCCTCGGCCGCCAGCAGGAAGAGGTTGTAGTGCGCCGCGCGAAGCAACGCTTCGCGCTGCTGCCGCGTGGTCCAACGAATAGGTTCGACAGTCTTGATTTTGAAAGGTTCGATGATAGTTCGAATGGCCATAAGTGCTCCCGCACGCCCGAAATCGCCCTTAGTGTATCCCAAGGGCAGCGGGCCCGGACCGGTTTCTGAGAAATCGGATCTGGCCTGTGGGCCCCCCATTCCTTAATGCCTCCCGGCGGTTGCTCCTAATGCAAACCCGGAAAGCTAGAAACTGGAAAATCGAAAAGCATAGAAAAGTCGAAAGTCGAAAAGTCAAAAAGTCGAAAAGTTGAAAGTGGAAAATCGAAAATGGGAAATCGTCAATCGCCTGCCCTGCGTCTTTCCCTACTTCCTACTTCCTATTGGCTACTTCCGCTCTTAGTCTTGCGCAACCCGTCAGTTAACGGACAGAGGGGGCCGGAGGCGAGCGGGTTGGCGTGATCTTTTTGAAAGGCAATAGGCCACATTATTTTTCGCCTTTGTATTAGAATGCAAAACCTGCGGCCATGATTGAGGTGTTGCTCTACACGAAGCCCGGCTGTTGCCTGTGCGACGAGGTCAAAGCTCAGCTCGGCCGACTGCGGCAAACTCACCGCTTTGCGTTGCGCGAGGTGAACATCGTAGAAGACCCGGCGGCCTACGAGCGGTTCAAAGAAGAAATTCCCGTCGTGTTTATCGGCGGGAAGAAGGCGTTCAAATATCACCTCGACGAGGAAGAATTTTTGAGAAGATTGAAGATTGAAGATTGGTGATTGGTGATTGAGGATTCTCAAGAAGGAAGAATGATGACACCCAACGAACTAAAACGACGCACGAGAGCGTTTGCGTTGAGGATCATTAGGCTTGCAGAAGTACTACCCCGCACTCAAACTGCAAGCGTCATTCAGAAACAGATTGTTCGGTCAGGCACGTCAGTTGGAGCCAATTACCGGGCCGCGTGCCGGGCGAGGTCGCGGGCTGATTTTGCGGCGAAACTAGCGATTGCGGAAGAGGAGGCGGACGAAACCCTCTATTGGCTTGAATTGCTTGCCGAGTCGGGCCTGATCAAGGCCGATCGGTTGACCGAACTGCAACGGGAGGCTCACGAGCTTGTGGCAATCATTACCGCATCCCGGAAGACCGCCGAGCATGGGCGTCACGCGGCGTGAGTTGTCAATCCTCAATCACCAATCACAAATCCACAATTGCAGGGGGGCTTGATGAACCTTGACGTCCTCTCCATCGCCGCGCATCCGGACGACACGGAGCTCACTTGCGGAGGAACCGTCATCAAGATGGTGGAAGCGGGCTATCGGGTGGGGGTGCTGGATCTCACCGGCGGCGAGTCTGGCACGCGGGGTGACGCCCTCCTGCGGACGAAAGAAGCGCGCCGGGCGGCTAAAGCCCTGGGACTCGCCCACCGGGAAAACCTGAACATGCCAGACGCAGGGGTGGAAAACCTGCGAGAATACAAGCTCCAGATCGCCCAGCGGATTCGGGCGCTGCGGCCCCGCACGGTGATCCTGCCGTATTGGGAAGGCCGGCACCCGGACCATTACACCACCGGGCGCATCGGATACGAAGCCTGCTTCCTCGCGGGCTTGGCCAGATTACCCCTGGAAGGAAAACCTCACCGCCCGCACAAGATCATTTACGCGACGCAGTACGTGCCCTCGGTCCGGCCCACTTTTGTGGTGGACATCACCGCGCAATTTGAAAAGAAGCTGCGCGCCGTCCTCTGCTACGCTTCGCAATTCTCGCCCCAGAAGGACATGCAAAACCTCTTCCCTTCCCGTGCCGACCTGCGCGAGCGGATGGGATCGCTGGCGCGGCATTTCGGGTTGATGATTGGCGTCCGCTACGGCGAGCCGTTTGTCACCCGCGAAGTCTCCGCCGTGGACGATATCGTCAATCTGCCGGTGCGGTCGATCTAGGCAGGACAAGCGCCGCCAGCCGGCAGTAGGGGCGCAAGGCCTTGCGCCCCTAGGTGGACGATATCGTCAATCTGCCGGTGCGGTCGATCTAGTGCCGTTCCAATCCCGCAGGCGCGGGATGACTACTTACTTTGAGCCACGCATTCGCGCCCCGGCGGCAGCGGAACAGGCCAATTAATAGGCCCAATGAGTTGGAACGGCACAAGGCAGGACAAGCGCCGCCAGCCGGCAGTAGGGGCGCAAGGCCTTGCGCCCCTACACGGTCCGTCCGCGAGGACGGCCCCGCCGCCACTACGCCCGCACCCGGTTCTTCCAGCGGTTGTGGATGAACCACACGGCGCCGAGGACGATCAGAATTCCGATGACGGTATCGAAGCGGTGGAAATACGCGCGCAGGGTTGTCCAGCGCTCGCCCAGTTTCATTCCGGCAAAGGCGAGCGCCCAGCACCAGGGCAACGATCCCAAGAACGTGTAGATGTTGAAGCGGGCGAAATTCATGCGGGCGACGCCTGCAGGGAAGGCAATGAAGGTCCGAATCACCGGCAACAGGCGGGCAAGAAAGACTGCCCAGTCCCCGTAGCGAGCAAAGAAGCGGTCTGCCATCTCCAGGTCGTGGCGCGTGATGAGCAGGTACCGACCGTATTTCTCGACCAGGGGCCGGCCACCCCATGAGCCCACATAGTAGGCCACCAGCGACCCGGCGTTACAACCCAAAGCCCCCGCCAGGGCCACCCAGCTTAAGCGGAACCGACCGACAGAAACGAGATAACCGGAGAACGGCATGATGACTTCAGAGGGCAAAGGGATGCAGGCCGATTCGATCGCCATCAACAGCACAATCCCTAAGTAGCCGGTGTGGGAGATCACCGCAACGATAAAGCTGCCGAGAAATTCCAGGAGGGATGTCACCATGAGGGGAACAAGTCGAGAGTCGAGGGTCAAGAGTCGAAAACAATGCTAACAGAGAATGTGTGCGATGAATTGCACAGGCCCCGGACCTAGGAAACTAGAAAGACTCCGCCTCTTGGGTGAAGACGAAGCCGGGAAGCGTAACCCCCTCGTCCGACTTCTGCACCTTTACCCGGCGGACGTCCGCATCTGTCCCGCCGACTTTTCTGAGCACCGCGTAGGATGTGAACACTTCCGAATACATCTTAGTGACCAGCCAGTTGCCGCCGGTCTCTTTCAACTGCCAGATCTGACCCAATTGAATTGTTGAAACCGCCACAGGCCCACACTCCTTACTTCGAGAACTTGCCGGCTTTGCTTGCCCGTTGTATCGGCACAGTCGCTTGGAGACCGAAGCGGCTAATCTAGCTTCCTCTGGCTGCAGAGTCAATAGCCGGCGCCCTCGGCCGCGCGGGTAGAGATCAAATCGACCTGCGTCATCACCTGCGCCGGTATTCGCGGTCAGACCCGGACCTTCACGGAATGCTCCGCGCGAGCAACATCCGTGCGCACGAACGCTGCCACTGCAGCCACGAGCAGGGTCCCGCCCACTACATAGGCGACGGACGCGTACGAAATCGCCAGGCTCGCGCCTGCGTGTTGCGCAACGTAACCGGTCACCACCGGAGCCGCCCCTCCGCCCAGCCATCCGACCATATTCATGAGGCCCGCCGCTGTGCCACGAACCTGCGGAGTGACAACGTCGAAAAGGGAGGCGAAGATGTTGGCATCATAAAGCCCCTTGAACAGGCCCCAGGCGGCGAGCCCTACCATGACCCACGCCATCGAACTTGTTCGGCCGCAGAAGAACACAAAAGGCGCGCCGCAGAAAAGTGCGATGGCTTGAACCAGCACCCGCCCACCGGCCATGCGCCTCCGGAACAAATCGGCGAACCATCCTCCGAGGGGTGAACCCACCAGGCTCGCCAGTTGAACGAAAACCGTGGCCAAGAGCCCGGCCATCGCCACGCTCAAGTGGAATTTGTCGTATAGAAACTTCGGCATCCACGACAGGAGAACAAGAGCGACGAAGTTGGCGCACATGAAAGCGCCCATCAGCATGCAGGCGGTAGGCGTCCCGAGGATCATTTTGAGAGACTCCCCAACGGGCACGCGTTCCATAACGTGGGCTTGAAGACTTCCTCTTCCGCCTTCCATGTCCGCGGCGCCTCGTAGGGGTTCACGAAGCCATCTCACAAGAACCAAGCCCAGGAGAATTCCCAGGCCACCGAAAAATATGAACGACCAACGCCAGCCGTAACGCTGCCCGATCAGACCCGCAAAGAATCCGCCTCCGATGGTCCCGATGTACACGCTGGTTTGGTGGGTGCCCATCGCCCGGGAGCGGGTCGCCTTCCCGTGATAGTCGCTAATCATGGACATGGAAGCGGGAAAATAGAAAGTCTCACCCAGGCCTTCCGCAGCCATGAACGAAAACAATTGCCGAAAGGAGCGTGAAAGCGTGGTCGCCACTGCGATGATGCTCCAAACGTAGAGCCCCCCCAGGATAGCCGTTTTGCGCCGGACACGGTCCACGATGCTGCCGGCCCAAGGGGCGCACAAACCGTAGACCCAGGCGAAGGCAGACCCCAGCAGCCCCAACTGGATCGGCGTCAGGTGCATTTCCTTCTCAAGCAAGGGGAAAACGGAGAAGATCGCTGCGCGGTCAGCGTAATTGAAGAAGGAGATGCACCAAAGCATCCCCACCACATACCACTTGTACCTGCCGTGATCCATTTGGCTATCGGGTGATCGGTTCATCGGGTGATTTGGCGATTGAGCGATTGAGCGATTGCAAATCACCAAATCACCAAATCGCTCAATCGCAAATGGCTCGATGGCTCAATCGCCAGATCGCCCGATTTCTCAACCCTCAACTCTCGACGCTCAACTGGGGGCCGAGGGTTCAACGGCTAATAGAGGGCCGTTGTTTTCGGCGCGGCGACCGCCTTGCCGAGCGGTTCGAGGATCTGGCGGGCTCCGCGGGCCATCAACTCGAGCTCCGAACCTACCTGGAAAAACAGGAAGCCTTGCTCCACGAACTTGCTTATTTGCGCTGCATCTTTGACCGGCACGCCGAGGATTTTCTGATGTGCCCTGCCGGCAGCCACAATCTTTTTCAATGCTTCTTGAACCTGGGGATGATCCTGCTGCCCGCGGTGTCCCATCGAGAATGCCAAGTCGCTGGTGCCGACGAAGATGACGTCAACCCCGGGCGTGGCGGCAATCGCGTCGATCTGCTCCACGGCCTGCGCTTCTTCGACAATGACCACGACCATGGTGTTTTGGTCGGCGAAGTCATGGTAGCCTCCGGGCGCCGGCCAACGGAACGTCGCCAGCCCTGCTCCCGAGCCCCGCCGGCCTCGGGGTGGATACTTACATGCGGCCACAGCCTGGCGGGCTAACTCGGGCGTGCTGGTGAACGGGAACATGACGCCCAGCACCCCCGCGTCGAGCACGCGTTTCGCCGTCCAAAGCTCATTGACGGGAACGCGGGCAAAGGGAAGAGCCTTTAGTCCTCGCGTGGCCAGAACCATGGCGCGTAAGCTTTCGAGCGTGATAGGGCTGTGTTCCATCTCGATCCACAAGAAGTCGAAACCGAGGTTGGCAGCCTGCGCTGCGATTTCGACGCTCGCGACCGTAACGGTAAATCCAATCGCAGGACTCCCCTCTTGGAGCAACTTTCTGACGGGATTTTCCCAGGCTGCTTGCGCGCCCGAGTTTGCGGTAGGCATGGGGACTCTCCTTTTTCGGCAGTAGGGATTTTACCCCGGCCCGAAGTTCAGATGCGCACTGTCTTCGCCCCGATCCCGAAGGCGAAAGAATATAACCGCTGCGACGAAAGCCGTTTAAGCTCGCCCCGATGCATCGGGGCGAGGGATCGGGGTTCGTAGCTGGCGCGCTTTCCAGTCCGTCAGTTGACGGACAACCTCTACCCGCCGCGCGCCAGCCTACAAGCAGAACTTCGGCGGCTTTCGATTTCCAGAATTTAACCCACGGGTTAGCAACCCGGTGGCCACGATCAAAGGCGTCTGACTTCGGGACCGGGGTTTTACTTTCTGATCAGCCAAACTTCCGCGACCTGGCAGCCTCGTCCATTTCCTCCCAAGCCCGGCTCCCTGAACCACTTCAGCGTCAACTCACCCTTTCGGGTCGCGTCCAAGAGAATATCGAATTCCAGCGGACGAATCGGGAGGGGTTTGGTAATGAAAGGGTGAATCTCGGTGTTTTCCGCAGCCACAAGACGAATTTTCTTCTCCGGGCTGTCTCCGGAATAGACCACGCGAACTCTGTATTGAGCATGGGGATCGAGATTCCGGTAGCGCAACTCGAGCGGCGCATCGAAGAGCGCTTCCGCCCAGCACTTCCACGCCACCGGAACGGGCTCAGCGGACCATTCTGGGTAGCCGAACCCGACAAGGGAGGACGCGCGAAACTCGGGGTCCTGGCTCGGGCCGAGGCCGCGCGCCAAGTGCGGCTGGCACACCAGGTTCCCCAGGTCATCATAGAATCCGCCCGGGCCAGGATTGGTGCGATCCAGGATCGCCTGCAGGGCGCGGATTCGCTCGACGTGGGTGGGAAGCTGGCGAATTTCGGCGAACCGCTTCTTCAGCCAGGGCGCGTCGCTGAGGGCGGCATCCAGCGTGTCGAGATTCGCCGCGCGCGTCACGGCCTCGGCTTGATAACGCTCCACAGCCAGTTGCATGTGGATGCTCTGGTACAGGCCTTCGGCAAGCTCGAGGACGCGCGTTCGCCAGTCCTGGGAAACGAGATTCCTCAAAGGTTCATCCAGCTCTGCCTCAGCCTGATTGAGCAGGACGAGTGGGTCCACTTCGCTTGTCGCCTTCCGCTCATCACTACCCACGTCGAGCTGATTGGGCCTGGCGCCTACGCGCCGGATTTCTGCCAGCCTGCTGAGGGCCCGATTTTCAGCACTGGTCTCGTTAATTAGCCGGCTGCGCACGTACGCATCATAATAGGCGCGATAAAGCCCCATCTGGAAGCGCCAACTGAGGAGTTCCGCGGGCGTGGCGCTGCTCTCCATGCTCTGGAACTGCTCGAGGGTGGTGTACACGGCCTTGTTTGGGAGCAGGGGTCCTTCCCAGTTCGTCTCCAGGCTTAACAGCCCCTGAGCAAAGTCGTCGGCGAGGCGATTCGAAACGAAGTAGGCGCTGTACTCGCGCAGGATATCGATCACCGGCCTCTCAGGATTCCACCCCAGCGCACTCCAGAGGAACTTGTTCACGTCATCGTTGCAGCCTTCCGAGTACGTGATGAATCCGATCGCATACGGAGCGTGGAGCCGGAAGATGTGCGCGTAACCGACAGGGCGCGGATTGATCACTTCACGTCCTTCGGTGAGCGCGTAGGCGACATCCCAGTCCGGCACCGGGAACTGGCACTCAACGCTGTGAGTGATGTCTGGATAGAGGCGGATGGGGTAGCGTTCAGGAACGTTCTGGCGCAAAACGGGCAGAGCCAGCCGATTCTGGGGCCCGTAGACGACTCCAGCCAGCCAGCGCGGCTGCTCTCGCGCGATGATGTCCAGGAACTCGTTCATCCATGCTTCGTTGAACGACTGAGGAGACACCCACATCTGCCCACGAGGGTGATAGCGACGCAGATTGTCGGCCTGCTTCTCGAGCAGCGCCAGCATATACTTGGGTCGCGTGTGGCCAGGGTCGCCTCCGGGAACGAAGACGGCATCGATTCGTGGCAAGGCCTGGAAAACTTCTCCCCACTCGTTGACGGCCAACTCCACGGTCTTCGGATCGGAGTAGTCCCTATCCAGGGCTGGGTACCAGATCCACACTTCCAGGCCGTATGCGTCGGCAATCCGCGACATCTCGACCATCATTCTCATCGGCGGAAGTGGGAAGTGGGGACTGTCCGGTGCGTCGTCAGAGCGGGGCGGAATGATTTCGATGGCGTTGCTGCCGAAGACAGCCAGGTCGCGGATGTACTGGTCCCACATGGGGACACTCCACGCGTCATAGGCGTTGGTCTTGGGACGATAGCCCATCTGGTGGCCACGCAATTTGTATTTTGGGGCGCTCGTGATGTCCAAGGAGTTCGGCAAGGCGACCCGCTCCTTCGCCATCCGGAGCTTGCGCAGAAGCTCCCCGACCCCAAAAAGCACCCCACGCTCGTCCGCTCCTGATACTGTTACCACGCTCCCCACGGGACGGTTCATCGTTTGGAGGCGAAAACCCTCCGGTCCGGTCAGTTGCCGCCCCGACAACTGAAATTCGGGAGGCAGCTCGGAACCGACCTCGTTCAGGGCCCCCTGAGAGCCCACGACCACAGCAGCAGGCGCGCCGGCCTTCCACTGTTCGACAACCAGCCAGCGGATTGCCGTCCGCTTCTCGACCTCCTCGACCAAGACCTGTACAGCCTTTTGTTCCCGCTTCGAAAGCCCCCGAGGAGCGACGACGATTGCCTCGCGGAGGTCGAGCGCACTGTCTGCCGGGGGCCGATCACGCGCGGACGTCCGTGTCTCCGTTGGCATGACTCCACTGAGCCGCGATAGACCCATCAAGCCTGCGCAAAGCGTCGCGTCGTTCAGAAAGCGGCGTCGATTCATCTCCACACTCGCTTTCGAAACCATCCTCGTAGGCTATAGACGGGAGCAGCGCCGGGCTTCAGCCCGGCACCTGCCGCCCTCCCGACGACGTCGGGACAGGTCCGATCTCTGGACTCGGGTGGAGTCCATCGGACTCCAGAAACCGGAGTTCCGAGTGGCGCTGCGTCGGGGTTTATTCCCTCGATTGTCCCTTTCGGCCCGATCAGAACCCCTCCGCATGAATTCCTGTTTCACCAACGTCAACGCATTGTACTCTATCCGCGGCTGGCAGGTAGACTTGCGTCGCCGCGGGTTCGTTGTAGCCCGTCGGGCATTAAGATAGGCGGACCTTCGGCCCTGTGCGGGCAACTGCCGCGAGCCTTGCCGGTACCTCCGGAGGCGTTCCACAACCCGTTTTGCCTCAAAGGATTGCGTAAAGGACCACCCGCGAGTTTTTCTACGAGTCGGAAGCAACCTCATGCGCCATCGGTTAATCTAATGAAGGGACGGCAAAAGAATCACCGCCCGGGAATCGAAGCGAGCCTGGCCACTCGGCTGCTCGGCGGATTGAGGGAGGGGGCGGGGGGAGCAGTATCTTGTGGGTGTTTCTTGAAACGGGCAGGCACCTCGAAGCGTCAATAGTGGTAGAATGAAACAAGAGGCGTCAGGAGCGGACCCATGAAGAAATCACCAATGACTGCGCTATTGTTTGTCGTCGCCTTCTGCTGCTCGGCGCTACCCATCTTTGGAGCGGACCAGAAGGGCGACGTCAACGCCATCGGCAACCGCAAGGTTGCGCACCGGAGCATCATTTCCGCGGAGAAGGAAATTGCCATCGGAAAGCAGTACTCCACCGAGATCGACCGCTCGGCCAAGCTACTGGGTGACCCGGTCGTCAACGAGTACGTGAATCGCGTCGCGCAGAACATTGCGCGGAACTCGGACCTGATGATCCCCTTGACGGTGAAAGTGATCGATTCGCCGGAAATTAACGCTTTTGCGCTTCCGGGCGGCTTCCTGTACGTGAACACCGGGTTGCTCATGGCTGCGGATGAGGAAGACCAAATAGCCGGCGTGATGGCCCACGAGATCGCCCACGTGGCGGCCCGCCACTGGGCCAGCCAGATGACCAAGGCCACTATCGCCCAGTACGCCATGCTCCCGCTCATCTTCATCCCCATGTCTTACGGCGTCTATTACGGGGTGATGGAGGCTTACATGAACGGGGTACCCTTGGCGTTCCTCAAGTTCAGCCGTGGCTCCGAGTCGGAAGCCGATTATCTGGGCATCCAGTACATGTACAAGGCCGGGTATGACCCAAATTCCTACGTCTCCTTCTTCGGGAAAGTAGTGGAACAAGAGCGGCGCAGTCCGGGGAGTATCCCCTCGGTTTTCGCCGACCACCCGCCCACGGGTGATCGAATCGTGAAGGCCGAGGAGGAAATCAAGGCCATCCTCCCCAAGCGGGACCAGTATCTGGTGTCGACGTCGGAATTTGACGACATCAAGGGTCGGCTGCAACAAGTCATCAGCAACCGGAAGAAACAAAAGGGCGAGTCCGGTCCCACCCTCCGCAAACGCGAGGCGCCCGGCCAGACCACCACGCAGACACAGCCTCAGGACAAAGGCACGGGCGACGACAAGCCTCCCGTGCTCCGCCGACGCGACTCTCCCTAGGCCGACACTTGGCAGTTACTTCCGGCGGCTAGGTTGCCTTTGTGCGCAGACGGGCCGCCGCCTGTGTTCGCCCGCGCACCTTTACCCCGATCCCGAAGGCGCAAGAACATAGCCGCTGCGACGAAAGCCGTTAAGGCTCGGGATCGAGGTCCGTGAATGACGCGGTTTCCAGGCCGTCAGTTGACGGACAACCTCTACCCGCTGCGCGCCAGCCCACAAGCTGAACTTCGACGAATTTCGATTGTCAGGACCTGACCCCTGGTTAGTGCGATAGCCACGATCAAAGGGATTTAACTTCGGGATCGGCGTTTACACATCCCAACATAGGGGCGGCCGGCTGCCAAGCCCATGGAGTCAGGAGGCTAGAACCGTTGTGGGGAGAAGAGACCGATGCCCAATTTGCGGAGCTCGTCGGAATAATACTTCCGGTAAAGTATCTCCCACTCGGCACCGCCCTCCGGAATGGTTCGTTTCTGGGTCGTGATGCGCGCCTTGACCGTCTCGTCGATCTTCTCTTCCTCCCGCAAAAGGTCCGTGAAGATCTTGACGATTTCCTGGCGGATGGTGTTGGGCTCTTCGAAGATTTCCACTTCGTCCAGCGCTTCGATGGCGCCCATGACGCGGTGAGAAACCTGGATCACTTTTTCGTGACTGAGCTTCATCAGGAAGGCCTGGGCATCCGACTAAAGAATGACTTTGCGCTCGCGCACCAGTTGTTTCTTTACGGCCTTAAAAGCTTCCTCGTAAGTGGCCCCGAGCTCTTTCATCTCCGTGCCGTGCGTCTCGAGGATTCGTCGCACCTCATCGTTAATGCGATCCTCGATGCTCAACTCATCGAGGATCACCTGAGTCATAACCTCAGTAACGTATTCCGGCTGGTCAAACTGGATCAGGCCTGCCGCCGTGAGCCGTTTCAGAACCTGTTTGGCCGTGTAGGCCACGAATTCCCGGGATAAGTGCATAGCACGGTACGCACTCCGCTTGACGCTCGAAACACGCTAGTGTATATTCCGGAGATCGGGAGTGTCAAGGTTCGTGTGCCTGGCGGCCGGTCCCTGGGGGGAGGGTTAGCGCGTCGTTTCGGGCGGAGCAAGGGCGGTTAGCTCAGTTGGTCAGAGCGTCTGCCTTACAAGCAGAAGGTCATCCGTTCGAGCCGGATACCGCCCACCAGTCGAGAACAGTGAAGAGTGAAAAGTGACGAGTGACAAGCAAGGAAGCCGCGGCGTTCTGCACTCATCACAATTCTTGCCAGGTGCGCAGAGTTGACCAAGACGGCGGCCGGTGGTGGTTCTACCGTTCGCTCGTCACTCGTCACTTGTCACTGCTCTTAGGGGGGGACGTAGTTCAGCTGGTTAGAACGCATGCCTGTCACGCATGAGGTCGCGGGTTCGAGTCCCGTCGTCCCCGCCAGCTATTTCAACAGTTAGGCGCCTGCTCATTCCCTGCCCCTCCAAGTTGGTTACCAATTTGGTGCACACCTGCATCGAAAATGGCCGGTCCCGTCGTCCGGGCGATGGCATCCAAGGCGCGGCGTTCGGCGTCCACAGGAATGCGGCTGTAAGGCTCCAACATCCGGCATGAACGTCTTGGGGCGAGACACCGGCTTTGATCGCCGCCTCCACAACACTGAACCGGCCAGCGTAGGCTGGTAGCCACGGTCAGCGCCTTCCTGACCGTGGATTTTTGTCGATGGGAAAAGCCCACGGTCAATCACAGGACGATTGACCGTGGCTACCCGCTCAACTGTGGCTGCAGTTGTGTTTGGTGCTGCTGCATATACTGAAGGGGGACCCATGATTATGCCGCTGATTTACACGGGTTGTCGGGTTCTCGTCGGTGCAACACTAACCATCACGGGATTCTCCAAACTCTTGGAATTCAATTGGTTTGTTCAGACCTTGGCCAGCTATAAGCTCGCGCCTAGAGTCGACACGTTTTGTTGGAGTGGTTATGGTTCTGGCGGAGGTGTCTATTGGGGTCCTCCTGGTTGCGGGGCGAGTCTTGCCTTGGTCCGTATATGGGGCCGTTTCGCTTCTGGTGTTGTTTGGCGCGGCGGTTTTGGTGAGTCTCCTCAGAGGTTATGTCGGTGAATGCGGGTGTTGCGGGGTTTGGAAGAGTACGAGGGTAGGGTGGCAGTTGGTTGCCAGAAATTCGGGTTTGGCTCTTCTGGTGATGTTGCCCACCGAGGGGCCATCCACCGGAACTGCGGCATCAGTTTCGGCGTTCGTAATTGGTTTGGGATTGATATTGGAACCGATTGCCGAGAGCCAACTACGCAAGTTATTTGCTGCTCCGGCGCACGTGAGGTTATAGGTTGTCTTTCTCAGAAGGTTCCAGCCTTCGATAGATTGGAAACCTCTTAGGGACTCGGGATGGGGGTTCACGTGTCGAAATTCAAAAAAGGTCTCGCCATCGGCTTGGGGGCTGGAGTTGCCTTGACAATGGCTTTGCTTGACATTTGGGGAGAGCATCTTCACAACGAGATATACACGCTGGCTCAACCCGCGTTGCTCCGTCCCCTCGCAATGGTCCTTGAGCGCTCCGCGGCCTCTGCGAGTCGCCTTCCCAGTCCCTGGACGCCGGAGACTACAGGAACTGCACATGAATCCTGGAAAATCAGAACTTTGGACGGGAATCCAGTCAGGCTCGCCGATTTCAAAGGGAAAGTTCTGTTCCTTGATCTCTGGTCGACAACCTGCGTACCCTGCATTGCTGAGATGCCGAGTATCGAGCGTCTGCGAGATTCGCTGCCTGCCGATCGGGTCACGTTTCTGGCCGTTACCACGGATGAAGAACAACAGGTGCGCAAATTCCTCAAGGAAGTGCATGTGTCGCTGCCCGTTTACTTGGCTCAGAGCCTGCCCCCGCCCGCTCTGCAGGCGCCGGGGTGGCCTACAGTTTTCGTCGTCAATCGGAACGGAGCGGCCATTTTTCGCGAGGTCGGAGGCGCAAATTGGGACGACGATGCTGCCCGAAGCTTCATTCTGAGTTTGGCAGATCATTAGGATAGCCTCCGGCAAGTAGATACAAGCGCAGACTCGGTCTTCGCGCCGGCGGTTATTGCTGCGGGATTAGCTTCCGAAACACCAACGGCTGGAATTTTCCTGGGGACTATAAAAGCCGCAGACTCGCCGCGGCGAGTCTGCACTACGAAGAAGGTTTTGTTTTGGCTTGGGCGGTAGGTTGGGATTTTCACCCCAGCCAGGCGACGACGCCCGGCATGCCGACCCAGCCCCCCACACTCGTGTCCCGTCAACTTCTCTCCTAAGACCGCAGACGCACAATGCCGGCCTGGGCTACGGGACTACTTGGCCCCGCCCTTGATCCCGCGTGCGCGGGACGTTTGGGACGGAGCGGCAGGGCTTTTCAGAAGCGAGGGGACTTGGGGAAGAAGGCCAACGGCCTGCTGGATCTGCGGGTCGCCCTTGACTTCAATTTCATCCCCGCGGGCGAGTCCGAAGACCAGATTGAACAGCTCCATCTTGATGCGAAGCTTTAACACATCCTGGTCCTGGCTCCAGTACTCTTCCGGCACGCGAATCTGGTTCCTGACCAGGAAATCGCGGAAGCTTTCGACCACAGCCGATGAGGGCTCGAAGGAATCGCTGACCTTGCCATGGTGTGTGAGGTACTCCGAGGCAAAGTTGGTGAAGGTGCCGGTCTGGTTCAGGAAGGTGAGCCAAGGATCCATCGCACGCGGAGGGATGGTGACATCGGGCATGATGCCGCCCCCGGCGGAAACTGGCCTGCCGCCGTCCGTATGGAATGCTGCGGTGCTACGGCGGGCGGGTTCTTGGCTTTTCGTTGCGTCTGTAGCGACGGTCTCCAACTGTCGCCAGGTTGTCTCCAGGGCGGTTCCGGGAAGAGGTCGCTGGATGGAGCGGCCGCAGGGGGTGAAGTACTGGCCGGTGGTGAGCGCCAGTCCGGTTTTCTCGCTGAGGGGCGTCACAGATTGCACGACGCCTTTCCCGTAGGTCGGCTCGCCGGCGATGACGGCGCGGTCATGTTCCTGGAGAGCGGCCGTCAGGAGCTCGGCAGCGCTGGCGGTGTTGCCATTTACCAGAACCACCAGCGGCAGGTCACAACGGTATGAAGTGGGAAACGTTGGATAAGCCTTTTCGGGCATGGCTCGGCCGCGGGTGGTGAGGACTAGAAGTCCTGGCTTCAAGAAAATACTTGCGACACCGACGGCGGCATCTACTATGCCGCCATGGTTTTCACGCAGATCGAGCAGCAGACCCCTCAAGTGAGGGGTGTCCAGGGGGCTCAACGCATTGATGACCTCCTGAGCGGTTTTTTGCTCGAAACTCGTGATGTGGATGTAAGCGATGCCGGGTGAGAACAGCAAAGCCTTGTCCACCGTAGGCAAGGCCACTTCGGCGGGCTTCAAATCGAAATCCTGGGAAACGAGTTTGCCTGGGCGAATGACCCCCAAGCGCACGGGCTGTGACCGGGAGCGCTGCAAAAGCTCAACCAGGGACCGGAAGTCGAGGCGGTTTACTCGCGTGCCGTTGATCTCGACGATCTCATCACCGGGTCCCAGCCCCGCGCGCCAGGAGGGTGACCCCTGGGCGGTTTGAAGAACCAACAGTTTTCTGGGCGTGACATAGAGGATGGAACCAAATCCGAGCGCTTCGCCACGCGCCTGTTGTTGCAGGAGCTCGAACTGGTCACGATCGAAAAAAGCTGAGAAGGGATCCAAAACGGAGAGCATTCCTCGAATACCGCCATCGAAGATGGCCTTGTCTGGCTCTGGCGGGTCCATGAAGTTCTTCTGAAGCGCTGCATAAGCTTCGCTGAACTTCAGGCTTTCCACGGTGACGTCATCCGCGGGTACTGGATCTTGCGAATGCAGGGTAGGGCTCGTAAGGCACAAGGCAGCGACAAGCAGAATTATTCGCAGGAGTGGGGCCCTGGGGTTCAACGTCTTCGAGCTAGCCTCCAACTTCAGTATAACCTAGATGCGCTCTCAGGACGGAGGGTGATGAGGGGGTAGGGAGGCTGAGGGTGCATGCGGGCCGCCCGTCAGTTGACGGGTACGGTGCACCGTCTAGTACAGGCCTACAAGCCTGAGGCGGGACATTCCTCGGTGTGGCCTGGGGCGCAGGCGACCCGCCCTGATGTAGGGCCAAGGCTTGCCTTGGCCTAGGCCGGGGCAAGCCCTACAAGCCTGAGGCGGGACATTCCTCGGTGTGGCCTGGGGCGCGGGCGACCCGCCCTGATGTAGGGCCAAGGCTTGCCTTGGCCTAGGCCGGGGCGAGCTTGGCCGGGGCAAGCCCCGGCCCTACAGGGTGAGTGATGGGCGCGCCCGTCGCGTTGGCCAAAGACGGTTCGAGCCCAGGGCCGGGGATCACGATGATCCCGTGAAAATGGTTGGGCATCACCTGGTGGACGTCCAGCACGCGGGAGGGAAACCGCGCGGGAAGGGCTAACCACACCCCCTTCACGATCCGGCCTGTGTCGCTCAACACCATCTCGTTCTCGAGGATTTGCCCTAAGAGGGACGCTTTATCCTGGATGCATACCGTGATGAAATACGCCCCGCCACCACTGTAATCGTGCCCGCACAGGCGGATGGAATGCCGGTGGTGAATCCTGGGGTTGTAGGTCATCCACCCATCATACCGCAGGGCCGATCCCGGAAAGCGCCACGGCGGCCGTTTCGACCAAATCAACCGTTGGTCCCTTGATGTGGGGCCGATCCCGGAAAGCGGGACGTCGGCCGGCGCCGCTGTAGGGCCAAGGCTTGCCTTGGCCTAGGCCGGGGCAAGCCCCGGCCCTACGAGCCGTGCAGCTTTGGCCGCAGAAGTGTTAGAATTTGTTGCGACGCTGTGTACGTACGCCAAATCTCGTTTTCCGTCCCGAGGGGGCACTGGACTTACAAGGAGTCATAACGATGGAGATAAAGCAAGACATTACTCGCCGCGATTTCTTGAAGACGACGGCTGCGGCAGCAGCAGTTTCCGCCTTACCTGGCCTCGGCGCGCCAGCCATCCTGGCGAATCCCAGCCCCACCGATGTGGTGCGGTACGGGATGATCGGCACAGGAACTCAAGGGTGTACGTTGCTCGGTTTCTTGACGACGATCCCCGCGGGGCGTTGTGTCGCGACCTGCGACATCTACCCTCTCAACCTGAAGAAAGGCGTCGAGACCATTGGCTCTCACCCGGATACCTACGACGACTATCGGCGGCTGCTGGACCGGAAGGATGTCGATGCTGTCATGGTGGTGACCCCGTTGTACCTCCATGCACAGATGGTAGTTGAGGCGCTTGATGCCGGAAAGCACGTCTTCGTTGAGAAGGTCATGTTCTTCAAGGAGGAAGAAGGGGAACAGATTCGAAAGGCTGCGGCTGCGCATCCGAAGCAGGTGCTGCAGGTAGGCCTGCAGCGCCGATCGAGCGTCCTTTATCAGGTGGCGATGGAGATGATCCGCAAAGGCGCGCTGGGCAAGGTGATGTTCGTGCGCGCGCAGTGGCACCGCAACAATAACTGGCGGCGGCCCGTGCCGGACCCGAAATACGAGCGCCTGATTAACTGGCGGATGTTCCGGGAATACTCCGGCGGCCTGATGGCGGAACTCGCCTCCCACCAGATCGACGTGGCGGACTGGGCCTTCGGCGCGCAGCCGGTTTCGGTGGTCGCCACGGGCGGGATTGACTACTGGAAAGACGGTCGCGAGATCTGCGACAACATTCAGGCCATTTTCGAATACCCTGGAGGACGGAAGCTCCTTTACAGTTCCATCCTTTTCAATCAACACTACGACTTCAACGAGCAAATCATGGGCGATCAGGGGACCCTGGAGATTACCGTCGGCAAAGGAATGTACTTCCGAGAGCAGCTTGCCAAGGTGTCGACGGGCGCCGCAAAAGAGGACTGGTGGGCCGGGTCAACCGTTACCAAACAGGCTGCCCAGGTGGGCATCCCCATCTTCCCTGAGCGCGGCAACGGCCAGGTTGGCTTCCTCGATCGCGAACTGCGTTACGCCAAGCGGTGGCTGGCTTCAATGGGCATTTATAGTTATGAAGAACCCCACGATCCTTACTGGGCTGAGCTAGCCAATTTCTTCGCGAGCATTCGCGACGGGAAACCTGTGATGGCGCCCCTGGAGTTCGGGGCAGCGGATGCCCTGAGCGTCGTTTACGGTAACCGCGCCATCGAGACCGGGGAGAAAGTGTTCTGGCCGAAAACACAGGCCTAGTGATATCTGCGGAATTGAGTGACAGCAAGCCCCTCACCCCCGGCCCCTCTGTCCGTCAACTGACGGACCGGGTGAGGGGGTGGATGTGTCACCCTATTGTGCAGACCTCAATAGTTTGGCTCGCGAGGTTGTTGAACCTGCCCTGGAAGGAGCCTGTCCTGAAGGAACTCCCCCGTCGCCTGGAAAAAGCAACGCGCGCCATACGACGGAGACCTGCCTCTCACTTCGGCTGCAGGGCATAAGAAACAGATGATGCGACATGGTCTTTTGCCTGGGATGCTGGTTGCCGCCCTCACGCTGAGCCCTGTCCAGGCGGCCGACACGGTGGTTCGCTACGAAGCCTCTCACGAGGCCATGGGAACCGTCTTTGCGGTGGTGGTCTACGGGCAAGACCGCGACTACCTTGCGGAAGTGGTCAACCAAGTTTTTGAGGAGGTGGATCGCCTCGACGGCCAGATGAGCAACTACAAACCGGAGAGTGAACTCTCCGTCATCAACCGCGAGGCGGCCCGGCGAGACGTCATCGTTGAACCCAAGCTTTTCCAGTTGATCCGGGATTCCCTCCGCCATAGCGCGGAGACGCAGGGGGCCTTTGATGTGACCGTCGGTCCCCTAATGAAGCTGTGGGGATTCTTTCGTGGGCACGAACATCTGCCGCCTCAGGCGGAGATTACGCGGGTTCTCAAAAGGGTTGGCTACGAGCACCTGAGGCTTAACTCCTCGGCGCGCACCATCCGGTTTGATGAAGATGGGATTGAACTCGATTTAGGTGGCATTGCCAAGGGTTACGCCGTGGACGAGGCAGTGAAGATCCTGCGGTCTGCTGGGGTTGCCAGCGCACTCATTTCAAGCGGCACGAGCAGCCTTTACGCTCTCGGCTCTCCACCCGGGGTGCGCGGGTGGAAAGTGACGCTGCGCGACCCGTATGACGCTCACAAAGCAGGTGACATCTTTCGTCTTCAGAACTACTCGCTCTCGACGTCCGGGAATTATGAGAAGTTTTTCAAGATCGGGGGAAAAACCTATTGCCACATCATGAACCCGCACACCGGCATGCCGGTGGAAAACATGCTCTCCACCGCCGTGCTCGCTCCTTCGACTACCCAGAGCGATGCGCTCTCGACATCCTTTTTCGTGTTGGGAGTCAATGACAGCCGCAGGTACCTTCACACCCATCCCAATTTGACCGCCGTCTTTTACCAGCCATCGGGGACGCCGCGACGATTCAACCGGGTCGAGCTTCGTTCGGACTCCTATCAAGTTGGGGCCGAGCAGGTCGCGGAAATCGGCGAGTAGAAGAAGCCAAAAGCCTCAGATCTTCTCTGCTGGTGCAAACTTCTCCAGTATGTCTCTAAGGGTTGTGATGACTTGCTTGGGGTCGGGTTGCCGGTCCACCAAGGGGAAGCCTACATCGACCCATTTCCTTTCGATGGCAGCGTACTCCCGGTCCAGCTCGGTGGCGTTATACACCATGCGCTGATCCATGTTGAGCGCGTCGCGCAGGGCACGGATGTAAGTGGTCACACGCGGATGGTAGTACCCCTGCACGAGCTCATAGTAATCGCGGGACGCGTAGTCGCGGATCACGTCGGCCCAGAGGGTGAGGATGTCGCGCACACGCACGTCCACATCCGTGGGCGCGCCCGGCAACCTCCGCGCTTTGCGGATGAACGGGCTGAGCCAGTAATAATCGTCGTGACTCAGAAGCGCCTCGATGGACGTCAGGAGGGACTCCAAAAGGCCGGCCTCGCGCTCGAAAGCGGCTTTGTCCAAAGCGGCCTCTGCCTCCTGGAGCTTCAGGACGTGGGCACTAAAGAGCTCCGCCAGGTACTGGCGGCCGATGTCGTTCAAGTCGTGAAGGTAGAAACAATTGCCACTCAGGGTCTGCGCGGTCGCGAGTGCGCGCTCCAGCGCTTTGCGTAGGTGCGGGATAAAGGCCCGGCGATTGGTCACCTGAAGACCGGCACCCGTTCCCAGGCGATGCCAATAGAGAGGTTGCGTCAGGTCATCTGAGCCATAAACGCTGGCGAGGAGTTCTTCCAGCGCCGCCATCATGACTGGCGCGGCGCTCTCCCCGTAACGCTCGCGGGCATAATCGCGCGTGAAGGAACGCAAGCCCACTTCCTTGGGATTCCAACCGAGCCGGCAGAGAAACTCGTAATAAAAGTAATTGTGACGGATGGTCTCTTCGTTCGGGTAGAACCCCACGCACTGTTGGGCGTGCGGGTCGTCAACGACTCTGTTGAACTGCTTCTGAATGAAGGCCATGTTGCCGTGGAGAGTGGTATTGCCACCGAAGGAATACACAACGCCGAAATGCCATGCCCGCCCGTTGAAGTACTCCGTGCGCTTGTGCTCAGGCATCATCTCTGCCCATTGGTCGAGGACCCGGACCCGCTCGGTCGGCATTCGTTCGAGGCTCTCTTTGATGAGCTGAGGTGTCCAATACTGGGGCATGTTGAGAAAGCTCCAGGCGGAGTATATGCCCACGCCTTTGGGGTCCACCTCATCCAGGGCCTTGAAATTCGCCCCGGCTATTTCCCTACGTACGTCCCGTTGAACCTCGTCGGGGCCGACCACGTCGCATTCCAAATAGTTTTCCAACCAATAGAGATGGTCGGTGCCGTACAGCGAGATGTACTCCTCGAGGAACGCTTTGCCCGCGTCATGGTACTGCGGGCTCAGCGGGTGGAGGTACTTCTGCCTGGGCAGATGGGCCCAGGAGAGCTCGAAGGTTCGAGCTTCGGGATGCGAGGACACATATTCCGGGGGAACAATGCCAGGCACAGCAGGGACCAGAGAGCGCATGCCCCGCTCGCGCGCGTATTGGATAACCTTCTTGTTCAGCTCACTCTGACCTTCGCGCCAAGCTTCTGAAAGTGGCGGGCGGACGCCATACTTGATCGGAGCGAAGATTTCGTACGGCGGGCCGGAATAAGAATCGTCCGAGACCTCCACGCCGAGTCGCTTCCAAGCCTTCTTCCACGCGACGTCCTCACCCGGCGTGTCCCATAGGCTCAAGATATTGAAGCGGGCCTTGAGCGCCCAATCGATGTAGCTCTTCCAATCCTCCCATTCCCACCAGGGAGCAGAGTACCAGTAGAGTGTCAGGTTCATGCACATGCGCTCGCTGAAGTGAGGCTGCGCAGAGATGTTGACGCCCTGTACAGGCAGGGCCTCACGATGCGGGACCTGGTCGCCATCCCAGTAGAATCCGCAGCCGCAGGTCTTCTCCAGGTAATGATAAACTGCGTAAAGGCTGGCGATTCCCGAACCACCCAGAAAGGCCACTTGGGTTTTCCCGCCTGAGGTGATAGAGCGTACGGCGTAGGCTTCGACGTTCTTCTTGGCGGGGTCCTCGAGCTTTCCGGAAGCGATCAATTCCTCCATCGCGGGAGTGCGTCCCACCAGAAATCGCGTCGTGGCTTGGCTGACATTCCCCTGGGAATCCTCTGCGACGATCCGGGGCTGAACCTTGGTCATGCGACCCAGGAAACTCTGCAGTTCTTGGGCGGCAGCAGCTTCTGCCGAATCTTTTGAGTTATAGACAATGATGACGTCATTGGGCTTGACTCCCCCTTCAGGGCGCACAGACGCCGGGTCAGGGTTGACTGTCCACGCTGCGGCCACTAGTCCTAGGGTTGTGGTATCTTTCAGGAATTCTCTGCGCTGCACGGAGCCTCCGTCTTTTCTGAGTGTATAGACTGGGAGGCCAATTATAGACGAGGATGGCCCGGCGCGGAGACGCGAGTGTCCCGTCAACGAAGTTCGTTCAATAAAGCTTCCTTAGTGCCGGGGCTGCACCAATGGCCCGTCAGGTGACGGGCGTGAGATCCCGCAGGCGGGACCTGGGCGTGACCTGTCCCGATGCTTTTTTCGGGAGCCCTGGGTGAAGTGGCCCTCACCCTGTCCGTCACCTGACGGGCACCCCTCTGTCTGTCAACTGACGGACCGGGAGAGGGGCGAGGGGGAGAGGGAGGACTCTCCAACCCATCCCGCCCTGCGGGGCCGTGGGCTATCCCGCAGGGCGAGATGTCGCCCGTCAACTGACGGGCCCTCCTGAGCCAAGGCGTCGGAGGGCGGGCTGACTTCGTGAACCAATTTCTGCGACACGACGCGAGCTCTCCGTCGATTCCCAACCGGTTATCTGCAAATCGGCACGCCTCGCTGCCGACAACGCATGCGGTCTCAATGTGGGCAGGGGGAGCGCATGCGGCGTCCTATTTTCCTTCTACGCGAAGGTTGTCGGTCAGCGCGAAGAAGGTGCTGGCGAGGCGCGCGTCATTTTCTGCCTTGGTGTGATCGAGTCCCGTCGCCACCACCCCCTCCAGAGTCACATTACCGTTCTTGACGATGATATGGATGGGAGGGATCGGTTGGTTGGCGTAACTGATGAAGTAGGGATCGTTGTAGATGGCCCGCGCGATGGCAATGCGCAAGCTGTCGTCGTAGGGGGAAACCGGCAAGACTTCCAGGTTGTTCTCGAGGTCTGTCACGCCCTTGATGTGCGCGAGGAAATTGCCGATGTCCTCTTTCTTGAAGGGTTGGCTGACTTGTCCGTCCACGCCTAGCGCGTTGCCTCGGATCTCGAGCGTCACCCAATCGAAAATGCCATACGCGTAGTAGGTGAGAATCTCTTTCCGCGCTTTCTCGACGATCTGGCTAGGCGTAACGTCTTCGGTGCTGACGTTGAGGTTGTCGATAACACGCACGACGTCGTCCACTTTCCGGACCGCGCGCTCAGCGTCCCACTTCGCGCCGATGCTATCGACCGTTCCGGAGAGGGTGGCCACCCCGTCGCTGAACGCAAACTGGACCTGCCCGTGCTGAAAGACACGCGCGTGATAGAGTTTGTCCTCGATCTGGGCGGTGAGCGCGGCGTCGGAGGGGTGCTTCTGGCCAAAGGCGGCTAGCGCGCAAAGGATCACGGCCAGCGGGAGCCAAAGTTGCTTTCTGCTGCACATGGTTGACCTCCTGAGGCTTATTCAGCCTTACTTTAATGAGTTAACAGCGCGCAAAAATCATGAGCAGTTTTCCCATTCGCCTCCCAATCCGAACTGCCCGCATTCTGGTGCCCCTCTTTGATTAGACGCGTGGGCAAGCAACGAGGTTGCTGTCCCGGTTTCCCCGTGCTGCCACGCCTCGCCGGCGCTTCGGGCATGCTAGAATGAGCGATTTGGAGTAGCGCTTGCATGGTTTCTATCGCCCGCAAGAACCTGTTTCATGACAAGGTGCGTTTCGCCGTCGCCGTGGCGGGAATAACTTTCGCGGTAGTATTAATCACCATTCAAACGGGCGTTTACCTGGCTTTTCTGGCCAACGCGAGTGTCTTGATCGACCACACCGAAGCCGACCTGTGGGTCACTGCCCACGGCCTCGAGAACTTCGATTTTGGCCGGCCGTTCAGCGAGAAGAAGCTCTACGAGGTGGAAGAAGTCCCCGGCGTGCTCTGGGCGGAAAAGTATTTTCTCGCTTTCGGCTACTGGAAAACTCCCACGGGCAGCCAGGAGACGGTCCAGATGGTGGGCTTCAACCCGGAAACCATGGTCGGCGCGCCTTGGAACATCGTGCGGGGGAACCCCCAGGACGTGAAGTATTTTAATTCCATCTTCTACGACGAGGCGGAAACCAACCGCCTGGGGAATCTCCCCATCGGGGGTGAGACGGAGATCAACAGCCACCGGGTGCGCGTGGTGGGTATTACCCGCGGGGCAAGATCGTTCATTCAGAGCCCCTACATCTTCACCTCCTTCAAGAACGCCCTCAACCTCTCCTTCGTGAGCCGGGGCAATACCGTCTATATCCTGGTGAAGGTCGCGCCGGGCCACTCGGTGGCCGAGGTGGGACAGCGCTTGAAGGAGACCCTCAAAGACGTGGACGTGTACACTTCGCGCGAGTTCAGCAAGAAGACACGCGATTACTGGATGATTAATACCGGCACGGGCGTGGCGCTGCTTTCCGTGGCGCTCATGGGTCTGGTGATTGGCACGGTGATCGTGGCCAACACCATTTATACATCGACGACCGAGCATTTGAAGGAGTTTGGCACCCTGAAGGCCGTCGGGGCTTCTAACCGGGACCTTTATAAGATCATTATCGAGCAGGCGCTCATCAATTCGGTGATTGGCTATGGCATGGGGATGGTCGTCAGCTACGGGGTGATCCAGATCATGAGGAAGGGCAACCTGCAAGTCCTGCTCCCCTGGCCCGTGCTGGTGGGTATCTACATCCTGACGGTTCTTATGTGCCTCTGGTCATCGACGCTATCCATCTATAAGGTCACGAAGATTGACCCGGCGTTGGTGTTCAAGAGCTAGCAGCCAGTGGCAACCGGCAACTGACATGACCGTGGCGGCTGAATCCGTCGTGAGGCTGGAGAACGTCAGCAAGACTTACGGCTCGGGGGAGTCGGCGGTGGAAGCCGTACGCGGGGTATCGCTGGAGGTGGAGGCTGGGAAGTTGGTCATCCTCATGGGCCCTTCCGGCAGCGGCAAGACGACGATGCTGATGCTGATGGGTTGCCTGCTTCGACCGACCTCCGGCTGCGTGTACCTGTTTGACGAAGAAGTGACTGCACTCGACGAGGCGCGGTTGCCACGCGTGCGCCGGGAGCGGATCGGCTTCATTTTTCAGGGGTTCAATCTCTTTCCGGCTCTCACCGCGCTGGAAAACGTGGAGGCAACGCTGAACCTGAAGGGCGTTCGAGGTGAAGCAGCACGCGAGGAGGCCCGCAGCCTGCTGACCCGCGTGGGCCTGGAGAAGCGCTTGCGCCACTTGCCGGAGGATTTGAGCGGGGGAGAGAAGCAGCGGGTGGCTGTGGCGCGCGCCCTCGCCGGCAATCCGCCGATCATCCTGGCCGACGAACCCACCGGGATGCTCGATTCCAAGACCGGGTGGCTGATCACGGAAACCTTGAAAGAGCTGGCCCAGAACGAGGGCCGCACGGTCTTCGTGGTCAGCCACGACACGCGGATTACCGGCTTGGCGGACCGGATTCTGCACATTGAGGATGGCCAACTGAGACACTGATGCGAATGTCATCGTACCGCCGCAATCTTTACATGTTCGCAGGGCTGGGCGTGGTGCTCTTTGTGCCCCTCATCCTGTTTTTGACCTCTGCCAAGCGCAACGCCGGCGGCTTTAAGAGCGATTCCCGCGTGCGCCGGGGAGCTATTGACTGGCATCTCGGCGCGCGCGGGCGTGTGGAGGGGGCAACCTCCCAGGAGATCAAGCTGGCCTCGCGCGTGGTCGGTCGTTTGAAGCAAGGCACCGTGGCGGATGGCGACCCTGTGCGCCAGGGTCAGGTGGTCGCCATCCTGGAGAATGGTGACCTCCATGCCCAAGTCGAGCAGGGGCGCGCGAATGTGACGCGAGCTGAGGCGGCCCTCGAGAAGCTCCTCAACGGCGCGCGACCCGAGGAGCGCGAGGCTGCGCGGGCGGCGATGGAGGAAGCTCAGGCGGCCGCCGATAATGCCCGCCAGAACTACGAGCGCGCGCAGAAACTCTTCACGGAAGGCGGCATCATTTCGCAAGCGGTGCTCGACCAGGCCGAGCGCGACTGGAAAATGAGCCAGGCTAGGCTCGAATCGGCCCGGCAGAATTACAAGCTCATTATGGCGCCGCCGCGGCAGGAAGATGTGCGGGCCGCCCGAGCCCAGGTGGAGCTCGCCCGCGCCCAGCTTGCCCAGGCGCAAGACAACTACGACAACACTTTTGTCCGTTCGCCCGTGGCGGGAGTGGTGGTGAAGCGCTATATGAACCCCGGCGAATCCATCTCCTACGAATCACTCTACCAGCCCATCGTTTCTGTCTCGGATACCACCCACCTGATGGTCCGCGCGGAAGTCGATGAGACCGATATCGGCAAGATTCAGCTCGGGCAACGAGCCGAAATCCGCTGCGATGCCTTCCGAGGCCAGACGTTCTACGGGCGCGTTGTGCGGATCAGCGGGGGGCTTGGTAAGAAGAAGATCCAGACCGACAACCCGACGGAGAAAGTCGATACCGACGTGCTCGAAAGCTTCGTGGAAGTTGATCCCGGCTCTCCCCTGCGTGTCGGTTTGCGCGTGGACGTTTATATTCAACTGGCGCGCAAGGACAACGTGCTCATCGTGCCCCGGCGCGCGGTGGAATTACAGAACAGCAACGCCTTCGTCCGGGTGAAAAGCCCTTCGGGCGTATATGCGCAACCGGTGCGCCTGGGCGCCCAGGACGGCCTCAACGTCGAGGTCGTGGAGGGCCTGAAAGAAGGCGATGTGGTTGTGTACTGAGTTGCTCCCCCTTAGACTCTCCAAGATCGCTTGAGATGTGCTCCCGTGATAGGGGCACAAGTTTCTGCTCTCCAGGAGTTCCCATGCGTTCTCAAATACTCTCTTGTGCAGGCCTCAGTATGCTTTTGATGATTGCGCCTCCGGCTAACGCAGGACAAACAGGCCGCCCGGTGACTCTTCCCGTGGTTTATCCCATCCAGGAAGGATTTGTGGACGCGCAAGGCGTGCTCATCTACTACAAGGCGATGGGGCGCGGAGCGCCGCTGGTGATTCTCCACGGCGGCCCGGGAGCCTCGCATGAATACTTCCTGCCCTACCTCCTGCCGCTCGCCCGCGGTTATCGCCTGGTGTTCATCGACGAGCGCGGCTCGGGACGATCCAGCAAGCTCGAGGACGCTTCGCAATACACCGTCGAAAACATGGTTGAGGACGTTGAGGCGGTCCGGAAAGGTCTCAAGCTGGGCAAGATCGCGCTGCTTGGCCACTCATGTGGAGGCGTCCTCGCGCTGGCCTACGCGCTGAAGTACCAGCAGAACCTCAATCACCTGATCCTGTGCAGCACATTCCATAGCACTCGCGAGATGAACGAGGTCTTTCGGCGGATGAAGGAAAATATGCCCGCCGAATTACGGGATCGGATCAACCGCCAGGAGCAGGCCGGGCTCTTCGGGCACGGCAAGGACTACGAAAAGAACCGTTACACGACCGACTACATGGTTGCTGCGTGGGGTGAGGGTTACTTTCCGTATCTCTACCAGAACCGGCCTGACCCTAATTACGATCCCGTAGCCTCCGGAAATATCGCCTGGGACGTATACCGGGAAATGTGGGGTTCAGCGGGCGAATACGTGATTGACGGCAACCTGAAGAGTGTCGAATACGGCGACCGACTCTCCAGCATTCATGTGCCCACACTGATCACCGTCGGTGACCACGATGAGTGCGCGCCTTCACTCTCGCAGGAAATGCATGAGAAGATCCCAGGCTCGAAGCTCGTCGTCTTCCCGCGCAGCGGCCACATGACGTTTGTGGATCAACCCCAACTATTCGAACGAACGGTGAATGAATTCTTGCCCCCTGCGGGTGCGAAGCAGTAACCGCGGCCAGACGTCAGGGCACGCTTTTACGCACGCCGGGAGCGTATTCCATGAGGAGCCGGCTCTCGCCGCTGGACGCCTTCGCGCGGGTGAACGTTTATGTTCAACTGGCGCGCTAGGACAACGTGCTCATCGTGCCCGGCGCGCGGTGCAATTACAGAACGGCAACGCCTTCGTCCGGGTGAAGAGTCCTTCGGGCATACATGCGTAGCCGGTGCGCCTGGGTACCCGGGACGGCCTGAACGTCGAAATCACCGACGGCCTCAAGGAAGGCGACGTAGTCGTCTACTAATACGAACGCATAAAGTAATGTTGCATGTTCGCCCCGGCATCCGTCTTGGCGGACAAAGACCCCTCACCCGGCTCGCTACGCTCGCCACCCTCTCCCCAAGGGAGAGGGCTGGCTTGGCTAGCCGGCAGCGTGCGGCTCCGGCCCTCTCCCAGGGGAGAGGGTGTCCGCCTTGGCGGACGGGTGAGGGGTTGGGAACCGAAGCCCGCGGTGTAACTTTATTTTTGCGCTCGTATTAGTTTCGGGACTTAGACGCTCGAATATTTCTTACAGAGCGTCTTGATCTTCTCAATAAGTCTGGGGACGCCGGTCATGGGCTCTTCTTCGCCTTCGTATTCGGCGGACATGAAACCCTGGTAGCCACCTTGGGCAAACATTTGCCAGACCCGATCGAGATCGATGGGTTGCTTGCTCTTGTTAAAGCGATCACGGATGTGGGCGTGGGTGGCGTAAGGGATGCAGGCCTCAATCTGGGCGTACTCGTCAGTGGGGAAATTGCTGATGTCGAGGTTGCAGCCGGCGTAAACCGAATCGACGCCGTGCAAGATGGCAATGATGTTGGCGGCCTTGGTAGTTATTCCGCCATGGCTTTCGATGCCAAGCGTCACGCCTTTTGTCGCCGCATAGTCGCAGCCTGCCTTCATGGTTTCGACCACCCATTGAATACCCTGTTCATCTGTGGCGCCTTGGGGGACCTCGCCGCCGAAGACGCGCAGGTGGGAGGCGCCGAGCAATTCGGTTGCGTCCACCCATTTCTTGATTTTGGCGACCTCCGCTGCCCGCTTCGCCGGGTCGGCCTGGCACATGTCGGTGCCGATCGCCGCTCCCGAAAAGGGCACGCCATGCCTGAAAGCGAAATGGCGAAGGCTCAGCAGGTAAGAAGGCTCGGTGGATTTGAGATAGTAGGTGGTTATATCAACTCCGTCGATGCCTAACTCCACTGCCTTGAGGATGAAGTCCTCCATCGTCATCGGGCCATGCTCGAGATATTTTCGGTATGAATAGGCGCAGCAGCCGGAGAGGAGCCTCGGGCGAGCAGAGCTGGGCTTCTCCGGGGATTGCGCGTGAGCGCTGAAGCCCAGGCCCAACGAGCCCGCGGTTGCAGCGCTCGCGGTCTTCAGGAACCTACGGCGGTCCAGCGGGTTTTTCATGGCAACCTCCGAAGCTCAGGAACAGTTGAAAGATCGAGCGATTGAGCGATTGACAATCGTGTAAAGGAGAGTCCGGGCATTCAATATTCCAATGATTCATCTCCACCATCACTCTGGTCAATGAGCCAATGAATCAATGGATCAATGACTCAATTCTTTGGTGGCCACTTGTTTGAAGAAGACCACGTCGTTCTTGCTATGGTTCTGCAGCCCGAACCAGCCTTCCTTGGGCCGCGGACCCCGTTGCGGTTCGAAATCAAACTTCCTGGGGGGCACAGGCTGGCCTTCGGTGTAATCGGTTACCTTCTGGCCATTGAGGACCACTAGCGTACGCGGCCCGTCGAGAGTGATTTCCATGGTGTTCCATTCGGGGCCGGGTTTGCCCGCCTTCACCAGAGGTTTCGTCAGCGAATAGAGGCCGGCCGTATAGTGATACTCATCCTCACCGGATTTTCCCGGCTCGTTGTCAATCTGAACCTCGTAGCCGTAGTGGACCGGCATCCACTCTTCGCGCGGCTCGATGGGAATGCGAATGAAGATGCCGGAGTTGTCGTTGTGATCGCGCATCCGGTACACCACCCGGATGACACAGTTGCCCACTTTCCCCCCTGTCCAATAGAGCAATCCCATGCCACCCTCGGTCTTGATCAGGCTGTCTTCCACATACATCCTTCCCGGCCCGACGTGTTTCCAGCCGGTCAAGTCCTTGCCGTTGAAAAGCTGTTTCCATTCCGCAGCGCGGGCTGGCCCGGATCCCACCCAAAGCCCCAGGGCGACGAAGAAGAGAACAAGGCGTTTCGCCATGCTGCACCTCGGACACGCAAGCGTGAGTTGTGCTGAACGCGCCATTTTACACGGAAATCGCGCGGGGGCGAGGCAGGAAAAATGTCGCGGATGAAGGCACAGTCACGACTCCGCATAGGGCCTCTTCCCTGGTCTGTACGACCCCTTCAGGGTCATGGGGGGTGGGGCTGTTACAGCTTCGGGCGATGCCCCTGGCTATGGTATGCATCCCCTTCAGGGATTCGCGGCGGAGGAAGATGAACACTCGTCGGGCTGGATTTCGCGGACCTTGTCCGCTATCGACCGCGGAACCCGGCATTAATTTTACGCCTATGGAACCCCGCCGTGAGTACCCCTCACCCGTCCGTCAACTGACGGACACGTCGGACCACATCGGATGAAATCTAGCCAAACACATTTGAAATTTTCCGTGCTGCCCAATGAGTCGAAAGTCAAAGGTCGAAAGTCGAAAAGCGCGATACCGCAAAAGTGTGTGCGACGAGCTGCACAGAGTTTGGCGGTAAGAATCTACGCATTTTCCGAGACGTTGCTCGGAAAATGCTGCTCGCGCGAAGCGTCTTGGAGTGCGGCGGCTTGCCGCCGCTTTGGGTGAGTGCCCGCTTGCTGGCACGCGAGGGTGATCCTCCCTAGGCCGAAAGCAAGCTTTCGGCCTAGGAAAGCGGGAGCAAGCTCCCGCACTCCAAAAGCGCGGGTCCAACATCGACAATTTATTTGTCATGTTGCGCCCTAAACGCCTATCCTAACGTAGTAATGTTAACGCCGGCACTACTTTTGCGGTTCCAGAATGACGGTCGCTTCCACCTGCCCAGGCTGAAATTCCTGTGGCGAGGAATAGAAATAGAGCGGGAAATACTTGCCCTCGGCCCAGGATTTCACCAAGTCGTCGTAGTGAGGGTTGGCGGGGTCTTCACTCTGGCCGCCGGGGTACACGCCAAAACTGTGGCCGAGCGTTCCCAGATCCACTACCATGCGCCAGGAGGCGCCGCCGGTGACGGGACCGCCGTCGTCGCCGGGGCAGAGCGTGAACTCGTCGCCCCGGACGGGCATGCCGCCGCGATCGAGCGCGGATTGATTGGTGAGGGAATGGAGGCGGAGGACGTTGGTCTTGCCCCACGTCCACTGGCTCATGTCTCGGCCGCGTTGCTTTGCCAGCTCGCCTATGGCGTTCTGGAAGCTCCGAGCGAGAATGTCGTCGCGTGTTTCCTTCTCAGGGGTGCGTACGTCATCAAACCATGGCGAACCAGGATTCTCGCGCGTCAGGAATTCCAGGATCTCGAGTTCCGGCTGGCGCTCGTTTGATCCCGCGTAACCCCAGCTTCCAGTCCAGGGCTCGACTCCGGCAGCGTCGAAGTCATCTTGCCAGACGGCGTCGCGAAACTTCTTGAACCATGCTGACCAGATGGTAGGGGCCACGCTCTCGGGGCGCGCTTCAAAGTTCCAGCGGCGCAGTTCATTAATGGCGTTTTTCACCTGCTCGTTCCCGAAAGGTTTGCGATCGTAGGCGGCGACCAGTATGGGGACGAAAGACTCCGCGGCGGGGTCGTGCGCGTCCATCTGGAAGGCTTCCATCTGTTCGACGGTGATTTGGTCGTGGGTGCGGAGCAGTTGATGGATGCGGCGGGTGCGGTAGCTTGGGTCCCACATCCAGCCGAGGTAGTACGGGTAGCCGACAGGCGCGGGCCGCCCATTGGCGGAAGCCAGGTAATGCTCGGGCGGATTGAGGGCGAAGGGGAGCTGGTCATCAGGGATGGTGCCGGCCCAGTCGTAATCGCCTGAGGAGCCATCCACAGGCCAGCGGCCGTCGCCACGCTTGCGCAGGGGCAGCGCGCCGTGCGGAAAGATGCCAATATTTCCATCCACGTCCGCGTAAACGACATTCAGAGGTGGGAGGCGGAAATCCTTCAGCGCTTCCTTGAACTCCTCGAGGCTCCGCGCGGTATTGAAGTGAGCGATCGCCATGATATCGAACGTCGTAGCCAGGCCCGTCCATTCCAGCGCCAGGCGCACCCCGTGCGATGTGACCAGCGGGCCGTGGATCGTGGACTCGATTTCCACGCGCATGGGTTCTTCTCCGCGGACCGGCACCTCCTCCACGCGGCGTTCTGTCTCACGCCAAGCGCCCTTGTAGAAATACTGGTGTGGGTGCTGGGCGTCCATCTTCTCGAGGAAGTAATCCACCGCATCCGCCTGCACGTTGGTGAGGCCCCAGGCAATGCGGTCGTTGTGGCCAATGATGGCGTAAGGAGAGCCCGCGAAGGTTACTCCCAGCACGTTGAGCCCCGGCGCGACTACGTGCGCCGCATACCAGATGGAAGGCAACGAGAGGCCGAGGTGCGGGTCGTTGGCAAGCAGAGGTTTGCCCGTGGCGGATTTTTTCCCGTCAATGACCCAGTTGTTGCTGCCCAACGCAAACCGGCTCCCGAACCGGCCGCTCACGAAGCGGTCGTGAAGTTCCCGCGCAGCCTCCTCGAAGCCCGGTGGCAGGTACGGAGGACCAAGGTTCTGGGTGCTGGGTTCTGGGTGCTGGGTCTGCGCCACACCGGATGCCGGGATGGTCGAGATTTCATAGGGGCGGTCGAGCGGAAAAAGTTCCTCGACGGTGGCCAGGCCTAGCTTCTGTACCAGCATACCCATCCACACGTCGGTGTCGGTCCCCGATTGGTCCCAGCCCATGTACTTGGGAAAGGCCAGCGCGTCCACAGGGGTCCAGGCTGCCGGGGAAACGCCGAGACTGCGGAAAGGTTCCGGATAGCCGTGAGATTCCAATTCGTGGAGGCGCGCGTTAACGCCCGCGCAGTAAGCCACAATCTCCAGCTTGATTTTGGTCTCCAGGCGCGGACTCTTCCAGGCAGCTTCCGAACTGCGCCGGATGCCGATCTGGCGAACGAAGATATCGTCGTCTACTACCGCCTTGCCAAAAAGCTCGGCCAGCGTGCCTGAAGCCCGCCGCCGGAAAACTTCCATTTGAAACAGCCGGTCCGTGGCGTGGAGGTAGCCCAGAGCGAAGAAGGCGTCTTCGGTGGAGCTGGCATAAATGTGCGGAAGGCCGTAAGGGTCGCGATAGATGCCGACGCGCGCTTTCAGTCCGGGTAAGGCAAGCGAGGTGCGCTGCGCTTGGCCTGCCGGGGGAACGCTTTGAGGGGCCCGGGTGCTGGCGGGGAAAGGGAAGAGGGCTGCGGCTAGAAGGGTCAGGATAATTTGCCGACTGCTCGGTCGGGCCCTGAACTCGCTGAACACGCTCATGGATGTGCCTCCTGGCGGATGGTTTCACGACTGCGGCCCCCTAGAAGCAGTGACAAGGGGCAAGTGACGAGTGACAAGCAACTAACCATTGTCCTTCAGCAGTTGAGAAAGTCGAAGAGTCGAAAAGTTGAAGAGTCAAAAGCGAGGGTCGGCAGCGCCATGCCATTCCATCCGGGTTTAGACTTCTCGACTTTTCGACTCTTCGACTCTGGAGCCTCGACCCTCGACTTCCTCAGGAGTGCGGAGAATTTCGAATACGTCTTGCTAGCGTGTTGCGCACCAGGGCACACTCCCAGCGACCGGCGGCGCAGCTTGGGTCGCCAGCAAGCGCGCGAATACTACTCTTGCGCCAGGCGACAAATCAACCCATTCTGGCAGCGGAAAAGGCTCGGTGCTTTGGCTGATGATTGAATCGCGTGATTCTCGTGGTAGACTTCGCGTACCCAAGCAGGATCCCCGGGGCAGCTTTGCCAGGCCCGGGGAATCCTCGAGGAGGAGAAGCGATGAGAAAGGTGCTTTTGCTGAGCTGGATTCTGACGGTTCTGGCGCTTGCTGCTTGGCCTCAGAGCGCACGCTCTCAGGGGAAGTTCGAGATCCTAACCGGCAAGGCCTTTGACTCCGCGCTGCCGAAGGATTTCTATCTGGAGGGCAACGCCATTCCTACCGAGAAGCGCAACGCAGTTCTGCTGAAGACCCCGGCGGGCGCGCGGGTGCTTTCTGCTTTGATTGATACCACTGGTTACAGCTCACGGATCAAGCAGAAGTATATCGGCATGCTGATTACCGAAGGCAAGGTTTCGATCTGCGGCATTTCCGTGGGCGTGGGCAGCTACGGCTTCGGACTTGACAGGCCGGTGGCCACGAGCAACGCAGACGCCAAGTTCTTCCTTTATAACCAGGCCGGAAATAATGTCGGCGAGTGCGCGGCTAAGAAAGACACCGCGATCAAGCTGCCCAAGCCTTTGAGTGTTGAGTTGGGCGTTGGTAAGCCCACCCAGCTCTATCTGGGCCGCTATGCGCTGGAATTAAAGTAGTGGGTGCTACCGCGATGTAGCGACGGCCTGCGGCCCACTCGCGTGGGGCCGCGAGAGGGATTCTCACCCTGACCTGTCCCGGTGCTGCCGGGAAGGGCGTCGCTGCGGGGCAGGCCGAGGTGGCAAGGCGAACGGCCCGAAAAGGCGGGTCGCGTCTGCGGCGGTTCGGTGGGATGCAGGGGCACAGCATGCTGTGCCCGTACGGCTCTTGCCGCAACGTGGCCGGTCGGTTAGAATCTGTGGTTACAAGCCTCAAAGAAGCGCCTTGCGGCGGACCAAAATCCAGTTGGCGCGATTGGGTTGCGCAAATGCAGCGAATTGCGTAGGGGGGTTATTGATGACGGGTTTAGGCTGGGAGCGCGCGAGGTGGGTATTGCGTGTGGGATTGTGCGGGCTGGCGTGCGCGGCGCTGCTAGGATTCCCGGCAGGCACCGGCGCCCGTGAGAAGCGCCCCATTTCACTGAAAGTGGTTGGCCTGACGACCGCGGTTGAACCCACGCGGGTCACGATCGCCGGGACTGATGGGCACGAACTGACCGTCGTCTGTCAGGAAGACTTCACGTTGAAGGTGGGTTTAGGATCGAAAGTCACCGTTTGGTATACACCTAAGGAAGGTGTTAACAAGCTGGACTGGATGGAATACCCCCTCGAGAACTTTTTCGTGCCCGCGGATCTGATTCGCGGGCAGATCAAAAAGGTCATCACCCTGCCGAATGCCACCGTCCCCGATTCGGAAGGCATCGTCGATAGGATCACAAAGTACCTGGAGGCGAACCTGGGATGGTACGTAGCGCCTTCGATATTGGCTCAGGAGATCCGAAGGCGGTCCGCGAGATCGAACTCCACGCTCGAGGCTATCGACCCTGCCACGGGCCAATTCGACATGAACGTTTATCTCCAGTCACAACGCCAACTGATCGCGCACCTGGCTTCCGAGACGCGGGTGGACGCGGTGCTGGAAGTCGATGTCGAGCGGGTACAGGCGAAGTTCGATCGACACATCGCGGAGTGGGACGGTGTGGCGCAGCCCGTGGCCTCCAATGCAACGCGGACGATCTGGAGTCTATCTATACTCCCGGTCACCGGGGAGGTTCCCGCCGCCACGGTTGTCATGAGGCTTTGGGACGCGCGCGGGAAGTTGCTCTGGGGCAACCGGCGAGGGTTCGCAGTGCTGGCATTGCGAGTCGGAATCGGGGGAGGCTTCCGGGATCGCCCGCTGAGCGAAGTTTACCAGGATGAGGCGAGCATTCAGGCATGGCTGGCTGAGACTTTGGGTACGTTGGCCCCTCCCAAGACTTCGCCCTCGGCGCCGGCTGTGGCCAAGAGGACAACGAAACCGTAAGAGGTAGACGGTAAACGGTAGACGGTAGACGGGAAGTGCAAGGCCATTGAAGCTTTGCCTTGCATTCTGATCCTGAGCAGGGTTACAATGACGCTCCGCAGGGCAGTGCATCAACAAGTTCGGTCGGGAACGGAGCTAAAAAGCTCTGTTGCCGCAGGTTTATCCGAGGGCAAACACGTGTCGAGTTACTCGGACACCAGGAAAGACTCTGGTTCCTCAAGAAACATCTTCTTAAGAATCGAGAGGGGAGGAGTGATGACCAAGAAGGTTACGATGCTAGCTTTCGCGTTGTTGGTGTTCGGTTGTCTGGCTTGGGCGGCGGAAGGATCGTGGGTAGGAGTGGTCAGCGATGACCACTGCGGCGCCAAGCATTCCACCGCCAGTGACGAAGCGGCTACCTGTGTGAAGAAGTGCGTCGAGGGGGGAGCCAAGTATGTCCTCGTGCGCCATGGCAAAGTCTACAAGCTGGATGCGCAGGAAAAGTTCGCGGACTATGCTGGGAGGCGGGTAAAGGTCACCGGAACTTTGAGTGAAGAAACGATTACCGTCTCCTCGGTCGAGCCGGCGGTCGCGCGCAAGAAGGCTGCGAAAGAAGGAACATCTTAGCCGCGACTGGATGCCTCCGGCTTTCTTGAGGCCGTCCGTCAGTTGACGGACGGCCTCGCTTTTTCTGCCGCCGTTGCCCTAGGCAGGAGGATCGGGCAGACAAGGCCGAGGGGTCCACTGAAACCCATAGCCAAGAGGCTGCTGTCGTATTAGTATGTTGAGGACCTGACATCAAAACTCCGCATCGTCTTTGCGGGAAGCGAGGTGACAATCCATGAGGAAACCGTTACTCGTGCTCCTAGCGTTCTTGGTGTTGACGTTTGTCGGATCGACATCGGCTCGGGCCCAGGAGGCGGCAAAGCCTGAAGAGGCGCCGGCCAAAGAGAAAGCTGCGCCGGCGGAAAAAGCCAAGGCCGAAGCAGCGAAGCCCGAGACCATCTCCGGAACGATCCAGATGGTCGCGACGGATAAGAAGCTCGTGGTGTTAACATCCTCTTCTGGAACCTCATATAATTTCAAGGTAACCAGCGCTACTCGAATTAAGGTGGCCGGAAAGAAGGCCAAGCTGGACGAGTTGGCCGCGCAGGCGAACAAGTCTGCCTCTGTGAAATTCCTGCCTCTTCGCACGGGCAACCTCGCTCAGAGCATCGAGGTTGAGTAGCGTAGGCCAAGACTGACGGGAGAAGAGATCGACCAAGTGGGAACTCTTCTCCCTTCTTCTTCCATCCCTGTCTTGGGCGGGCGAGTTCCTCCCGCCAGGACCCATCGCCTGAGGTGTTTGGGCGCTTGCGGCGAAACAGCACAAAGAGATTTGCCATCCTTAGCACCGGGGCCGCGCCCGCCGTTGGCGCAGGGAAGTATCCGGCATAACCCCGATCCCGAAACCCCCTCCCCAGTTTCTTCGCCCCGATCCCGGAGGCGAGAGAATATAACCGCTGCGACGAAAGCCGTTTAAGCTCCGGATCGGGGTTCGCAACCGGCGCGCTTTCCAGTCCCGTCCCGGCCCCGCAGAGCGGGGCGGGAGGACGACCTTTTCCGGATAGGCGCGAGGCCCGTACCCGTCAGCTGACGGGTACGGGCCGAGGCAACAACCCGAACCGCAGCAAAGGTCGCTTTCCGGAAGCTAACCAACTAACGAGGCTTCGCCTCAGACCAACAAGCCATAGCGTCGCGTGCTTTCCCGATCGGCGTGAAAAGGCCCCTCACCCACCCGCCGCGGCCGGTCCCCCCTCTCCCCACGGGAGAGGGCTGGCGGGCCGGCGTTTCCCAGCCCTCTCCAAGGGGAGAGGGTGGTCGCCGAAGGCGACCGGGTGAGGGGTCGTTTGGCCTCCCGACCGCCAGAAAACTTGACTCATGAAGTCAAGTTCCAAACCTCAAGCCCTCTAGTGAGCAACTGGCAGCCACGACCAAAGCCATTGAACTTCGGGATGGGGGTATAATGTTTGGCGTCCGCGTCAGCGGAGAGGAATCCAGAAGGACTTATGGAAACTGGCAGCAGCAGCACACCGCAGGTTCGGCAGTGGAAGGTCTGGCGGGTAGGGACTGTCACTTTTGCTATCTCGAAACCCAAGCGCAACCGCCGCAAGCTGCGTCAGATGCGTCTCAAGAATCGGCGGCGAGCCCGTTAAGCAGTAGTTTCCCTTGCTTGCAGGGCCAGGCGGGCCGAGAACTCGGTTTGGTGCAGACGATCCCGCGCCGCACAAGACGGGCGAGTGTCCCAGGGCGACGATCTCTCTTGGATCCCGATTGCGGCGCGTCTAGCCCCGTGCCGAAGAATGCCTTAGAGCGGTCCGTTGGCTCTCGGACCATGTTGATCGTCCCGCATGCGGGATAGCGGCGGTCCGGCACCCCGGCCCGTCAGCCGACGGGCTGCCGTCCCGCATTGCGGGAGCGCCTCTGCGGGCATTTTTTTAGTGGCCTCGAGGAGATGCTTGGCGCGAAGATAAGCTACATCCGCAGCCGACCGTCCGAGCCCCGATAGGGCTCGTGGAGACGGCTGGGCTAGTGCCGTTCCAACTTAATGAGGCTAGGTATCCCACCTGTGTCTTGCACAGCATCTACGCGCCGTCGGGCCTACCCGGATTAGTCGGAAAGAGTTGGAACGGTACTAGGCGCCTTGCAGGGGGCGATAGTAGCGGGCGCGGAATGCGGGCTCGCGCAGCAGCACCCCCAGGAACAAGAGAAAGACGTCGGCCAGGTACCCTTCGTACCCGCAGGGCTTGCCGTCCCAGGTGGTCCAGTCGAGTCCCTCGCCGGCCTTGTCGCGGATCCCGTTGTGGAATCCGATGGAGGCTTGCCGCTCCAGCATGGCATGCAGCATCGTGTCGCCATGCTTGTGCTCGCCGACTACGTAGTGGGCATTCACGAAATGTGATCCCTGCCCGGCACTGATCCCACCATTCATATACTGGCCAAAAGTATCCGTGCCATCCTCGCGCTGGGGGAGGCCGATGCCCTCAGGCACGATGTAATCAACGCGGCGAACGGGGACGAGCACGCCGGGGAATCCCAGGTCAAAGCGCTTGAAGCCTACGGCCTGCATTTTCTTCCGCAGCCGCGCCAGGATTTTGCGTCCCTCGGCCGGGTCGACCAGGCCGTATTCGATGGCGAGGCCGTTCACGACAGGCGTGGCGTAGTCGTGCAATTCGCCGTCGGCGCTTCGCCACCAACCCAGCCATCCGCTTTGCGGGTTATAAAGGGCTTTTACGTAACTCGCCTTGAGGCGGGCCGCAAGCTGCGTATAGCGCTCCTGGGGAGCGCGCCGGTCGAGTTGCCGTTCCAAGTCGGCCAGGCAACGCCAGGCGCGATAGATGAAAGCGTTGGAATAGCCATCCTTGTGCCCGCAGTTGAGCGCGTCCCACCAGCAGCAGGAGCGCGCCGGCTGGCGGAGTGTCCCGTAGTTGCCGCTTTGCGTGGCCTCCACCAGGCCGTCGCCGTCGGTGTCGCGCCGGGCGAGAAAATCGGCGATGAATTCCAGATTCTCGATGCGTCTGGCGAGCCAATCGCGGTCGCCCGTCGCTTCCACGTAGTCCCACGCCGCGATCAGCGGCCCGGCGTTGGCATCCAGAAAATTGGCGATGTCCCAGTAGCCGATCACTTCGCCCGACCTCCGAGTCCGGTTGTCGAGCCACCACTCGATCGTGCGGCGAGTGTGTGCCGCGATGGAGATATTCCCCGGCAGCACCGGAGTCCACAGCGCGAGGTCGGCATAGAAGGGCAGCGCGAAGCTGACTGGATCGCTAATCACATTGTTGGCCAGCACTCCCGCCGGCGCACTGAACGGGCGGTCCTGTTCGCCCCAGCGCGAACTGGGCTGCCAGATGTTGAACCACGCGCGCCGCACTTCCTGCCAGAGCGCTTCATCAGCGAGCCCTTGCGGAGGGTCAAGGTGCACCGGGACGAGTTCCAGCTTGTACGTTTCACCCGAGCCCAACGTCGGGAGTTCAAGGGTAAGGTCGACGGTCTGGTTTTTGCGGCTGCCTTCCAGCCGCGCTCTTAGTCCGGCGTGATTCGAATCAGACAAAAGCATCTGGCCGTAATCGGGCGCGCTAACGATCGCCGGCAGGCGGAGACTTCCGTCTTCATCCCAGGCGCTGGCAAGAACGGTCGTCGGCGTGACACGCGGGGCGAAGGGAAAAATCACTTCGACGAAGTCGATTCGGTTCTTGTCGGCGCCGCCTGCGGCAATACTGAGGGTAAGCCGATCGCCTTCAGGATGGACCTCGCACACCAATTTCGATTCCGGCGAGACGCTCAGGTGAAAGCGCGACCCTCCCGCACCAGCCCCTTCGACTTGGGTTGTGAGTTCTTGTGCGAGGCGCACCTGTCCAGCGGCGCGCACCCGCAGCCCCACGGAGGACTTTGCCCGCAGCAAGTTCGTTTGCGCGCACTTTCCCCCTTCCGTATCCCAGCTCAGGAACGAGATGAGCGGCTGTGAACTATCGACTTCCACGCGGAGCACGCCTTTGCTGGTTCGGGGCGGCTTTGCGACGGCGCCTTTGCCCGCCAAGGCATGACTTGGTTTTCGCGCTGCCACGCTTGCCAAGGCTGTTTGCAAGAGTCTTCGACGACTGATCCGGCTGTCTAAAGGTTCCATCTGCGAGCCCTCCTCTTTTCGGTTCCATTCTAAACGCAACGGAGGAGCATCGGGAGCCTCAACAGGGGGGCCGGGCAAAAGGCTGCGGCAGATGACAAGAAGGTCGAACGCTCCTTCACCCCGATCCCGAAGCAGGAACCTCGGTAGGGCCCTTGAACCACACGTTTCTACAAAGATCCCAGCGCGTCACGTAGAGTGATTTCAACCTCGGGATCGGGGTTCATCTTCCTTTGAAAGGGATTTGAAATCGCGGCAACAGTGAGGTAAAACATTCCCGCGAACGAGGCTAACGGGTCGCCGGAAAGATCTGCGCCGTTCAGTCTCCTCAAGCCGCCTGGGAGGAGGAAGAGCAGGTTTTCTCGTCAAACCCGGGAAAACCGACGCAGGCGGCTTCATGGCACAAGTCCTTCGCCAGTACGGGTATTTATTCATCTTCCTGGCCGTATTGGTTGAAAACCTCGGACTCCCCGAGCCCACTTACCCACTCATCCTGGTTGCCACCGCGCTGGGGGTCGATTTGCGCCTTCGCCTGCGTGGTATTCTGGCAGTGAGCGTCGTGGCGGTCCTCACCGCCGACGAGATCTGGTATCTCCTGGGGCGGCTTCGGGGGCATTCCATCCTGAGGAAGCTCTGCTCCCTGTCTCTGTGTGTCCAGACTCTTGCCGAGGCTGCGGGGCTGACGACTGTTACTGCGGCCGAGCCGTCTGCCTGAGTATTGACAGTAGAACTTTTGGGCAGGGAGCAGATTCCGTTAACCCCGCGTTTCCGTCTTCGAGTCTCCCAGCTAACTTTATCCCGGATTCCGAAATTTAACCAGTTCATTTGAGCTTAAGCCCTTTACTTTCAGCGCATTCCTCTGTGGAGATCCAACTTCGCCGAAGTTGAAAGTGGGTAGTCTAATTCGTTCAAAGTAAGCGACTTGGCTCTCAAATCAAACAAGTTGCAAACTCCCGGCGTATTTCAACTTCGGAATCCGGGTTTATACTCACCTCCGACCCCAATATTGATGCAGTTCCGTGCCTATACGGTCCTCAGGAGGAAGAGACCCAGTCGGTGAGAGCCAGCATGAGCCTTTCGACGCTGCGTCAATAGGTTTTCGAAATCCGCCTCCACCTTTTGCTGGCTCAATTGAGGGCCTGCAACCTCAGAAGCGCCATCCCGCACTTTGGTGCGGGTGTTTCCTCTGGGAACCATCATGCTGATGGCCATCACCTACTCGGAGTGTGCTATTCCGATGCGGACAAATGGCAAGACGCCATCGAGGGTCGCAGGAGAGCGTGGACACTCTCAGCTTGCTGGTGACTCGTCACCCGGAGGCCAGGCAAGACGACCACGGCGGTGGGTGTAGCGGGCTTACTCGAACCGAAGGTTTCTATACCGTGCGCGCTTCCGAATTTAATATATGGTTAATGGAATTTCATACAAGTAAAGTCTTTTGAAAGCTCTCCCAATATGATCTAACCCCTTGAAAATAAGCCAATCCGAGTGGCGGACTAGTTGAAGGAGTTTGGAAGATTAATTGCTACCTAGTAGTTAGGTACAGTTTCACTCCGTTGGTTATCCTATGTCTGTGGCTTTTGCTGGCGCGAAAAGCGCAAACTCAAGAAAATCGCCTGTGGTGACAGCCAAGGGCATCGCTTCCTTGGCCGTGCCATCCCAGGGAGGAGGCCCGTATGAGACTAAGCAAGAATCTGCGTTCTGTCCTGCGGAGACTCGCCCTGTTACTGGGTTGCGCTCTCTGCCTCACCGCAACCCTGATCCACGGGCAAGTCTCAGCGACCGGCACTATCACGGGCACCGTGAGTGACCCCACAGGAGCGGCTGTTCCGGATGCTTCTGTGACGGCCACCAATACGGCTACCGGCATATCCCGAACAGTCAAAACAGGTGCCGTGGGCTTCTACAGTATCGAAGTTCTGAACCCAGGCACTTACGACGTTTCGATCACCAAGGAAGGCTTTCAGAAATACATCGCGCAGGGGGTTAAGCTTGACCCCGGCATGCGACTCGGCTTGAACGCCACTTTGACGGTTGGCGCCGTGACGAGCGAGATAACGGTCACCGCGACTGCACTTAAAGTGGAGACGGCTTCAGGTGAGAGCGCAGGGACCATCGGCGGGACCCAGGTTCAGGAACTCATGCTGAATGGGCGGAACTTCCTCGGCCTGGCGTTGCTGATTCCCGGCGTAAACAGCTCAACCATCACCGGCCGGTCGGTAGGTGGGGGCTCGCTTATCAATGGCGGCTTGACTGGGGAAAGCCCCATATCCATCAATGGTTTGGGACGCGAGTTCAACCTCTACACTGTTGATGGTGCCTATAACATGAACACGGGCAACAACATCAACATCAACGTCACCACCCCGCTGGATAGTATTGCAGAATTTCGGGTGATGAAGGACAACTACAGCGCCAAGTACGGGGTGATGGCAGGCCAAGTCATGCTTGAGAGCAAATCCGGAACCAACGAGTTTCACGGTTCCGCTTACGAATACCTCCGCAACGACGCACTCGATGCCAACAACTACTTCGCGGGCGGCAGTAAGACCCCTCTGAAACAGAACAACTGGGGTTACTCGATTGGAGGGCCCGCCAAGAAAGGGAAGACCTACTTCTTTGCCAATCAGGAATGGCGGCGGATCCGAAGCGGTATGACTTTGCGGGGGTCAGTGTTCACCAGTGCTATGCGCGACGGTGACTTCACCAACAGCCCCACTCTGGGCACGGGCGGCTTGAGCCTCGACAAATCGTCACAGGCCTTCTTGGCGCAATTGCACCCCGGTGTGAATTGCCTGCCCGATTCCACCCATCTCAACAAGGCCTGCTTTGACCAGAATTCCATTCTGATCATGCAGAAGTTCTTCCCGCCCCCGAACCTTGGCGTGGCAGCCAACAAGATGCCGAACTATATCAATCCGGGGGTCGAAAAAGTCGACCAGCGGAACGACAACTTTCGCGTTGACCACCGGTTCAGCGATAAGTTGGCCCTTCTGGCACGCTTCTCTTACGAGCGGGTAGTGGACACTCCCCCGGCTGCTACCTGGACTGGGAATCCGACAACCACAGAGAGCCAAAGCATCAAGACCACGGGGTTTAATAACCTAGTCCGATTGACCTACAACATTACTCCCACCACGGTCAACACGGCCTCGTTTGCCCAGACCGATGATAAGCCCCGTCTAAAGCTTTTTGGCGGTGAGCTCCCCTCAGGGACGAACATCCAGTACATCTTCCCGCTCGCGAAGGCGGATAGCGGGCGAAACCGCTCTCCGGCACTCAACATTTCCGGGGGGTGGGCCGGAATGGGGAACGTGGACGTAACGGCGAGTGACGGTGAGGTGACGTTCTCGGATGACATTACGACGGTGAAGTCGTCCCACGTCATTAGCGCCGGTCTGCTCTACATTGCGGGCGTCAAGCGGCAGAACACGTTCGACCCGACCAACGGGACCGCTAACTTCAGCGGTGCCCACACCAACGACCCGGCGGCCGACTACCTGCTGGGTTTGAACTCCTCCTTCCAGCAGGCCAATGCGGAACCGCGTGGCTGGTTCCACTATCGGCAGTTTGAGGCCTACGTCCAGGATGATTGGAAGGTGGCGCGTCGGCTGACCTTGAACCTGGGGGTGCGAGAGTCCTATTATTCGAGTGACACAGTGGATGGTGACTTTATCACGGACTTTGACCCCAAACTTTATGATCCGGCGAAGGCTCCGGGCGTCAATCCTGACGGTTCGTTGATGACGGACGCCAACTTAAATCCTATCACCAAGACGGGTGCCCCGGCTGTGCGTTATGATGGCTTGGTTTACATTGGGGGCAGCGTGCCGCGCGGTATCTTCACTACCCCTCACCTGAACCTGGGTCCCCGCGTCGGTTTCGCCTGGGACGTCGGGGGGAATGGGAAGACGGCTGTGCGCGGCGGCTATGGCATTACCTATACTCGGATCCCGTTCGGAAACTACAACTCGCTCGGCAATCCGCCACTTGTAAGCAATGTGACTCTCCTCAACGGCACGATGACCAACCCTGGCCTTGGCTCTCCCCCGACGGCGTTATATACCTCCGGCATGAACATCATTGGGCCACCGGGAGGAGTGTTCAGGCCTACCAGGGTCCAGACTTGGAGCTTGGGTATCGAACGTGAACTGATTGCCAACGGGGTTCTGAGCGTGGCCTACGTGGGAAGCGGTGGCCGAAACATGCAAGGCTCGCGCGACACCAACTTCCCCCTGCCAGTCGCGGCTCCTTCCATCAACAACCCCGATTGCCTGCAAACAGGACAGACCATTCCCTCCGGTGGCTTTAACTTTGATCCTTGCCTTAATCGGGGACTCGTTTCCTCCGATTATACGCGACCCTTGCAGGGCTGGAGTGGCATGGGTTCTTCCAGCGGCGCAAGCACCTACTTCGGGACTTCCAACTACCACTCTCTCCAGACAGGGTGGAAGTACCGGACAAAGAAGGGTGTCACGCTCACGGCTGCTTACACTTGGGGCAAGACGCTCACCGATGTTGCCAACCGTGGATTTGACGGTCGCAACGCCGGCGCCGGGGGCCAGAACTCATACAACATGAAAGCGGAGTACGGCCCGCCGGGATGGGACCGCACGCACATATTCACGGCGAGCTATGTCTGGGAATTGCCGTTCCTCAAGGGCCGCCGGGATGTGCTAGGGCAGGCCTTCGGGAACTGGACGTTCTCGGGAATTACGGTTATTGAGAGCGGTTTTGCCCTGGCCCCAGGAATGTCCACTTCCACGAATGGGCTGGCGAGCAGGCCTAACTGCGGGGGAACCGCGGCTGGGCCAAAGACGCTGGACGAGTGGTTCAACACTTCGGCCTTCGTGGCGCCGGCTTTTGGTTTCTTCGGAAACTGCGGGGTTGGCATTATCCGCGGGCCCGGAGAGAATACCTGGAATATGGCCTTGTTCAAGACCTTCCCCATCAAGGAGAGGGCCAAGCTGCAGTTCCGCGCCGAGTTCTTTAACATCTGGAACCACCCGAGCTTCAGTCAACTGTCTACGGGCATCGGTTCGGGAAACTTTGGCGCGGTCACCACGGCCCTGGAGCCACGTATCGTCGAATTAGCCTTGCGGTTTGACTTCTAGATCATAGACTGGATCGCAAGATTCAAACCCGGAGGATTCAGGTCTCCAGTTTCAAGGAGGCCCTGAGTGCTCCGGGTTTTTTGTCTTGGGCTGAACTGATGCCCAACAACCTGCATGGTGCCCTTAAGAGGCAGGTGCTACACTATTGGGCATGTACCACCGATTGAAGAATCGCGGCGTAGCCATCCGGCTGGCCGGTGGTCTGCGGAGGGCCCTGGTTGGGTTGTGGGTCCTTCTCTTTGCGCATTGTCTTCTTGCTCAGGATACCGCACAGATTCACTTTCAGCGCGCCAGCAAGCTTGCCGAGCAGGGCCATCTGAATGAGGCGGAACAGGAGTACAAGCTTGGTCTGAAGCTGGCTCCCGATTCGGCCGACGCTTACAACAACCTGGGGGTAATATACTACCGGAAGCAGGATCTCGAGCGGGCCATCGTCGCCTATGAAAAGGCTTATGGGCTTCGTCCCCAGGACCCTGAAATCCGCTTCAACCTTGGCTTGGCTCAATTCAAGGCGGGCAACTGCAAAGGCGCCATCCCGCATTTGCGCGCAGGCGTTTCGTCACAGAACCATTTCGCCGATGCCCACTATCTTCTCGGCACTTGCTACGCCGATGCCGGCGATTGGCAAGCCGCCATCGAGGGCCTCGAGACAGCCCGCAAATATCGGCCTGACAGCCCGGAGATTCTCTACCTCCTCGTGGTCGCGTACCGGGAAACGAAGCAACCGGAGAGAGCGATCCAGGCGGGCGCGCGACTCTTCGAGCGCCATCCCGATTCGCCCTATGTCCATCTGCTGCTAGGGGAGGCTCATGATAGTGCTGAGGATTCGCGCCATGCGGAAGAGGAATTCAAGCAGGCCCTCGCAGCCTCGCCAAAGACTCCCCTCCTCAACTTCGCGCTTGGGTACCTCTACTGGAGATGGAAGCGGTACGACGAAGCCCTCGAACCCTTGGAGAAGGAACTCGAAATCAATCCGCGTTGTGCTACCTGTCGTGTCTACCTCGGTGATATCGCGCTCCGGAAAGGCAAGACGAATGAAGCAATAGAGGACGTCAAGGAGGCCCTCCGCCTCGACCCGTCCCTTGGCGAGGCGCATCTAGCAATGGGGCGCATTTACGCTAAGCTGGGACGCCTGGAGGATGCTGTCAGTTTTTTCAGGGATGCTGTCAAAATCCTACCCGACCAAGTCGAGCCGCATTACTGGTTGGGTAAGACCCTGGTGAGCCTGGGACAAAGCGAGGAGGGACAAAAGGAATTGGCAAGGGTCAACGAGATCAACACCCGTAGGCTGGCGAGAGACGCGGAAGGCCTGCGGCGGGCGAGCGCCGGGGTGGCCACCCCAACCTCGAAAACGGCTCCCGAATAGAAGTACTCCCGCTTAGCCCTTGAAATCAGGGCACGCGAGGCGACTGGATTTCCTGCTGAATGGTCTGCTGCATCTGCCGCAACATCTGCTGCCGCTCGTTGTATTCAGCCGTCCGGTATTTCTGAAAGGTGGCCATCGCGCTCTTGCTTTTCTCCTTGTCGCCGAGTTTGGAGTACGTGCGCGCAAGAACGTAATAGGCCTCGTAAAGGTCCGGCTGCAAAGCGATCGCCCTTTCGAGTTCCGGACGCGCCTGCTCGTATTGGTCGAGCCGCGTCAGAAGCCTCCCCAGTTGGTAGTGTGCCAAGGCGTACGAGGGTGCAGCCGCCAGGGTTTTCTCGAAATACTCTTTCGCCCCAGGGAGGCGGTTCTCCGTGAACAGAAGCATGCCGTAGTAACAGAGGTAGTAGGGATTCTTAGGTTTCGTTTGCACGGCTTGACGGTAAAGCTCCTCGGCCTCATCAGTTTTTCCTTGGGCAAAGCGGACTGAACCCAGCAGAAATACAGCCCGGTCGAAACCGGGGTCAACACGAAGGGCACGATTCAGCAGGGTCGCCGCCGCTTCGTAGTCCTCCGCAATGTAGTAACTGACGGCAGCGGAGTAAGGAATCTCAGGAAGCGTGGGAGCCAGTTTCTCCGCGTTCTGAAGAATGTCAACTGCCCGACGCTGGTCTCCGAACTTCTGGTAGTAGCGTGCCTTGGTTAGCAGATACCAGGCGTTTCGAGGATCGAGCCGGATCGCCTGGTCAATCTCCTCGAACGCCATCTCGCGCTGTCCTGAGGCAAAGTGAGCCTGCGCGAGGAGGTAATGATAGTCTGGTATGCCTTGTGCTTTTGTGGCGACCCCTTGGAGGAGATCGTAGGCCCGGCTCGGCGCATTCTGACGCACGCACGTGTCGGCCAGCGGCAGTACAATCTCGGGCGATGCAGGCGCCAATTGATTCGCTTTTTCCAGTGAGACGCGTGCCTGCGCGTGCAGGCCATAGGCCAGGAAGAGCTTTCCGATTGCCAGGTGAAACTCAGGCGCCTTCTCGAAATGCTGGGCGACATTACCTCCCTCACGGATAGCCGCGTCGTGGTCACCCTGCTCGAGGTAGGCGCGGATGAGGTTGACGGAGAGTTCTGGAGTCCGCAGGCCAATGCGGCGGGCCCTCTCCAGGTAGGGTATAGCCTGCGCGGCCTTTTTTTGCTCGAGCAGAACAACGGCCAGATTGTAGATCGCATTGACGGACCGAGGATCCAACTCGACGGCCCGGCGCAGGGCCTTCTCTCCGGCGGGAAGGTTACCCAAGCGCGCCTGCGCCAGGCCCAGGTAATAATAACCCTGAGCCGACTTGGGATGAAGCTGCGTTTCACGCAGGAGCACCTCGCACGCCTCGGCATATTTCTGCTGCTTGAGAAGTCTGGCCCCTGCCTCGAGGTTTGTGCCTTCCGGGCGTCCCGTGGGCGCAGAAGGCTGAGCAATTGCCTTGGCCACGGGCCAGGACAGAACTGCCATGAATGCTGCTGCGGCTTTTAGATGGCGGGGGCGACGGCTCCCCATGGCCATGGATAATAGCGCCAAGGAGAACACGAAATCAAATTTCGCTGTGCGCGCCGCGTGTTGACACGGCCCATGCAGTATTCGGATTGTTCTGATCGATCCCTGGTAACTCCAGGCGCCGGAAACCCCGGCGCGGCCAAGGCAACGGATTACTTACGGAGGCTGGCCTTGCCTTGACAAAGCCTGCTCAGCGATCCACCAGATGGGTTGGCAGAGTCTTGTTTTGCTGAACGAAGCACACGTCGCCCCCTCGTGCTGGCGATCCTAAGGCAAAGCACAAGGTTTCGGTTGTCGGCCTCGTCTTCTTTCTTAGTTCCCCCACGCTGCCTTGGCCGAAATCGCCTGCCACGTCGGCGGAAGGGCTGGCAAGAAGCGCGCCGAGGTAGAGACGCCCTGCCCGGTTATCTGAAAAACGAGACGTTCCACCGGAACGTCTCTACTGCTCGCGCCGGGACTTCACAATCGTCATCGCCCAGACGCAGCACGGGCCGCCCGGCGTCCGCAGGTCGCCGACGCTCCGGCGGCGGGGCGCTCTGGGCCGCAGGACGTGCCGCGCGCAACCGATCACGGCAAAGATAGGTCGCTGCGGCCTACGGGTGCGGGTGGGAAGGCTGCGGCACCCGGCAGGCGACGAAAAAACAGCGCGCGGATAATACCAACCGCCGAGAGCACGACGTGCGGCAACCGTACTCCCAGGTGGAAAAGCCGCAGGTTCGAAGGACGGAACCTGCGCTACCTGCTCCGCAAGGCCGTACTTTCTCCTTGACAAGAAGACTACGCTAGCGCAGTATGGGAAGCTAGCCTAACGAGAAGGCAGGTGCTGGGTGCTGGGGGCTAGGGAAGAGCAGAAGGCAGGACGGAGAATGTCAGCCTTAGGGAGGAAAAGGGCAGCACCGGGCGCGGCCGGAGCGCCGACGATCCTGATGGTGGGCGAATTTCTCAAGGCCACAAAAGCCACGGAGTGCCACTCCGCGCTGACCGCTGCGTTGCCGGCTGACGATGGGCCCCTCGCAAGGCCGCCCCTTGTCCGTCAGCCGACGGATTGGCCGGGGCCCTGCACCGCGCCGTACGATGTGGCGCGGGGCACCATCTCGTACAGGCCGGGGCGAGCCCCGGCCCTACTGGGCTCATGAAAAGGCGGCTGAGACGAACAAAAGGCGAAGAAATTAAGCGCAAAAAGCGAGTTTTGGGGAACGAAGCCGTCAACTTATTGAAAACAAATGGCGAGGGGCGGAACGAACCCGTAAACGAACCCGAAGAGGGGGCTTGAAAGCCGTCAACTTACTGAAAATAGGTGAGATAAACGAAGCCGTAGGGAAGCCGAAGCGGGGCTTTTGGGTTTCTATCTTGTTGATAACATTAGTGGACAATGGCGCATGGAAATGGCACAAAACCGCTATTAACCCATTTTCGATTGCCGATTGCGGATTGCCGATTGAAAAGCATTTAGAATGAATAATTTATTACTGCATTTCTGATCTTCCAGCCGCGGCGGGCTGGGTTCGTTCGACGATCCCCGGCAAAGAGCCGCCCCGATAAATCGGGGCGCCACGCTTGCTGGACGAGACAAGAGCGGGGGTAGCGAATAGCGAATGGCATGCAGGAAGTACGAAACAGGAAGTAGGAAATAGGAAGTAGGAAGTAGGCAATAGGGGCGGCAGACGATTGTCGATTTTCCAATTTCCAGTTTCGAGTTTCCACTTTCGAGTTTCGAGGAGGAATGGGTTTGCAATCGCGGCAACAGTGAGGTAAAACATCCCCACGAACGAGGCTAACGGGTCGTGTAGCGCAGAGTTGTTCTTTAACTCTGCGGCTCTTACTGGTCCCGTATCAAAAGCCGCAGACTTACAAAACAAGTCTGCGCTACCTCGCATCTGGGAGGAGGTCAGCGATGCAGCGTCGAAATTTCCTTAGAAGCTCACTTGCGGTGGTTTCCGGGGGTCTGATCGATCGGGGTCTGGCCAGCGGAGTCTTGCTCAGGCCGGGCAGGGCAGTTTCTGCCGTCGGCCCGCCCTCCGACGCCCGCAGGGCTCAGGAGGGCCCGCCGGAATCAGACGCCGCTTACGAAACCCTCAAGGCTGCCTTCCTGAAGCCGGGGAACGACTCGCACGACTGGACGCGCTGGTGGTGGTTTGGTCCCAACGCCGCGGAGCAGGGCATTGCCTACGAGTTGGAGCAGATGCAAAAGCAAGGCCTCGGCGGGGTCGAGATGCAATGGATGACGCCGCTGGAGGTCGAGGGCAACTTCGATTTCCTTTCCGACCGCTGGGCGCAGCTCGTGAAGTTCACCGTCCAGAAAGCCAAGGAACTCGGCCTGCGCGTGGACTTCACCCTGGGCACGGGCTGGCCCTACGGCGGGCCCTGGATTCCCATGGAGCTCGGCTCGCAGTGCATCAAGATGACGCTGGAAGAGGAGCAGGGGCCGAATGGCTACGGGGTGAGAATTCCCGGCGAACTTGGGGAACATGAGAAGCTGATCGGGCTGTTCGCCGCGCAGACGCTCGGGTCCGACGACGTGCTGGATCCGAACACGATTCAAGACCTTCGGCCCTTCCTCCGCTATTCCGACCCCAAGTTCTGGGCGGTCGTACGGCCGCCGGTGGGGTGGGCGGTGCCGCCGGGCCGGTGGAAGGTTATCTCGCTCAAGCAAATGCCCACACGACAACCTGTGCGCACGGCCGCTCTTGGTGACGAAGGATTGGTTCTCAACCACTTCTCGCGCCAGGCCCTGGAGCGCCACCTCGAGGTTTGCGGCGGCGCGTTCAAGAAAGCGATTGGCGATGAGTTTGGAAAGACGGTGCGCGCAGTCTTCTGCGACAGTTTCGAAATTCACCTTCCCTTGCACAGCCTCTACTGGACGGAGGGCCTCCTTGAAGAGTTCCAGAAGCGGCAGGGCTACGACCTCCAGCCGCACCTCTTGGCGCTCTGGTTCGATGTGGGCGATAAGACGCCGCGCATCCGCCACGACTTCATTCAAGTCCTGTCCCAGGTCATCATTGACAATTTCTTTGTGCCCTTGCGCCAGTGGTGTGAGGAAAACAACCTGAAGTCGCGCGTCCAGTCCCACGGCAGCGTCGCCGAATTGATGGAAGGTTACGGCGTCAACAGCATCCCGGAAGGCGAGCAGGTTACCACCGGCGAGCCGACAATTTCAGTCCACCGGAAGTACGCCACCAGCGCCGCGCACATCTACGGGCACCCGCTGGTTTCGGCGGAGAGCTTCACGTTCATTGCGGCCCCTGGCTATGGCAGCTCTTACCGCTTCACGAACAATCTGGAACTGATGAAATCCGTGCTTGACCCCGGCTTGCGCGACGGCTACCAGGAGATTGTCAACCACGGCTACAGTTACAACGATCCGGACGAAAAGCTGGAGCCCTTCATCGAAATGTACGCCTCGGCGGTGATTCGCCACACCGAGCCCTGGTGGCAGTACTACAACCATTTCACCTCTTACCTGGCGCGGAGCTGCTCGCTCCTCGCGCAGGGCCACTTCGTGGGGGACGTTGCTGTTTTCTCTCCTATCCCGGACGCTTGGAGCAAGGCCACGGTGCCACGCGACATCTTTTGGTCGCCCGAAGCGACGCTCCACTGGGGCGACCTGGCGCCGCTCATCGTGCGCGCCGGCTACGACTTCAATTTCGTGAACGATCAGGTGCTCGTCGAGCGCTCCAAGCTCGAGAGCGGAAAGCTCCGCATCGGCGAGATGGAACATTCCGTTCTGGTGCTTCCGAACATCTCCTACATCGCGTTGCGGACGCTGGAGCGGGTGAAGGAATTCTGCCAATCGGGCGGCGTCGTCATCGCCACCGAGCACGTGCCGGAATTGGCCACGGGCTTCGAGGGCTACGTCGACCGCGACAAGCAAGTCCAGGCCATCGTGCGGGAGTTGTTCGGGGAGATTCCGGCCAAGGAACAGATGGTCAGGCGCAAAGTGGGCCAGGGAGAAGCCCTCTTCCTGCGGTCGCTCGCGGATTTGCCCAAAGCGCTGCGAACGATCCTGCAGCCGGATTTCGGATTGCTGCACCGTTCGGACGCCCTCCTGCATTTGCACCGGCGCCACGGGGACGTAGATGTTTACTTCGTAACGAACAATTCGGAATCTCCCCAGGAAAACACGGCCACGTTTCGCGTCGGCAGGAAGATCCCTGAACTCTGGAACGCGGAGACAGGAGAATGCCGGGCCGCGCCGGTCTATTCGTTGGAGAAGGAGGGTGTCCGCATACCGCTGCGCTTGAAGTCCTACGAGTCGGCTTTCTATGTGTTCCGTGAAATCGCAGAGCCAGTCCACGTCATCGAGACAAACGCCGAGGAGATCGTGAGCGAAGGACCTAAGGTTGTTTGCCGCCTGGCAGGCAATGGGACTTGCTATATCCACACCTCAGCGCCGTCAGGAAAATCACGCCGCCTGGAGAGTCAGATTAAGGACTTGCCGGCGCCCCTGGACGTTACGGGTGAGTGGCGGGTCACGTTCGAGGCTTACAAGTTCCCCAAGCTGGTGAAACAGATGACGGTCCTCCAATCCTGGACCGATAACTCTGACATCCGGCACTTTTCCGGCACGGCGCGTTACGAATTGGAATTCGAAGTCCCTGCCAACTATTTGGGGAAGGGCCGCAAGCTGATCCTCGATTTAGGCACGGTGGCCGACGCTTCGAAGGTTTTTGTGAACGGTCATCCGGCAGGAGTCACCTGGAAGCGGCCGCATCAACACGAGGTCACAAAGTGGATCACACCCGGCAGGAACTTCCTCGAAGTGCGCGTCAGCAACCGGCTCATTAATGCCGTGGGCGGAATGAAAAGGCCGGAGTGGGTTGACAAGGTCATCGAAAAGTACGGCGCCTACAACGAGCGCCGGGAGTGGTACGACATCAACGTGAGAGAGTATGGAACGGAGGATATCCCTCTCGCAGGCTTGCTCGGCCCGGTCCGCCTGATTGCCCTGCAAGAGGCTGAGTTCACCCTCGCGTGAAGATCGCGAGTCACTGCTCTCTGGGAAGCAGGGTGGTGATTTGTTGTAGCGCAACTCCCGCTTTCCGGAGTTGCGGCTTTTCTGGTTTTTCCTGCAGGGCGGGGGTGTGGGCGGGCTCGGCAAATGCCCCGAAAAAGCCGCAGGTCCGAAGAACGGGACCTGCGCTACATGTTTTTCCTGCATGGCGGGGGTTTGGGCGGGCTCGGCAAATGCCCCGAAAAAGCCGCAGGTCCGAAGAACCGGACCTGCGCTACAGGTTTTTCCTGCATGGCGGGTGTGTGGGGGGCTCGGCAAATGCCCCGAAAAAGCCGCAGGTCCGAAGAACCGGACCTGCGCTACAGGTTTTTCCTGCATGGCGGGTGTGTGGGCGGGCTCGGCAAATGCCCCGAAAAAGCCGCAGGTCCGAAGAACGGGACCTGCGCTACATGCTATTGAGCTCTGCAGAAGCAAGTGACATGCCCCTTCGCTCCCAGTCCTTCTCAAGCTGTGGAGGAATTGGACGAAAAGTGAATAACGTCTCTCGCAAAGGCGCAAAGTCGCTAAGGCTGCCAAGCAAACAAAGCAGTGGGTAGCGCATCCTACTCCCTGAAGGCTGCGGCTTTTTTTCGGCCGGATCTCAAGGGCCGCTGCAGAACCCGCCGCCGTGTGACTTCGCTCGCCGCCCTGAGCTTGTCGAAGGGCGGCGAGCGCCACCCACTTCTGGCTTGGAGTCGGAGGGTTACGCATTTGTGCCGCTCTGCTAAGATGGAATGGAGGGGCGTTGGTTCCTTGGAGGTTGTGATTTTGCCGTGCCAACAGGCACTGGCCCCGATCGGCACGGCACGAGACGCTGTGACGAGGATGTTGGACCTTTGGTGCAAGAAAAGAGCTTCCGCAGAGGCGGGGCGGAGTTCGCGTATGAACAATAAGCACGCGGTGACTAAGAGAATAGCGTGGGGGATGGTTTTGCTGCTCTTGGCGGGCCTCATGGCCGTCGTCAAGGTGGCCGCCGAGCAGCCGTTGACGAAAGACGATGTCACACTGCTCTTGCTCGGGGGCGCGTCGAGCGAAAAAATCATCGCTCTCGTTGAGCAGCGCGGGATTGATTTCCAGGTGAATCCCGACTTGGCAAAAAAGTTTCATGACTCCGGCGCCAGCGATGAATTGATCGAGGCACTCCAAAAGGCGAGCAAGAAGGCCCAAGCCTCGGCCCCCGCGGCAGTCGCACCCGCTCCGCAATCAAACCCAAGCGCTGCCGCAGCCCCGGCGGCGGCGGCCTCCGGCTCGCAGCCCGTCTCAGCTCCCGCCACCCCGCGGAAGGGCGGTGGGGGCCTCGGCGATCCCAGCCCAGATCAGGTCCAGGGCATCATCCAGGAGTTTGCTGCCAAGGAGAAGCTCTTCAAAACGGCGCGCGACAACTATACCTACCACCAGATCAACAAGGTTCAGGAGCTAGGCGCGGATGATGAGGTCGTGGGCGTTTACGAACAGGAATGGGACATCCTCTACGACGATAGTGGCAAACGCATCGAACGCGTTACCTACGCTCCCGTCGATACTCTGAAGCGGATCGGCGTGACCAAGGAAGACCTCGATTCGATGCGCAATATCCAGCCTTTCGTCCTCACCTCCGACGAGTTGCCGGAATACGACATCAAGTATTTAGGTCACGTCAAGGTGGACGAAATCACGGCTTACGTCTTCTCCATCCGGCCCAAGGAAATCAGGAAGGGACATCAGTATTTCCAGGGCACCGTCTGGGTGGACGACCGCGACCTCCAAATTGTGAAGACAGAGGGCAAGACCGTCCCGGAGTTCAAAACCAAGAAAGGCGAAAACCTCTTCCCGCGTTTTGCGACCTACCGGGAGCAGATTGATGGCAAGTACTGGTTTCCCACCTACACCATGGCCGACGACACGCTCTACTTTTCCGCCGGCCCGGTGCACATCAAGCAGGTCATCCGCTACGCGGAGTACAAGCAATTCAAGTCGAAGGTCCGCATCCTCTCAGCGACGCCGACCGACCAGCCCAACGCGCCGCCGGTTACTGCGCCTCCGAAGAAGAAATAGGTGGCTTACTGAATCGGGTGCACCCGTAGGGGCGCATGGCCATGCGCCCCTACATGACTCACAGTTGGGATGAAGCGGCACGCCTTCCTGATACAATCTCCGATGATGAAGCCCCTCAACCTGGACTGGCGCATCGTCCTCGTGCGGCCGCGGAATCCTTTGAATGTCGGCGCCGTGGCTCGCGCCATGGCGAATTTCGGCATGCGGGATCTGGTGGTCGTCGCGCCCTACGAGCCCGTGTGGCAGGAGGCGCGCTCGGCGGTGGGAGCGGAGGCAGTGCTGCAATCGGCGCGGGCGGTGCCGAGCCTTCTCGAGGCGGTCGGCGACTGCATGCTGGTGGTGGGGACGACGGCGGGGTCAAGAAGGAGCTTGGACCGTGACCTCCTCCCGCTTTCCGATTTCCCCGCGTGGCTCCGAAGGCGCCAACCGCGAGGGCGCGCGGCCTTCCTTTTTGGCTCGGAAAAGACGGGCCTCTCGAACGAACACCTCAGCTACTGCCACGTTCTGGTCCGGATCCCTACCGCAGCGGGTTGTCCTTCCATGAATCTGGGACAGGCTGTGGCGGTCTGCACTTACGAACTGGCGCGCGCTGGCGCGATCCCCTCACGGCCTCCCCGCCTCACCGTTCACCGCGCGGACCCAGCCAGCGTTCAGCCGCTTGACCACCTTTTTGAACGGGCTGTGCGCGTGCTGGACCAGGTCGGGTACCTGAAACCTAAGACCCGCAAGGCCATGCTCCGCAAGTTGCGCCGTCTGCTCCTCGAGCTGGAGCTAACGAACCAAGACGCAAGAATTCTGGGCGCAGTTCTGGCCCAGATCGAGTGGGGTTTAGCGAGGAAGACAGGAGTCAGAAGTCAGGAGTCAGAATGAAGGAGTCAAGAGTCGAGAGCTGAAGAGTGGAGCAGCAAAAAGGGCTGAAAGCTGATAGCTGAAGGCTGACGGCTTTTCTGACCACCTGACATCCTACCGCTGTTCGAGGGAAGCAGGCAATGGCACCAAGGCGTCGACGGGCCGGAAGGCCGGACGGGTTTGCGGGTCGCGCCAGTTATCGAGCAGGGCCACTTGCTGCACGCAGGAAATAGTGCAGCGTGGGGCGCAGGCCTTCTGGGTATGGTACTCGTGCGCGAGATGCTCGCGCGTGTACTGCTCGAGTGGAATGGCAGGGAAGCCGCGCTGCTGCGCACAATAATGCACCAGGCCGTCCTCGCAGACGTACAGGTAACGGCTCCCGGCACGGCATCGCCATTCGTTGGGCAAGCCGCGAGCAATGTTCTTCTGGAACAGATTGAACCGCGCGTAGGACTGTTTGCCCATCGCCATGATTTGGGCGAAGAGCCGCTGTTGAGGTTCATCCAGCGGCTTTAGTTGGCCTCCATGGTCGTGCAGGATTCCCACCGTACTTGTGAAGCCTAGCTTCAGGGCTCGGCGCGCCACCACCAGGGCGCCTTCGGGGTTGCGTACGGGACTGCCCAGCACCGAATTGACGTTCACCTGGAAAATCGCATACTGCGCCAGCATTAGGAGCTTTTGGTCCAGCACTTTGAGGCTTTTCTTCGAGACCTCGTCCGGCATGACGTTGTCGATGCTGATCTGCAAGTGGTCGAGACCCGCGCGGTTGAGCCGCTCGATGCGTTGCGGGGTGAGCAGGTAGCCGTTGGTGATCAACCCCGCCAAGACAGCGCGGCCCCGGATGCGGCGGATGATTTCCTCCAGCTCCGGGTGCAGCAGCGGTTCGCCGCCGCTGACGGTGATAATGGCCGTTCCGAGCGTGGCCAGGCGGTCAACCCGGTGGAACATTACCTCGAGCGGGATCGGCCTTGAGAAGTTATCGTACTCGTTGCAGTAACTGCAGGAGAGGTTGCAACGGCGTATAGCAATCAGGTGAGCGAGGACCGGGTGCGTGGTGGAAAGTAATCCCTTGCCAATCATCCGCCATTCGCGGAGGCGGGTATTTGCAAATCGCAGCATTCGCCGCAAGGCAATTCGTGTCATAGACAAGCTTGCCCCGACCCCGAAGTTGCACAGCCTCGACTGTGACTGTCCCTTTTCTCTCCAATAAGTTGGATTGTGGAAGTCGAACTTCGCCGAAGTTGGAATTGTCCCACCCGAGGCCTCCCTAAAAGGACTGCACTTGGTTAAAGACGCGCCAATTACACAAGCGAATATGAGCTCAACTTCGGGACCGGGGCTTGTAGCGCCGCTGTCTCAGTCGCCGACGCTCCTGATTTGTGGCGACGGAGCGCGGCACAAAAGGCCAGCGAGCTGCTCTGGCGCGCCGGAGCCACCCCAGGGCCGTAGGTCGCCGCGGCGACCCGCCCCCCCCGGCGCACCAGAGCAGCCCCCCGCCGGAGGAACTGGCCGCCGGTGGCTCTCCATTGGCTGTGACCGCTCTGGGGCGCAGGCTGCTGACGCCACGCTACGCCGCAGTCGCAGCAACTTCTCGTGCCAAGAAGCTCGAAGGGGGCTTAGCCCTAAGCCACGAACAACGAACGCTTCCAAGCCTAACCGGGGAGGTGTGGAGTTGACAATCGGCAAAATCCGAACGGGGAAAAATCAAGACCGAGTTGCGCCTTTTGGCCGTTAAGTGATTGAAAACGCCAGGGGTGTAAGACTCGCGGGCTCGTTTGGGTTTTCCGCTGAAGGTTCGCCTTGCTCTCGTGCCCAGACCGGAGTATGCTATCGCCTCCTAGGAACCTCGCGCTTTTTGGGTCTTTCACTGCGCTGGCCCAAAGTTCGTGTGTATGCTCGCGCGGTCCGATTTCACTCGGACTGTAGTCTGTTGCTTGGAAGGCGACCGTGAGAGTGATACCTTTTGGCCGGGCCGCTCGCATGATAGCGCGCGGGACGTGGAGTTTGTGTACGCACCGGCCTCTGGTGATCTCGTTCGAGCTGACGCACTCGTGTACCTCTGACTGTCGCCATTGCGACAAAGGCGGCATCAAACCTGAACCTCCGGGTCTGATGCGCGCGGAGGACTATCGCCGCCTACGGTCCGCCATGAAGCCCATGGCAGTACAGTTGTCGGGAGGCGAGCCGCTGTTACGCAAGGACATCGAGGAGATTGTTCGGGCGGTGAAAGAACCGAGCGGTCTGCCTTATACGATTCTGGTCACTAACGGGCGGCTGCTGACGGAGGAGAAGTATCTGGCTCTGCGCGCTCTGGGGGTGAACCAGTTCTCGATCTCTCTGGATTTTCCCGACGAACGGCACGATGATTTCCGCCGCTCACCCGGCCTTTACGCGCACCTGGCGAAGCTGGTCCCCACCCTCGCCCGCTACAGATATGACGATGTGGCCCTCAACACCGCCATTACGCGTGAAAACCTCCTGGCTTTACGCTCCATTTACGACAGGGCTGCTGAGTGGGGCGTCTCCATCTCTTACAGCGCCTACACCCCTCTGCGCACCCGCAGCATGGAGCATTACATCCGCTCCATGGCGGACCTCGATGTGTTGCGCAGGACCCTCGATGAACTGCTGGAGCTGAAAGCACAGAACGGCCGGATTGCCAACTCCCCCTGGACGCTTTCAGGGATCCATGATTACTTCCTGTATGGGACTGTCGCGGGATGTAACGCTGGGCGCCGCTTCCTAGTGGTCACACCCGACGGCGGCTTGCGCCCCTGCTCGATGATGGAGCAGACTTACGGCTCGCAGAAAGAAATCCTGAAACAATTCGTACCCCAAAACCAGTGCGGCGGTTGCTACGTCTCCATCCGCTCTTACCTGGACGCCTCGTTCTGGACCCTCCTCAAGGACAACGTTTCGACGCGCGTGTTCTCGCGCCGTAATGGGCAGCGGCAGTGCTAGGCCCCCGCTGCCGCGCGACCTAATACCCTCCGTTCGCCATTTGTAGAGCGAAACCCCATCGCGCCTGTACAGGGATTCTGGTGGGACGTCTCGTTTTTGAGACCCCAGCGGGGCGTCTCTACGTCGCGGGCAGCCACGGTCCCGAAGAGCGGGATCATGCCGTGGCTAACGGCCCGCGGATATCCTGCATCGTCCACATGCCAGACAGCGGCACGCACGCCCCACCGTCGAAGAGAGACGGAACCTCTCTTCCTTCCGATACGTAAGTAGAAACACTGGGGAGGCTATGATGAAAACGCATGGGTTGGCGCACAAGGGTGGCGCAGATGCAGCCTTCAAGTGGTTCCAGACGGTTCCATTCGCTGTTGTGGGGCTGCTGGTCTTGGCAACGTTCCCCTTGGCAGCACAGGATAAGAAGAAGTCGGGCGCCGTTGAACCTGGAAAGGATCGGGGCAGCGTTGGATTTATCCTCAGCAAGGAGCCCGGTGCAAAGGAAGTCGGCTTGCCCTTGGACCCTGGGGCGCGGCCACACAAGGATAGCTCCGATGAGAGTCCAGCAGTTCACCTCGGCATGTGGGGTGGCTCCTCTGGCTTCAAGCTGGTCGTGCTCAAGCTGGAGTCAAACGATCCGCCCGAAAAAGTTGCGGCGTTCTATAAGAAAGCGCTTGCGAAATACGGCAGAGTCCTGAATTGCGCCGACTCTTCTAAGGTAGCGGACGACGAGGAAAAGACCAGATCCTCCAATGAACTGAATTGCGAGGGCGACCGGCCGGAGAGGGGAGAGCTTGTCCTGAAGGCTGGCACAAAAGGGGAGCAACACATCGTTGGGATCAAGGGGGAAGGAAGCCGTAGCGTTTTCCAGCTAGTTTACGTTGAGGCGCGAGGGTCGGACAGCAGCCAGTAATAACGCGCATGTTTCACCAGCCGTCCGCCGGTCTTCACCAACCCGTCGGCTGACGGGCTGCAAACTCCTCAGCGACCACTACTGTCCGGTCATAAGTTGAATAAAACGAGTTGGTTGCAAGAACAGACCAACTCGGCTGAAGGGTTGATTTGCGAAAAAGCCTGTAAAATGGGCATTTTTTCGAGCAAGGTGACACTCAAAATTTGTGTTATTGGATAGAGAGCGAGTTCGAGCTGCAGGCGTTTGCGAACGATGGCCAGAAGCACGTACACGCAGACGGCGATCCAGATCTGAGTTTTCACCGCACCTGCCAGCGACATCGGTAAAGCTGGGTGATGGTGAGCGGGGGCAGGAGAAAGTTGTTGGTTAAGAAAACCAAGGTCTTCTCGGTTTCGGCATCGTGATAACGAATGCGACGCAGCAAGTCGGGGTAGAACTTGGCGGGATAAAAACTCTTGAGGCGAATGGTTTGATCGCAGCGCAGGCCACAGAGCTTGTCGACGGGACGGGCGGCGAGACGGTGAAAGCGGAAATCTTTGCGCGAGCGGATGATGAAGAAGGCCAGGGCTTGATGCAAACGGTAAAGGCCTCGAAGTCCAGATAGGCGCGGTCCATGATGTAAATGGAACCGGGTTCGGGAAGCAGTTCGTCGCGCACGTGAATCTCGTGGATTTTCGCGGGTTTCACGTCGATGAAGGCGGGGATGTTGCCTTCGAGATCGAGCAACGTATGCAGCTTGACCGCCGCATTGTAGGCTCGATAGCGAGCCCATGGAAACAGCGAAAGGCACAGATCGATGGTGGTGCAGTCGAGCGCGTAGACGGTCTGGTCGAGGTCGACGCCGAAGTCCTCGCCCGCGTACAAGGGGCGCGCGGTGGCGATCAGGACCTGGGCCAAGTCGGCGTAAATCCGATAGTCGCGAGTCTCGTTGGCATCGGCCAGCGTGCTGCGCGAGACGCGACCGCGGATGCCGAGATGATAGAGGCGAGACCCGAAGGCGCGCAAGCAGGTCTCGATGTCGCGCAGGCTCTCGCGATAGGTCAGTTGCGCAAAGGCCATCGAGAGAAACTGGTCCCAACAAGAAAAACTGCTGACCTTGCGGTTGCCCTGATAACGATTCACGCAGCGGCGGAATTCGTGTGCCGGAATGAAATCCATCAACTGTGCGAACACCGTTTTGCCCAGATGCATGCGCCGCACCCTCCCGGAATGCCCGGAAAGGATGGCCGAAAACGCTCCTGGAATTCAAATCGAAAACGGTTCGTTGTAACATCAAGTCCATGACCCAAAGTAAGTTAGAAGAAAACTCAAATTCAATGACCGGACAGTAGTGCTCAGCGACCAGTTCCTAATCCTGGGCTAACGACCAGATTATGAGCGTGAGTTCTTGAGGAAAAGGGGTAACACTCCAAAGCAGGGTTCCCTGGAGAAACCGGAAGGAGCGTTACCCATGCAAGGTGTAAACGAAGTCCAAGGGAAGAGAGAGAAGACCCGCCCCCCGAGGGGGGTCTAAGTCCATATTCCTAGTTTTGAGACAGCCTCCGATTTGTAGGTCCGCGGTTCGTCCACCGACAAGCCCAGACCTAAAGAGACGGTCCGCGCCTGCTTCGGCTCACTTGTCGGGAGGGGCTTCCGGCGTCTCTTTGGCAAATTCGGCTTCCACATAAAGAGGCGGTTCGTGTGGACCAGACGCGGTTGCGGCCCCATAGACAGCGTACATTGGCCCCAAAGTCAATGCCTGCTGCACGGCGAATTGCGCCAAGTTGAAAGAAGATAAGAAGGGCGCCATGCCAGCAGTAGCGACGGGGGCTAATACGGGACCCGCAAGCATGCCTGCGATTATTCCCGCCGTAAGGGCGCGGCGTCCGCCTTTGGACATTCCTTTCTCATTGCGCGCAAGATCGATTTGCGCCGCCTGCAGCTTATTCAGGTCGATGCCATTCGCCGCGAAGTATTCTCGGCCGCTCCGGAACTTCCACCCTTGCTGTTCCATCAGCCGGTCAAGTTCGAGAACGACTCTGGCGGATGCGACCGCAAGGTTGTCAGCATCGAAACAACGGTCCCACCTCTCGAGTTTCGCGATTTCCAGGCTGTTGTAAACACTCAGCCCCTGCCCTGCGACCTGGCCGAGATCATCGAAAGCCTCTTGCAGAGCCACCAAATCTGCGGACGTCCCTGCGTTCTTCAGCACTTCAACTACGTGCTGTTTGTCCGCCGTGACGGTCTTCTGGAAGTTCTCTCCGTTGAGGGGGCGTCTCTTGCTGATTCCGATGAAGGTGGTCACTGATTCCGATTTGATCCCGGTCAGTGATTCCGACGCGATGCCGGTCGCGATCGGAGCGAAGCGACGCTGGCCAGACCATAGTGGTCGAAGTGACCGGCTTCCGTCAACCGGAATGCAGTTTTAGCTTCATGTTTGCTTCTCCTTTTCATAGAGAATAAAACCCGCCGTCGACGCGGTGGAAATGTGGGAATCCGGCGCAGTTGGCCGGATTTCCAAGCCCGGTGGAAAGAGTGGGAAACTCGGGTTTTGAGTTTTCCACGCTTTCCACGGGGCGTC
>Ga0315279_10000685_pt1 | contig 63141 bp, 73 predicted proteins | sample YL17G06_20_MG_FD_203694 | JGI IMG/M metagenome (GOLD analysis project Ga0315279, IMG submission 203694) | Sediment microbial communities from Yellowstone Lake, YNP, Wyoming, USA - YL17G06_20 | ecosystem: Environmental > Aquatic > Freshwater > Lake > Sediment | place: USA: Wyoming | collected...
TAACCCCTCGGTTTCGGGTGCGATTGGATCGGGGTGGTCTCCCCTCCGAAACCTTGAAAAGCGGATCGTTAGAGAGAGGGCAACCGGAGGGTAGTGCTAAAGGGACCATTTTAAGGGTATCCACCCCTTGACTCACCGCTCAAATGTGCCGCTTCAAGTTTTCTCTGGAGAGACCACCTCGATCCTGGCATAGGATCTCCGACCGGACCGTAACTGAGGCATTACGTCCGGAGAATAGACATTGGCATCCCCCTATTCTCCCTCTCCCTTGATGGGAGAGGGCTTGCCCTGTGGAGTATGTTTTACTACTCCACGGGGTGAAGGTGAGGGTGTCATAGTACCCTTTGTTTTCCCCTCCCCTTTACCCTGTTAAATAGGATTTTCTATTTGGCCCTTATTAGATGAGGTTCTTCATTTAACAGGGTGAATTCCCTCCCGCCAGGAGAGGGGGGTTTCTGTGGTTTTCCTTTTTCAATGTCTATTTTTGGGTCAGTATGTGCTGGGTTAACATTCTTTGACAATTGGTTTTGAATAGGATAAAAAATATTTCATGCATCTCATCATTGACGGTTACAATCTCCTCCATGTGGGCCGTTCTCTGACCCAGTTGAGTTCGATTGAGCTTCAACGAGAAAGGGATGGGCTTATCGATCAACTTTCATCCTATCGGCAACTCAAGAGGTGCGAGATCACCGTGGTTTTCGATGGATGGCAAGGGGGCTGGAATACAGAGAAGAGAGAAATGAGAAAGGGAATTGAATTGGTCTTCTCCAAATTGGGGGAGAAGGCCGATGAGGTGATCAAACGACTGGCGAAAGAAAAGGGGGCAGGAGCGATCGTCGTCACTTCGGATCGCGAGGTGTCGAGATATGCGGAAAGGATGGCCGTTCCTGTAATTTCGTCAGACCGATTTAAGGAAAGGATGGAGATACCCCCTGTCAAGATTGAAAAAGATATCGAACAGGATGAAGAAGAAGAAAGAGGATTAAAAAGAAGGGGACCATCGAGAAAGCTTTCCAAAAAAGAGAGAAGGGCTAAAGCTGCATTGAAAAAGCTCTAACGGGATGATTTGGATTTAAGGATTTTCAATCTGCAATTCGCAATCTGAAATCCGGAATCCGAATTCAATTGGTTTTCCACTTATTTTCTGTTCCCTGCAAAAGCCTCGAGATATTGGATTGATGTCGATAGAGGATCAAGGCAGCGACGATGACACTTAGGATGAAGTAGGCCTGAGAATCACTCCTGAAAAAGGCAATAAGAATTGGAATCGTTATTGCACAGGTGATCGATCCAAGAGAAATGAACCTCCACTTCCATACAATCCCAAGAAAGATAAAGCATTCAAAAAGAACTGAGATGGTCGAGATCGGAAGGTAGACGCCCAGAGCGGTAGCCACTCCCTTCCCACCTTTAAACCCAAGAAAGATTGGGAAGACGTGACCGAGAAATGGGCTCAGACCTGCGATGGCTATCCAAACGTGTGGCGAAAGACCCCATTGATCCGTAAGACCCCACCGCATGGCGATAGCGGTCGGGATCACCCCTTTTAAAACATCTCCAAGCAGCGTCAGGATTCCCAATGACTTTCCGGCTGTTCGAAAGATATTGGTTGCCCCAATATTCTTACTTCCTATTTTTCTTGGGTCAACTTTGGAAAAGAGTTTGGTGAGGACGAGTCCGGTAGGGACTGAACCTAAGAGATAACCAAAAAGGGCAATGAAAATTCCGATAGGCACGACCGTTCCTCAAACCAAATGAAAACCACATATAATATTTCCCCAAGAAAATCAAGGAGAAAATTGTGCCGTATCATTCAAAAATTAAAAGTGGACACTTAATCCCCTTGTAACAAGCATTGCCCACGGATTAACCTCGATATGAGGATCAGATGATCAAGATTAATAGATCCCCCTCTCCCGCTGGCGGGAGAGGGTTGGGGTGAGGGTGGAATCCATGAAATCCCCCTCACCTTTGTCCTCTCGGCAACGAGGAGAGGATATTAGAAGGTGTCCAGTTTTAAATTTTAGCTAACCGAAGAAAATTGTGCCGACGGAGAGACTTTTTATTCTTTTTTTACTTGGCCGCATTTCTAAGAATTTTTTTCAAGTGATATTTTTTGCTGAATTTAATATAATGCAAATCACCTCTCTGAAAGGGGGTCTAATATGGCGCAACGACTATTTTTATATGGAAAGGCATCTCTGGGGATGCAGCGAGAGAAAGAAGATAATCCTTGAACTTATTAAGCAGAAAAACAACAAAGAGGGCGGGAGGAGGTCAATAAAATGTTTTTTCAAAAAATGATGAAAATGTTGGATTTGTTGATTAGGGATTGTGGCGTAAAAAGTAGTTCTATTATCTTAATAGTTGTATTTGGTACATTTCTTAGCGCAATGCCAGTATTCGGGACAACTCATTATGTGGCGACGAGTGGAAATGATGCCAATCCAGGGACTGAAAGCGACCCTTGGCAAACCATCCAGAAAGCTGCCGATACCCTGGTTGCGGGAGACACGGTTTATATCCGGGCGGGCACGTATAACGAAAGGGTTATTCCAGAGAATTCAGGAAGCGCCGGAAGTTACATCACCTATGCTGCATATCCCGGTGAAACGGTGACAATTGACGGGAACGGCGTATCCGTGCCAGAGGATGAAGGACTATTTTATATCCATGGCAAGAGCTATATCAAGGTTTCCAGTTTAAGAGTTGTCAACTCTGTCCAGGCAGGCATCTACGTTGATGCTTCGTCAAACAACATTACCATTCAAGGAAATTACACAAACAATACCGGGTCTTCGGGCATCGGGGTCTGGAATAGCAGCAGCATCATTATTGACGGCAACGAAGTTGAGTCTTCCTGCTCCAATGGGTGGCAAGAGAATATTACGGTGGCTGGTACAAGCTCTTTCGAGGTCAAGAACAATCATGTTCACAATGAAGGCTCCGATTATAAAAAGGAGGGCATATGCCTCAAGGATGGTTCTGCCAATGGAAAGGCTTATGGCAATCATGTGCATCATACATGGAAAGTCGGCATTTACGTGGATGCTTGGGATAAGCATACTTATAATATCGATATCTTCCAGAACATTGTCCACGATTCGCGCAACGACGGTATTACCGTGGCTTCTGAGATGGGTGGTTTGCTTGAAAATGTGAAAATTTATAATAACATCTCCTACAACAACAGCCTTCTTGGCATCTCTGTTAGTCGCAACGGCCCCGCCTCGACCCAGGTCCAACCATTGCATAACATAAAAGTCATCAACAACACTGTTTACAATAATGGACTGAGCGGTTGGGGAGGTGGTATATCCGTTGGCAACCCGGATGTGCAAGATATTATCTTTCGAAACAATATTTGTAGTCAGAACCTCTCGTTTCAGATATTGGTTCCAGTCGAACAACTTACGGTCGTTACGGTCGATCACAATTTAATTGACGGTTTTAGAGGATATACTGAAGAACAGGCCTCGGAGATTCGAGGCAGTGATTATGTAGAAGGGGATCCGAAGTTTGTCGACGCCTCTGGTGCGGATTTCCATTTGCAGGGAAGTTCCCCTGCCATAGACAAGGGGTCTCCGCTTAATGCCCCTACGAACGATTATGATGGCAACATCCGGCCTTATGGCAGTGGTTATGACATAGGTGCTTATGAGTATGGAGCGACACCTCCTGATTCGAACCTTAATCCCAATCCTCCCAATCATCCGGCGCGCCTTATTTTTATCCACCACTCTACAGGTGAGAATTGGTTAAATGATGAGAATGGTGGTTTGGGGATCGCCCTGCGAGATAATAACTACTATGTCAGTGATACCAACTACGGTTGGGGGCCCGACAGTATCGGCGATCGTACCGATATTGGAAACTGGTGGGAGTGGTTTCGAGGAACCGATAGCGCTACCTATCTGAATGCCCTTTACAATGAAGGTGAACAGCATTGTTCCTATTCTCGTTCCTCTACTGCTGCACCCTCAGGGGAAAATGAAGTCATCATGTTCAAATCATGCTTCCCGAATTCAGCGCTGCAAGGCAATCCAAACGATCCGGTACCCTCAATTGATAACAACCCCCTGAAGGGGGAAGGGAGTGGAAGTGAAAACCATACGGTTGCGAATGCAAAAGGGATTTATATTGACCTTCTGGAATATTTTCGGACGCGGCAGGATAAGTTATTCATTGTCATCACTGCGCCACCCTTAATGGCAAATGATACCAACGCCGCGCAAGCGGCTAATGCTCGCACCTTTAACAACTGGTTGGTCAACGAATGGCTTGTTGGTTATCCTTATAATAACGTGTTTGTCTTCGATTTCTACAATGTTCTTACCAGTAATGGCGGTAATGCCAACACAAACGATGTCGGTTCGGAGACTGGCAACCACCATCGGTGGTGGAATGGAACTATACAGCATATCCAGACTGTGAACAATAATAAAGCGGCTTACCCAAGCGGCGACAGCCACCCCAGCCAGGCTGGCAATTTGAAGGCCACTGGAGAATTCTTACCTTTGCTTAATGTGGCATATCATCGGTGGAAGGTTGAAGTGGTGGAGACCGTCTCTACACCTTCTACCCCAAGTGGTTCTACCAGTGGCATCGCAGGGACCTCCTACACCTATTCGACTGATGGGGCGATCTCAAGCCTCGGTCATTCGGTCCAATATCTTTTTTATTGGGGGGATGGGACTAACTCGGGTTGGCTTCCTGTTGGCCAAACCAGTGCTTCAAAGTCATGGGACTGTTCTGGTACTTATACCGTAACGGGTCTGGCTCGATGTGCAACGGATACTTTTGTGGTATCTGGTTTGTCTTCAGGTCTTTCAGTCAATATTTCCGGTTGTACTGAGACTGTTTCAACTCCAAATGCCCCCAGTGGTCCTGACAGTGGCATAATCGATACCGACTATTCCTTTACAGCGGACGGGGCAATCTCAAGCCTTGGTCATTCTATCGAGTATCGGTTTGATTGGGGAGATGGGACTTTATCTGACTGGTCATCTTTATCGGAGGTATCAAAGTCATGGTCAGATGCTGATAATTATTTGGTAAGGGCCCAGGCCCGTTGTGCAAACCACCCGTCCATTGAATCAGGTTGGTCAGATCCCTTTACGGTTACGATCAGCGCTGTTGGGCCTGATCTTACCGGGTCATGGACAGTCCCTGTCACCCAGACTTGCAAAAAAACAAGCAGGGGTCAAAAGTGTACGATCAAAGGCACTTTTACTGCTAATAATATTGGCAATAGAGATGCCTCATCCACTTATGTAGGTTTTTATCTCTCAGACGATGACACCTATGACGAAGGAGATACTCAGTTAAAGCAGTCATCAACAGGCAAGATCAAGGTTGGAAGGAGTAAGTCGATCAAATTGAGTTACAGTTTTCCGGTGGGGCAAACCGCAACCAATAAGTATATCATTGCAGTTATTGATGGAGGCAATTCTGTAGCAGAGATTGATGAGACAAATAACATTAAAGCATCTGACTCGATTCCATGAGGGGAAAGAATTTCTTAAAAGGGGTAAGGGTGGGGGGGATTTTCATGGTTCGAGGGTGCTGCCTGCATCATGGGGTTTTAGTTACGAATATTGTTGGCAGTTAAGGAACGGTGGCACACAGGAAGCGACGACACTATGAAAAAATCGTTTTTTATTTCAGTGATTTTAGCAATTTTAATCTTTGTCATATCTTCAAACTCTTTCGGGGATAATCAATGGGTCAGCATTGGTCCAGAGGGGGGATATGTCCAAGCCCTTGCCATCAATCCCCAGGCACCGGACACCCTCTATGCAGGGACTTCGGGGGGGGGGGGGTTCAAGAGCACCAATGGCGGAACGAGCTGGATGAATACTGGCCTGACCTTCATAGATGTCTATGCGTTTGCCATCAATCTCCAGACACCCGACACCCTCTATGCTGGAACCGGGGATTATGTTTTTAAGAGCAACAATAGCGGAACGAACTGGACTGCCTTCAATTCAGGCTTGACCGGCAACCTTGTTAAAGCCCTTGCTATTAACCCCCAGATACCGGACACCCTTTACGCTGGGACTCCGTATGGTGTGTTCAAGAGCACCAGTGGTGGAACGAACTGGACTGCCGTGAATTCAGGCTTGACCGACCCCTATGTTCAAGCCCTTGCCATCGATCCCCAGACACCGGACACCCTCTATGCTGGAACTGATGGAGGTGGTGTCTTCAAGAGCACCAATGGTGGAATCAATTGGGCTGCCATGAATACCGGCCTCACCGACACCACCTCTGTCCGTGCCCTTGCCATTGATCCTCAGGCACCGGAGACCCTTTATGCTGGGACTTGGGGAGGTGGTGTCTTCAAAAGCACCAATGGAGGAACGGACTGGACTGCTATGAATACTGGCCTCACCAGCACCTTTGTCAATACCCTTACCATTAATCCTCAGACACCGGAGACCCTTTATGCTGGAACTGATGCTGGTGTCTTCAAGAGCACCAATGGTGGAACGAACTGGATTGCCATGAATACCGGCCTAACCACCACGTGGATCGGTGCCCTTGCCATCAATCCCCAGACACCGGAGACCCTCTACGCTGGAACTTGGGGAGGAGGTGTATTTAAAAGCACGAATGGTGGAATGAACTGGACTGCCATGAATACCGACCTAACCACCACGTGGATCCGTGCCCTTGCCATCAATCCCGAGGCACCGGAAACCCTCTATGCTGGAACTTTGGGAGGAGGTGTGTTCAAGAGCACCAATGGTGGAATGAACTGGACTGCCATGAATACCGACCTAACCACCACGTGGATCCGTGCCCTTGCCATCAATCCCGAGGCACCGGAAACCCTCTATGCTGGAACGTGGGGAGGAGGTGTCTTCAAAAGCACCAATGGCGGAACGACTTGGACCGCCATGAATACTGGCCTGACCAGCACCTTTGTCAATACCCTTACCATTAATCCTCAGACACCGGAGACCCTTTATGCTGGAACTGATGCTGATGTCTTCAAGAGCACCAATGGTGGAACGAACTGGATTGCCATGAATACCGGCCTAACCACCACGTGGATCGGTGCCCTTGCCATCAATCCCCAGACACCGGAGACCCTCTACGCTGGAACTGATGGAGGCGTATTCAAGAGCGCCAATGGCGGAACAAGCTGGACTGCCATGAATAACGGCCTAACCACCACGTGGATCTCTGCCTTTGCCATCAATCCCGAGGCACCGGAAACCCTCTACGCTGGAACTGGTGATGGTGGTGTATTCAAGAGCGCCAATGGCGGAACAAACTGGATTGCCATGAATACCGGCCTAACCACCACGTGGATCCCTGCCCTTGCCATCAATCCCCAGACACCGGAAACCCTCTACGCTGGAACTGATGGAGGTGTATTCAAGAGCGCCAATGGCGGAACAAGCTGGACTGCTATGAATACCGGCCTGACGACTTACGGTATCCTCGCCCTTGCCATTAATCCCCATACACCGGAGACCCTCTATGCTGGAACTTCTGGGGGAGGTGTCTTCAAGATTCATAACCCTACCCTCACCATATTAAAGTCAGGGACAGGGAGTGGCACTGTAACAAGTAGTCCAGGCGGAATCAACTGTGGGGATGACTGTAGTGAGGTTTATAACCCAGGGACAAAGGTAACGCTTACAGCCAAGGCAGATACAAACTCGACCTTTACAGGTTGGTCAGGTGGCGGATGTTCAGGAACGGTGACATGTGTGGTACTCATGAATACCGATATAGCAGTGACAGCAGCGTTCTCAGGAAAAGCTCCTGATATCTCAGTCTCTCCCAGTTCCCCTGACTTCGGAAGTGTCAAGTCAGGGAAGAAAACAACGAAGACATTAAAGATCACGAACAATGGTTCAGGAAATCTGGTGATAACGCTTTCAGGGTTAGAGGGAACAGATTTTAGCATTCAGGGAAGTAGCAGTGTTACCATAAAAGCCAAAAAGAGTTACAGTTTGAAGGTTCTATGTACGCCGACATCGGGAGGCTTAAAGACAGCTACATTGGAGATTGACTCGAATGATCCCGATACACCGACACTCGAGATCCCATTGACAGTAACCCTTCCGGCAACGACCCCTGGTATTTCAGTCGCCCAAACTACCGTTGATTTTGGAAGTGTGAAGTTAGGGAAGAAGGCAACGAAGACATTAAAGATTACGAACAACGGTTCGGGAGATCTCATGATAACACTTTCAGGGTTGGAGGGGACAGGTTTTAGCATTCAGGGGAGCAGTAGTGTCACCATCAAGGGCAAGAAGAGTTATAGTTTGAAGGTTCTGTTTATGCCAAAATCCTCAGGGTTAGAGACAGCCACCTTGGGAATAAGTTCGAACGATCCAGATACACCGACGCTTGGGATCTCATTGAGTGGGACAGGTCAGTAATTCCGAATTCTCTATGGACCGATCCAATAAAGATAATGGTTTTTCAAAAGGGGGAGATTATGAAACTACATAGAGGGAGCGATTTAAAGTTTGTTATTGTGCTAATACTTTTCTTAAGTTCAACTATTGGAACCACAACTTTTGCTCAGGGCTCTTATGACATCGGGTCACCAACCCTTACCGATATCTGGGTTGACCCCGTGCTCGGGAGCGACTCCAATACCGGAGACACCCGGGACCAGGCTCTGCTCACGGTGGGGGCGGCGTGGGGCAAGGTGCCCCAGGGCGTCCCGCTTACCGGGACGGGCTACCGCATCAAGCTCGTGGCGGGCGAGTACCCCGAGTCTTCCTTTCCCACCTACTGGGAATCCCGCTACGGGACCTATCAGTTCCCGGTCATCCTGGAGGCGGCCGACGCCCCCCTGAGCTCCCGCATCCACGCCTACCTTAACCTCTACGACGTAAGGTACCTCTACCTCGTGGGCCTCTCCTTCGTGACGGACCCCGGCTACGGGGGAGGCGGGAACGTGGTCCACGTGGAGCAGGGGGACCACTTCCTGATCCGGGGCTGCAAGCTGAACGGCAACGACGGTGCCATGAACCAGCCCCAGGAGACGCTCAAGGTCAACCAGAGCCAATACTTCTACGTGGAGGACAGCGACATCGGGGGCGCCTTCTGGTTCGCCCTTGACTTCGTCTCCGTGGTGTACGGCCACGTGGTGGGGAACCGGATTCACGACGCCGACAACGACTGCGTGGTGCTGAAGGGCGGCGTGGCCTACGTCCGCATCGAGGGCAACGAGGTGGACCACTGCGGTGTGATCGGGCTGGGCGCCGGGCAGGGCACGGGATTCAACTGGATGGTATCACCGTGGCTCCACTACGAGGCCTACGACTTGAAGTTCATTAACAACGTAGTGCACCACGTGGCCAACGCGGGGCTTGCGGTGCGCGGGGGCTACAACATCCTCTTCGCCTACAACACGCTCTACGGGGTCGGGACGGCCGAGAACGGCTCAGCCCTCTTCCTCGCAAGCCCGGGGGCCCGCGGGTGCGACGGGGATACCCCCGCATGCCAGAGCCGCCACGCGGCGGGCGGCTGGGGCCCCCCAATCAACGGCGACGGCGGGGAGTGGATCCCCAATCGAAACGTATTCGTCTACAACAACGTCTTCTACAACCCCGCGCCGTACAGGACGCAGTCCGCCCATCTCGGGGTGTTCGGCCCCGTGAACCCGCCCGCCGACACCAACATCCCCTCTCCCTCCTACTCGGACACCAATCTGCAGATCCGGGGGAACGTGATCTGGAATGGCCCGACAGATTTGCCACTGGGGATTGAAGAATCCGATCAGGGGTGCCAATCTACTAATCTAACCTGTAATTCAACTCAACTGCGCGCAGACAACACGATAAATACTTTAGAGCCTCAGCTTATAAATCCGGAAAATGGAAATTTTCGTCCGATAGAAGGGGGAAATTTATTTGAGACTACTACGTATACCATTCCGGATTTCTTATGGAACGATGCCCCAACGCAGCCCCCTGTCCCCCAAGGCACTCTAAGTAATCAGATAGCACTCGACCGTGATAAAAACCAGAGGACTTCTTCAGGCCCTCCGGGAGCATATACAAGTGCGGCAACACCACCAACCATGTTCACCCTGACGGTGCAGAAAGGAGGCTCCGGAATAGGTTCGGTAGTCAGCACTCCGACAGGGATAAACTGCGGCTCTGACTGCACAGAGGCATACAATTCGGGCACTGTCGTAACACTGACAGCCACTCCAGTATCAGGGTCTACCTTTGAGGGTTGGTCAGGGGCATGTTCAGGCCCAGGGCAATGTTCTGTAACAATGGATGCTGATAAGACAGTTACTGCAACATTCAATCAGCAGGTACAGCAATATACCCTTACGGTGACGAAGGCCGGAACAGGGAGTGGGACAGTCACAAGCAGTCCAGCAGGCATCAACTGCGGGGATGATTGCAGTGAAACCTACGATCAGGGAACAAGCGTCACATTGACTGCCACACCCGCATCAGGATCAACCTTTGAGGGTTGGAGTGGTGATGCGGACTGTTCGGATGGGGTGGTATTAATGAATGTCAATAAGACCTGTACAGCCACCTTTAATCCACAAGTCGTAGGATACACCCTCACTGTAATCAAATCTGGGACAGGGAATGGCACAGTAAACAGTAGTCCAACAGGGATCAACTGTGGTTCTGACTGCAGTGAGACGTATAAAAAGATTCAGAAAGCGAAACTGACGGCCAAAGCAGATACAGACTCGACGTTTAATGGCTGGGAGGGTGGAAGTTGTTCGGGGACAAAGACATGCACGGTCACAGTTGATACTACAATCACTGTGACAGCGGATTTTGCGTTAAAGATCCCTGATATTTCAGTCGCTCAAACTACCCTTGATTTTGGGGGTATAAAGGTGGGGAAGAAGAAAACAAAGACATTAAAGATTACGAACAATGGTACAGGAGATCTTGTGATAACGCTTTCAGGGTTAGAGGGGACAGATTTTAGCGTTCAGGGGAGCAATAGTGTCGCCATCAAGGCCAAAAAGAGTTATAGTTTGAAGGTTCTATTTACGCCGACATCGGCAGGCTTAAAAACAGCCACCTTGAGGATGAGTTCGAATGATCCCGATAGGCCAATGCTGGAGATCTCATTGAGCGGAACAGGTCAGTAATTCCATAAGGGAAGGCTTCTCATCAAATGCGAAGAATCTTAGGGGAAACTATTTCATTTAGAAGAGGGAGGGCAAGAGAATGGGTAAGAAAGGGTTGAGTTTGATATTGATTGTGGTTGGGATAATTATTTTATTGGTTTCGCTGTTGGCCGATATGATTGGAATAGGGGGTTATCCTGGGATGGGTTACAAACAAATTATAGGGGCTATTGTGGGTGGGGTGATTAGCATCATCGGTTTTATATTGTATCGAAAATAAATTGAGATCCCACAAGCAAAATCATTAGCTACATCCCTTTTTTACAAAAGAGCTGGTGTATTCCTTGATTGAGAGAATACGATGGACAAGAAAGTAAAAGAAGCAATCTTCAGGCAAGTGGAAAAGGAACCTTTTGCGAAAAAATTTGGACTCAAGCTGGTAGATTTGGATGAAGGATACTCCAGGGTGGAAATGGACTTCACCCCGGACATGGAAAATATCCATGGCATGGCCCATGGTGGGGCATTATTTGCTATTATTGATGAAGCCTTTGAGACTGCATCCAATTCTCATGGCACCATAGCGGTGGCCTTGAATATGAATGTCACTTATCTATCTTCTCCCCTCTCGGGAAGTAGATTGATTGCCGAAGCACGGGAGTTTAATCGAACTCAAAAGACCGCTGTCTATGACATCAAGGTGTTCGACAACCAAAACAACCCAATCGCATCCTGCCAGGCCCTTGTTTACAGAAAGGGAACACCCCTGCCATTTCTCGAAGAAAGAAAAGATGAATAGGGGTTTGGCCGTGGAGCTTCAGCAGAAGTTTGACAACATCAACAAAATGAGCATAGAAATAAATTAGCCATTCGAAGGTAAACCTGACAGTTGCAAAACGGACACGGGCAAACCGCCCTTCAAGGCTTCGGAAGGCGGTTGTTTTGAGAATTTAAGGGTATCGGAGGACATCACCCCAAGTGAATTCCGGCAGGGGAAGGGGACGAGAGTGTCGATTCGGCCAAAGGTTCGCCTCGAAGCCTTTCCGAACGGCTTGCCCATGTCCGTATCGTCTAAAGTTTATGTAACGTTAAGGTAAATACTTGAGGGCCATTTAGAAAAGGTCATAAGAAATCCGAAGGCCGAAGAAGGGAAGGAGGGGAGGGGAAATGATTAATTTAGAGGCCAAAACAAAGCTTTCTCAGGAAGAGGTCATAAATCGGTTAAAACGTTATTTTGGAAAAGGAGGTTTGGGCCTGAAAATCACGGATGAGACGCCTCAATGCCTCAACTTTGAAGGTGGAGGTGGATATGTCAATGCCGCGATCTGCCTGGAGGAAGGTAAAACCCGCCTCAATCTTGTGACACAGGAATGGGATTATCAGGCGAAGAAGTTTATATCCGACCTTCCTTAGCGATCTCATTGAGATTTCTGAAAAAGCACAGAAATCTCTGTAATCGTTTTTGGAATCTGTGTAATCAAGAGAGCGTGTAGTAGCTTTTCAGAGCTCTCTCATTATAATCGTGACAACCGGGAAAAAGGTGTTAGGGGGATGTATGGAAAAGGTCAGGTTGGGCAAGACAAATTTAAACGTTGCAAAACTGGGATGGGGTGGGATTCCTATTCAACGGGTGGGTGAGCGTGAAGCCATCTCTGTGATTAGAGCTGTGATTGAAATGGGAGTGGATCTTCTTGATACAGCCCGTGCTTACACCAACTGTGAGCGCCGGATTGGATTGGCACTTCAGAAAGTCTCTAAGCCCGTTATTCTCTCCTCAAAGTCTACTGTAAAAACAGACAAAATCTATGATGAGGTGCATGAGAGTCTGAAGCAGATGAAAGTAGAAAAGATTAACATCTACCATCTTCACAATGTTTCGAACTTCGAGGAATACGACAAGGTCATGGCTCCTCAAGGAGGGTTCGAAGGGCTAAAACGTGCACGAGATGAAGGACTGATCGATCATATTGGAATCACCAGTCATAATCTCAATGTGCTGGAGAAGGCTCTTGAGGATGGAAATTTTGAAGTGATTATGGCCTGCTATAGCTTCCTCGAGCCTGAGGCAGCAAAGAAAGTTTTCCCTTTGGCCAAGAAGAAGGATGTGGGGACATTGGCTATGAAGTCTTTCTCAGGAGGTGTGATTGAAGAAGCTGGTCCTGCCTTGCGGTATGTTCTTTCCACTCCTGACATTATCCCTATTCCGGGATCGGAGACTCTTGAAAAGGCTCATGAAAACTGGAAGATTTTCACCGGAGAAAGTTCTCTCACCGAAAAAGATAAACAGCGAATTGAAGCTATCAGAAAGGAAGTTGACCAGCAATTCTGCAGACGCTGCGACTACTGTCAACCCTGTTCAGAGAAGATCAATATTCAATTAATAGTTGGATTAAAAAATATCATCAAGCGATTTGGTGCTGGAGCTCAGGAACTGGGCTGGATGAAAAGTTTAATCGAGAAGTCGCGGAACTGTTCAGAATGTGGAGATTGTCTCCCGCGCTGCCCCTATCAATTACCAATCCCTGACCTCATCAAAAAGAACCTGGCCTGGTATGATAGTCTGAAGAGAAAAAGATAGAGAAGGGAATTTGATAAAAACTCTGATCGGGGAGAGGAGAATGGAAGCAGGAGTCGGGGGAGCGATATGCTGAAAATAAGATTATTGGTTATCAGGTTCGTTCTTATTGGACTTGCTATCTTAGGATATGTGGAAGTATGGGGAGCTGACTGGATCCCTATAAAAACGACCGATGAAGGAAATTTTTTCTACGATGCAGAAAATATAACTCGGCCATCAAAGAACACGGTTGGGATTTGGTTGAAACTAATTTATTCGGAGAAAGTCAAGGGACAGGGGGGTCTTGATAATTTGAGCCAAACAGTGGGTTTGTGGGAAATAAATTGCGCAGATAAAATGATACGTTTATTGTCAATGTCTCACTATTCTAAGGAAGAAGAGATGTTATATCCCTCCTCTCCTCGAATTTTGCTGACCCCAGATTGGGAATCTATCGGTCCCGATACGCCTCTGCAGGCTATTTACACAAAGGTATGCAAATAATACGCTTCTATTGTCAAAGCCCTTTCAAATGGTTAAAATAGAATCCCTTAATGCAAAACAATTTAGGGTTTTTTAACATCACAAAGAGTACCAAGGAAAACAACACTGGGAGATCGAGACTGGCATGAAGTGGTAGGATGGAGTAAACTTGATGTAGTTAAATTTAATTGCCGGAGGTGGAGATGAGGGGACGCCGAAATACCAAAATGAAGCTGCAAATTATTGACTTGGGTGATCTGCGAAAGCGAATCCGCAAGATTCAAAAAAGGAAAGCAGGTATTTTCTCTCATCGGCGAATAAAACATCCCGACAAGAATGGGTGAAGAAATACATATGAGTGACCACGGTTTCAAAAGAATTCAATAGAAAAACCAACTTTGCCAAAGATAAGATTTTATGGGAAGATAAGATGAGATATAATGGGTAAAATTATGGAAGGGAGGAGACACCATGAAAAAAGTTAAGCCTAAAAAAATCTACACTTACACCGAACGAGACATCGCCAAGGTTGCTGGAGTTTCAATAGGAGCATTGCGTGTGGCAAAGGTCCGCAGAAAGATTGTACCGAATGACTTAAAAAGTGTCGCTGTATACATCTTAGAGCATTGGTTAAAAACAATCCCAAGGAAGGGCAAGCGTTAGAAATAACCCAAACCAGAGTAATTTGCAGGGGTTCGATAGAATAACCCTTGTGCTTTCGACAATTGCTATTCTGATTCCGCCTTATAGATGCATTGATACGAGGGGAAAAAGAAGGTTTATGGTATGTTTTAGTTTTCCCCTCTTTTGTTTTTTTCCCGTCTTCTTTAAGCTTCTGGTAACACTTTAGCGCTTTGAAAAATCGCCCCCATGAAACACCGGTCAGGGGTGTTGGAAAAGTTTTAGAGCGGAAACCTTTTACTCGATCATTCCGATGGCTCCAATACGATTGCAGGGTCTTGTTCGTCTTCTCCGTTTCGAAACGATAAAGCATAAAAGACCGCATTCTAAAACTTTGGAAGCATCCCTGACCGGGGAACCAATCGCATTCGATTTCAAACAGTTAAAGTGTTACAACTTCTGATAATGACACGTTTTAAGATTTAATGGGGTCGCTCCCAGCAAGAACGGGCTTCTCACATCTATTTTTGGCCTAAAGAATAGTCTGGGAGAGGAGATCTGAACTCTTTAGTATCCAAAAGGAGTTACTCCCATACCTTCATTTGATGATGAGACGATCATTGACCATCTCGAAGAATTAGCTGAGAGATTTGGCATACAAATCCACTACGAAGCTATCAAACAAGATGAGGACTCAATAAATGTGGTCGGAGGGCTATGTCTGTTAAAAGGAGAATACGTCTTAATAATCAATTCCGAGGCCACGGCGAAGGAAAAGATTAAAACCTTGGCGATGGCAATAAAGCATTTTGATCTCGATCAGATCTATATACGTCCAGTTCTCAGGGAATTATTGGACAAGATTCCTGAGCAAAGATCCTTCAGTATGAGCGATAAGCACAGAGGGATTTGAACCGTCAACCCGCCGATTACGAGCCCGAGGACTAAACAGAGAATTGGCAAGAGGATCTTGATTTATTGGGAATAAATGTGACAGATTCTTAGACATCACGCTTTCTAAGAAAGGAGAACCAGATGAGTGAATACTTTTATCCCCTCGACGGTCGGAAGCATTATAAAGACCTTGAGGAAGCCCAGAAGGACATGTTCCAAGCTTTCAAGAACTTTAACCATGAGATCTTTGAGAAGGAGAGCGCCCTTCCCAGAAAGATAAAGGAACTCATCGCTATTGGCGTAGCTCACACTACTCAATGCCCGTATTGCATCGAGGGCCATGTCAGGGCCGCTAAAAAAGCAGGGGCGAGTGAGAAGGAAATTGCGGAGGCCGTTTTTGTCGCTGCTGCTCTGAGGGCAGGGGGCGCATTTGCTCATTCGACCATCTCTATGAGCGTGCTCAAGGAAATGCACGGGCTGGAAAAGGAGAAATAGAAATCTCTAAGGGAGGAAAGAGTAGAAGTGGATTTTATTATGTTGGGTTATCGAATCAAGAAGGAAGAAAAAGGTAACCACAGGGCAGAGAACTATTTCGTCCTGTGTAAAGAGATTATCAAGCGATTAGTCTATAGAGAAAGGAGATGGTATTATGACTTACAAAGAATATTTAACAGACTTTAAAGGCAAAACGGGCGATTTGGATGAAACCGAGAAGAGTGGTCTTTTTATCTTTTATTATGGCATTTCGGAAGAAAGACCATCTGAAATTACCGAGGTAGGAGATGACTTTGTTGTTGTTAAAGTGATGCGCCCATTAGGTGGAATTCATGTTATAGCCATTCCTTTATCTTCTTTTATCATTCAAGTCATAGGAAAGGTAAAGTTATGACTAACCAAACATATTTGAAATTTCCCCTCACCCTTCCCCTCTCCCCTGAGGGGAGAGGGCAGGGTGAGGGGGGACATAAGTGTTAGAGATAGATTCTCAGACTTAAAGATGTAAGAATCTAAAAAAACAAGGTTAGGCTAAGACCCTTTGGAAGGGATAAGGGACATAGTGAATACGGGCAAGATTGGCAAGATCTTGAAGAAAAAGATATGGCAGTAGAACTTAATGACAAATATTTCGTTAGTAACGTTCAAAAGGTGAGGCATAAATGTTTTCCAATACATCCTTCAAGATGAGTAAAGACATCCAGCAAATCTCCCCTCCACCGGTGGGAGGGGATAAAGGGGAGGGGGACATACTATGGTTTTCAGATTACTTGAACCGGTTTTTTAATTCGTGCCTCACCTTTTGAACGTTATCAATTCGTTTACTTTCAACAACTCCACATGTTCCAAATAGTCTCACAAGAAGCCCTTACCCGGTTGCTTTTGTAGAAATGGATTCCCAATAAAAAAATCGTCGGGGAGACCGGAATTGAACCGGCGGTCTCTTGATCCCGAACAAGTCTATAAAGCAAATCCAAATCTGTTGAAATTCCTTAGGAATTGACCCAGCATTCTTAGTTTTCAAGTATAAAATTTACCAACGAAAATTAAGGGGTTTTTTGATGTATTAAGCGATATATGGAAACAATTTGGAAACACAAAGTAACTGGGAAGTGGGAAGGCAGACCAACTGTTTTTCAGTCAGGTTACCGGGGAGCCTTCCCACTTCTCCCCCCACCCCCAATAGTCGTGAAAGGGGGTCTCAACGATGCCATTTCCTACCAATATGTGACTCTACTTCCCGCCATATATTGGGTAGTACTCCTCAATTTTCATAATCAAGTTTTCCGGTAGTAACCTGGAGACCCGAAGTCGTTTGTAAGGCATAGATTGCTCACAGAATTGTTAATCAAATCTGTGACTTACACACTTTTCCCATGAAGGCCCACATGATGAGAAAGAATTGCTTGCTCCCGAGAAATTGCCGTATTGATACTTGGGTGTGGTGAGCGTAAATGGGTGGGAGTGGTCGAGTGACAATTTGTGGTAGAGAAATTCAACAAAATCGTCACTCGACGTTTTAAGATGGTCAAAATTCGCCATTGACTTTTTTGATTGGTAATGATATCAAGCATTGTTTATAATTAGTATGTAGCGATGATTTTAAAATATCACGGACGATTGTAAGGACTCGAACATGACTCTTGTTATTTCATTACGCATTCCGGACGGAATTATTATTGCGGCAGATAGTCTTTCATCATCTCCAGGCAGATTAGGGGTGGTTGCCAACATTAATGCGCAATGCCCGGCGTGCAAAAATAGATTTGATTTAAAAGATGTTACTTTACCACCCATTCCTTTTCCTGGGGCTACGTCTTCTTTTGCTCAGAAATTATTTTCCCTTAAAAAGAAATTTGGAGTTGCGACATTTGGAATGGGCATTCTCACTCATAGGACCATTTATTTTCATGTTAAAGGATTAGAGAATCAGATAGAAAATACCGATAATTTAGATCAAATCTCTTCGAGAATTTTAAATTATTTTGACGGTGAAATTAGAAAGGAAATCAAAGATATTGACCAAGCTCCAGACAATTTTTATCCTCTCGGATTCCAAGTGGTCGGATATTCCGGGGATCAGGGAAAAACGATTGAAATTAATATAGGCAAAAAGAGTCGTAAGCAGGAAATCGAAGGGTTAGGATGCACTATATCTGGAGATACGGATTTAGTGATCCAGATGTGGGAATTAGGAAAGAAAGATCCAAAGAGAGCTGCTAATTTTGCGAGATTTTCATTGCAAGATGCCATAGATTACGCCAAATTCTTAATTACGGCTACAGCTGAATATCAAAGGTTCACCAATATTACACCCTCTGTTGGTGGAGAAGTTGACGTGGCTTTAGTGACTCCATTTCAAGGCTTCAAATGGATCAGGTATAAAGAACTGACAAAGGTTTTGGAAGACCTTTGATCATTTTCAAGGAGGTGCAAACATGGAATCCTTGCAAATAAAAGAAATTCAGGTTTATTTTCTTGCTGTCGAAGGGAATTTTAATGATTACGTTTCCCAACATCCAGGCGTTAGTGAAATCGATACCACAGGTATCGTTGACATGTATATGAAAAAATTTGCTGCCGCCTGGGATGAACTGGCCGAAAAGTGATTTATCTTGAAAAAGTCGAAATCCTTTGGATCAACAAAACATTTATTCTTGAAAAAGGAGGTAGTTATTACGAAGGAGATCATAATGTGCTCAATAAAAATTCTTTTGAATACTTGATTGAAGCGCCGAAGATGAGTTATTTTGGCAATGAACAATACCAAACGATATTTGAAAAAGCTGCCGTTTATCCTTATCTGATTATAAACGATCATATTTTTCATGATGGATGTAAAAGAACGGGAATGATGGCAGCTTTTTTATTTTTGGCAAAAAATGGGAGGAAAATCAGGGAAGAGGTATCCTCCCCGATGATTGTCTTATATGCGGAGCGCATTACAGAAAAACATTTAAATATTCGAAGAATCGCCAATTGGTTTAGGATTTTTTCAGAACCAGGTTATGTTTAATTTATAAATTACTTTCAACCCATTCCATATTTTGTCGGTCTTCCAAAACATCTAATTGGTAGATTTCCTTTTACGAAACTCACTAACAATTGCTGCCCTCACTGCGGCTTGAGGTGAGTTAATAGCGTCTTGACGGAGCACCGCAAAGAAACGTCTCTTCTTTGAATTATCCAGCCCATAAGACCACGCATAACAACGGGTAGCTTCAGGATGGCCATATATGTCGAATGCCTGAACACCCTCCAAATCCTTGTTGACTATTTTGTTTTGGTTTCATAGAATACCATCAAGATAGATGTTCCTTACAAACAACCCTTAGCCCAAAGAGGGTTATATGGACAGAAGATGAAATCAGACCACATTCCTAATCGAAGGATGGGGTTTTATGTTTACGGGGAACAATCAATCTTGGTTGTGGTCACATTCGGAACAGATTATGGTGCTTCAAACATTGGCGTTGGCATGGTAAGAAATACCGGCGATACATCCAAGGAAAGTTCTTACTCTTTGGGCAGCTGGCAGCTTGATGTAAGAAAGCGCGAGGATTTCTCAGTCTTGAATGGATTCAGACAACCAAGCGTGGAAATGACACATTGAGCACGTGCGGAGACAAGCCATAGCTTGGGTTTACAGAGGGACCTAGGAATGAACAAAGAATTAAGTAAGCTAATCGATCAAGTTGCAAATATGAAACAGGTGTCGAGAGAGGAAGCAATAGAGAGATTTAAAGAAATACTTTTATCAAGAGCCAACAAGGAGTTAAAATTAGGTCGCCCTTTAAAGGTAGAGTTTAATGAACAAATGGGCGAGGTAGAGATATACAATATTAAGCAGGTAGTCGAGATAGTTGATCATGAGAACTCTGAGATAGCATTTCTGGAAGCGATAAAGATAAAGCCTGATACTAAGCTGGGAGGAGATTTTCCCGAAAGAGTACAACCCCATTTAGTGAAAAGCCTGTTACCTGGGGTACTAAGGGAACTCTGGACCGGAATTAGTGACGAGGGCCGCGAAAACAAAACAGGAATGGGGAACGGACAAAGAATAGACGACTATCGCGTTGCTGGGACACATAGAACCCCACCCTTGCCCCATATCCCTGACCTTCCCGAACGAGTAACACCAGTATCTATCCCTGTGGAAACGGTCGAAGAACCGACTGATGTGCAGGAATCCGAGGGAGATACTCCCGATCTTATTTCCACTCTAGAAAAGGACTGGTCAAGTGCCGAGACGAATGAGAGGGGGAAAAAATCGTTCCCCGTTTCAGATAATGAACCAGAATTGAATACTGAAAACATTCTCTCGGAAATCGAAAGGGTGCTTAGGAACAACGGTTACTTACAGGAAAGAAGGAATCTTAATGAGCTTGAGGTGGATGTTTCCAAATGCAATAATCCATTCACGACTATTTTTCACATTTACAACGGGATCCTTAGTGCAAGGTCGCTCTTCCCCTTCGTTAAAGGTGTATCAATACATCTACTAACTCTATGCGGAAAGGCTGATTTCATATCAAGTGTTGGTATTGTTCTACAGAAAGATAAACCGTGTTATACCATTAGGGCCGCTTATCCTGTAAAAGCTTTGTCAAGAGAGACTCTCTGGGAAATGGTTTCCCAGGCAATTGTTGACGCTTCAAAAGCGAATGAAATTATAAATTCTAAGAAGCCAGTTGAAAAATGACGATTTTTCAAACCGATTTACAACGAGCTAAGAATGAACTTCAGAGGGCCAAAAGAAGAGGGCGATGGTTGCGCCTTCTGACATTAAATCAATGCAATAATACCTCTCAGATCGAGAAGATTGAAAGATTGGTGGAGAAATGCGAGAAAGAAAGCATCAGATATGACTCTCTTGTGAAAAGAGCAAAGGATCTTGACGATGAGATTTTGCAGACTGTTCTGATCGAAGGTGTTCGCATAAGCAAGAACACTTTTGCAGATTTCCCAACCATCGGCTATTCTGGCTATCCTCGTGACTGGGAACACCTACGTTTGATGGTCTTGAGCCGAGACAATTACAAGTGCAGAGAGAAGAATACCCATTGTGACGGACCTCTTCAAATCCACCACAAGATAACCTTGTCGAAAGGTGGGACCAATAGCGTGAATAACCTTCTAACACTCTGTCTCTACCATCATTGTTCTAAACATCCTCACATGCGAGAGAGGTATTATGGAAATTTACGGAGCTGATATAAACGGAATTGAAGGACAGTTAATCCGCTTCACGGCGATAAAAGAACTGGAGCGAAGGAACGTTAACATTCTCGGCCTCGCAGGAAGGGTGGTCAGAGAAGGAGTCCAAAGGGCAGAAAAAGCTATCGAAACACTTGAAGGTGACTGGAGCAAGATACTTTTGAATCAGGGATACACAATACAATTGAATCCTGCCGAGACACCTAGGATATCCTCGGGCTTAGACCTACCCATAGCGATAATGCTTTTGCAAGCGAGCATTCTCCAGAACGAGGAATCACTTGCTTCTGAGATAGAGCGTCTTGAAAAGGAAGTGGAGAAAGTTGGCGAAAGGGAAGGGAGAGAAAGGCTCAAAATGGAGCTTTTCGAAGAAATCGCCTCCCTCATAAGACAGCGGGAGCTTATATCGAAATACCGCAAGCGTCTTGCAGAGAATAAGAGTAGGTATCTGCTGATAGGCACGCTCGAAATTACGTCAGGCCGGATGCTCACACCGGAGTACGGGATGTTTGGAATGATTTCGTGCGCAAAATCCGGCTTTGATGTCATTATACCTGAGGAATCGGAAGTTCACGGAGCCCTCATTTCAAAGGGAAGAAAAGACATCAGAGTCATTAAAGCAGCAGACCTCCAAGAAGTTTGGAATGTCATCCTCGGTGTCACGCCGCATAGAAAAGCTTCATATCACATCAACCAGATTAAGAGAAAACGTTTAAATCGTTACGCTCCTGATCTTAAAGCAATCGACGGCGTTGCTCTTGCAAAGAGGGCGATTGTGGTTGCCCTGGCCGGGGGACATAATATTTTGCTTCTCGGACCAACCGGACAAGGAAAATCAATGCTAGCACAAGCTGCGACGAAACTTCTCCCAACGTTGTCGCATGCCGAAATGTTTGAGGTTAATAAGATCTATAGCGCAAAGGGCGAATTGAAGGGGAACGAGGTCATCTTAGATAGACCTTTTAAGGAGGTCACAAGGGCTACTGGAGCAGCCTTGTTTGGGGGGGGATCAAATCCACCTTTGCCTGGCTTGGTTTCTCTAGCGCATACCGGTGTACTGCTGTTTGATGAAATAAACTTGCTTCCCAGCAACTTTATCCAGGGCTTAAGAACTACTCTCAATGACCGAATACAGAAGATCCCAAGGTTGAAAAATATAATAGAGTATCCCTCTAATTTCATAATGATAGCGGCAATGAATCCCTGTGAAGATGGTTGGTATGGACATCTAGAGTGCCCTCAATGCCGCAGAACTTTTTTCTCTTCCATCTCGGAGTGCCCTAAGTGCCCTGAGTCAAAGTTACGTAGCAAATGCACATGCAATAATCTGCAAATATCAAAATATAGGGATAAGCTTACTAAGCCTTTGCTGGATCGGATAGACCTAAAGGTATTTGTTTCACCATATGATGAGCGGCAAGATATTGAATATGACTATGCATCGTCTACAGTGAAAAGACAGATCCAGTCAGCTAGGAATACTCAGGAAAAGAGATATAAAGGCGAGGAATTTGTCGTTTCTAATGCCTGCGTACCTGATCGTTCCCAATTTGAGAGATGTACGCCCTCCTTAGATTCAAATGTTAAGTCCTTCATTGAAGAGACGTGCCGACGGTTAATTGACACCAAGCGAAAGGAGGTAAAGCTATTATTAGTGTCAAGAACTATCGCCGATCTTGAGGGGGTGAGGGATATCCGGATCAGAGACGTCAAAGAAGCGATCAGCCTGATGGGTTTGGAGCATCCATATTTTCGGGGCATCTTTTAGCCGAGTGACAGCACTTGGGAAGGTTAAATAACACAAGGTCAACCGAACGGTTGTAGGAAAATTAAAAGAACTTTATCCAAAGAAGCATCCAGAGGAGTTCCCTGTGTGGCCTCCAAGGAAGAGCTTTCCGCACCCGGACAAGGATGCTACCGCATAACCGATTTTGGGGATAAGGTGAACTCCCAGAAAAGGAATAAATGGATAAGATATTAAGCAAGTGGGAATTTCTGCTCCAACGCAGGCCAAACGTAAGAGGCATGATAGGGAATGCGAAGTTGATCGGTGGGCATATCGGCCACAACAGTAACCACGACAGAATTTTCAACTTCATTACCACAAAGGGCACCTTCTCTTATAATGAAATGACGGATGAATTTAAAAGTAAATTGCAGATTCGTTAAGGCGATATAAAACCATTTAGTTGGAGGTTAATTGGGGATGTTGGATTGGGGACGGGTTTTGTCCTTATAGAAAGTCATCGAGAACTATAATGGCAATGCCTTCACCCTTAATATTTCTGAGGCGAGTGTCGTTCGTCAAGAAAGCTTCTGCCCTCTCATGGTGTGCTGTGGCGACGAGCAACGCATCTGGCGTTCGAATCCCGTACTTGGCACGCAGGCGGGCTGCCTCCTTCGTGATGGGATAACTCGGCGGGATCAAAGCGATATTAGGAAGGGAAAATAGAAACTGCTCGAAAGCTTCAATCCGATCCTGCTGTCCCTCGGCGAAAGGGGAGACTAAAAGTTCCGTCACAGAGATCGTGGAAAGTATCGCAGCCGGAGACCCCTGGGCAATGGCGGCGAAAATCTGTTCGGTCAAATCGGCGTAAGGCTCTACGTCTTCAAGATGGTAGATCAGAATAGAGCTGTCCAGTCCCACTTTGTGAAACTTTCTAAGTTCAGCGACAAACCTTGTTTCCTCTACTTCCATGAGCGGCGTTCCCGTTCAAGATAGCCCTGTATGTTCTTTCGACTCCTGCCCCATGTCCCTTTCAGCAGGCCTCGGGTTATCCGGGCGTATTCATCCGGTCGTGTTAACACCACTCTGACTCCCTCAAGGGTAACGAGGATTTCTTCGCCTTCTTTCAACCCAAGCGCGTCACGCATCTCCTTGGGAATCACAAACTGCCCTTTTCTGCTAAGTTTTACCGATTTTGTTATGTTCATACTGATCCCTCCTAAGTATGATTATAAATAAATGGTATGAATATCGCAAGTTCTTTTTTTCCGAGTCTCATTAATAGTTAATCGATCCGGATGAAAACCTTATTTTCGTGAAGTCAATCAAGTTGACCCTTTTGGCGGGGAAATTAATTGGAAGTAACGGTATTACTCAGCTCATTAGGATTCGAGAGAATAAAAGTGGTCGGGGAGACCGGAGTTGAACCGGCGACCTCTTGGTCCCGAAGGAAGGTCAAGGATTTAGGGAGGATACCAGCAAACCCTTTGTTATCAAGGCTTTCTCAATGTTTTACTTGATTATTTTTTTGGGCAAGAGTATAATCAGTTATAAACGATTTCAAAGGGTTTTTTTGAGGTCGAGTCAAGTTAGTGGTAAGAAGTTGGTAAGAAATTTAGGGTTTCGATAGGGAGTCTTTGAAGGGCTACATTAAGGAACAAACAAGAGGAGATTAATCGTGTTAAAGGGATCTTATGTATTCATTATAGGGGCTGGTGCTGGAAAACCGTATGGTCTGCCAACAGGAAAGGAACTGTATCTGCATTTGCAGCAAGCTTGCTACTTTCCCCATGGAGATTATGCGGATGCTGCCACCTATTTCAGGCAAGAATTGAAATTGACATCGGGGGTATCCATCGATAAGTACATAAACATCAATGCTGCCCGGTTTAAACATATTGGTGCTCTTTCGATAGCAGCAGCAATTCATTTCTATGAAAAAGAATCATGCTCTTTAATGCCTCCTTATTATTTACCTAAGGGTGATTGGATGACTTACCTCTTTGAAAAGATGCATCGGGGGCTCAATACGCCCGAGGATCTCCTTAAACTTCATGAGAATAATCATGTTGCTTTTATTACTTTTAACTATGATCGCTCTTTAGAGAACTTCCTCTTTTCTGTTCTATGGGGACTTATTAAGAATTCCAAGACAAAAATAGATGCCGAGACACAATGGAAGGCGGTCACAGGTGTAATTAAGCAGATTCCCATTATTCATGTCTATGGCAAAATTGGAAAACTACCGTGGGAGGATGATCGTTACGAGTCCGGTCTATTTTGTGCTGGAGACGTTGTCAGTTATGGACATGATGCAGGCGGCGGACGCTTCAATTTGCTCGCAGGACGAACGTATAAGATGATCGACTTGATCTATGAAGAAAGAAAAAATAATCCTGAGATCGAGAGGGCAAAAGAACTAATTTCAAGCTCTGATCGGGTATTTTTTCTCGGATTCGGATATGATGAAAACAACTTGTCTATTTTGAACCTACCGGGATCGTTGTCGGGGAAAGGCGTGGTTGGAACTGCATTCCATACCACGGAAAAAGAGCGACAGCAAATCAGGGACTTACTTAGACTAAATTTCGTTCTATATGATTGTGATTGCTTTACACTTTTAAGGGATTATTTGGATTAAATTTATTCCTATGGGCCTCCATAGGGATCATGACCCGACAAGCCGGGTTTCCTCACCCGGTTTGGAGGCCTTAACCTTGAGGGCCATGAGAGGAGATGGCAGTGAAAAAAACCTCTAACCGAAGAAAGGTTTATGAACTGTGGTGGAAATATCTCCAACAAAGCGACGATTACAAGAAGTGGGTTAAAACCTATTCCAAGAAATATATCAATTGGGACGCTTGGTGGGGAACACATGTTGAGGCCGGAGATGATGAGAAACGAAAGCATGCGTCTGAATCCAAGCGTTTCGATCCTAAATGGACAATCCTATATGACCTTATGGGCAGGGTTAATGTTCATACAATCTCTTTTGATGAGTGGTGGGGTAGAAAAGAAAGACAGTTAAATAACAGGGCTCTCATTGATCACTATGTAAACTGGGCAGGGTACGAGGTTAACCATTGCTGGATAAACATGAAGGAAAGACCCTCAGACCCGGAAGAGTTTCAAAAGCAATTCCGTAAAGAGTTTGTCGAGCGAATGAAGAAATCTCCTGATCTTTACCTCATTGTTAATCCGGACGGGGACCGTAAGACCCTGAAAGCCGGATTTCTGGCAATGGTCAATCAGAAGAGGAAGGAAAACCAAGATTTTTACAGGATGATAAGAGAGTTCTGCCTTCCGATTGCGGGTAAGATTCATATTGATGATCTTGAGAAGTATTTAGAGGTCTTTATTCTTAAAGAACGTAAGCACAAGGGTTGGAAAGAAATCATTTCGCTGGTTTCACCAAAGTATGACTTTTCGCCTTCTGGATCTACTTACGAAGAGGCTCGGCGGATACACCAAAGGTATTTGCAAAAGGCAAAGACAATAATCCGCAATGCTGAAGTCGGGCGCTTCCCAGGTGAATACTAACCCCCCTGACAGATAAGTATTTCTCATTTTCTGTCCACGACAGCAATAATAATTTTTTGTAGGATGAAGCTAAGATGAATGAAAATTCGCTTAGCTTTTTCCATTTGGAGGTAACCATGAACCGTCTTCGAGAGTTTAGGGCCATTAGGCGGGTGACGCAATTTCAATTGAGGCTAATCACAGGGATCAACCAGGCGAAAATCAGCTTTATTGAAAACGGGTTGATTGAGCCAAGAGATGACGAGAAGAAAAAGTTGTCAAAGGCTCTGGGTGTCAAGCCGGAAGAGATTTTTCCAAGTGCTCAAGGAAAAGCGGAATCAAGATCATGAATGACGAAGAAATCCTCTCTCCCCAATTTAGAAAAATCCGAAGGACGATTTTAACCTATGAAAGCCAAAAGTAAAATTACAGCAGTTTTTGAGTTCTCCCAGAGTGGAAACCTAAAAGCGGTTTTTCTCAATGCAGAAAATGAGCACGACCAACAGGTGCTTCAGAAAGGTCTTTCCAATCTTTTGAAACCTCAAAGATTTGAGTGGGTCAGGAGGTTGTTTTGGAAATGACCATAGACAATTCTGAGAAAGCTATTCTCGCCCACTGTCTCCGATTTCCGGAGAATATGGCGATCGTATTGGACGGGTTTAAATCTGAAGATTTCCTATCCCCAAAGCATCGGGCTTTGTTTCAGGCAATCCGAGAACACCCTCTGACCATAGGCCGCATAGATAAGTTGTTACTGTCAAACAATCTGAAAAAGAAAGGGTGGAACATCGAACCATCGGAACTCCTCACCCTTGAGGATGAGTATTCTTTTGACGGGCTTGACATCGAATATCACAAAAGGGAAGTGATTCTCGCTTCACAACGGAAGCGTTTGGCTAATTTCTTATCCGTTCAGGCTAAGGAGATCGAGGAAGGAAACACAGACTTTGAAGGAGTGAAGGGAAAGCTCCTGGACGGGATCAATAACATTTCCTCTGATTCGTTTAAATCTAATTCCGTGAAGGCGACCGAAGCCTTCTTTGATGAAATCCGGGATCTACATTCAGGTCAATCCATCAATAAGGCCATTCCCTCCGGATGGGAAAAACTTGATGATCTCATTAAAGGGTTACGCCCAAATGAGCTTTCGATTTTGACCGGAGAGACTGGATCAGGGAAAACAACCTGGGCCGCGAACCTGGGATATAGACTTTCGAAGTGCGGACATCCGGTGCTTATTGCATCCTTCGAAATGAAACCCATGACCATTATCCGGAAAATGATTCAGATGGAGAGTGGCTATCCCTTCCATGACCTGAAGAAGCAAGAACTTGAATCAAGCCTCAAAGTTATCTCTTCTTTACCCCTGCATTTCATCGATGTTTACGGGCAGATCGGAATATCTGAGTTAAGGAATTCCATTTACTACGCGAAGCGGCGTCATGGGGTCCAACTTGTCATTCTGGATCATCTGCATTTCTTTCTTAGATATTCCGGTGACCAGGAACGTCAAGCAATCGATCAAGCCCTCCGAGATATCAAGTCCTGGGCGATGGATTTAGACATTCACATCATCCTCATAGTCCATCCGACTAAACTAACTTATGACAACAAAGTAGTGCATCTGAACGACCTGAAAGGTTCGTCTGGATTAAAACAGATACCAGATAACGTCCTTTCAATATGGCGCCCCAGGGGAGAGGATAATTCAAAGAATCCTCAGAATGAAATTCTCCTCTATCTTCTCAAGGTCCGGGATGATTCAGGGGATGAGGGCAAAGTGATTTTGACCTTCGATAAAAGGTCACAGTCTTATGAAGATTCGGGAAGCGGTGGAGCTCCAGCCGCAGAGGGGAAACAGAAGGAATGGCAAAACGGATATTGAGGTCAAACAATGACGAAGAAACGTATCCAAGAATTAGCTGATTTTTTCTATTCCTCAGATACCACAGTGGATGTTCCTCTAAGGATCTGTTGTGAAACAGGTCGTTATACGGGATTCGACCTGAATCGAGAGGAATTTATTTCTCTGTTTTCCATTCTCGCTAAAAGCAAAGATCTCAAGGAGGACTTGGAGGTTTTTGTTGAGGTGATGAATGCAAAGTAAAGGGTGGGTTAAATTATGGCGTGAGCAGTTCACGCACGAGGTCTCAGAACGAAAGCCTTGGTGTGATGGGTATGCATGGTCTTATCTCTATTCACAGGCCAACTATAAACCTGGAGTGGCGAATTTTAGGAATCAATACATCCCAGTCGAACGGGGCCAATTTATTACGTCCATATTAAAACTTCACAAGATATTCGGCTGGTCGAGACGGCGAACCATAGCCTATATCATAAGCCTTTCCCACCGCCAAATGTTGACCTACAGAACGACCAGCAGATTTATGATGATAACCATTTGTAATTATGAGAAATATCAAGGGACAGATGATGAAAACGAGACAACAGACGTTACAACAGACGTTACAACAGACGCACAACAGAAGCACACAATCAAAGAAGTTAAAGAAGTAAAGAATATTGGTCGTGTAAAAAAGGAACACGACCCCAGAGTGAAAGAGTTTTTCGATTTCTGGAGAAAAGCCTTTCAGGAAAAGACAGGACAACCTTACACCTTCGCTTTCGGGAAAGAAGGAGACTTAATTAAGTCCCTTCTCCAAGTACATGACCTGCCAGTTCTCCAAGATGCAGCAAAGGCTTTTTTAAAAGACGAAGAAGCGAAGCGCAGAGGTTTTGACATAGGAATGTTCAAGTCAATGATCAACCGGGTCGTGACGAGAAAGGAAATGAATCCGTTGGAAGAAGCCAAAAGAGAGATTAGCCGGACAAGAACGGATGCGGAAAATCATTAAGAGTGGAGAATCATTACAAAAAGTGCCTCAAAAAAGCGGTGCAATATGCTTATGAAAAAAGAAAAAAGCAGTGTGGAGAGTTGGGAAATATAGAGATTATTAAGCAAGGCAAAGGAAAGTTTCTGAAAGTTTCAATAATTTTTTAAAGGGGAAGGTAGACCGTGGAGACTTTTTTAACTGTTGATGACTTATCGAAGGCACTGAGGGTGACTCCAGTTTGGATTTACAAGCTAGTCCGTCAGAAGAGAATTCCTTTCATCCATGTCGAGAGGTGTGTCCGCTTCTCTCCTTCAGAGATCGAGAAATGGCTTGAAGAGAGGAAAAATAAGGGGTGGTCTCTTGGTACTCATTCAAGAGAACGGGGTTAAGTTAATGATAAAACTTAGGAAAAAATTAGCATCTTACCAACATCTTACCAATAGGGGAACGAATGAGGCGTAGGAAGGTTGACCCACTTCAGCTTAAACAGATGCTTGACCAGGGGAAGGCTCAAAAAGAGATCGCTGCTTTCTTTAGGGTTTCAGAAGGAACAATTTCAAAGAATGTGAAAACTCTAAGTTTAGCCCAAAGCCAGGATGTTATTTTGCGGTCTGCAACTAAAATAAATGACCGGAAAGTAAGCGCCATGACCAGGCTGGAGCGTATAGCAGGGGTGGTTGAGAGTGAGCTTAATTATATCCAAAAGACGATTAAAGGCACAAAGGGTGAGGAGCGCCGGGAGTGGCAAGAGGTTCAATTGAAGCATACCGCGGAGATTAGAAAACAGGTCAACTTGCTGCTCGAAATCGCTCAAGCCTTATACAACATCGAAGAAGTGGATGCTTTTAAAAAGATCGTTTTAGAGGAGATCGGAAATGAGAGCGAAGAGTTACGCGACCGAATCTTACAAAGGATTCGACAGAGACGTACTTATTCAGGGCTTGGTGGATCAGGCGTTCTTGGAGTTTAATCAAACCCCGGATAAACCCATTCCAATTGAAAAATGGGTTGAAAGAATTAAGCTTCCAAGTGGCCCCTTTACCTTTGAAAATCACGAGTACGAAAAGGGGATTCTTTGTGAGAATGCGATCCGACAGGTTTTAAAGAAAGGAAGTCAGCTTGGAATTTCAGAGACACAAATTTTGAAATCGATATATGGTCTTCTTTACGGTGTGTATCCTCAAGGAGTGCTTTACTTATTCCCTACCCAAAATGACGTTTATGACTTCAGCCGTGCTCGATTTGGGCCTCTTCTTATAGACAATCCAGAGATCGGAAAAGAAGTCCGGGAGACTGAAAGCGTTACTCTCAAAAAGGTTAGGCGAAGCATGCTGTATTTGAGAGGGGCCAGAGCAAGCTCAAAGATTGAAGGTGTCAAGGCCATGGCAACGCAGTTAATTGCGATTCCGGTTGATAGAATCGTTTTCGACGAACGGGATAACATGGCTGACAATATGGTTGACCTTGCCCTTGAGAGATTAGGGCACTCTTCAGTGAAGGAAGAAGTCTATCTTGGTACACCTTCACTCCCGGATTATGGGGTTTCAAAACTATATGATGAGAGCGATCAAGGAGTTTGGGAGATCAAGTGTTCTCACTGTGGTACTGGGACCGTTTTAGAAGTTGAATTTCCATCTTGCCTCTTAGAGCTTTCAGATGGGCGCGTGATTCGGGGTTGTAAGAAATGCAAGAAAGAGATTTTTCCGAGAGATGGTCACTGGGTTGGTCAGTATCCTCAGAGATCGAAGGATCTTACCGGGTTTTGGATTAGCCGGTTGAATTCGGGATATGCTGACCTCAGAAAGATTTTAAGAACGTTTCAAGACCCTTCAAATAAAAACCTTCAAGAATTCTATAACTCCACGTTAGCCATGGCCTATGTCAGCGCTGAAAATCGATTGACGGTTCAGGATGTCTATTCGAATTGTGGTCAAGATGCCCTGGCTATGAATTGCCGGAGAGATTGTGCCATGGGGGTTGACGTGGGCGCTATGCTTCATGTGGTAGTGGGTTTTAAACCTAAAGAGAAACAGCTTCAGGTTTGCTATCTCGCGCGTGTGTCTTCATTTAATGACGTTCACGATATAGCCCAAAGGTTCAATGTGAAGTGTGCTGTCATTGACATGGAACCTGAACTTAGGAAGGTCAGAGAATTTGCTCAAGCAGAGCCTTACCCGGTCTTCCTTTGTGACTATCAGGATCGGATCATTTCTGGTCCTCAATGGGATGAAGAGAAGAAGCTTGTCAAGGTGAATCGAACGGAGATTTGCGACGCGACCCATGATCTTGTCTCCTCTTCTGGGCTTCTGTTACTTCCAAGAAGGAATGAGGAGTTAGAGATATTCGCTAAGCAGATGTGCAATATCGCCAAGGTCCTTCAGGAGGATCAAGAGACCGGGTCAAGGGAGTATCGATACAGGAAATTGGGAGAGGATCATTATCGCCATGCTCTCAATTACTTCTGGCTTGCCTCTCAAAAGGTGCGAGTATGGGAAGATGAGCACGTCAAGATGCTTAGAAGGTTAGCCGACAGTAACCCGGATGATGGTCGTTCATTCCCAGTGCCAGTTATTTGATGAGCCAGGTGGAAGCATGCTTAATAGACCCCCCCCACCCCCCCCTGGGAGACGGGTGGCTGAGATTTTCAGAGAGGTCTCCGGCTTTTATTTCAACTTTTTACTCAAATAGAGGGGAGGTGAATGGTATGGAAGAAGAGTTGGCAAAGAGTGATCTTCAAGCACGTCTTAGTGAATTACGAGAGAAGCTCCAGGTTTTTCCATATAGGAAGTCTTCATTGATGAAAGAGTTTAATAATCAACTCGCTTTTGGTGAAGTAGCGGGAGCTGAAGCTATGCGGGTAAAGATTCAAGAGTTGGAACGCGAAGAGCAAGCGTTACGATTGGAAATAAACGAAATGGAACAATCTTTAAAAAATTAAGATGGAGGTGAACGAGATGGAAGAAGAAAAGGCGAAGAATTGGTTTCCCAATACTACGAAACAGGAGGAGGAAAGGGGTTTCTCCCCTTCAATGGAAGGGAAAGGGTATGAGCAAATCCGGGTGCCCCGTGATGATGTTTTTGGAGATCGGGAAAAGGGTTGGCATCCAGGATATGACACGTTGCAGATTAGGGAAATACCGCAATTCCTGCTTGATAAATTTTCATTTGCGGCAGAAGGTGGCCACCTTCCCAGGACCTACGGGCATTTTCTTAATGAATTGGAGAAGGTCGGTTGTCTCGACGATAGAACCCTTTCTGCTCTTAAAAAGTACCGTCCAGAAGTGGAAAAAGCCACTACTCAGAAGGCGCAAGCCGAGGCGCTCAAGCCTTTAATCGAATATTTGGGTCAGTTACAAATGAAGAAAATCTAAAGTGGAGGTGATTTATGAAGTTATTTCAGAAAGCCAAGAATGAAGAGGAGGTTATTGCTGGTAACTTTGAAGATGAGGAGGCGATGAAATCTCAAGAAATCGAATTGTTGAAGAAGAAAATCGCTGACATTTTGGATCGGTTAACCCCCACAAGGATCACCTGGAAGGCGATTGAAGAAAAGCTCAGATCAGACGAGGTTGTGGCACTACAGGCCCGTGGAGATGATTTGAGAGAGCAATTCGATAAGCTATCCAGTACGATTGTGCCCACAGAGGTCTCTGAGGCCAGGGTGAGAAGATTTGATAGGCAGCACGAGGACTTTTTGGCCGATGGGAATGTGGAAAAGGCAAGAGAAATTGAACAGGAGAAATTTCGATTTTTACAGGAGAGGGAGAAAACATTTGAGACCATCCGGGGCTTGATTTCCCAAATCGAAGCAATCAATGAAGAGATAAGGGCAAAATTACGTCCTCTCTTTTTCGATTTTATGCTTGACATCAAATCGGAAGCCGCCAAACAGTTAGGGTTGGTCCTCTCTTTCCTCAAGAGCGAGATCACTCACTTTGTTGTCTTGCAGGAACAGTACGGAATCAAATTACCATTCAATCCCCTTAGCGAAGTTAAAATGTACCCGGAGGGACCATTCAAAACATTACGAGAGAGGCTTCAGGCCGAACTTTTACCATGAGGTGAGAATCGTGAAAAGATTTAAAAATAGGAAGCAAGACAAGCAATCAGGCCAGACCACCGGGGAAACCCACCCTCAAGATTTGAGGAACGTCGTGGCCTTGTCGATGCCAGAAGGGTCTGGGAAATCTTCCGAGGGTAAAGGATCGGAAAATATCAAGTCGACAACTGATGTGACTTACATCTTTCCCATCCGGGTTCAGAAAGTCGAAAATTGGGAGAGTTTGTTTAAAGTGCAGGGGTGAAATCATGGAAATCCTTTATTCAGAAAATCCTGAAGTGTGGGAAGCAATGGCGATACCGGAAGAGATCGAATCCTTTGGTTATGGGAGCACGGATAGCCCCTTTATATGCGTTTCTCTTCGCCCCAAAGAGGGGGAAGAGACTGTTTTCTCCGGTGTACCTACGTTCCTTTTTCTTATTTTTAAGGCTAAATGGGATGCCCTTAAAGGGGGGATAACCACGGGAGGATCTTTGAAGAGCTAAAGGGAGGGTTGTTTTGAAACCAAGAAGGAAAGAGGAACAGGAAAGGTTTAGGTTGCCCTTTCTCTCTCTTGGTGGAGTAGGTATTTTGAGCGGATTGGGCAGGGATACGGTTTTTCAATTGGCAAGAAAAGGAGTTCTTAATCCTCAGTGGAATTCGGAGGGGAAAATGGTCTTTAAAAGAAAAGAGATCCTTCGATGGTTAGGGGAGACGGGTTAGTTTAACTAAATTCAATGGGAGGTATAGAGATGAAAAGGTTTGGCTTGATATCGGCATTGGTTTTTTGCGGGGTATTGTGCGTTGCACCTATGGCTTTTTCTTTAAATCTGTTGCAATTCTTCTTCGAGACTTCGACGGGTACTTTGTTCGCGATTATTGAAGATAGTGGGGCACGAAAGTTTGCTTCCTTAAACCCTGATACGGGAGTAGTGACTGCCATCGTCACCTTCGGTAGTGAATATTTACTCGATCAAAAACTCAATGATTGGACTGATGTTGCTTCCTGTATCAATTCAACTAACCATAAGGTTTACGTCCCACGAAAGGATACTGATGGTTCGTGGCATATCCTCACGATCACCACAGCAGGAGCAGTCTCAGTCGGGACTGCTTTACATTTTTAGGCACGGCCACAGTTAAGAAGGGAGATAATACGATGAAAAAGCTTTGTTTGATTTCAGTAATGGTCATTTGTGGGTTACTCTGTTTTGCACCTTTGGCCTTCTGTGTCGTCTATATAAAATCAATCGAGTTTGATTCTGATAGCGGTAATCTCTATGGTATCGTTTTAGATGAATCAACCTACAAATTCGTTTCGATCAATCTTTCTACCGGGTTATTGACGGCCATTAATTCAAATATTGGTAGCCAATTGTATTATTTTCATCGATGCGGAACTGCCATAAATCCAACTGCTCACATTTTATATGCGATTAGGACGGGAGACGGTATTCATTTTGGCTATGATTATATTCTCTCAATCAATACTCAAACAGGGGCCGTAACGGTTAGCCCAGCCTTCCACTTTTAGGCTTGCAGGTTGATTCGTTTGCTCTTTGAAGGGGAAAGAGATGCTGGACCTGAGGAGATCATGAGATAACCATGTGACCCTCATCCTGGATAGGTAGAGAGGGGATTAAGTCATGGGTTAATGGTCTGGTATGGGGGAAGGGGGAAAAGTCCTTTTAAACGCATTCAAAGAGGGTTTTTACGATACTTAACAGGGAAATAAGGATTCATGCCGTTAGAATCGATCATTTGCAGAAGGAATCTTTTGCTCTTTGACAATTGAATATTGTGTTCTCTTCTTGAGGGTTACAACTTTTATTTGGTTAAAAGCCAACCTGCGGGTGGCTGTCCTCGGGCCACATTCTGTCGTGCCACTCTATACAATAAGAAATGTCAGAAAGATTTATATATAGGAGAGCCCAATCAAGTTTTGGATATACTTGTTCCGCGTTTGACAATTCACTTCGGCTTTGAAGTTCGTTTAAAGCTGCCTTCAGTTGTTCAATGTCTTGCTGTGTAAAAGCCCTTAAATCCCATATTCTGATAGCCATCGATTTTGTCTCTTCGTCCCTGGAACTGATCGAATGGAGATAGAAAGTTTGTCCGCTTTTTAACCCAAGTTCCACGCAAAAAGGTGGGACTATCCTTGAGATCCCCCAAAGACGTCCCGCCACATAATCAGTTCCTTTTGTGACATTGATATCTGGACTCATAAATCCTCCATCAAGTTTTTTAGTTAACTATTCGCGTGGACCACGAGTGTATCCACATTATAAATCCCTGCTTCTAATATACACCTTTTTCAAAAATTAATGAAGAGAAAGTTACAGGATTAATGGATGAGGACCTACTATGAAAGATTTCTTCACCGTCAATGAGCTGGCTGAGCATTTCGGAGTCAACCCTAAGACGATTTACCGGCGATTATGGGCCAAGGGGATACCGGCTTATAAGTTGGGAAGGTCTTGGAGGATTGCCAAGAAGGATATCATTTGGCTGAGGAGGTAAGATATTCTTAATGTTTATCAGGTTGTTATGGGGTTTATCATATCTTTAATTTTATTCTCTTTTGGAGGTCTCGAAATGAAATATACATCATTCATTGAATGGATTTCAGTTGACGAAGAATTCCCCCCTCTGGGAACCCCGCTATTATTAGCAACGCCAGGAGTAGTACATTGTGGATATGCCCATAAAATCACCCCTGATGGAAAGATAGTATATGCTGATTGTTCTCGGTGGTTAATGTATGATGTTAGGTTTTGGTCACTTTTACCGCCCATGCCGAAAAGTAATTAGAGCGCGTTTGGGTCATCTGATGTGAGTTCTATGTCTGACACAATAGGAGGAATACCGTAAATTTTATAATGGCCCTTATTCAAGCGTTCCACAGGTTTGCCATCGCACGTTCGTAGCCACGGAATTCCAGGTAAACTGAAGGAACCAGATGGTGATTGGGATTCAGCAAAATCGGCGAATGCACAAATATGATAGCTTTTACCGGTTGAATCTTTTGCGATGAATGAACCAATTTGTTTAATCATATGTCTCCTTTTCTACATAACAATGGAAAGATATCATGACCAATTTTTGTTACTACCATAGATTAAGGTGGCTTAGAAAAAATTAGGTGTATCAATCGGGTAAGGATATTTACTGATTGGAAGCTTACCAAAAAGTTAGAGAAATCACAATAAAATTTTTTTCTAAATCCCTGTCCAATCGAGTCCAAAGAAAAAGCTTGACAAATGAAATAGAAGGTGTATCATAATGGTATATCTCAACCGAGGGAGGGTTCAGGATCATGGGCAAAAGGAGAAATTTCTACCTTACCGATTTGCAGTATAAAAGACTAAGCCTAATGTCAAAAAAATTAGGTTTATCGATGTCTGACATTTTAAGACGCGCTTTTGATGAGTATTGGGAGAGGTTTGAAAAGAAGGCCAAAAAGTAAATAGGTGAATAGAAACAATGGTCACCCTGGATTGGGTCGGCATTTTGGTTTTCCGTGAAAGGAGGTGAAGAAAGATGCCAATCTACAGGAAAGATCAAGAGATCATTGGTTATGTAATTGGGGAGAAAGTTTGGTGTAAGGATTGTTGGGTAAAGGAAGAACCTGGAGAACCTACAGCTTCGATTAAGGTTAAAGATCTAAAGAAAAATAGGTATGTCTGTGATAGTTGTAGAGGCGAAATACCAATTACTTATGAACATAGACTACGTCAACTTCAAGACCCGAATTCCAGAAACAAATGAACGATATATGGTCTGGTTATCACTTACCGAAGAAAAGAAGGTTATTTGAATGAACATGGGGAGAATTTATGATTGTAAACATTTTGGTACAGCACGATGCCCAAATAGAAAGGAGGAAGCATTAATGGTATTGGAGAATTTGGTTTCTAATGCCAAACCAACTTATCCATCCAAGATTTTTGAAAAGGCAGAACAAATTTGTGTTAAATGCGAGTGCTATGAGAAAGGGAAAAGGAGGTGACCTGTATGGAAGATTACTCCTATCTCGATAGGCAATATTTTATTGACGCAACTGTATATAACTGTCCTTTTTGCAACAGGAACAATGTTCATTTTACAGTGGTATGGGCGTTTTCTTTCAATTGGACTGAGGAAAAGAAATGTTATGGTTTTCTAATCAAATGTTCATTTTGTCAAAATATATCCATGCACCTAAGTTTTGAAGAAGTGGTAGAATATTGGGAATCCCGTACGACATTTTATATCGATGAGAAAATTAAAAACATTGACTCAAAGATTTTTTATTCTGTTCCGACTTCCTTTTTCGTTCTGGATAATCGAATACCAGCGGTCGTTAGAGAACTAATCACAGAATCGGAAGGGTGCCTTAAAATGAATTATCTAACTGGGGCTTCGGCGTGTATGAGAAAAGCGATTTATGAACTTCTCGTCATTGAAAAAGCCGAAGGGGAGGATTATGAAAGTAAAATAAAATCCCTGAAGAAAAAATATCCCGAATCTGACCCAAACCTTTTTGATATCCTTTCCCATATTCAAGACATGACGAGCGATAAAATTCACGAACAATCATGGGATAGATGGGATTCCAAATATCTCAAACTGATAATAGAAACTTTAAAAACTGTCTTATACGACATATATGTTATACCGAAAATAAAGGCTGAACGTTCAAAAATTATTCAAACAATGCGAGCAGATTTAAAGAAAAACAAAAAGCAGAAAACCAATGGGAAAGGAGGTGAAACCGAGTAGACCGTCAAGGTCGAAAAAAGGAGGTGAGTTGAGTGGAAGATTCTAAGGAAAGTAAATCAATCAACATTCAACTTTCAGAGAATCTTGGTGTTACTGATGGCTCTGGCGAGATCAAAATCATTAAAATATTTGACGAATTGACCAAATATGCGGACGAAGCATTTGAAAACGGTCATTATCTTGAATCTGCAATAATTGTGTTTCAGTTGGTTGAATATTTTTTAAGGCTCACTATTCACATTCTTGCAAAACAAAAGAATTGCTCTGAAAAAATCCTTGAGAAAACAAGACTTGAACGAAGTTTTTTTAAACTGGTGATTTTTCTGGGTTTGGTTAAATCAGATAATGGTATTTTTGAAAGATTGGTTAATTTAAATAATAGAAGAAATCAGTTTATGCATAAATTATTTGAACAAGAATCTGTTGAATCTATTAAGACAGACCTCATTGATTTTTACAGGGAAAGCTTAGAATCGATAGAGGGCTTAAAGTCGCTTATCCCCAAAAAATTGTCAGAAATGATCTAATGAAGATCGAAAGGGAGTGAAACAGTAATTCATTGAATCATGGTGCGTGGTTTTTTTTGGCAGAAGTGAGAAGTCTTGTTTAAACGAATCGTGGCGATTAATTTTAAGGTCAAAAACGAAAGGAGGTGATACTCATAGGCCGCAAGAAGAACCCAAAGGTTGAATTAACAGATTTAAAAGAGCTTCGTAAGAGAGTCAAGGAAATTAAGAAGCGGAGAGAGAAAATGTATAAGAGGTTCACAATTCAATCGAACAAGAGGAGGTGACTTGAATGGGAGTCTATCTCAAAACACGTTATCCCGGGATATTTCAATATGTCGGAAAGAATGGGACGGCCTACGGGATCAGTTACCGCGCCGGAGGGATAAAGCACCGGGAAATCATTGGTCCTCTTTTAGGTGAGGCCCAGGAGAAGTTGGCAGAGAAGAAGGGCCAAGCAAAGAGGGGAACAATCCTTTCAACTTCCGAGAAAAGAAAGATCACGTTTGAAAAGCTGAAAGAAAAATATTGTGAACTCCAAAAGGGGGAACGGTTCTTTGAAACCTCAAAGAAATATTTCATCAATGCGGTATCAGACTTTTTCAAGGATAAGAGGCTTTTCCAAATCACTCCATTGGATATCGAGCAATTCAAGAAACAGAGGAAGGAGGCTCCAGTAAGAGGGGGCAAGATCAGGTCAGATGTTTCCGTCAATCGAGAGCTCGAGGTTTTTCGTCACATGCTCAATAAGGGTGTCGAATGGGGTATGCTCGATCAGAATCCTTTTACCAGGTTCAAAGATCCTATTTTCTTTGAGGAGAGAAACGATCGGGTAAGATTCCTTGAAGAAGATGAGATCAAGAAACTCCTTGATGTTTCTCCATCCTATCTTTCGAATCTCATCAAGGGGGCTATTTTCACCGGACTAAGGAAAGGTGATCTCTTTAACCTCAAATGGAGTGATGTGAATTTGGAAAGGGGTTTTCTCAATTACAGGGAGCAAAAGAAAAGGGAGAAACTTGGATTCAAATATCTGAATGGGGATATGATCTCTCTGCTAATGGAGATCCCCAAAGCCCACGATGATTATATCTTCCATGGGCCGGATGGAAACCCATTGAAGGATATTAAAAGATCGTTCAAGACAGCATTGAAAAAGGCCGGGATTAAAGATTTCCACTGGCACGATCTAAGACACACCAGCGCTTCCCATCTTCTTATGAGGGGTGCATCAATGAAAGCAGTCCAGGAACATCTTGGACACACCACGATAGGCATGACTCAAAGATATTCTCATTTAAGCAGAGACTTTCAGAAGGAAGAAGTCAACCGCTTGAATGGACTGTGCGGAGAAAGTGGTAAGAAAATGGTAAGAAATGAGGATTTGGTAAGAAATGAAGATCAACTTACAACTAACGCAACTGCTTAATATCCTTAAAAAAGTTATGGTCGGGGAGACCGGAGTTGAACCGGCGACCTCTTGGTCCCGAACCAAGCGCGCTACCAGGCTGCGCTACTCCCCGACCCGTCGCAAATTAGTTTACGAAAAAGATCCATCAAAGCGATTCCGAGACAATCAGAAGAAGGTGATTTGAACCGCCGGTCCGGCCGCCTCACCGTCTCGGCGGCGTGACAAAAGTCACTCCTTATTCGTCGTGACGCCACCCTCTTAGCCCGAACCAAGCGCGCTACCAGGCTGCGCTACTCCCCGAATTGGCTATGAAATAACGTGACCTTATCCGTTATCCGTGAATCGCCTAATCCCCCCTTTTAGTAAAGGAAGGGGAGGAATCATTATTTTTTATAATACAAAATTTGTTGTGAAATGTCCAGCCTATTGAGCTGGTTGGTGAGAAGTGAGTTGACAACTTTTGGAAGGATGAGTTAATAATAACCATATTCACCCTTACCCCAACCCTCTCCCGTCAAGGGCGAGGGAGATATAGAGCGGACAAGAGATGAAGATTGAATTCATTCGTGCGAGGGATTTACCGGATGCTTGGTTTCAATGTGTTTATCACATCTTTGAAAAGGGCTATGAATATACGATCGATCGAGGGAGTTTTAAAGGACAGAAAAGGATTGAATACGACTATATTGTTATCCACATCACCCATCCTGGGACAAGACCTCTCATTCCGGATATTCCCCCTGGCTGCAGCGTACCCCCGCCTACATCGATGGAATACGTCGAACAGTATTTGGAAAAATTGATCACGTCAAGGAAAGCCCCTCAAGAGACTTATACGTATGGCGAAGATTTGGAAAAACAGATCGACGAGGTGATCAAGATGTATCGGGAAGAGGGGCCCAATACCAACCAAGCCTATATGGCAGTCGGAAATGCAAGTTCGATATTACTCCAAGATCCCCAATGCCTCCGCGGCATCGATACCCGGATTCGTTATGGAAAACTCCATTTCATGCCTTACTTTCGCTCGTGGGATTTGTGGGCTGGATTCCCGTCAAATCTGGCTGGTCTGCAACTGCTGAAAGAATATATGGCGAGAGAGATCGGCGTAGAGGATGGAGAGATCATTGCCTCCAGCAAGGGACTCCATATCTATGATTATTGTTGGGATCTGGCAAAGACCAGAACGGGGAAAAAATAAAACCTTAACAATTCTTCCTAAATGTTTAAATTCCATCTTTGTTAATATCTTTATCTCAGAAACCGCCAAAGGGTAAGGTTTTGAAAATTTAAAAAAGAGGAGGTCGACGGTAAGGTTTAGTTATCTGTTGGACCCTCTTTCCACATAGGCATAAGCACTGTGATTATGAATTGACTCAAAATTCTCTGACTCCACAGTAAACCAAGTGATATTGAGATCCTTTTTTAAACGTTTCGCTATTTCTCTCACCACGTCCTCAACAAACATCGGGTTTTCGTAAGCCTTTTCTGTTACAAATTTTTCATCCGGTCGTTTCAAAATAGAATAGAGATCACAGGAGGCGCAATCTTCAACCAATTGGATGATGTCTTCGATCCAGATAAATTTTTTAAATCGGAGGTTGACGGTGACGAGGGCTCTCTGATTGTGTGCACCGAACTCGCTGATCTCTTTGGAACAGGGACACACCGTGGTGATCGGGACAACAATCCCTACATAGAAATCCTCCTTTTCATTGCTGGAGCCACAGAACCGGCAGATATACTCCATCAAGCTCTTGGATTTCGTGACAGGAGCTTCTTTTTCAACGAAATAAGGAAATTCCACCTCGAGATGGGCAGTCTTTGCTTTCAATTTCCGTTTGACCTCTGATAATATTTTTGAAAAGTTTTTAATCGCAATATCCCCTTTATGTTTATTGAGAATCTCCACGAACCGACTCATATGGGTCCCTTTGAAGCGATGGGGGAGATCCACATACATATTGACACTGGCCACAGTGTGTTGGACGCCTTTCGCCTTATCCAATACAGCGATCGGGTAGCGTATGTTTTTTACCCCGACTTTATTGATCTCAATTTTTCGATGATCCCTTTGATTCTGAATGTCGTTCATTTTCATCTCCCGAAATAGGTGACGCAAGCCGTCTCCGACTCCCATGCAGTGACCCTTTTTAGGATCGCATGATGCCCCTTCAGCTCCGCTTTCAATTTATCAAAGATAACCTTGGCAATATTTTCAGAAGAGGGCTCCTTCCCTGAAAAATAGTGAAGGTCATTGAGATAGGTGTGATCCAAAGGCTTCAGGACTTTTTCAACCTTCTGCTTCAAGACCTTGAAATCGATGACCACCCCTTCCTTATTCAATCGGTCCGAAACCACGGAGGCCTCCACCTTCCAATTATGTCCATGGAGTTCTTCACATTTTCCATGAAGGTAACGTAGCCGGTGAGCGCTGGAGAAATGGGAGAAGACAGTAATTTCATACATTAGGGTTTCCTTTCTAATTACTCATGACGGGCTCGTCACCTCTGCCTACCGGCAGGCACGAACTATGAAAATGGTCTTTGGGTTAGGGTTAGGAAGCCCGTTTGGTTTAGAGTCAAGAGGTTAGGACTAAAGATTTGAAGACCAACGACATAGCCCTTTGACAAAACCGGCATCTTTATCCTAACCCTTTTACCTAACACCCTTATTTTCTAACTCATCCATCAATCCACTAACAAGATACGCACATCCATCACATTGGTATGAGTGGGACCAGTGATCAAAAGGTCCCCCAAACTTTGAAAAAATGGATAGGCATTGTTGTTCTCAAGATGGGCCTTCGGATCCAAACCCATTGATTCTGCCCTATGGACGGTGGTGTGATCGGCCACAGCGCCTGATGCATCCGTAGGTCCATCGGTCCCATCCGTTCCTCCGCTCAGGAGGACCACTTTCTCCAACCCACTGATCTCTAAAGCGCCTGCTAAGGCAAATTCTTGGTTTCTTCCCCCGAAGCCATTCCCTTTGATGGTCACTGTGGTTTCACCCCCAGAGATGATGCAGGCAGGCCTTGGAACAGGGTTCCCGCTGAAGATCACCTCCTTTGCAATCGAAGAATGAAATCGAGCTGCCTCTCTTGTTTCACCCACAATTGAAGAGGAAAGGATGAGTGTGTGGAACCCCAGGGATGAAGCCTCCTTTTCTGCAGCATGGAGGGCAAGGATGTTTGAACCGATAAGGTGATTATAGACCTTCTTAAAGGCGACATCTCCAGGCTTGGGTGTCTCTTCAACGTTTCCTTCTTTTCCTAATAAAAGATATTTCTCAACCGTAGGGGATATTTCCTTCAACAAGTCATATTTTCTTAAGATCTCCCAGGCCCCCTCGAATGTGGAACGATCTGGGACAGTAGGGCCAGAACCGATGACATCGAGTTGATCGCCCACGACATCAGACAGAATGAACCCGATGACGGTGGAGGGATACGCCCACTTGGCAAGCCGTCCTCCTTTGATCTGCGAGATATGTTTCCGGATGGTATTGATCTCTTTAATATCTGCGCCACAATCAAGGAGGAGTTGGGTAACCTCTTGTTTCTCTTCGAGTGTGATCCCATCGGTTGGGAGCGGGAGAAGGGCTGAGCCGCCGCCTGAAAGCACGAAAATCACCAAGTCTTCAGGCCCGGATTTTTTGAGCACGCTTAAGATCTCTCTCGAGCCCTTGATGCCATTCTCGTCGGGAATGGGATGACCGCACTCAATCACTTCCGTTTTCTTAAGGGGGAGGAGATGACCATATTTTGTCGTGATCACTCCCTTTGTAATCCGATCTCCGAAGATTTTCTCAATGGCCTGGGCCATTGAAGCAGATGCCTTTCCAGTTCCAATGAGAAATATTCGATTGTAAGTATTTAGTTTGAAAACATTCTCCGAATCGCGGTCCAATCTGACAAAGAGGCAATCCTTCTCGATTCGAAGTATCTCCTTCAACCTTTCAAACGGGTTTACCGCTGCAATGGCTTTTGAAAAAATGGCCCTCGCCATACTTTTTAGCTCAGTCAGGGAAAATTTTTCCATCACCCAAACCTCAGGTTGAAACGTCCCCCTAAGCCCCGCCCTATCCCAACGCGTTTTCCCGTCCGGACGACAAAGACGGATGCTCTCAATATTCAAGTGAATATTATAATTAAATCTCAAATTCGTCAACTATACCACATTGAGTTTTACACTTATCATTCTTTCTGTTATATTAAGCCATCCCAACAAAAATTAAAATGACGTCGATATTCAAGAGAGCCTGAGTAACAAAATGGAGCTTCCCTTCAGGTATATCCTCACCGTCTCAGAACTCACACACGAGATCAAAGATATTCTCGAGATGAAGTTTCCCGATATATGGATCGAAGGTGAAGTTTCAAACCTTCGGATCCCGCCCTCCGGACATATCTATTTCACTTTAAAAGACGATTTTAGCCAGATCAGAGCTGTCCTGTTCAAGATGCAAGCCCGCACTCTCCGTTTCTTCCCTGAGGATGGTCTTCATGTCATCTGTCGTGGAAGGGTGAGCCTCTACGAAAAGAGGGGAGAATATCAACTGATTCTCGAAGATATCGAACCCAAAGGGATCGGGGCTCTTCAATTGGCATTTCTTCAATTAAAGGAGAGGCTCGAGAAAGAAGGACTGTTTGATGCTGCCCACAAAAAGCCGATCACCATGGTTCCCCAAACTATTGGAATCATCACCTCTCCCACCGGTGCTGTCATCAGCGATATGCTCCATATCCTCCATAGACGGTTCGAAAATGTTCATATTCTCCTCTATCCTGTTCGGGTTCAGGGAGAAGGGGCCTCGTTGGAGATTGCCAATGCAATAGAATATTTCAATGGCCGTACGGATGTCGATGTGATCATTTTAGGAAGGGGGGGAGGATCTCTCGAGGATTTATGGGCATTCAATGAGGAGTTAATGGCAAGAGCAATTTACAATTCCAAAACCCCTATCATCTCTGCGGTGGGCCATGAGACCGATTACACCATTTCAGATTTTGTTGCAGATCTAAGGGCACCCACGCCTTCCGCTGCCGCAGAATTGGTAGTGAGGGATAAACGGGAAATAAAAAACAGTCTTCATTATTTGGAAGACCGTTTGGAAAGTCAGATCTTCAACATCCTTCAAGAGCATCGGACGAATTTATCCCATTTAAGAAAGATGCTAAAAGACCCAAGAAAGAAGATAGAAGAATATATTTTAAGGGTGGATGATCTGATCAACCGGGTCCGTATTTTAACCTCATGGAACCTCAAAAGAAGGAGGGAAAAGGGATTCCATCTTAATGAAAGACTTTCCCTTCGAAATCCTCTTCAACGGATTGAAAACCTTAGACTATTGATTTCGGAAAGCGAGAAGCGTCTGAGACAGAACATCAGGCACTGTATTGAGATCCAGAGGCAGAAGGTAGGAGGGGTTTTGGGAAAATTGGATTCATTAAGCCCCCTTTCCATCCTTAAAAGGGGTTATAGTATTACTCGAAAAATTCCTTCGCTACAGATTTTGAGAGATGCAGCTCATGTGGAGACAGGAGATAAGGTGGAGGTGAGGCTTCATCTGGGAACCTTGATCTGTGGTATTGAGAGGACGGAAAGGTCTTGACGATCAGGGGTTTAACAATATAATATTAAAGTTTATGGTGGAACTCATCAAGCCTGCCTACTGCAGGCAGGGAGGACGGATGGCAAAAGAAAGGTTCGAAGACGCATTGAGTAAATTGGAAAAGATCGTTTCCAAATTGGAAGAAGGGGACATTCCCTTAGAAGAGTCCTTAAAACTCTTTGAGGAGGGGATTCGGTTTTCCCGCTTTTGTAACCAGAAACTGGATGAGGCAGAGAAAAGGGTGGAGATCTTGATGAAGGATAAGGAAGGGGACTTAAAACCACAGCCATTCGATCCTTCAGTAAACTCAGGACAGGTTCTTTCTATAATCTCGGGACAATCTCGTTCGAAAAGCTCAGAGGAAGCTCCCTCTGACGAGGGAGAATGATTTTTGATAGAAATTAAAAGATATTTACAGGATAAGAAAGAGATTGTGGATTCCGCCCTCGAGAGATATTTCACGAAGGAGACGGAATTCACATCTACTCTTTACAAGGCGATACGGCATAGCCTCTTTGCTGGAGGCAAACGGATTCGTCCTATTTTAGCCATCGCCGCCTTTGAGACGGTGGGAGGAAAGGGGGATGGAATTCTCCCTTTTGCCTGTGCCTTGGAGATGATCCACACGTACTCTCTCATCCACGATGATCTTCCTGGAATCGATAATGATGATTTTCGCAGAGGGAAGCCGACCTGTCACAAAGTGTTTGGAGAGGCGATCGCCATTTTGGCCGGAGATGCCCTTCTGACCGAAGCCTTCAAACTTATGACGAACCGTTCCCCTCATGATAATGCTTTCTATGATGAATCGCTGATTCTTGACGTGGTCAATAGAGTGGCTCAGGCTGCAGGAGTTTTAGGGATGGTGGGGGGGCAAGTGGTGGACGTTGAATCGGAGGGAAAAGAGGTGGATCTCCCTACTGTTCAATATATCCATACCCACAAAACGGGAGCCATGATTTTGGTTTCGATTCAGATCGGAGCAATGTTAGGGGGTGCGAAAGAAGAGACACTCAAAGTATTAACCCGTTATGGGGAGAGGGTTGGGCTTGTCTTTCAAATTGCCGATGATATTTTGAACGTCGAGGGAAAAGCGGCCTTACTGGGTAAAAACACAGGGGGGGATCTCTCCAAAGGGAAGGCAACCTATCCTTCCGTTTTGGGAATTGAGGAATCGAAGAGGAGGGCGAAGGAACTGGTCACAATGGCGGTGGATGCCTTAAGTCCCTTTAGAGCAGAAGCCGATCCTCTCAGGGAGATTGCCCATTTCATCATTTCGAGGGAATGTTAACCCTGTAGTATTATGAAATATGCATTTTATGGATGGTACAGGAGCCTAAGAGTTGATATGAGTTTGTTAATTGGAACGATCTTTTTCAACAACAGGGTAAACCCATGACCAGAGTGTTGGATGAGATCCAGTTTCCTTTTGATCTCAAGAAATTGGACATGGAGGAATTAGAGAGGCTCTGCAGTGAGATCCGAGAAGAGATCCTCTCCACGGTTTCGAAGAACGGGGGACATCTTGCTTCCAATCTGGGGGTGGTGGAGTTGACGGTGGCCCTTCACTATGTCTTTGACCTCCCGAAGGACAAGGTGATATGGGACGTGGGCCATCAAAGTTATACCCACAAGATTTTAACGGGGAGGAAGGATCGTTTTCACACCCTGCGACAATATGAAGGGATCAGTGGTTTTCCGAAGAGAGACGAAAGTCCCTATGATGTCTTTGACTCCGGTCACAGTGGGACCTCCATCTCTTCTGCTTTGGGAATTGCAGAGGCGTGGAGACAGAAAAAGATAGAAGGAAAAGTCATCGCGGTGATCGGGGACGGATCGATGACCGCAGGTCTTGCCTTTGAGGGCCTGAATCAGACCGGCCACATCGATCGGGACCTCATCGTTGTCCTGAACGACAATGAGATGTCAATCTCACCCAATGTCGGAGCCCTTTCCTCTTACCTCAACCGTTTAATGACGGGGCAGTTTGTCAACCGGTTCCGAGACGATATCAAGGCCTTTCTGGAGACTCTTCCAGGGATTGGGAAGTCGGTCCTTCGTTTCGCGAAACAGGCGGAAGAATCATTAAAGGGTCTTTTGATGCCGGGGTTGCTTTTCGAGGAATTGGGTTTGAAATACATCGGGCCGATTGATGGCCATCGTTTGGATTACCTGATTGAGACCTTTCAGAATATCAAGAAATTGAGGGGACCGATCCTCGTCCATGTACTTACCAAGAAGGGGAAAGGTTACAAGCCGGCAGAGATGAATCCGGGTCGTTTTCACGGAGTGTCCCCCTTCATCATCGAGACGGGGGAACCTCGAGACAAGAATAAGAAAAACTCCACGTCTTTTACAGAGGTGTTCGGAAAAACGCTCTGCCAATTGGCTAAAGAAAATAGACAGTTGATCGCCATTACGGCCGCCATGCAGAGCGGAACAGGCCTGGAACAATTCTCAAAAGAATTTCCTGATCGCTTCTATGACATAGGAATCGCGGAGCAACATGCGGTCACTTTTGCAGCGGGTCTCGCCCTCGGAGGGATGAAGCCGGTCGTGGCCATTTATTCCACCTTTCTCCAACGAGCCTATGACCAGATCCACCAGGACATCTGCCTTCAGAATCTCCCTGTGGTCCTTGCGTTGGATCGGGGAGGGGTGGTCGGAGAGGATGGTCCCACCCACCACGGACTGTTCGATTTTTCTTATCTCCGTCATATCCCTAACTTAATCATCATGGCACCCAAAGACGAAAATGAATTTCAACATATGATCAAGACCGCCATCGAATGCCCCAGGCCAGTGGCGCTTCGGTATCCGAGGGGAGACGGAGTAGGGGTGAAGATGGAGGATTCACTCAAATCCATTGAGATCGGGAAGGGAGAAACTCTGATCGAGGGTGATGATGTGCTGATCTTGGCGATTGGTTCCACGGCCCATCCTTCCCTTCGTGCTGCGGAGAGGTTGGAGGATGCGGGGATCCATGCGGCCGTGATCAATTGCCGTTTTCTAAAGCCTTTGGACGGGGAACTCATCTGTCATTGGGCGAAAAGAACCGGGAAGGTCCTCACCGTTGAAGAAAATGTGGTCCAGGGAGGCTTCGGGAGTGCAGTCCTCGAACTCTTTCAAGAAAAAGGCCTCTTTTCCATACAAGTGAAGTGCCTTGGGATTCCTGATCTATTTGTGGAACATGGACCCCAATCCCTCCTCAGGACCAAATACGGGATTGATGAGGCCGGAATTGTTAAGGGAGTGAAAGAGTTGATGGAAGAGCAAAGGTCATTGTCCATTCCCCGCCGTGAGGGTAAAACCTCCATGAGCAGAATTCTTCCTAACCCGAAATAGGTGCTGATCCGTTACTCGTTGATGGTCAGGTGGTGAGCAAAGAACGTATTGACAAGCTTTTGATCGAAAAGAGGATCGTTCAAAGCCGGGAAAGAGCAAGGTCTTTGATCATGGAAGGAATGGTCATTGTAGAGGATCGGACGATCGACAAACCCGGGACAAAAGTCGATGTCGAGGCGCAACTCCAAATTCGAGGGGGGGATCTGCCTTATGTCAGCAGAGGAGGTGTTAAATTAGAGGGAGCCCTCAACGCATTTGGAGTTCATCCGAGCGGGATGGTGGTGATGGATGTGGGTGCCTCCACCGGAGGGTTCACAGATTGTGTACTTCAAAAAGAGGCCCGGAAAGTCTATGCCGTAGATGTCGGATACGGACAGTTGGCGTGGAAACTTAGGAAAGACCCAAGAGTAGTGAATTTGGAAAGGAGGAATATCCGTTACCTTAAAAGGGAGGAAGTAGAGGAGGAGGTGGACCTGATCCTCATCGATACTTCATTCATCTCGATAGAAAAATACTTGCCTCACCTCCTCGGATTTCTAAAAATGGGAGGCACTATCATCAGTCTCATTAAACCTCAATTTGAAGTGGGAAAAGGTGAGGTGGGCAAAGGAGGGGTGGTGAAGGATCCCGCTTTGCATCAGAAAGTGATCGAACGAATTTCACAGTTCAGTAGGGGACTGGGATTAAAGGTACTCCGCGTGATCGAGTCTTCTCTGCTCGGTCCCAAAGGAAATAAGGAGTTTTTTATCTATTTAAAAAAGGTGGATGATCACGGTGGGAAAACCAAAGGAGCCTAATCCAGCAAAACTCTTCATGAGTTTAATTGTTTCAGAGGATGACATATTTTCTCAAGGAGTGGAGGATCTCCGTTTGACCTTTGGAGAGATTGATTTTATTAGTCAAAAATTTCAGTTTAACCTGACCGATTATTACACGAAGGAGCTGGGACCCCATCTCTTTCGTCACTTTATCACCTTCGAGCGCCTCATCCCCATCCCATTGCTTCCTGATATTAAACAGACGACGAATCGTCTCGAAGAAAGATATGCCTCTCCCAATGGAAATCGTCATGTGAACATCGATCCGGGATACCTTTGTTTAGAACATGTTGTCCTTGCAACTACCAAAGGCTATACGCACCGTCCCTATCTCAGGGATGGTATCTATGCCGATTTAACTTTGATCTATCGGAATAAATCCTTTCGGCCGTTAGAGTGGACCTACCCCGATTATCGGCAGGACGAGATCATGGGGCTCTTCAACCAGTTCCGAAAGAAATATTGGGATAACTTGAAAGGGAGGGAACACCATTCATGTTGAAATCGATGACGGGTTTTGGACGGGGAGAAGGAGAGACCACCTTAGGGAAGGTATTCGTGGAGTCTCGGTCTGTCAACCACCGCTATTGCGACATCAATATAAAACTGCCCAGGCGTTTAGCCCCTTTCGAAAACCGTATTAAAGAGATGGTCCGGTCTGAAGTTTCGAGAGGAAGGATTGATGTCTCGCTGAAGCTGGATGCGGCAGGGGAAGGAAAGGTTCAACTCAATGCCGACCTCCATCTTGCCGATCAGTATTATAAGGTCCTTCAGACCTTAAAGGAGAAACTTCGACTCCAAGGGGATATCACCTTAGAACTATTGGCAGGAGGAAAAGACATCATCACCGCGAAAGAAGAGCTGGAAGATGTGGAGCCCTACTGGCAGGAGATTGCCACGATCCTGAAACAGTCCCTCAGGGAGATGGATGAGATGAAGCGGCTGGAAGGGGAATCCCTTGCTAAAGATCTCCAACAACGATTAGAACAAATTGATCAACAATTGAAGGGCATCAAAGATCAAGCCCCCCTCCGTTTGAACACCTATTGGAATCGACTCCGTGAGAGGCTCCAGTCGTTTCTGGAGGGGACTGAACTGGATTCTACTCGTTTCCAACAAGAAGTCGCCTTTTTAGCAGAGAGAATCGACATCACTGAGGAGATTGTGCGGGCGGAAAGTCACCTCAACCAACTCGCTACCCTCTTGCTGGGGAGGGAGCCGGTAGGTCGCAAAATGGATTTTTTACTTCAAGAAATTCATCGGGAAGTGAACACGATCAGCGCCAAGGCCAATGATGCAGAGATCTCCCAGAGAGTTGTCGAGATCAAGAGTGAACTGGAAAAGATTCGGGAACAGGTACAAAATATTGAATGACCATCCCCTTCAACCATCCCTCTCCCCAAAGGGGAGAGGGATGGGGTGAGGGGAAGGAGAGGATGTGGGATCTGAAGGCTCGGTAAATGAAAAAGGGAGGGGATTAGTCTTCATTATTTCAGCCCCTTCCGGTACAGGGAAGACGACTTTGGTGAGGAGGGTAATGGAGCAATTACCAAACTTGCGTTTTTCTGTTTCCTATACCACCCGTCCTCCACGAGCCAATGAGCGCGAGGGAGAAGACTATCATTTTGTTTCTCCCTCTGTCTTTCAGAAGATGGTGGAGAGAGGTGAATTTTTGGAGTGGGCAGAAGTGTTGGGGAACTGCTATGGAACGGCTCGGGTGAATGTAAAGGCCTTGGAATCAGAAGGGATTGACCTGATTCTGGACATTGACACCCAGGGAGCCAAGAAAGTGATGGAGAAGGTCGACCATACCGTATTGATCTACATCCTTCCTCCTTCCCTGGAGGTCCTTGGAGACCGATTGCTTAAAAGAGGTCTCGACTCACCTGAAATGATCCATTTCCGTTTGGGAAATGCAAGAGGAGACATGGAGGAGGCCCACTGGTACCATTATCTTATCGTCAATGAAAGGATTGAAGATGCCGTTGAGAAGTTAAGAGCGATTATCATCACTGAACGATGTCGAAAGGGCAAGAACTTGATCCTCAAGAGAATAGAAAGAGAAAAGGAGGAGTATCATGGCGAGAATTACTGTAGAGGATTGCCTAAAAAAGGTGGAGAGCCGCTTTGAATTGGTGATCTTGGCAGGGAGAAGGGCGAAGATGTTGATGAAAGGTGCCAAGCCATTGGTGGAATCGAATAACCGGTCCATTGTGAGTGCCCTTCGGGAAGTGGCTTCCGGAAAAGTGAAGTTTCTCCATCCCAAGGAGAAGAAAAAACAGAGCGAACTTTCTTCTGATGAACCATGAAGACAGGTCTCAAGGAGATGAAAGGAGTGGAGGAAACTCAGGGGACCGGTTTGATCGCAGACCCTATCTACCACTACATCGTGATGACCGACCGCGTGGAAGGAGAGAAGACGGAAAGGGATGTGATCGACGCCCCGTGGGTTCAACGACTCCGTCGCATCTTTCAACTTCAGAGCGCTCGCTGGGTGTATCCCTCTGCAGAGCATACCCGGTTTCAGCATTCCCTCGGTACCATGCATGTGGCAGGTGCCTTCTCAGAGCAACTTTATCCATCCCTGTCCCGCATTGACCATACCGAACTACCCTCCTCTTTTTACATCGAAGAACTACTGCGGCTCGCCGGCCTATTGCACGATATCGGACATGGCCCCTTTTGCCATTTCTTTGATGAACAATATCTTTCTCGCTTTGGAACGAATCATGAAGAGATCGGTCAGCACATCATTCGAGAAAATATTTCCCCCATTTTGAAGAAAATTCGGCGAAGCCCCCATGGCCCATTCAGGAAAGAAGAGGTCCTTGACGCGGAGCAGGTTGCCTTCCTCATCAAAAGGCCGCTGAAGAAAGAAGAACGAAAACATCCGAGGTGGTTAAACTTACTCCAACAACTCTTCCGAGGAATCTTCACCTTTGACAATATCGATTATGTGTTGCGGGATGCCTATATGACCGGAGTTTCCGTGGGCCCAATTGATTGGAGGCGGCTCCTCCACTACACCTCCTATCACAAGGAGGGATTGATTCTGGATAAAAGGGGCCTGGATGCATTGGCCATGTTTCTGAATGCACGCCTCTATCTTTTTTCCAATGTTTATTATCATCGCACCACCCGATCCATCGATCTTCAACTCCAAGAAATTTTTAAAGAGACAATGGAGATCCTTTGTCCATTTCATCCCTTAGAAGAAATAGACCGCTACCTTTCACTGACAGACTGGTTTCTGATGGAAAAAGTGCTGGAGTGGAAGAAATCTTCTTCGGTACGGGAAAGACGCCTGGGGGAAAAATGGGCGGAGGTCCTTTCAAGAAAATTGAGATGGAGCAGTGTTTTCGAGGAGAAACTGACCCTCCGAGAGATGGAGCCTGGGCGACCATTTTTTTTGACCCCCGGAGAAGTGAAGCAGAGAATGAGGTCTTTCTTGCCCAAGCGCTTAAAACGGATCGAATTTCATATCGATATGGCTCATCATGACCCCAGACCGCTTAATCCTTGGCATGAGTCAGAAGGAGCGACGCTTCTCATCTATGACTCGGGGTCCAAAAGAATCTCGAGGGAACCCCTCAGGAGGTTATTCCAATATATCCCGGCAAAGGTAGCCATTTGTCGGGTCTACACCTCCAGCCATCGTTACGATCGGGAACTGAGCCAAGCCGCAAGGCGAGCCCTCGCTTCAGAAGGATACTTGGAGGCTTTTGAGACGAATGTATGAACTCTGTTGCGACATTGAAATAAGAATCGGATTCAGTAAGTGCCTTGGCTTGTTCCGAATACAGAGCTATTTTTTGACCGGAAGGTGCCCCGCATAGCTTTGGGCAAAATAGGGGGGCTCAAGGGGCGCAATATAATGATATGAGACTACTGCAAAGCTCTGCCCTGTGGTTGGGGAGATTCATTGATCCAATGGATGTTTTGAAAATAAAGATGGGCCGCTCCTCGTCTTATTGTTGGTGACATTGACAGGAGTGGGAGCGGGAAGCATCCCCAATTCCGTGAAATTAGCAGAGGAAGACAGACCGGCCTTCGAAAGTTTTAGAAATGCGGTCATTTGACATGTTAGGGGTAAATTTCGTATTTGCTAAAAATAGAGGTTCTTGATGGGTTTTTCAAAGTTCGAGTTGAATCCATAAGAGGTTCCGCCCTGCCTTCGTCCCGCAAGGCGGGGCTACGCGCAGGCAGGTCTAAAACTTTCTCAGCCGTCCTGTCTTCCTCATGGTGCTTAATCTCATCACGGAAAAAAAGACGCTTACGTGGGAGCGGATCACCTTGTCTTGTCGCAGAGGCCATGTTATCATTATTTAAATAACTTACTCCGCATTGATCTTCGAAGGTATGACTGATATAAAGAATAGATAAAGGTGGAAAGGATGTTCAACGTGGAAAAGAATGGATATCAGAAACAGGTGATGGAGATCTACCAGTTTATAAACGGCCATCTCTACTTTAATCGCCCAGATATAGAAATAAAAGGGGAGCAATACAATTCAGCAATTCTTCTCAGCCTTTTAACCGGTTTGAAAAAGGGGAAGGAATTGATCATAGGGGAACCAGGGTTGGGAAAGACAACCTCGGCAGAATTTGTCTGCTCCTTAATCTACCAATTTCCCCTTGGCGTGATTTGGGGCAGTGAGGTTTCAGGGCACCCGGAACAGACGGAGGAGAAAATTATTGGTAGGCCGGATTTGGGCAAGCTGAATCGAGGCGAAGAGGATGTGGTATGGACGAATTTTTCACAAATCCCAGTGAAGATTGTGGACGAGGTCAACCGCCTCCCAGAAACCAAACAGAGTATGATCCTCGACGGAGTGGACCGAGGGAACTGGGAGTATCTGAACGAGATGATCATTAACGATGAGTACTGTCTCTTCGCCACCGCCAATTATCAAGATGGAGGAACAAATACCATCATTGCCCCATTGGTGGATCGGTTTGATGCCATGGTTGAATCGAGATATCCGGGGGCCCATCTCTCTTTTCTCATCGGAAAGACGAAACGAAAAGATCATATGCTGAGGCATCCAAAATATGAAAAGGACCTTTATCGCGTCCTCAAATCCAAGGTCGCTTATGAGAAGAAAATCCCAAAGCTGGAAGAGATTTGCAACGCCTTCGGCGAATATGTTTATGAGGCATTGGGAATCAAGCCACTCCAAAGGCAGGAGCGTGAGCAGATCCGAGCTGAAATGGATAGCTTAGAAATGGATCTGGATGCGAGTGCGTTGACGCGAATGCTTCTTACGGAATTTTCTTTCTGTGAGCGTTATGGACAGAAACGAGTCGTAGAAAACTGTGAGGAGGGATGTCACTATACCGGATATCTCTGCCACGAAATCAAGAATTGTGCCTCGAATCGGCTGCCCACCTCAATCAAGCAATACGCTCAAGGATTGGCATGGCTATTGGGAGATTCTGAAATCGATATCGAACATGTCAAATCGATCCTTCCTTATACGTTGGCCCACCGTGTCCAATGGAAAGATGAGATTCTTTCTCAGAAAGAGAGGGCAAAGAGGGATGATCCGTTCCCTATCTTCCTCGCGAAGGAAGCAGTGAGAATGGTATCTCAGAGATTTCGAGAACAGAGTGAACATCTCAAAGATGCCCTGGCCATCGGTTCGAGGATTTTTCAAGGCGAGCGCTTGGAACCGCTGGAAGGGGATCACCCTGTCTATGTGGAAATCAAAAAAGACATTGATGCTCGACGAACCTGAGGGAAGAATTTAGGGGGACTGAAGCAAGAACCTTCACCGAGTTTTCCTGTCGATCAAATTCCTTTCTCTCGCAAGCGGAGTATTTAAAGATGAAGACATCCCTCTCACAGAAGAAGGGTTCAACAGGCCAGTTGGATGCAGGGGGTCGGGGAGCCACCAACCCTTTTGAAGAATTCAAGGACTTCACCTATCAAAAGGCGGATTTTCCTTTGGACCAAATCGTTCAATTCACTGAGGGGGTCATGGATCAGATCCGCCATGGATATGAAAAACTCTTGCAAGAGGAGGCAAAGGAACTCGTCTGGATGGTGCAATATAATACCATTATCAAGGCTTATGAGGTGGCGGAGAAATACGTCAGGGAAATCGATTATTCAGCCGAGGATATTGAGGATTTCTGTTTTGCATTAGAGAACACCCAAAAGATCCCCTACCTGATTCCAGGGCCGGCGGGGGTCTATATTTCTGCCCTATGTAATTACGTGAAGGAGGAAGAGATTTCATTGAAACTCTCCGAACTCAAAACGGAGATCAATCTCATTGGCTTCCGACTTCCGAAAGGGAAGCGATTGGTGATCGAAGGAGATGCCGGTGATTTCACGGGCATCGGCCTCGAGGGTGGAGAGTTGGTTGTCGAGGGAAATGCCAAGAACTGGACTGGAGCAGGGATGAGATGTGGGAAGATTTTGGTCAGAAAGAACATCGGCCTCCATACCGGTGAATGGATGATGGGGGGAGAGATTTATGTTGGGGGAAGAGTGAGAGGATTAGGAAATATCGTTGAAGGGAAGGTCTTCGAAAGGGATAAACTGGTTTACCCCGGAAAGATACGCCATCCCAACCTCTATTATTAAAAGTGAGAATGGAAGAAGAGAGTATCCAAGCGATTATCGAAGAGATTTGGCCCCGGTTGAGGAAAAAACATCTCTATCCCGAAATCCCGATGCCCAAGGCAGAGGAGTTCACGAGCGTTGTCGGGGCTGACGCCGAACAGGATGAAGGCGTGGGATTGGAGATGAAACAGAAGCAAATGACCGTCAATTCCTCTTTCCTTTTCCGAATGAAAAATAAGATGCCAGTAGAAAAAGTAATCGAGGCCCTCCTCGATCATGGCATTACCCATTATACCTTCTGCCCATGGGATTTCCATACACATCTCATGCTTTATGCCGAGGCCAAGAAGGTCATGGGTGATAAGGAATTGGCCAAACAGGCAGCGAATTACTTCATCGATGTGATTGCTGACACGCACTGTGTAAAGAAGAGGCTGACGGAAATCCCTGAACTTCACCGATATCTAAGAAAGGGAGTGGTCGAGGAAGTGATCGCTTCCCTTTACCAACGGATTTGGGGAATCGATTTGGGAATCCCTCATTCCGGAGGAAGTGGGAAAGGGCATGAGGAGGTTGTGCGACGATTGGCACGAATCCCCTATTTAGATCGGTCACGTTGGCCGGGGAGTATTCAAAAGTTTGCCCGTTCCCTCAAACCCCTTCTTACTGTAGAACAGAAGGAAAAGGACTCTAAAGGTGGGAAGGGAAACTCTAACCCTCAAGGGGAACACGATCTGAACCACTATTCCTATGAAGAAATCGATCAAGGGCTGCGAGATTATGCTAAGAAGACGATGGCATTGGCTGAATTTAGAGAGGTCGTTGAGGACTTTTCTGATGATTTGAAAGAGGCGGGTTACGGAATGGAAGGGGGCATGGGGCGAGGACGAGGTGCCCCTATTGACGCGGATGTCCTTTTTTATATGAAGCTGGCGGAGAGTTATTCCATCCCGTTGAAGAAGGTCCCTTTGGAGGAGAAAGGGTCCTTGCATCCCCATTCTCATTCTCCTTGGGAAATTGGGTCGCCTTTTCAAGATGTAGATATATGGACTAGTTTCGGTAAGATTCTACCAGGGGTCACTCAGATTTGGAAGAAGAAGGAAGGGAAAGGAAGAGGAAAGGTCGAAGAGACTCCAGATTGCTTAATCGCTATCGATTCCTCGGGAAGTATGATCAATCCTCGAAAGAGTCTCTCCTATGCAGTCTTAGGAGCGGCCTGTGCAGCAAATGCTTATCTCCGAAACGATTCAAAGGTAGCCATTTACAATTTTAGCGATGCCCCCATGGGCGGAAAGGATATCTTGAGCTACACGAATCGAAAGGATGAAATCTATCGGGTTCTCTGTAAATATTTTGGAGGCGGGACGGCCCTTGATTTGGAGGATTTGGTACCGCTCATCCAAGGGAGAAAAAACCTGGATCTCTTCATCATTACCGACATGAAAATTACAAATTTGGAGGCATTGACTGGGTTTTTTGGCCAAATTCAAAATCGGATTACAGCGGTCCATATTGGAGATAACCCTTATGCCGCCAGATTTGAAAAGGCTGTAGAGAAAAAGAAGAACATCAATATCTTTACGGTAAAAAAGAAGGAAGACATCCCCCACATTGTTCTCGGAAGGATAGGTGAATACTTCAATCCGACCCACAAGGGTCGGTAGGGAATTTCATAAAAATCCTTGACTCATTCGCGTCGAATCCTGTAAGCTATTTTTTGATCGATTTCTGCCCTTCGATGAGAGGGGGAGAAAAGAACCTTTGGTCGGTCCACTTTTTTAATCGGGTTATTTGATGAACCAAGAGATATTAGAGGCACGATATACCCACAAAGAGATTGTCCGAAAATACAATTGGATCGCCCCCATCTACGATCTGTTTGGGATTTTGATGGAGTCGAAAGCCCGTCAGCGAGCATTAAAGATGGCTGCCATCCAGAACGGGGAGAAAGTTCTCGAAATTGCTTTTGGCACCGGTCTCAATTTTGTGGAGATACTAAAAAGAAATCGCTGTGGTTGGGTGAATGGGATCGATGTGTCGATGAAGATGTTGGAGAGAACGAAAAAAAGAATTTCAAAGACCGGACAAAAAAACTTTACGCTCTACCTCTGCGATTGTCGGCATCTCCCTTTTGAGGACGGAGCGTTTGATGTGTTGATGAATCAATATCTGTTGGACATCCTTCCTGTCGAAGATTTCATTCCTATCCTTTCAGAATTTAAAAGGGTCCTTAAAACTGGAGGTAGGATTGTACTGGTTAATATGACAAAAGGGGAGAGATGGGTAAATCAAATTTACGAAGAGATTTACAAATTGAAACCTCCTCTTTTAGCAGGATGCAGGGGTGTCATGGCACAACCATTTCTGGAAGAGATTGGGTTTAAGAAATTTCAAAGGGAATTTGTATCCCAACTCGGATTCCCATCGGAAGTGGTGCGTGGAATTAAGGAAAATGAAGTGGAGTAGAAGATTTTTAGTAACTCATTAAAAACATTAAAATTTTAATTGACTAAAGATTAGGCATTTTGCTAAAAACTTGGAGAATACGGCATTTGAAGATTGGAAGTTTCAAGTTATCAACAGGGTCTTCACAAAAAATGTGGGGAAAATAGCTAACTTTTTGAATTTGTTTAATAAATTCAAAAGGGATCAGTTAGAGGAGGGTCATAACTGATCCCAATCAGTACACCAAATGGGGGTGAAAAAATGAGTTGACATGGTTTGATGTACTGACCAATTAAAATATAATACACAAAAATAAAAAAATCAACAATCAAAATAAACCATTGGCACAAAATTTGCTGAAGCCATCCTTGTTATGATGAAACGAATTTTTCTCATTTTATTACTCTTATCTGCTGCAGAACTATCTTTCGCAGAGGCCTACAAGTGGGTTGACGAAAAGGGAGTTTTCCACTTCACCGATGATATCATGCAGATTCCGGAAAAATATCGTTTGACGGTTGAAAAAATCGGACTCCCGGAAGAAAAAGTTGAGACGAAAGTGGAGGGTAAATTACCGCCTAAGGGTAAAGAGGATTCGTATAAGGATCGATTCGGAAGAGGGGAGGAGTTCTGGAAGGCTCATGCAGAAGATTGGAGGAAGAGATTAAGGACCTCCCAGGAAAGATTGGATAACCTGAGAATTAAGTATAATGAATTGACTGAAAAATCTAATGACTCGAAAAGCTCGATTGAAAGAGCAAATATTCGTAAGGAAAGAGACCAGATAAAAAACGAAATTGATCAATGTAAGAATCAAATTGAAGAAGCGAAGGACATGTTGGAGAAAAAGATTCCTGAAGAAGCTGAACTCGCTAAAGCGAAGCCAGAATGGATAAAATAGTGAAAAAATTTCATAGAGATTTAAAAAAAGTATCCACCTCATTAGAATCAATCTAAGATACTGGTAATCCCCTTTTTTTAAAGACAAATTGTCTCCCTTCCAAACCTCACTGTAGACAATTCGTTGATAATAACTGAATATATTTTAGAAAGTTTAAAAACAATAGTGAAATTGGTATTATTCTTGCTAATGAATCCTAAGGATAATAATTATCCGGAAGAGGTAAAAAATTTGTCAAGATTTTCAAGATGAATAGGTTAATGGATCAGAAGTTACTAAATGGCATCAAAAATGCATTTCAATACTCAAATAAAGGTATTTCTATTATGATTAAATTCACTCAAAATAACCAATCCACTTTACACAAAAAAATGGGTGTTCTTGCCATTGAGCGAAGGAGACATCCGAGATTCAGTACTGAGCTTCCTTTGAATTATTCTCGTGTGGATGGTAAGGAAATTTATGGTGGGATTGTGGCGAATGCAAGTGAAGGCGGAGTCCTTGCCTATCTACCCGAAAGAATGGAAATTGGGGCTATGCTGCAAATAGAAGTTTTGTATGTCAAGGGTTTAGAATTAGACGCAATCCAAGCGATTGCAAAAGTGGTGTGGTCTGATTTGTTCGCTAGAGAAAGCTGGGGGGAGCATCGATATGGGCTGCAATTTCAATGTATCGATGAAAAAGATTTTGGTAGATTCATGGCTCTATTGAAAGGATAGAACAGTAACAATATACAACCCTTAATCTCCATCAATTTTCAACTTCCACTTTCTCGTAATATTCCATTTTGAAGGCATTGGATCAAAAGTAAAAATATCTTGACCTTCTTTCAAAAATTATTTAAAACTAATAAGAAAATGAATCAATCTTGTACTGGCATAGCCGAGAGGGGATCATAACTCTTCCCTTTTGATATCGGTGGCTGGAGTCTCCCTTGAGACAACCTGTAGGGAAGAGCGCACTCGGCATCAAAGGATCACCATGCGAGGAACTCATCAGGAAGAAGGGAGATATAGAGTCGTCCTCATTGGCATTGGGGATAACAAGGAAGAAGAAAAAGAATTCTTTTGTAAGAACCTTTCTGAAAATTATGGCATCTCATTCCCGCTTTTAAGAAAGATCATTGACCGCTGTCCTATCGTCCTTAAAAGAAACCTCCCTATCAATAAGGCCGAAACCTTGGCAAAGACCCTTAGGTCTTTTGGAGCCATGATCTCTGTTGAAGAAAAGGAAGATTTTACAGCGATCTTTCTCGAATTTCAGGAAACCGGCCCACATCGGATAGCATTGGAGTCATCCTATCTCCGGAGGACACAAAGTGGAGCATGGAATGTCATTGGAAGGGTAAGAAACATATCTGAAGAAAGTCTGAATGACACTTGGGTCTTAATTCAACTTTTTGACGATCTTGAGGAATTCTTGGCCTTTGAAGAAGCCCCCATTCCCATCAACCCCCTGCCCCCAGGGGAGGCCTCTCCGTTCAAGATAATTTTTGACGGAAATCTTCCTATTCAAAGAGTCTCCATTGCAATCAAAAATTCTTCAGGATACCCACTTCCAGCGGCGGACAGAAGAAGAGAAAGGGAATGGATGGAGGTGGAGGCGAAAGGCGAAAATGGAAGGAAACCCCAACTCATTGATATCGGCCAGCCTTCAGAAGAAATTTTGATAGAAGAGGATTCGGACGTTCAAAGGCACAGCCAACAGCCATCTGAACTTGAAACTCCCTTTCCTCTTGTTGAAGGAAACGGGGAACTTGAAGAGACTCCCGTAGAGAGGGTGTCAGAAACCACAGAGAAGGGTGATGATATTACATTGAGAGTGTTCGAAGAGAATGAAGACCTAAGAGGGGACGAGTTAGAGATTCCTTTGGACCATGAATCCTCTCAAACACCCACCTTACCTATATTGGAAGAAGGAAAGGTAGAGGGAATAACTATTTTGCCTGAGTCGGAGGACGGTCATAGCGGTCATCCTGACGTTTTCCAAGAGGCTCTTTTAACTCCCCCTGAATTCGAAGTCGTTCCCCGGTTAAAAGAGGGGATTTCCGAAAGAACTGAAAAAAAGGAGGAGGAAGTCTCCCACCCATTTCCCTGGATAGAGGATTTCAGGAATTCCGTTGAAAGCTATTACAGAAAGAACCGTAATATTTTTTCTATTTGGTTTGAAGCGCAGCAAAAGGAGGGCGAATTTGCGAACTCCTATCATTCGCTTTTGACGATATTGACCCATAGCCGGTTTGATCAGATGTGCCTGCCAGAGAAAGCATTGGAAAACACCCAAAAGGTGTTTAAACAAATCCTCCAACCGAATCTGCTTCTCGAGGAAATTCCCCCTCTTGAGGGAACGAAGTTTTTCCCTGGAGAGAATTGGAGAGACCTATTTTATAGGGCCCTTCCCAGACTCCAGCAGGTTGCCAATAACATCTTCGAAAAAGAAAGGTGGGACACCTTGGATTTAATGCGGTTGATTCAAATCATTCCTCACATGGGTGATAAAAACAGCCGAATGGCAATCAGGTGGATCAACGAATTGATTCCTCATCTGGTTGAGATCGATTTTTCGAGTGCTCCAATCTCCATCGGAGAAAATCTTTACAGAGTTGCTTCTCGATTAGGGGTCGTGGATCCCCACTTTGACCATTACCAAGGTAGGAATTCGGCGGGAGACCTCAAGATTCAGTCTTTGGGAAAAGCGGCTTTCCCTGAGTTTTCTATGAAGATCGAGGAACCGATGACCTGGGTGGGAATGAAGGAGGAAGAAGGAGGACACTGTTTTTCCACTCAACCCCGATGTGAGGGGTGCCTTTTCGAAACCTTCTGTCCGAAGCTTTATTTTCATTTCAACCCCTCAGGAATAGGAATAAGGGGTCGATGATAATTTGAACTCGGAGGGAGAATACAGATGGAGGGATCAAAGGTTCGCACAGAGAGAAGCAAGTCGCTGTGGGAGTTTAACAGGCTTCCACCTCGAACGAGTGAAACCCATCTTGTGAAAACAGATGGGTAGACAGGACGTCTCCAAAAGGTGAATAGGGCAACAGTGGAAAAGGAAGAAAAGGGAACAAATCCTCGTGTTGGGATCGTGAATCTTGAAAGAAGGGGTTACCCCAGATTCACGGTCGATTTGCCGATAGAATATTATCAAGTTAATTCGTCTCCCGGCACTACGGGCCGAGTGACCAATGCCAGTGAAGGTGGGTTAATGGTTTACCTCCCAGAGAAGGTGGAGATTGGGCAACATCTCCAATTGAAACTCTTTTTTATTTCAGGTTCTGATTTGAATACCAT
>Ga0315279_10000686_pt1 | contig 63120 bp, 42 predicted proteins | sample YL17G06_20_MG_FD_203694 | JGI IMG/M metagenome (GOLD analysis project Ga0315279, IMG submission 203694) | Sediment microbial communities from Yellowstone Lake, YNP, Wyoming, USA - YL17G06_20 | ecosystem: Environmental > Aquatic > Freshwater > Lake > Sediment | place: USA: Wyoming | collected...
TTCCACAATCTGGCAAAGTTATGAGTCTCCCCCCCAGGCCCCCCCTCATTACTACGACGAATATTTAATCTCTATGTCCATAAATGATTCTTACAAGAAGTACACAAATGATTCTTCCGTAACACGAGGGACGGATTCAATTGACAAATGCCACATTTCTTGATAAGGGAGTTACCAATAACGGCTATCTCAAAAAAGCCAATCCTGTAGTAAGATGGTCTTTCTTGAGTGCGACTATGGAAAATAGCGTGATGAAGTCAACCCTTCGATTCCTCCACCTAAGGGCAAGGGCTTGCCTGAGACCCGAACACAGGCCGAGGGGTTCAGGGTTGATCCTGAAGTGCGCTCTTTTATCACGTCTTCAAAGATGGGGCTTGGCGCTGTCGAACGGGTCAATCTGGATAATCCTGCCAATCGTTCTTTTCTTTTTATTCTCCTATGCCTCTGCTCAACAAAAACCGAGTGAGTCGGGGGATGCTGAATTCTACAACAATCGGGGAATGGCCTATATGGATAAAGGTCAATATGATCAAGCGATCTCCGATTACAACAAGGCTCTTGAGATAAACCCAAGGTTTGCCTATGCCTACAACAATCGGGGAATGGCCTATCGGGATAAAGGTCAATATGATCAAGCGATCTCCGATTACAACAAGGCTCTTGAGATAAACCCAAGGTATGCTTATGCTTACAACAATCGGGGAATTGCCTATGGGGATAAGGGTCAATATGATCAGGCGATCTCAGATTTCAATAAGGCTCTTGAGGTAAACCCAAGGTATGCTTATGCCTACGACAACCGGGGAATGGCCTATCGGGATAAAGGTCAATATGATCAAGCGATCTCGGATTACAACAAGGCTCTTGAGATAAACCCAAAGTTCGCTTATGCCTACAGCAATCGGGGAATTGCCTATAGGTGTAAAGGTCAATATGATCAGGCGATTTCCGATTTCAATAAGGCTCTTGAAACAAACCCAAGTTCTGTTTATGCCTACAACCACCGGGGAATTGCCTATGGGGATAAGGGTCAATATGATCAGGGGATCTCAGATTTCAATAAGGCTCTTGAGATGAACCCAAGGTATGGTGAGGCCTACAACAATCGGGGAATGGCCTATCGGGATAAAGGCCAATATGATCAGGCGATTTCCGATTTCAATAAGGCTCTTGAGATAAACCCAAGGTATGGTGAGGCCTACGGCAATCGGGGGAGGGCCTACGGGGAAAAAGGTCAATATGATCAAGCAATCTCCGATTACAACAAGGCTCTTGAGATAAACCCAAAGTATGCTGAGGCTTATAACAATCGGGGGAATGCCTATTATTATAAAGGTCAATATGATCAAGCGATCTCCGATTACAACAAGGCTCTTGAGATAAACCCAAAGTTTGCTGAGGCCCATTACAATCGGGGAATTGCCTGCGGGGGAAAAGGCCAATATGATCAGGCAATCTCCAGTTTCAATAAGGCTCTTGAGATAAATCAAAAGTTTGCTGAGGCCTACAGCAATCGGGGAATTACCTATAGGCGTAAAGGTCAATATGATCAAGCGATCTCCGATTACAACAGGGCTCTTGAAATAAGCCCGAGGTATGCTGAGGCCTACAACAATCGGGGAAATGCCTACGGGGATAAAGGCCAATATGATCAGGCAATCTCTGATTACAACAAGGCTCTTGAGATAAGCCCAAGGTTTGCTGAGGTCTACAGCAATCGGGGGAGGGCTTATTACTTAAAGGGAGAATACGGCAAATGTTGGGAGGATATTAAAAAGGCACAAGGTTTAGGCTACAAAATTCCCCCTAAATTTCTTGATGATCTTCGTAAGGCTTCGGGAAAACAAAATTGAAGAAAGAATAAAACGCTTTCTCCCAATCCTCTTTCTATCTACTAATAATGCCGGAATTTTACAGACATCAAACTCTTCTTCTATGCCACTGGATTCCGGCTGGAGTTTACCCCGTACTTGATACGGGGCCGGAATGACGAAAAGAGACGATTCCTCAAATTCGTCACTCCGGTGAAAACCGGAGTCCAGGCCAAGGTTTTCAAACGGGCAAGCCTTCAATTCGAGGATGTGTATCCTTTTATGGAGTCCTTAGTACTTTCGTCTTGCGATTCTCTTCCTCTCGCAGCGCACGACGGAGGATTTTGCCGATCATGCTTTTGGGCAATTCCGTGCGGAACTCAACCTCAGACGGAACCTTGTACGGCGTGAGCCGCTCCTTGAAGTAGGCGATGAACTCTTCCGGCGTCGCCGTCTCACCCTCCTTGAGGACGATGTAGACCTTGATACGCTCCCCTTTGCGCGGATCAGGGATGCCCACGGTGATGCCCTCCTTGACCTTGGCGTGCTGATAGATCAGCTCGTCAATCTCTCGAGGAAAGACGTTGAACCCGCCGACAATGATGAGGTCCTTCTTGCGGTCGGTGATGTAAAAGTAACCGTCCTCATCCACGTAGCCAATATCGCCCGTGTAGAGCCAGCCATCCACAATTGTCTTTTGGGTTTCTTCGGCATTTTTGTAATAGCCAAGCATCACGGTGGGGCTTCTGAGAACAATCTCGCCCAACCCGCCCGGCGCAAGATCTTGGCCGTCGTCGAGGCTGACGATTTTGACATCCACATCAGGAAACGGGATGCCGATGCTGTCGATCTTGTGCATTCCCTGGTAGGGATTTGCCATGACGGCCGTCACCGCTTCGGTGAGGCCGTAGCCTTCAATCATCCGTCCCCCTGTCTTTTTCTCAAAATCATCCTTGATCGCTTTGGTCAAGGGCGCTGCGCCGACAAGAGTTCCCCGAAGGCTGCTGAAATCGTAGTGGTGAATATCCGGCAAGTTGCTCAATTGCACAAACATCGCCGGTACGCCGATAAAGAAGGAAGGTTTGTACTTTTGGATGGCCTTGGCGATCTGCTTTGCGTTAAAGCGTGGTACCAGGAAAATCTCTCCCCCTGCGAGCACTGCCGCGTTCATGGTAACGCTCATGCCAAAGCCGTGAAAGAGAGGCAGGACAGCCAGTACCCCTTGCTCGTCAGTGAGATGACCCCAGGCTATGATCTGGTGAGCATTGGCTACTAAGTTAAAGTGAGAGAGCATGATGCCCTTGGCAATGCCCGTGGTGCCGCCGCTATAAATCAGCACGGCCATCTCATCTGGCTGAACTGATTCAGGATGCCAATCAGGCCGGAGCGCCTGCTTCAACAATTCTTTGAAATCCACCAAGGCCGGGCCGTCAAGCCTGCGCCTGAGTCTATACTCCTGGAAACCTTGGGCGAGGTTCAGCGGGAAAGAGAGAAAGTCAGCGAGGCGACTGTAGACGATATACTTTAGAGGAGTCTTGCCTCTGAGCGATGCCAGTTTATTCAAAAAGAGTGGAATCGTGATGGCGGCCTCAGCTCCCGAATCAGTGAAGTAGAATTCGAGTTCGCGCTCAGCGGAGAGAGGGTTCAGAGGAACGATGACGACCCCAGCTTTTAAAAGACCGTAATACGCAACGAGAAACTGCGGTGAATTAGGAAGGAGTAGGACTACCCGATCACCTTTTCGGATGCCCAGGCCGCGAATGCTCGCGGCAAAGCGGTCCGATAGTTCTTTGATCTGCTGGTAGGTGAGCCGTCTGCCGAAAAAGTTTGTGCATGGACGGGTAGGATGCTTGGCGGCGGCCTCGTCCAACAGGTAGTAGAGCGGAATATGTGGGTAGGTCAGGTGCAGGGGGACTTGCGGATCATAGTATTTGAACCACGGCCGAAACTCCGAAACGTCGGATATACGTTCGCCGGTGTGCGACGCCATCGTATCGTCTCCTTTTGCTGGCCCCGCGGGGAAAACGAATCTAATTTTATTGTAGTACAAAACGTCATGGAGTTCCACGCACACACACTTTCAATCCGTATCTACACTTTACAGTTGCAAACACGGCCATGGGTAAACCGCTCTTCAAGGCTTCGGACGGCGGTTGATTGGATGTCTTAAGGGAATGGGAGGACTCCACCTGAGGTGAACTCCGGCAGGTGTCGGAGACGAGAGTGCTCATTGGGTGAAAGGTTCGCCCCGAAGCCTTTCTGACGGGTTCACCCATGTCCGTATGGTGAATTTTTTTGCAACATTAAGGTACATTCACCAGTTGCAAAAAAACAATATCGAAACCGGGCGGGGGTACTGGGCCGGCATATTTATAAAAAACAATTACCTCTCCGGAAGGCATCGCGCGATAAAGCGGGATGCCTCAAAGCCTTGCAGCGGCACCTTTGGGAGTTAGCTGCATGCGTCTCCAGGCAAAACCGGGACTTCACGTAAAGTGAGATCCTCTGTAACTCTTCATTTACGAAAAATCCGCAATTGCAAGGGTTTGGAAGTATCCCTGCCCGGGTTTGATATTGCAACATCTGGGTACACTCTTCATCAGATAAGAAATTACAGGAGGTGCGTTTCTCTGGCAAGGCATAAAATTCTGAGGCGGTAATGCCCAAGTTACGGTCGGAGATCCTATGCCAGGATCGAGGTGGTCTCTCCAGAGAAAACTTGAAGCGGTACATTTGAGCGGTGAGTCATGGGGTGGATACCCTTAAAATGGTCCCTTTAGCACTACCCTCCGGTTGCCCTCTCTCTAACGATCCGCTTTTCAAGGTTTCGGAGGGGAGACCACCCCGATCCAATCGCACCCGAAACCGAGGGGTTACCTGAGGCGATATTTTTATAACCATCAAAAATCTGTCCAATAAAATAAGTTTCTTACTTTAATCACCTCTCATAATGCTATAAGTTGCTATCACCTTTGCCACCATTTTACCCTTCTCATTGATGACCTCAACATCCCCCACAGCCGTCTTGGAACCTTTGTGGATGATCTTGGCGTGTGCTTTCAGCTCTCCTTTGCTTATTGGCACAAAGAAATTGATCTTGAATTCAATCGTGGCGATTTTATCCTTTTGTTTAACCAGGCTTATCAGGGCCATCGCCACAGCAGAATCGGCAAGAGATGCGATCGCCCCTCCATGCACAATTCCATAGGGATGCGTCAACTCCTCTTTAAATAACATTTGGATTCGGGATTCCCCTTCCCTGATTTCTGTGACTTCCATTCCCAGGAGTCGGTAGTAGGGGGAGCTGTTAACCACCTTCCTCACCTGTTCAAGATATCTCTCATTTCCCATTGATGAGCCCTCCAGCACGAATCATATCTACCCAAAGAGGAGATAGCAATCCTTTTTAAAGAATAAAATATGAGGGTCAGGTCTTTGATCTTGATGTTTATGAAATATCAAAAGGCAAGGTCCGATCCTAATTCTAATTGAACAAAGATTTGATCAAGAAGGAAAAATAAAATACTTTATTACGATTGCGTGACCCCACGCTTAACCTCCCGTGGGAGGGGATGAAGGGGAGGGGGATCAATTTTGTCCACCCCCACCTTTGTCCTCCCCCGTCGAAGGGGGAGGATATATTGGGGAAATTTCAAATATGTTTAGTTAGAATTTAAGATTCAAAGCTCCTAACTCCCAACTCCCAACTAAATTTCTATTATCCTCTGAGTTTTGGATCGGAGATATCCCGAAGACCGTCGGCGATGAGGTTGAAGGAGAAGACGGAGAAAAAGATGGCAAGACCTGGGAAGATGGAGAGCCAAGGTGCGTTTGTAAGTTGATCCAGGCCGTCGCGGATCATAGCTCCCCAACTGGGAGTGGGAGGTCGAACACCCAAACCAATAAAACTGAGGCTTGCCTCCACAATAATGGCAGTAGCGACCCAGAGGGTTCCCATCACCAAGATTTCTCCAGAAATATTGGGTAAGACATGAATGATCATAATCTTACCATCTCTTTGGCCCACAGCCCGGGCCGCCTCGATATACTCTTTTCCTTTGACAGAAAGGGTTGATCCACGGGCCAATCGTGCGATACGGGGGGTGAGGGCCACACCGATGGCAATAACAATTTTAATCAGACCTGGACCCATGATGGCCAAGACCAGAAGTCCCAGGATTACAATGGGAAACGACATGAAGATGTCAATGAAACGGAGAACGAGGTTGTCAATCCTCCCTCCTTTATAGCCTCCGATCATGCCAAGGGGAATGCCTACTGCCATGGCGAAAAGGACAGAAAGGGTTCCCACCACGAGAGAGACTCTGGATCCCCAGAGAATCCTCGAGAGCTGATCCCTTCCATAGCTATCTGTGCCAAAAGGGTGTGCCCAACTGGGAGGTGCATGCTGAACATTCATGTCTTGTGAGAATGGATCATAGGGAGAAATCCAGGGAGAGATCAGGGTAATGATGACCACCAAGAATACCATGATCAGTCCAACCATGGAGGTTTTATTCTGTCGAAAGGTTCTGATCAGGAGTACTCTCTGACTGATGGGTGGCATAGGGATTTACCGATATTCGATCCTCGGATCGATAAGGCTATAAAGTAAATCGGTGATAAGATTGAAGAGGAACACGAAAGCAGAGAAGATGATGATCACTGATTGGAGGGCGATATAATCCCGGTCCTTTACGGCAAAGACCATCATCTTTCCCAAACCCGGTCTGCTGAAGATGATCTCTGTCAGCACCGAGCCCCCCATCAAAATGCTCATATAGATTCCAATCACGGTTACAGTTGGAATTAAGGCATTTCGAAGAGCATGCTTATAGATCACCACCCTCTCATGAAGACCCTTGGCCCTTGCTGTTCTCACATAGTCTTCCCTGAGTACATTCAACATGGAGGAGCGCACCATTCGGCTGATGAAGGCTGTCATGATGATGCCCAGGGTAAGGGCTGGAAGAAACAGATGATATAATCGGCTACTTAAGTTGCTGAGGTCGCCCCCTCCTAAAACAGGGAAGAGCGGCAATTTGATGGCCAGGATGTACATCAGCAGAATGCCGAGATAGAACTCCGGCATGGAGATGCCTACCAGTGAGAGGATTCTCCCAATATAGTCCGGGGGACGATTCCTCCTTAATGCTGTAATGATGCCTGTTGGGATCCCAAAAAGGATTCCGATAATCATTCCTCCAATGGCTAAATCCAATGTGTAGGGTAATGCCCTGGAGATTTCCTCGGAGATTGGTTTGTTGGTGATTAATGATTTCCCTAAATCTCCCTGACAAAGGTCCTTGAGGAATTTCCCATATTGCACAAGAATCGGTTTATCGAGCCCCATCTGTTTTTCGAGTTGCCGAATGGATTCTGCGGTGGCATACGATCCCAGGGCCGCGACAGCAGGACCTCCTGGAACAATACGGATCAGAAAGAAGACAAAGGTGACCACTGCCCAAAGGGTGGGGAGAACATAAATCATTCTTCGGATGGCGTATTTAATCATCTTACTTCCTTATTACTCGGAGCATATATTTGTTTGCATTCCCCCCTTTAGAAAAGGGGGGTAAGGGGGGATTTAAATGTTTGGAAAATCCCCCTATGTCCCCCTTTGCCAAAGGGGGATCGTTCATACTGAATTTAAAAATAGTTATTGAGAAATGCAAACAATATAATGCTCCCCTTAATAAAACAAATTTGGGGCACCCTACCTGAGGATAGGGTGCCCCATTGAATTCACACGAGACGATTATTTACGGACGTCCGTCGCCTCTTTGATGGTAGTGACCAAGGTCAATGTGGACCTCATCTCGTAACCCAGGTCTACATAGGTCTTTCTCGCAAAGACAAACTTCGTGATGCAGAGTGGAAGGGCAACCGCATCCTCGATGATCTTCTTCTGAGCTTCTGCCCAAATCGCTTTTTGTTCTTTAGGATCGATTGACACTCTTGCCTTTTCAATCAAATCGTCAATCTTGTTGTAATGGGAGAAATTGGTGGTCGCAGTAGGCGTCGCCACAATCGACTTCGAATGGTAGAACTGAGTCAGAAAAGGATCTGCCGTGGGAAACCGAGCTGCCACATAGAGAACCAGAGGATTGACATCTTTACGGATTTGTTCGTGGAAAGCCGTATGGGTGATGACATCCATCTTTAGATTGATCCCGACCCTTCGAAGTTGTTCTTGAACCTGTTCCATGGGGCGGCGGTAGTCAGACATCTCTGTAATGACCATGGAGAGATCGAGTCCCTTTGGAAATCCAGCCTCTGCCAGGAGTTTCTTTGCTTTCTCCGGGCTGAATTCATATGTGGGAACCTTGTCCGTTCCGCCGAGGTAATCCATCGGAATAACAGAGATAAGCCTTGTGGTCACATCTGGGCCCAGAAATTTCATCAGCTCGTTCCGATCAATCGCGTGACAGATGGCCCTTCTTACTCGAATGTCGTCGAGGGGCTTCTTCGTCATGTTGAAATGGAGAACGAGGGTTTCACCAGGACCAAAGATTTCGATGGCTGTTCCTGGTATTTCTCTCACCTTGTTCACCCATGCCTGTTCACGCTCGCCTTCAACAATGTCGATCTCACCCTTCCGGAATGCCATCTCCCGACTGCTTGAATCGGGCATGAACCAGAGCTCAACCCGGTCGAGTTTCGGTTTTGCCCTGAAAAATTCTGGATGTCGAACCTCCACCACTTTTTCCTTGGGGATATAATCTTTCAACATGAAGGGACCGGTTCCGATCGGATCGAACTTGAACTTGTCGCCTTTTTCCATTACCGCCTTCTTCGATACAATGTATCCACCGTGGTAATTTGTCAAAATCCCCAGCACAGAAGGAATAGCACTCTTAAAAGTGATACGGACCGTATACTTATCGATCGCCTCCACCTTGTCCAGAGCAGGATAATCTCCTGCAAAGCCTGAAGTGGCTTTATTGGCAGCCTTCTCCAGAGAGAACTTTACATCCTCAGCCGTCATCTCCCCATAACCCTTGTGGAACTTCACCCCTTTACGGAGATAGAATGTCCAGACCAGACCGTCTTTTGAACGCTCCCACCTCTCAGCCAGGTCAGGTTCAATCTTTTCAGGGTTGATGTCCTCAGGTTTGAAACGGACCAGGGCGTTAAACATTGGGTCGATGCAGGCATAGTCGATCGTTGTTGTCCCATAGTGGGGATCAAGGGACCTGATGTCCGAGGCCTTCAAGGCCATCCTCACAACCTTCTCCTGAGCGATTGCAGGTGAGGGAAAACCAATTCCAATGGAAACGAATGCAACCAGAAAAAATAGAACGCACTTAGACCACTTCATTTTGCACCTCCTCATTTTCTTTATTGATTTAAACTTTCTATCCGAATATTTTTGAATCACCTCCTTTGATAGAATTTCTTAGTTTAAAAGTCACCCATCTGTCTACTTTTTAATAGCATAAATGCCCATTTTGTCAATCCATTTTTCTGAGCCATCGCAATGCCTCACTCTTCCGGGGAAACTTCCCAGAATCGGGCAGGGATGTCGGAGAAAATCTTATACCTGCCTGCGCGTAGCCGCTTCGGCGAAGGCAGGGCGGAAACCTCATCTTGTCCCTCAACTACAAGAATACCATGAGCATTGCAAGGACCATGTTCTGATTAGGGAAGCTACCTTTGCCAACCATAACCTTAGCTCATCCGCTTGATAAGATTTTTGGAGATATTCCTACCCGATTACAGTCTCTCACCCACGCTTCAGTGATGCATCACGAGCCATCTGACAACGGACACATTTTATTCAATAGCGATTTCCTTCACACGCTCGATCACCCTCATATAGTCATCAAATTCGATTCCATCCACCGAATTTTCCTGTTTGAAGGTTATCCCATCGATAGCTGGGCCATAATAGATAAGATGGTCCAAAACCTTCTTCTCCTGCGCAGGGGTTACTTTTTCCAAGATATCCAATCTTCCCATGGCCAAAGCCAACCCTGCCATCAAGGCATACCCTCCCCAGTTTGAAATCCCGCAGGAGATCAAATAGTCGGTCTCCATCCGGCAGCAGAAGATGGCTTCTCGATGGGTCGTTGAATGTTTCTTAAAGACCTCCCATGGAACCTTTCCTCCTCCAATCTCATTGCCACGGTCTCCGATGCCGATGCTTTCAATCGGCAGACCCAATCTTTTCTGAACTTCGAGAAGGAAGTGTGTTTTTCCAGTGAATCGTGTGATGTCCTCCAGGCGCGAGCTGAAACATCGGTTTCTGAGCCAGGAAGGAAGGACGGTCTCAAAATCTTTCAAGGGGGGTGGACCTTTGCGTTCTTGGGAGATGAAGGAGTCGAGGGTGTGATTGGGGCCGACCCTTTCGATGTAAATGAGATGGGTGAGGTCCTTACCCAATGGGCCATTGAAAAAGTCCTGAACAAAACGGAGAGAGATAGGACTCTCGGCCTCTTCGTTATTCATCCGGCTGACGTGATCCTGGTCTGAATGCTCTATGGGATAGCAGATCAGGGGGATTTCTTTACTCGAGATTTCGAGGACATCCAATCCTGCGCTCAATGTCGGGAGAGTATATTCATCGGAAAGTAGATAGACCTCCATTCCCATGTATTTCAATCCCTCTGCCAATATGAGCGCACCGGGGGGACCATCTGTCTCTGTCGCAGGCGGCTTTCCAGTAGGGATATAGAATCCAGTAATGATGGCCACTTTGTGTCCCTTTTCGGTCAGTGAGTGAACTGCTCCTGTTAAGTCAGAATAGGGGACCATGGGTAGGTTTTCCCAATGGTAATTCTGATGATAGAGGAGGGAGGTGGGGAAGTTGATCACTTCCTCCATGAGAAAGATTTTGTCACGAATGCTCTCTGGAAGGGTCATAGGAACAGCTAAATGTCAAATGCCAAAGTTCAATTCTTGAAACAGAGGTTAAGGCTGAGGTTGAGGTTAAGGTTACAAAAATAAAATTCTAAACCTTAGCCTAAACCTTAACCTTAGTTTGAACTTTGACATTCATTTGACATTTGAATTTTGAAATTTGGATTTCTTCAATAGATTGGACCCATAGTCGCACAACTTCCGAATGGGACATGTCTCACAGAGAGGTTTTCTTGCCATACAGGTTTTTCGGCCATGCCAGATGAGAAGGCTTGAGAAATGGGTCCACTCTTCCTTTGGGACGACCTCCATCAGGTCAAACTCAATCTTGACCGGATCATCGTTCTTCGTCAGACCGATCCTCTGACTCACTCTGTGGACATGGGTGTCTACTGTGATCCCAGGAATTCCGAAGGCATTTCCTAAAATGACATTGGCGGTCTTCCTTCCCACACCGGGGAGGGTGACCAATTCCTCCAAGGTTCGAGGAACCTCTCCTCCAAATCGAGCCACCAGCTCGTGGCAACACTTCTGGATCGACTTGGCCTTATTTCGATAGAATCCTGTTGGTCGGATGTCCTCCTCCAATTCTGTCAAGTTGGCCTTCGCATAATCCGTTACGGAATGATATTTTTTAAATAGATCCATTGTGACCTGATTCACCTTCACATCGGTGCATTGTGCAGAGAGGATCGTCGCGATCAGAAGTTCGAGGGGATTGGAGGATCGGAGGGCGATCTTTGAGTCCGGAATCTCCTTGGATAGGATTTTAATAATTTCCTTTATCCTTTTCGGATTCGATTGCTTTTTCATAACCTCCCCCGATTAAACTATGGACTGTGGACTATGGACGATGAGCGATGAGCTTAAGAGGGTTTCCTCTCTCTTAAGAAGTCCTTCATCTCCTTGAGATCCATTGTGTTGAGGATATCTCCAGGCTCAAGCCATCCTTTTCGGGTGATTCTCACTCCAAAATGGGTATCCTTCAATTCCTCTTCTCCATGGGCATCCGGATTGATGACGATCTTGCCTCCTTTTTCTTTGGCATATTTACCCCATTAGAAAGCCCCGCCACTTATGGCGGGGAGGTAGAAAAAAATGTTCATTCCTTTTTGAGGGCGGATTTAAGGACCCGTCCTTTCTAACGGGGTTTACCATAATCTCCAATCAATGTCCAGTTGATAAGGATAGAGCTCTCAAAAACTACTAAACGCTCTCTTGGTTACACAGCGCAGCGTAGCCGCAACCGAAAAGAACCAATGAAATCACCCCCTCACCCTCCCCTCTCCCCCGAAGGCGGGGGAGAGGGATAGGATGAGGGGGAAAATCCTGACAAAATTTACTTAACAAAATTTCAAGAAATTCAAGGTTAGTAGTACAGATTTAAAAAGAGGAATACACAGAATTTTCTGATTTTTCAATGCATTTCGTATCTGTGTAATCGATCCCTAATCGACGTAATCAGAGATTTCTGGACTTTTTCAGAAATCTCAAGGATGGGCATTGCCACCTCTTGAAAAACTGAATTCACCCCTTCGTTATCTGATATTCACTCAGGCGCATAAGAATTTTAACCCCTCTCTTTTTGGTCGAACAACAGAAAAAGCCATGGAAATAAGGAAAGTTTTACAACAGAAAGCCAAAAATTGTCATTCTTACTTTCGAGTATGCGGAAGTGAGATAAATAATTGTTTTTGAATATTGATAAGTTAAAAGAGTCTTAGCAGTTTGGTATGGAAAATGCTATCAATTCGTGTAAAGTCAGATAGAAGGGGTGAAAAGACATGATAAAAGAAACGGAAGATTTTGTCCTGACAACCCAGGAAGCCTGCCATTACCTTCGAATCTCAAGGCCTACATACCTAAGGTATCTTACCATGGGTAAAATCAAGGGGGCAAAGGCGGGAAAAGGTTGGAAGGTCCTCAAATCAGAATTGATTCGATTCTTAAAAGGGGACAATCATAATTAACCCCACGGAGGTAATCGTCTTTTAAAATGGATAAAAGAAATATTGCGCCGCCGAAAAAAGATGGGAAAAAGGATCTGGTGAATAAATTAGTGAATAAGCCAGATATACTTGAAGAGAAAATGGTCGAGGAAGGAGTGAAGTCCACAAGGGCATTGATTCAGACCTTCCTCCAAACCGTGAAGGGCTATCGACTCTATGAGGCGAATCATCCCATCCTCTCCAAATTTATGGATCGGCTGAAGAAGGATTTTGATCGCTACTTCGATGAATTCGATTCCTTTTCCCTACTGATCGGCGAACACCGACTCTACTATCAGGGAAAGGTGGTCTATGAAAGTCAGGATGTGAAGGAGAGTTTAGCCTTTCTCTTTTTTAAGGATGGGATTCGCGAAATCCGATTCCTCAAAGGATTGGGATTCCGGGAGGTTGTCGCTTTCCTCGATGTGGTGAGAAAGGGTGATTCCATCAATCGCTTGGAGGATGATCTCGTCACCCTCCTCTGGGAGAAGGATTTCTCTCATATCATCTTTACGACGGTGGATGAATTTTTGGAAGAAGGAGCCAGTTTCGTTCCTGCAACAGAGGAGGATCTGCTAAAAGGACTGGAATATAGAGGTTCTTGGGAGGAAGGGTTCAAGGGATTGGGGGATCAGGGAGAGATGGGGGGGGTTGATGCCCCTGGGATGGAGGGTTTAAAGCAAGTGATGGATGTCTCTCCAGGACAATCCTTGGTCCAGGCCTGCCAGCTTAATCCTGTCGAGCTCGAGAAGATCAACCGGGAGGTTCAACAGGAGCAACAACCGGAATACGTATTTGTTTTGATCGATAACCTCATCGAAATCCTGCTCCATTTGGGTGAGGACATCGAAGCTTATGAGAATATGATCTCTTACTTCGAGCGGACCATCGAATCCCTCCTCCAACAGAAAGAGGTGGGAAAGGCGGTGACGATTTTGAAGAGCCTCAACGATACGGTTGAATCGATCGCGCTCAAGGACCAACAGATCTTTGCGATTCGTCGTATTCTCGAGACTTCCTCCAGTCCACGTCATATCCAACTTTTGGGGGAAGTCATGAAAAGCGACGGAGAGGTCGAATCGGAATCGATCCTCAAATACCTCCGGCTCCTGACGAAGCAGGCGATCGACCCTCTCTGCCTTTTATTGGGCGCCTTGGAGTCCGGAAAGTGGAGAAAAGTGGTCTGCGACCTTCTCGCTGAACTCTCGCAACAGGATATCCAACCTCTGAGCAAATACTTATTCGACCCTAACTCCTTCCTGGTCTGCCATATCCTCTATGTCCTTGGAAAGATTGGACACCCCGCTACGGTGAAGTATCTGGGAAACCTGGTTGCCCATCAGGATCCGAAGGTGAGGGAGGAGACACTCCAGGCGCTGAGCAAATTTGGAGATAAGGGAAGGAGTCTCGTCCAGAAATTTTTGAAGGATCCTTTGGCCGAGATCAGAGCGAAGGCTTCCCTCCTTTTTGCGAAAATGGCGAAGGGGGATGCGGTCAATCCGCTGCTGGAAATCATCCTCTCCCAAGATTTTTACAAACGGGATTATAATGAGAAGGCCTCTTTTTTCAGAGCCCTGTGCGAGACAGGATCGAAAGAGGCGATACCGACATTGAAAAAGATCGCCCAAAAGAGAAAGTGGCTTCAGAGGGCGAAATGGAATGAGATGCGCCTCTGCGCAACGAGTACGCTGAAAATGATGGAAACTGGTGAAAGATCGGATTCCTCAAAAGTGAAAAGTAAATTAGATCATATCAAACGATCGATCCATTAAGGAGAGAAGATGGAAATTGCAGAATCCGCAATCCAATCCCGAGAGGCGATCAGAAAACCTTCAGAGATCATGGGGTCTGATCTATCAAAACTGGGAAATAATCTCGTCACCAAACTTCATGTATTGATGAAGATCTCTCAAATTTATGATTCTAAAAATGTCGCTCTCCATCAGTTCATCCAAGAATCCCTCCAGGCCATTAACAGTCTGACAAGGAGGGAAGGGGGCCTCTCCCTCAAAATCGTGAAGGACGACCTCTTCCTCAACGAACAACGATTGCGTTATTCGGTGGAGGGATTCACCAGTTTCAAATATCTCCTGACCCAATGGAAAAAGCGGTTGATTGGACAAGTGATTTTCAAAGAACCGGTTGACGAGAGGACGTTGAGGGAATTTATTTACGCCTTGATGAGTTTGGAAGAAGGTCGTGAGGAGAACGCTTCGGTTTTTACCGAACATATGTCGAACCTCAGCATCCTTTCCATCGAGGTGAATCCCCTGGAGGTTTTTGAGGGGGAGGAAGAAGGCATGGCCCTTCAGAAAAAGGAGGATGATCGAGAGGTCGCCAAAAAGGTATTTTTTGAAACGATCGGAACAATCGATGAAGTGATCACCCACATCAAAGGGAAGCAGCATGCGGATCTGAGGAAGTTGAAACGATTGGCTCAGAAGGCGGTCCATCTCGTCATGGAGGATGAATCGATCCTGCTCGGGATGACGACGATCAAAAACTATGATGAGTATACGTTCAACCATTCTGTCAATGTTTCGATCTATTCCCTAACCATAGGAAGGCGCCTGGGATTGTCCAAAAAAGCCTTGACAGAGTTAGGGCTGGCCGGCCTGCTTCATGATATCGGAAAGTCAAAGATTCCAAAGGAGATCTTAAATAAACCTGGTCCCTTCAATGATGGGGAATGGGGCCTGATGAAGCGACATCCCCTCGTGGGAGTGGAGATTTCCCTCAATCTGAAAGAGTTGGGTGAGATCAATCCGAGGATCGTGATCGGCATCTTCGACCACCACCTGAGGAAAGACTTTACTGGATACCCCAAGCTCTTTCGGAAAAAGGAGGTAAGCCTCTTCGGACGGATCATTCAGATTGCGGATGCTTATGATGCCATGACGACCGCTAAAAATTACAGGAAAGGCCCCTATACGCCGGAGCAGGCCTTGGCGATCATGATGAGAGAGAGGGAGGTCCATTTCGACCCCATTCTCCTGAAGATCTTCATTGGCCTGGTTGGCATTTTTCCTGTCGGATCCTTAGTCCTTCTCAATACCCATGAAATGGGGATCGTCTATAAGGCGAACCCTGATCCTAAATGGCTGGATCGTCCACATGTGATCATTGTAGCACGAGATGGGAAGAGGGATGTGAAGAAGGAGATGGTTGACCTCACACAAAGGGATGGGGAGGGTCAGTTTAAACGAACCATCGTCAAAACCTTGGACCCCAATAAATTCCACATCGATATCGCCAAGTATTTCCTATGAAAAAATTCGCATAGCGCAAAGCGCATGGCGTCAAGAATTTTTTAATCCCCCCTTGCTCCCCTTTAGCAAAGGGAAGGTGTGAAAAAATTGGGACTGCCGGTCGGGTGGGAATATCTTCAAAGTTTTACAATTGCGGTCGTTTTGAAGGGGGAGGTAATAAGGCCCTGAAAGTAACAACGGTTATTGAAGTTTTTCATCGTGGGGAGTTAACGCGAAAATGTACCGCTGTAAAACTTTTCCGATATCCCTACCCGCCCTCTCAACTTGAAGCAATTTTTTCACAGCTTCAGGGGGGTTGGGGGGGATTTGAATTCCGCAATCCGAAATCCGCACTCCGAATTTAGTTTGATCCGCGTATCTCCCTATCGCCTCATCTCCCCATCTCCCCATCTCCCCATCTCCCTATCTCCCCTTCTGTTTCTTGAGCGGTGGGGGCGTCTCTTTACATTGGGATCGTTCCCATTCCTCGGTAAGTCTGCGGAGGATCTCCTGCTGTTGCCGTATGGAAAAATCTGCGTATTTGGAGTCCCTTTTCCGGTAAGTCCTCTCGACGAAAGCAATGGAGTTTTTCGCGCTTCGGATTTGAGAGAGGATCATGTCACACTTCTTCAATCCCCAACGGGCCTCAATGGAATCCTCAGGATGAGGGGAAAGCCAGAGATAGTTCTGATAGACGTGATAGAACGTGACGGAACGATCCTTTGAGATGGGGATAAGGATTGCCTCCATCTTTTCCTTCGCTGCTTCTTTATCGAGGTGGTTCGATTCGATGATCTGATGGAGGTGATCCATCAACAGGACGATCATCCCGTCACGGCCTGGTGTGCTGTGGATTTCCCATAGGGCCGAACCTTCTCGACAACCGCCTTTGCGACACCTTTGGTAACCATCCAACACGATGAGGATTCTATCTTTCAGGAAGGTTGTGATCGTTTGCAGAACTTTTTCCATCTTTTCCCAAGGGTCATAAACGGTCGGGTCGATCCTTTTGGCCACTGCCTCCACGAAGTCAGCATAACCTTCATAAAAATCGGAGGTATACTGTTCCTCAGAATAGAAAGGATGTTCTTTGACAGGGAGATATTTCCATTGCCCATTCTGGCTCACTGGCCAACGGAATTTTACCAGACCGGAATAGCTGGTTGACTCAGGTCTTGGAGACAGAAAATTCCTCTGACTCATCTTCTGAGTTTTTACCGGAAGCGTTGCCTCCCAGGTCTGGAGTGGATGGGCATGGCTTCCATCCAAAACAACACGGCCGATGATTCCGGAATGGGATTCGGTTACAAAAAAAACGGTGCCGGGCGTGACCGAATCCGGTGCGATTCGAATCGGATAAGTGTCAGAGGGAATGGTTCTGGTGGTGGTCTCCGAAAGCATGTGGAGAAGCGCGGTGCGAAACCGGAGATCCTTGTGCCACTCGGCATGGGTAGGCAGATGTCCCCACTCGATAGACCAATGGCCGATCAGTTTATCATCCTTCGTTGTGGCAGCTGCTGGAAGATGGGCAACCCGTGCATAAATCCATCGTATGGCATAAGGGACATCTGCACAATCAACAGGGATCTTATAGCGGATGAAGAAATTTTCCGTAATATTCGTTTCGACCCATTTGCCATAGAGATATTCTTCCTCAACCGTCCACCGTCGATCGCCTGCACTCCAGAGTTGAGAAGGTGATTCATTGATCGATTGGCAGATGGACGGAGTGGAAAAGAAGATGAGAAGTATTAAGAGAAGAAAGGGCATGCTTCATATTAAAAAGATTGATGGAAGATTGTCAACAAGGCGAAAATGTTGGGTTTATACATAACGACATAATAAATTGCGCATGTGTTGTCATTCCCGCGAAAGCGGGAATCCAGAAATTCTAAGACCGAAATTCAAATACTGGGTTCCGGGTCAAGCCCGGAATGACAATTAAAGAGTATAAATTTTTTTGATGCGTAAATATTTATGACGCTCTATATAAAAAATTTCTCTTTGACGAAGACCCTATCCAACATTCCTATTGGATTTATTTTGGCCCTTGACAAATTATGAGCATATGCTTATAATTAAGTTCGAGAGGAGGAGTTTCGAATGGCAAGGCCGAGAAATTGTAGGCGAGTTGGTTCCATACCTGAGAGCAACTACTTTAAACCAAGAGGTATCCCACTCACGATGTTAGAAGAAGTCATTTTAACTGTTGACGAGTTTGAGGCCATCAGGCTTGCTGATCTTGAGAGTTTATACCAAGAGCAGGCAGCGGGAAAAATGAACGTTTCCCGTCAAACCTTCGGGAGGATTATTGACTCTGCACACAAAAAAGTGGCGGAGGCGTTGGTAAAAGGCAAAGCATTGAAGATTGAAGGAGGTGAGTTTGAAATGGCCACCATGAGAAAATTTAAGTGTTATGATTGCCAACACTCCTGGGAGCTAACTTACGGAACGGGTAGACCGGAGAGTTGTCCTTCCTGCAAAAGCGGAAACATTCGCAGAACAGAAGTTAATAGGGGCTATGTCAGGGGTTTTGGTAGGGGACAGGGCAGATGTTGCCGTGGAACCCAACAAAAAGAATAAGGAAGGAGAATTATAATCGAAACATTGCAAAAAAGTGGGAAGCCCGAAAGGAAAAGGTGGCCAACACTATCATTAACGGGAAGGCCCTAAGGATGGGGACTCATATCAATGAGAAAGGAGGACGTCATGAAGGTAGGTTTTGCAGTTCAGGGTAATGAAGGGGTTGAAAGCAAGGTTTATGACCATTTTGGCTCTGCACCGGCATTTATCATCGTCGATACCGAGGGGAAAGATGTTCTAACGGTGAATAATAGAGACTTACACCATGTCCACGGTGCATGTAATCCAATTATGGCTCTTGATGGGAGGAGTGTCGATGCAATGGTTGTTGGAGGCATAGGTGCTGGTGCATTGGCGAAATTAAATGCATTAGGAATAAAAGTGTATGGGACTGGGGCTCCAACCGTAAAAGAGAACCTTGCCTTGCTAACTGAAAATAAGCTTCAAGAACTTTCCATGTACAATTCCTGTCGAGCTCATCAGGGAGGATGCTCACACTAGAAGGGTAACCTGAATGGGTATGATATTGGGTTAACGTGAGGCTGCCAGCTCAAAGGGTCGGCAGCCTCACTACCCTTTTAAAGGTATAGAAATGACCGAATACCAAAAATTTTGCTATTGGGCGGACCTTCATGGTTTAAAAAAAGTGAGAGAGGATATTGAAGGGGGAAAAATCCTATTGAGTGACGAGATCCGGATTCCTTGCCGCGTCCTGAGGATGACAGTGGATGTCGGTTTTGTGTCTCTTTCGGCCTGGGAAGGTTTCTGCAAAAGGAGAACCTCCTGGTATTTGGGCTCTGAGAAGGCAGGGAAATTTCTGATTGTCAGCAATCGACCGTTGAATCTTTCGGGTCTGGGGAACCCGATTCTCATCATGAATTCGGATTTTATACCTGATCGATTGCCCACTTTTTCGGAAACGGCTGAATTAGCCCAATCTGTATCCTTTCAAAGCAAGAAGCCTCGAATATGGGATAAGCCTCATCCCCTTGAGAAGGATTTTTATCAGAGATGGTTTGAGCGTTATCAAACAAAGGAACCTTTTGATTTTGACAAAATCCTTCTTAGGCATTCGGCAAATCATGCCAACTTTATTGACCCTAAATTTTTCATCGACATGAATGGAAGGAAGGCCCCTTATTCCATTGCTGATAGTATCCACGTCTGTTCTTCGTGTCTCGAATTTTTCAATATCTTGGGCAGTCAGTGGTCAGTTAAATATGTGGTTCCTTGCATTGGCGCTGTTCAGTTCGCCCATCTTCCAATGAATCAGTATTTAAGGGTAGAATCTCATCGCAGGGAGGGATAAAGCATGCCAACAGGATTTAAAGGCCGATTCTTCTTCCCTAAAGCACCCAGTGACATTTCATATTAAGGATTATCGAGTGACAGGATTACCTTCGTGGTAATATCCTTGAACCTCAGAATTTTTTTGCCCTTATGTTCTTTCAGGAACTTCTTTGCATCCGCTTCTTTTTCAAAAGGAATGGGCTCATGACCCATGGGTCCATAAACATCGCTCCAAATAACAAAAAATGCCTGCAGCGCATCGATCGACGTTTTAGAATAGTAGTCCTTCACGGAAATTATAGTCATATCCTTTTTGGTTTTTGGCGGATTATATTTTTTTATATCCAAGTAATATTTAAACATACACTTGGCTCCGTCAAAAGTTGCATACGTAGAGTCTTTGAACTCAATCCTGGCATTCCAGTCGGGAAACATCGAAACGAACATTCTGCAAACAGGGCATTTATCCTTTTGCGTGGGAGTTGAGCCCGTGGGTTCTGCTGCAAATGAAACGGCAACAAGAAAAAAAATGATTAAAAAAGTCATTCCCTTTGTCATATGACCTCGTGTCCCTCTCTCAGCCGCCAGCACCAGGCTTCTGCTCCATCATCTTCATGTGCTTCATCTTCCTTCTCTCCCTGATCGCTTTTGTGTCTTCGTGCATATCTTCATAGGCCATCTTCATCGCTTCTTCGAAGGAAACAATTTTCCCCTGGTTTGTCTTCATGAAGCCCTCCGCATCATCCTTTTTTTCAAAGGCCCACTTTCCCCTCATGGACATCACCCCGGGCTTGGTGCCGCCAACCACCCAGAAGGCCTTCTCGGCATCGATAAGGTGCCTTCCGTTAAAATCACCGACTTGGATCGCTTTCGGCGTCTTGTCGATGTTGTTTGCCAGATCTACGGCAGCACAATGAATGCTGCAGAAGGCTGCGATAGCTCCATCATCATATTCGATCAACATACGGGAGAAGCTGTAAGTGCCTCTGTCCATCCCGCAATATTTACATGCCTTATGAACAGAGATGTCCTCCTTCGTCTGCCCGGCAAACGTCAATCCAGCGAGGATAAAGCAAATAGCAATGACCAGGTTCACAACATACATTTTTTTCATTGCACACCTCCTGATTTATGAATCGACCTATTTTACTCAAAGCCCAATGTCATATAACTTCTTGTAACACTTTAGCGCTTTGAAAAATCACCCCCATGAAACACCGGTCAGGGGTGTTGGAAAAGTTTTAGAGCGGAAACCTTTTACTCGATCATTCCTATGGCTCCAATACGATTGTAATGTCTTGTCCGTCTTCTCCGTTTCGAAACGATGAAACATAAAAGACCGCATTCTAAAACTTTGGAAGCATCCCTGACCGGGGAACCAATCGCATTCCATTTCAAAAAGCTAAAGTGTTATAATTTCTTTTATTCACTGCAGGCGCTGTGGCGCTGTTTCAGGAAACCCCGTTAGAAATTCCAACGCATCAGACCCCACCGGAATTATTCTAAAATGTAACCCCGCCGCAGAGCAGCGGGGTTACATTTCTAACGGGGTAAACCTATTGCGATTTGGAATCAATCTGACAAATCTGGCCGTCTTTCATCTCCAACATCCGGTCTGCGTACTGGGCCAAATCCTGGTTGTGCGTAACCATGATGACTGTCAGGCCTACATTTTTATTAAGCTCTTTTAAGACCTGCACAATCTCTACGGACCTTTTCGTATCAAGGTTTCCTGTCGGTTCATCGGCCAAAAGTATTTCCGGCATATTCACCATAGCCCTGGCTATCGCGACCCTCTGCATCTCGCCGCCTGAGATCTGGCCTGGGAGGTGGTCTTTCCGATGTTCCATTCCAAGGAGCTTCAGAAGTTTGGCCGCCTCATTCTCCGTACCGGGCTTCCGGTAGAATGCGAGCGGCAGCATCACATTTTCCATGACGGTCAGGGTGGGAATGAGGTAGAAATTCTGGAAAATGTACCCAAATGTCTCCCTCCTGATCTTCGTCAGTTTTCGTTCTGAAAGGGGTTTGGCATGGTTAAAGATCGATCGGTCTCCCAGGCGAAGTTCCCCGGAAGTCGGGTTGTCGAGAAAGCCCAGAAGGTTGATCAGAGTGGTTTTGCCAGATCCTGAGGGACCAATGATTGAGATGAAGTCCCCTTGATTGATCCGGAGGGAAACATCATTTACCGCTGGTATCTCCTCGCTTCCGCGTAAATAGACTTTTTTCAGGTTGATTGCTTCTATGGAAATCATGTTTTGCGACATTCTTAGCCTCCTTGAAATTTGAAAGCGGGTATCAGATGATCAGGAAATAAGGAAAAACCAATGCAAATTTCAAAATTAGCAGTGCAAAATTAGCAATATCTTGAATTGCTAATTGACTATTGCTAATTGATCATTTTGAAATGATCCTTTCTTTCCCCCTCATCTGCCAACCTCCCCTCTGATAGCCTCCAAAGGCATGATCCTACCGGCTTTCCAGGCGGGATAGAGTCCGCTGAGAAGGCCGATGCACAGGACCGCAGCCATTGTAATAAGGACAAGTTTCAGGTCTATGAGTACAAGACCTCCACTCGGAGCATAGGGCAGTACGTAACGTATCACCAGGTCGGTTACCCGTGAGAGTATCAGCGCCAGGATGACCCCGAGGATGCCTCCGGTCGTACAGAGGATCAAGGTCTCGATCCAGATCAGTTTGAATATGTCCCCCGGCATGGCTCCGATGGTTTTCAGAATACCTATCTCCTGGAATCTTTCCCAGACCGACGTCAAGATCGTATTTATGACACCGACCATCGCGATCAGAATCGCGATGATGGCGATCGAGAGGACCATTACCTTTGCGGTCGAAATAAGCCCCATAATGGTCTGTTTCACCTGTGTCAGGCTCACGACCTGGACATCCGGAAGCTTATACAACTTCTCCTCGAAGCGGGTACTGTCGACACCCTTTTTCAATTTGATGCCTATGGTGGTCAATTCATCGGGTCGACCGAATATCTTCTGCAGGGTCTTGAGGGGGACAAAGATCGTCCCGTCATCCTGCGTGCCTGTCCTCTCCAGTATACCGACCACCTTGAACTCGACGTTCTTATCAGGCATGAGGATCTTGTCACCTACCTCACGCTGTTCAAGTTCAGCCGCCTCATAGCCCATGACAGCCTCATAGGCATTTACATCGGTAAACCACCCTCCCTGTCTGAATTTAAGAGAGGGCTTCAGTTCAGCGAAGCTCTTGGCTTCCACACCGAAATATCCGGCTATCCCCCCGCTTTCCCCTTTATTCGGATCGAAGACAGCCGACATGAGCATCGGAAAGGCCTTCTCCACTTCAGGCTCTTTAGCGATGTCCTCCATAAAGGACTCCTTGATATACTTGAGCCCTGTCCCTCCCTTGAGCATCATGGTGGCCGCCTCATACGGACAGCCCTTGGCCATGAGCATCAGCTCAAAACCCATGTTGTCGATGTCTTTATTGAGTGATGTCTCATAACCATGGTTGAAACCCAGCAGGCTCACCAGCACCCATGCCGAAAGGGAGATGCCGATCAGGGTTAGAAGGCTCCGGATTCTTTTCCGGAGCAGATTTTTATAGGCCACCTGAAATTTTGTGATCATTGTTGAAAACCTCCCCCCCTCACCCTCCCCTCTCCCCGCTGGGGAGAGGGATGGGGTGAGGGGCCTATGGCGTCGAATAGACGAATTCATCCATAAGGATAAAATTTTTTTTTGTGGCCCTGAGGGCGGCCCTGAAATCGGCCTCGGCCTCCGGGGCCGGGTTTTTTATCCCATCGACCTTCCCGGATGCCTTTCCTGAAATGACGTCGTAAAGCTCAAAATCCTTGAGTGTCAGACCAAGGAACTGCCTCCCGAAATTCGCATCACGCAATTTCCCGGCATACTTGCTGGTCATCTTCTGTATGTAGAAGGCCTTGATCCTTCCTTCAAGGTCGAGGGATAGAAAGACCTGAATGCCACCGAACTGGCCTTTCTGATTAACGCCGTGTATATAGCCAATCTTCTTCTTTCTGGCAAAAATTTCGTAGATGGTATAAGGAACGTCAATCGTTTCATAGATGCCGTGGAACTTATCCCCAAGTCGTGTTTCCACCGTCGCCAGGAGCTTTTCTCCACCCTTCTGCAAAATCGAGGTGTAGATCGTCTTATACCCAGTGGACTCCGGGAAGAGCCTTGCCACGTCGCGGTCAGGGTCATTCAGATCACAACCCACCGCACCCCAGGCTTCAGTATATCCTGTCAGGATGAGGAGAAGCGCCACAGAGAAGGCCATAGCCTTTTTAAAGATGGCGAATGAGAGTGATGAGCACGATTTCATGCTAATTACCCATGCCCCGGGGGCACCCACGAACCATGAAAATAGACTCTTTGGGTGAGGGCTAAGGTTAGGAAGCCTGTTTGGTCTAAAGTCAAAGGGTAATGGTAAAAGATTCAGAGCCCAATGACTCAACCCTTTAACAAAACCGGCTTCCTTGCCCTGACCATAACCTAAGACTTCTGTTTTCTGCATAGCCTTATTCGTTTTTGGACCGGATGATATTGACCGGCCGATAGTAATAAAGTTGCAGAACGACCCTGTTGTCATTGGCGTTATGATCATAAGTATAACCTAACCGGATCGTTAAATTCGAGGTCGCCAGGACCGAAAAGCATAGCGAAAGTTGATAGTTTCTTTCTTCACCGAACTTCCAATATGTCGGCTGGGCCTCTATCTTCAGCCGTCCCTCCTGATCCAGATTTACGCCGAACCGGTAAAACAGTGCGTACGTATCCTCACCGAGCCACTTGCCCGCGAGAAAATCAAAACGGTGCTCAAGGTTGTTTCTCAGAAAAGTGAAGTCAACTGCCGCAAGCGTCATCTGCCGGGGCTCCGAATCCCTCAGATCATAACCCATCGTATCGAGTGTCCTGCCGTAACCCAGGGAAAAACCCAGATTCAGATTATCCTGGCTAAGCACACCATAGGAGACCCTGGCAGCAGTCATGTAATTGCCCCCTTTAAACAAAACCGGCATCCCTGAACCGGTTGTGGCACTGGCCGAAATATCGCCCCATGAAAAGTCTTTATAAAATCCAGTCCCCCAGTCCCGGTCATAGCCGAAACCTTGTATGGCAAGGGTCCGAAGAATCAGACCGTGGCTGTCGAAATAGGAGGAGAGCCCGAAAGCTGGACGGTTATGCCCGACCCACACATAGGGTCCTGGGGTCTTCAGTTTCAAATAGGCGTTGTATATCTGCGGTTCTAACTTTACACTATTCCCATTTTCCGCATCCACAGTCAAAGCCAGACGGCCCTGAAGAGCAAAAGTAGCCACATCTCCGGATTCGCCTGAAAATCGCTTTATGTAATCGAAGCCCAGACTCGGCTTCTGCATTTCAGCATCCGGGTTCATTGAATAGAAGATCGCCTTATTAAGTTCAGAGGAATAACCGGCGATTCCTTGGGCTTCAAAATAGAGCAGGTGGTCCGCGGCCTGTCCCATATTAGCGAGGCATAGAAGGGAAAGAGAGATGAGCAGGGTCTTAAACATCAAATTGATAACTCCCCCTGAAAATGACCTTTCCCTCCTTTAAAAGGGTGAGTCTTATTTCCCAATCTCCGGGCATGACGATATCTATCGGAAGGAGGTAGTCCCCTTTTTTGGAAAGTTTAAAAGGCCGGTCGCCTGTCTCATGGGCACCCTTCATGGAAGGCATGCCAGCATCAGCCTTAACCTCCAGGGAGGTGTCTTTTTTTCCTTCCTTAGTGAAAATCTCAACCTTCATGATCAGAGTGCCCAACTTGGGCTTCTTATCGAAGCCATATGTTAAGTAATAGTCGTTTCCGATCGGAACCTTTTTGCCTGGCCCCGGCATTGAAGGATAAACCGGCTTCTGCTCGGCCCCGGAAGTGGCTGAGCCGCTCTTGGATTTATGTTTCTGTTGGCTCTCGGTATAAAGGGGCAACCACAGAAAAGAAATGACCACCAAGAATAGAATAAAGAAGAACCATTTTTTCATACCATTATCCCCTCCTGATCATTGATAAGGTTAATTGTTTTTCAACTCCTAATATAGGGGAAATGGCCCTTGGTGACAATGGGGTAAATACTGTATTTTATGGATAAAAATGCTGTATATTGAAGTTATTATATTTGGCGAAGGGTTCATCCTTCCACCGATCCAGCACGAGATGGCTGACCGATTTCATCCAGCTTCTTCTCATTCCTTATTACGACCGCCTGAAAGGGTGGTTACGGTTCAATTGACATCCTCTTTCCCTTCACAAACCTCTCAATAATAATAAAGTCAACCTCGTATAGAAACAAGGAGTAATCTCACCAATGACCTGGAACCAAAAAGACTTGACAATATGTTTTAAAGATATTACAGTTTAGGTTATTTGAAACTGATAAACTTATAAACAAATAGGAGGCTGATATCAAGCCAAGCAAGGTGAAGCGGCATTATTTGGGGGTTGGACTACGGGAAGTATCGGTTTCTGTTGAGGCGTCTCCCGAGCCTTCAAGAGCGATTAAAAGGAGGAAGAATGGAAGAGATATATGAACTTCATGCTGATTTCTGCAAGATTTTTTCCAATGCCAAACGACTCGAGATCATCAATTCACTGAAAGATAAAGAGATGTCAGCCAGCGAGTTGATCGAGAGGATTGGTCTCAGCAAAGCCAACCTTTCCCAGCATATGGGCGTATTAAAATCGAAGGGAGTGATTCTAACCAGGCGGGAGGGGGTCAATATTTATTATCGTATCTCAAATCCTAAGATCATTCAGGCCTGTCATTTGATAAGGGAGGTTCTCTTCGAACAGTTTAAAGAAAAAGGGAAGATGGTCTCCAGCCTCAGACCCATCAAATGAGACTTTCATCTGATCTAAGCAGATGGGCAAATCAAATCTGTTAATTGAAGGAATGACGCAATGACCCAGTTGGATAAAAAACACCAATCCTATCTTCAGGAAAAATTTGGAAGCAGAGTGTCCTTCAATAAGACAGAACGAAAACTCTATGGTCATGATATTGCAGCCCTTCCGGGGCTTATCAAGCCGCTTTTAGGGGATACAATACCTGATGCAGTGGTTCAGCCCGAAACTGAAAAGGAACTTGTTTCGCTGGTTCATTGGGCACAAGAGAATAATATCCCTCTTACACCGCGGGGAAAGGCTACGTCTGGCTACGGTGGCGTATTGCCGTTGAAACAGGGTGTAGTCGTCGATTTTTATCGAATGAATCGAATTATTCGTATTAATCGGGAGGAGCTGGCGGCGACTGTTCAGGCGGGAGTTGTTTGGGAGAAGCTGGACCTGGCTCTTGGGCGAGAAGGGCTCACCCTGCGACTCTACCCGAGTAGTTACCCATCTTCCACCGTTGGCGGGTGGTTGGCTCAGGGTGGGGCTGGTATTGGCTCTTACGAAGCTGGATGGTTTCGGGATAATGTGGTCAGCGCACGTGTCGTTCTTCCCAACGGCGAAATCAGGGAATTCAAAGGCCAGGATCTTGATTTCGTCTCGGACATTGAGGGCATCACGGGTCTGATTAGCGAGGTAACCATCCGTGTTCAGCCTCTGGAGGATCTGGAAGTTGTAGCCGTGAGCTGTCCAGATCCCCGTAAGCTCCAGCGATTAGCCGAATTGTTGATTCAAAAGAAGCTTCCCATCTGGTCACTGATTTTCATAAACCCTCGCATGGCAGAGCTGAGGAACAAAGCCCCTCTTATGGAACACTATGGTCATACGGTAGAGAAACGTGTGTTCCTTCCGATAGCCTATATCATTCATCTGGCCTACCGCAAGAAAGATCACGACGGGGTTATGAACCAATTGCCTGACCTCCTTAAATTCTGCGATGGAGCTTTACTGAGCGATGAAATTGCCCAACATGAATGGAAGCATCGCTTCAAACTGATGCTTGTCAAACGCCTTGGTCCCAGCCTTGTGCCTGCAGAGGTGGTCATCCCCCTTTCCTCCTTGGGTAATGCCATGGAAGAGATCGAGGAGAAGGTCAACCAGCCCCTTGTCAAGGAAGGTGTTGTCATCCGCCAGGGCACGAAGGGCCAGCCCGAAGTGGTCATTTTGGGCTTTATTCCCAGTGATGAGCGCAAGTTTACCTATAACCTTGTCTTTGGACTGACTCTGACGGTGACAAAGATAGCTTTGAAGCACGGGGGACGGGCTTTTGCCACAGGAATTTATTTGGGGAAGAAAGCCCCGATGATTTTGGGAGAGAACAGAGTTAAGAAGTTGAAAACATTGAAGGCTCAGATTGATCCAAAATCGATCATGAATCCCGGCAAAGTCATTGCCAATGGTCTCCTGGGTACGGCGATTAGCCTGGCAGGATTCTTTGAACCTCTCCTTCGGCTCGTGGGGAACTCTGTCGTCACGCAGATAGGCGAGCACCCAACAAAGTCTATCCGTGATATCCCTGCCGATGTGGCTTGGTACGCTTATAGCTGTTCTCAGTGCGGCTACTGCATTGACGAGTGCGATCAGTTCTACGGCCGTGGGTGGGAAAGCCAAAGCCCCCGGGGCAAATGGTACTGGCTGAGGGAGTATATGGAGGGCCGTGAGAGGTGGGATCAGTTCATGGTGGACACGATCCTGGTCTGCACGACATGCGAGCTCTGCAACGTTCGTTGTTCTGCCTCTCTGCCCATTGAACCATCTTGGATGAAATTGCGGGGCCTCCTTGTGAATGAAAAGAAGGAGATGACCTTTCCACCTTTCGAGATGATGGGTGCTGCCCTTCAAAAAGAAGGCAACATCTGGGCTGCCTACCGCAGAAATCGTGCCTCATGGTTTCCTAAAGACCTCGAGGCGAAGCACGGTCCCACACATCGTGCCAAGGCTGCTTATTTTGCTGGTTGCACCGCAAGCTATGTGGAATCAGATATCGCCATGGCCAGTGTCCGTTTGCTGGATGCCGCGGGCGTGGACTTTACCTATGCAGGTGAGAAAGAGAGCTGTTGCGGAATACCCATGCTGGCAGCCGGGAAATGGGATGTCTTCGAGGAAACGTTCAGGAAGAATCTTAAGGTTATGAAAGAAGCGGAGGTCGATACGGTCATTGCTTCTTGCCCGGCCTGCAATCTGATGTGGCGACAGGTGTATCCTGCTTGGGCGAGGAAGTTGGGCTTGGAATACGGCATTACCGCCAGGCATTATAGCGAGGTTCTGGCTGAGAAGATTAAGACAGGAGAGTTTTTATTTCCCTCCCCCTCCCCTTCCAATGACAAACAGAAAGCTGTCACGGTCACCTGGCATGACTCGTGTCACATCGGCCGTGCCTCAGGAGTATATGATCCCCCTCGAGAAGTGATTCAGGCGATTCCAGGTACCCACTTGGTCGAAATGCACCACAATCGAGAAGAGGGACACTGCTGCGGAAGTGTTTTGACCCTGATTAAGGATCCTCCGGTGGCCGCCGAAGTGGGCAAGACAAGACTGGATGAGGCACTCGAAGTGGGTGCAGAAAAAGTGCTCACCCTGTGTCCTTGTTGTCAATTTCAGCTCCGCGTCAGTGCTGATAAGAAAAAGATCCCCATTCAAATTGTTGATCTCGCACACTTCGCAGCTTCTGCTCTAGGCTACAACTTCCCCGATCCTAATCCAGAAGTACGTAGGCAGTGGGCAGTCTTTGAAGCGATGATTGCCTTAATGACACCTCAGGGTTTCGCCAATTTGATGTGCACCATGTGGCCGGAGCTTATCGATGCGATGCCTTTGGGTATGGGATCAATGATGCGATTCATGGGCAAGATCCCAGTGACGCTGGATCTGATGAAGCCGATGTTCCCTATTTTGTTCCCTCGGCTGCTGCCCTTGATGATGCCGAAGGTGATGCCGGTGATGCTCGAACGGGTGGCTGCACAAGTCCCGATGCCAGACTATATGCAGGAGCAGATGGGTGAGTTAATGCCCAAAGTGATGGATCATTTGATGCCGCATATGATCGGTGATGTTGTCTCTTTGGTCACACAGCCGATGATTGACTATTTGAAGAAGAGGCATGAGAGGCCCCGGCCTTGATTATGCTCGATAGGAATTTGATGTCGTCAGAAGAGACATAATTAAGGTTAAGAAGTCGGTCGATGATTGTCAATAAGAGGGAAATAAGTTATTTTCGTTTTATGAACTATGAATGCCTAACCTTAATACGATTCAACCATGAAAGGAGGTGAAAAGAGATGAAAAAGAGAATGCTCGTTTGGATGTTGTCGTTCGTGTTCGTCTTTTCGATGGTCGGTCTAACAGTGGCACAGGAAACCAAACCGGCTGCTCCCGCGGGTCCTCCGCAGATTGTGAAGGACATGGTGGCCAAGGCAAAGTCGGCGATCAAAGTCGTAAAAGCAGAAGACGTAAAGACAGCCATTGACAAGAAGGAGAAGGCCGTTATACTCGATGTCAGAGATCCAGGGGAGTATGCGGCAGGACATCTTCCTGGAGCGATCAATGTCTCCAGGGGGACATTGGAGTTCAACATCTGGAGTAAAGTTTCAGACCAGAACGCTAAGATCTATGTCTACTGCAAGACAGCAGGTCGTTCAGCTTTAGCCACCAAGACCCTGAACGATCTCGGCTACAAGAATGCGGTATTGATGGATGCCCAGTTTGAAGATTGGATCAAGGCTGGCTATCCTGTGGAAAGATAACTTGTTAATCCCCCCCCTTATTAAAGGGAAGGTGTGAAAAAATCGGGACTGCAGGGCGGGTAGGAATATCTTCAAAGTTTTACAAATGCGGTTATCCCTGCCCGCCCTCTCAACTTGAATCAATTTCCTCACAGGTTCAGGGGGGAGGGGGGATTATCTTTAGTTTTAAGCTCGGATGAACCGTGGTTGAATCTAATCATCTTAAAGACCTGAGGATAACGAGGCGGGGATTTTTAAAAGGAACGGCAGCAGGCGTGGGTGTTCTCTCTTTGAAGCCTGACTTCCTCGACTTTAAGAATTGGGTTCACGCGAGTACAGAGGCACCGGTCACACGTATTCCAACCTTCTGCAACGGATGCGGGAACCGTTGCGCCATATTCACTTACGTTAAAAATGGCAGGTTATGGAAAATCGATGGAAATCCCGAAGCAAATGGTAATCTGGGTGTGATTTGCCCGAAAGGGCATGGCTATCTTCATGAGCTCTATAATCCGAGTCGACTCAAAGGGCCCCTCAAAAGAGTTGGAGATCATTTTGAACCCATTTCTTGGGAACAGGCCTATAAGGAGATTGCAGAAAAAATCAATTTAATCCTTATGGATTCTGGTCCTCAGAGCCTCTTCTGGATCAATTACCCCCAATCGAATCATCTGTATGCATTAAGGTTGATGCACGCCCTTGGAAGTCCCCATTACTTCACACACGGATCCACTTGCTATACAGCGAGAAATGCAGGCTGGGTATACACAGTCGGTGAACTTCCATCCAACGATCTTTCCAATGCCCGCTACATCATGATTATCGGCCGCAATCCAGCGGGTGGAATCGACCTGGCCCAGGTAAAGAAGATTGTGGAGGCTAAAGAGAAAGGGGCAAAATTAGTCGTCGTTGATCCAAGGCACAGCGAGACCGCCATCTTAGCAGATGATTGGCTCCCCATCAAACCTGGAACAGATCTCGCACTCCTCCTGGCCATGATCAACGTGATGGTGAAGGAAGGGCTTTATGATAAAGCCTTTGTGAAAGAGAAGACCGTGGGGTTCGAACGGCTGGAGGACGAGATCGTCAATTATCCTCCAGAATGGGCAGAGAAGATGTGTGAAATACCGGCGAAGACGATCGTTCGAATCACCCGGGAGTTGGCTCAGGAAAAACCGGGAGCACTCCTTCATCGTGGATACCATGGTGCATTTGGGTCTCAGTATCTCAACAGCTTTCAGACGGCGAGGGCGTTGGCCATTGCCAATAGCCTCTTGGGCAACATCAATCGGAAGGGTGGAATCTACTTTCCGATGTCTGCAAATCTGGGAGAGCTTCAACCGAAACATCCAGCGCCTGAGCTTCCCAAGGTGGGAAAAGCCGATGGGACCGGAGTGCCCGGAAGGTATCCTTTGGGAAGTTATGGGGACGGGATCGCACACGCTATCCCGGAACTGGCCCTGAGAGGGGAATTGAAAGCAGGATTTGTTTATCACAATAATCCCCTTCGGACCAACCCGAATCCTAAGCGAGTGATCGCCGGGTATAAGAAACTGGATCTGTTGGTTGTCATCGACACAGTGCTTTCAGAGACAGCCTCGATCGCTCACTATGTTTTGCCCGAATCGTTCTATTTGGAGCGCGATGAAGCCGTAGACACGAAACACACTGGAAAGAAAGCGCAAGTGAGCATCCAGCAACAAGTGGTGAAGCCCCTTTACGATACGCGTCCCGGAACTCAGATCATTATCGAGCTGGCGAGACATCTGGGTGTGGGAAAATATTTCAATTTCGACATCGAAGAGGCGAACCGTCTGCGACTGAAGCCTTTAGGGGTGACGTTGGAAGAGTTAAAGGAAAAGGGAATTCTATTTGTGGGTGAGGAGTGGAAGGAAGGATTCAATAAACTCCAGACCCCATCTGGGAAGGTTGAGATTTATTGCAAGACGTTGGAGCAGCTTGGATTTCCATCTATTCCTCGATGGGAAGAACCCTTGGTCTCTCCCGATCCGAAAGATCCTCACTCCTTCCGATTGCTCCATGGTAAGCAAGCGATCCACACCCATTCTATGACGGCCAACCAGCCCGTGCTGATGGCGCTCAGTTACCGCTACGACATGATCCGCTTATGGATGAACCGTGAGAGAGGGGATCGATTAGGATTGAAAGATGGAGATTGGGTTCAGATCAAATCGATGGTCGGCGAGGGAAAGATTCGCATCCGGCTGACAGAAGGTATTCATCCTTCTTGCGTATGGCTTCCAAGCGGATATGGAATTTTTTCAAAGCACTTGAAAACCGCTTATGATGTCGGATTGTCTTATAACGATTTTCTTCCGACCTATTTTGATCCGGCGGTGGGACACGCGATGTCCTCAGAAATCATCGTGAAGGTGGCGAAAGGTTAGGATGCAAAGGGCAAAGGGCATAGCGTAAAAGAGAAAGGTGTCATGCTGAACTCGGTTCAAAATCTCATTCTAAAGCCATATGGAGATCCTGAAATCGTAGATCCTGAATTAAATTCAGGACCTGGTTCAGGATGACATGGCATGGCGGTGAGATAGCAACTTATGCCACGATATGGAATGGTCATTGATGAAACGAAGTGTGTCGGGTGTCATGCCTGTCGAGTAGCTTGCCATAATCAGAATAATCTCGATGAGAAGGAGGCATATAATCACCTGGAAGAACGTGAATATGGCACATTTCCAAACTACACTCGTGAATTCAAACCCGTCCAATGTCAACATTGCGATAACCCTCCCTGTGTAAAAGTCTGTCCTACAAGGGCCTCCCATAAGAGGAAAGACGGGGTCGTGTTGGTAGATAAGGATAAATGCATTGGCTGCAAATACTGTATTGCTGCCTGCCCTTACAATGTCAGGATTATCAAGAAAGAGGGTTATATCGAAAAATGTCGTTTTTGTATCGAATTTGTCGAGAAAGGGGAGAAACCGGCCTGCATGACAACCTGTATGACAGGGGTCCGGATGTTTGGCGACCTTGACGATCCAAATAGCGAAATTTCCAAGTTCATCATCAAACATAAACTGAAACAATTTAAGGCGGAATTGAATACAAAACCGAGGATCTATTACAAAAGGGCATAAGAAGGATGACACCCCCACTCTGGTCCTCCCCCATCAAGTGGGAGGGGATATAAGTTGATGTCTCTAATAAATTTCCCTCTCCCCTGCCTTCGCCGAAGCGGCTTCGCGCAGGCAGGCGCCAGGGGAGAGGGAAAGGGTGAGGGGGAGGAAATTATTTTTATGGTTCGTGGGTGACGAACCTGTCATAAGTGATTGGGCAAAAAAATCGAATTTATGCAATTGATGATAAAAGAAGAAAGAGAACGTTTCTGTGAACTACTGGCCTGTCTGTTTTCTCCTCCAGACTCGGAAATGATCGATCAGATCCATCAGGGCAACCTCCATTCCTTTTTAGAACATTATATTCAGTTAGGGGGTGGGGAGACAGGACTCCTGAAGGGATTTCTCACGGAGGACGATCCTGAAAACCTTTTTAGAGATCTGAGGGAAGAGTATAGCCGTCTCTTTTCTGATGTTGGGGGTGAAAATATTTCATTGGTAGAATCGTTCTATAAGCCCTGGACTCAGGATCCTCACTGCCCCTTAACTTTCGCCTCTGAGAAAGGCCTTCTCATGGGGGATTCCGCCCTTCATCTATCAGCCGTGTACCAACAATTGGGTTTAAGGGTTGCTGATGAGTTTCAAGGAGAGCCTGATCATATCGTGATGGAATTGGAATTTTTATCTTATCTTTATCGATGGACAAGCGACAGGGAAGTAGAAAGGTTTATTGCGGATCATCTCGACTGGATTCCTCTTCTCAAAGGGAAGTTGGAGAAGGTCCACCCCCATCCTTTTTACAGTAGTCTATTAGAGGTGCTTGATCTATTTCTAAGAAAGGAAAGGGAGAGATTGGAGAAGGAGAGCAATGGAGAGGAGAACATTCATTGAGAAATTCCTGATGGCCTTGACGCTGACGGGATTACTCCTATTGACCGGTTGTGGTAAGAAAGAGAAACCCGCAGGATTTGGAAACCAGGAAAAACTCTGGAAATTGACCACAGCCGAAAGCAAAATAGCGGAACCCATTGATCTGGCATACGTTAAAGGTACGCCGGCCCTCTATCGGGATGCCTCGATGGGAAAAGCTGATCCGTCCTTCGTTCCGAAGGTTAGCGGTGGCTGAAGCTAAGAAAAAGGATTCGTCGGAGACGAATCAAAAGTTAATGGTTTTTACGGACACGTGACACGGCCACGGCCACGTGATTTTAATGGGGAGTGAGGCATGGAAGGGCAGATACACGTGATCTGGAATTGGATTGTGGCCGTCGACCTCTTCGGAGCGGGACTGAGTGCAGGAACCTTCATCATTTCGGCCACGGCCTATTTTCTTGGCAAGGGAAGATATGACACCCTTACTCGGATCGGAGCCTACATCGCTCCTTTCCCTGTGATCGTAGGCATCCTTTGCCTCATCTACGACCTTGAGAGGCCACATCTTTTTTGGAGACTGTTTTTAACCTTTCAACCAAACTCCGTGATGTCGTTTGGATCATGGCTTCTTCTTTTCTTCTCCATTTTTAGCATGATGCACCTTTACCTCTGGCTCCCGGAGCGGTTCGATTATTTGAAGATCATTCCTGCCATCCGATCAAACCGATTTCTGAGCGGTTTTAGAGGCGACAATTTAGCAAGTATAAGGGGACTCGTCGCGGGATTCGGTATTCCCATTTCCATAGGAGTGGGAATCTATACGGGCGTCCTTTTAGGTGCCCTCACAGCCAGGCCCTTTTGGAATAATCCGATGCTTCCTATGTTATTTTTGATCTCCGCTATGATGACTGGGTCTGCTGCAATCTGTTTTGTAGGGTGTTTCGTTAAGGGATTTCGGGGAATGAGCCGGGAGAACATTAATACCAATAAATTCATGATCCATTCCATTGACTTTACCCTGATGGTCTTCTCCATCATCGCTGTCTTTCTATTCATCCTCGGTTTATATGTGTCACCCCGAAGTTCGGCTGCAGCAGTCCATCTGATCATGGGCGGGGAATTTACTTTTCTCTTCTGGTTCTTCGTTGTGGGAATAGGGATCCTCGTGCCTCTCTCCCTCGAGGTCTATGAATTGATCCCTCACTACATTCAACAAGTAGAACTGAGGGAACATAATCCCTGGATCTCAGGGATCATCACGACCTCTGTCCTCATCGGTGGTTTCGCGATGCGTTATATCGTGATCTATGCAGGCCAGATAGCCCAGGTCATCTCTTCTTAAAATTTTTCTTTCCTGAAGTCGGCAGCCAAACTTTTCTCATTCGGTATTGATTTCTTGATCTTCTTTTAGTATCCTCTCATGAAACCTATCATGATGGCTCAATCCTTTTTACCTGAGCAGGAGATGTATCGCGCCTCACCCTCCCCTCTCCTCCGTGGGCGGGGGAGAGGGATAGGGTGAGGGGGAAAATCCTGACAAAATTTGCTTAACAAAATTTCAAGAAATTCAAGGGTAGTAGCATAGAGAGATTAACTTTGAGTGGAGATGACGATGAGCCTTGATTTTGGAGATCTTAGGGAATCAAATGATTTTTTAAATGCCCTGATCGATAACATTACCTCAGCCATTTTTATTGTTGACGGGGATGTTAAAATTCGAAATTTTAACGATCCGTTTCAAGCTTTGTTTCAAAAAGACGAAGATAAAATATTAGGAGAACGGTGTGGTAACGTGATCGGTTGTGCCTTTACGGTAGATCAAAGTAAAGACTGTGGGGAGACAAAGAATTGTAATGAATGCGAACTGAGGAGATCGATCCTAAAATCTTTTTTGGAAAAAGTACCTACCTATCGGGGAAAGATCGTCCGTGATTTCTATATCCAAGGCGAAAAGATATCGAAATATTTCCAATTCAGCACGAAATACATTCAATGGGGCCATGAGACAATGGTTTTAATCATTGTTGATGATATCACCGCATTGGAGACGCAGAAATTAATATTGGAGCAGCAAAATATGGAGCTGGAAGATTTGAGCAGGCAGAAGAATGAATTTTGTGGAATGGCAGCGCACGACCTAAGAAATCCGATAACAGTGATCCAGAATTCTTCATCGATTATTTTGAAATATTTAGGCGAAAATTTAACGGACAAGCAGAAAGAATTTTTGAAAAAAATCAATGACTCCAGTAAATTTACGATCAATCTCCTAAGCGATTTGCTGGATATATCAAAGATTGAATCAGGGAGGTTGGAATTGGAGATCACTCAGAATGATTATATCGATTTTTTAAAAAATAATATTGAGTTGAATAATTTTTTTGCGAATGAAAAAGGCATTTCAATCAATTTAGGACTGAGGGACGATATACCTTTGGTTGATTTTGATAAAAATAAAATAGAACAGTTACTTAATAATTTAATCGGCAATGCGATAAAATATTCTTACCCGAATACGGAGATCAATATCGAAGTGGAAAAGGAAGGTGACTTTGTTCTCACCAAGGTGATCGATCAGGGGCAAGGCATTCCAGAAGACGAACAGCCTAATATTTTTAAAGCCTTTTAGAAAGCCAGCACAAAACCGACAGCAGGGGAGAAGAGTACTGGTCTTGGGTTGGCCATTGCAAAGAAAATAGTAGAAGGACATAAAGGTGAAATTTGGGTCGAAAGTGAAGTTGGAAAAGGGTCCACCTTCTATTTTAAATTGCCTATAAATGACAAAGGTCTTCGGATGCAGGGTGGGGCTTTAAAACCATAGCTAAAGATATTTAAAATTTCCTTCATCTATTCCCCGCCCCCTTGAGAGACTGTGTTGCAATCATGATCGAAGGTAGATTCCGGCGGAACAGGCAATCAGGCTCCTCAGCTTTAGAATGCGGCCGTTTAAAGTTATGGGTAATCGGCCTTCTTAGAAATGGGATTCATTTCATGGGTTTGGAGCTCCGAAGCTGGGCCATGAAAGGTTTCCGCCCTGCCTTCGCCGAAGCGGCTACGCGCAGGCAGGTCTAAAGCTTCGTCACCCGACCGCCTGTTCCGTGTTGCAACGAAAGTAGTTTCTCGTTGATTACGATACAATCTCTGACGGGAGAGGGGTAGGGTGGGGGGAGGAGGTTTTGGTGGCATTTTCTATTTAATCAAAAACAATTTCATCAAGAAAGGAGCGAATCAAATGACAAAAATGAAGGAAGGGTTGAGAAGGCAGGGCATTTGGCTGGTTCTTGTCATCATTTTTGTTTTTATGGCAGCCTCGGCATGGGCCGAACCACAGAAGATTCTATCTGCGATTGACGCTAACAGTGGTAATTGCAAAGTGGTTTCCCAGAAGATCTTCGATTTCAAGGAACTCGGCCAGCAGGAGTTTAAGAGTTCCCAGCTTTTAATGGAGGAGTTAAGAAAGCTGGGATACAAGGTGACGGGGGATCTCAAAGTTCCGGCCGACTTGGTGAAAGACGGTATTGCGAAAACCGCTTTTCGGGCCGAGCTGCAGGGAAAAGGGCCGGGGCCAACCATCACGATCATGGTCGAATATGATGCCTTAAAGAATGGCCATGCTTGCGGACATAATCTGATCGCAACCTCAGGGCTTCTTGCAGCCGCTGGCCTCGCCCAAATCATGCCCGAAACGCCTGGCCGTGTCATCGTGATCGGGACGCCTGACGAGGAGAGGGGTTCTCTTGGCGGAGGAAAGATTGCCCTTCTTGAGGGAGGACATTTCGATGGGTCGGATATCGTGTTGATTACACATCCATACGACCGCTGGAGTGTTGATCAGAGGCTTCTCGCCATGAAGAGGGCAACATTTATATTTAAAGGTAAATCGGCACATGCGGCTTCGGCCTCCCACAAAGGAATCAATGCGCTCCGGGGGGCTATCCTCACCTTTAATGCTGTTGATGTGCTTCGTGAACATCTCCGTCAGGATGTCCGGATTCATGGGATTATTAAAAAAGGGGGAGACTTGGTAAATGTTGTTCCTGAACTGGCAGAGGCCGAGTTTGCGGTCCGGGCCCTCGACACCGCCACCATGGAAGATGCCTATCAAAAGTTAGGAAACTGCGCTAAGGCAGGAGAATTGGCGACAGGTGCAAAACTTGAGTTCAAAGAGCCTCGTACTACCCTTAAGGCCCCAATCACTGTTCCAGACTTTGCAAAGATGGTAATCGATCAGGTCAGATCTTTGGGTATTCGTGAAAGCGAGATTAAGGATCAGACAGAATTCGCATCGTCTGACCTTGGAAACGTTGGAAACGCATACCCTACGGCAAACCTGTGGTTCAAAATCGCACCCGAAGGAATGGCGCTTCATTCTGACGAATTTCGGGAGAGAGCAGCCTCAGAAGAGGGTTGGAAGGCCACAGTCATTGCAGCAAAGACCATTGCCCTTACCGCTTATGAGCTTTTGACCCATCCTGACAAGGTCAAGGAGATTCAGGAGAAGTTTAAGGGGTTGAAAGCAAAAGAAGGAAAATAGGAAAAGGGACAAAAAGAGTTACTAAGGAGTCTATAATTGAGTAGACATATTGTTCCGAAAATCTCCCCTGTCCCCTCTCCTTCGACAAGCTCAGGATGGTGAGTCTCGTCGAACCATTTACCAAAGAGGGGGAATTCCTTCCTTTTGTCTCCGACCCAGAGCGGTCTCTGACCCGGAGGGTAAAGGGAGGGAAGGAGGGATTTAGTCTATTGTGTCTACACAATTATGGGCTGACTAATAACAACCCCGAACGATGTCCCGGCAGGAGAGATCTTGAGACAAGCCTGACCTTCGTCAGGCCAGGATTCAGGATGATAATAAAAGGGAAGTAGGACCGGTTTCCGTTGGCAGAATAAATTAGATTGTAAGGGTTTTTTTATTATCCTGTGATGTCCAATTTTAATTTGGGGGTGGCATGATGATATCTAAAAGGATGGAGTTACTCGCGGTTTGTCAAAGCAATGTATTCAGAGTAAGAAAGCCTGTTTCGGCAAGGTGGAATCACTCTGGGGCTTTTTTAGCCCTATGTTTGACAATGATTCTGACTTTCAGCTGCATTCAAACAACCTCAGCGTGGGCGGGAGACTCTAATCCGGAGGGCCAGGAGGTAGATGGATACTATATGTACTTCTACCCTTTTCTTATCGACCCATGGCTAACCCTAACAGACATAGATCCTATCTTCGTAGGTGGCGGTGAGTTTCGCCAATACTGGAAGTTATTAAACCTGGGTGGTCCCATGGGCATCAACTTTACGCTTATCTATGCACCTGACCTTCCGATCAGAAGTCCAATCAATGACGGCCGTACACAATTTCCGCCCGGACATTGGTATGATGGATTTACCACGAATACGATCATCCGCATTGTGGAGGGCGAAGACCGGGCAACCCCCGGGAATCCTGCCTATATTAATGTCTTTATGTCCGACGACGGCCTTGTGTTCAAAGACGACGGCACAGGGAATTTTATGCCCATCGGCCCTGTGAAATACCAAATGAAAAAAATAGGAAATTATTACTACCTGATGGATCCCATCCGGGAGAAGGTTTACATTTTTAGAAGTCGACTCCTCAATTGGGACTTTGGAATCCAATTAATAAGGCGGGTAGGTGAAGTGATCTATATTATGGATCGCAACAATAATACCCTTACTTTTACCTACAATTTGGGGAACAATCCCACCCGGATCGAAGATGGCCTTGGCCGTCGCCTTGACCTCATCCACAATACCTCCTCTCTCGGTGGAGACCTCATCGGAGTGGCTGACGGATACGGCAGGACAATCAATTTCAACTTTCAGCAGTTGGCTTGCCAAGGAGGAGTCACACGGAACGTTCTAAATTTCTTCGCTGACGCCCTCGGGCATCAAACTGCCTTCCAGTATTACAATCCGAGCAACAACGATTGTAATCTCCTCAAAAAGATTGTGAACCCCCTGACCAATTCTCATATTGATCAGACGTGGACCCTGACCCCTTCAGGTATGGATGCCATCGGCTCACAGAAGGATGCTTATGGGAATGAGGCTACCCTCGGCTTTGACCACGATTCCCAGTATAACCTGATTGTTACGGTTAACCAGCCTGACGGCACGAAGCGTGTATTTCACCATGAGTTAGAGAGATACCCTCTGGATGTTACGGATGAGGCGAACAAAAAGTTCACCATGAATTATAATGCTGACAAACAGATGACTTCGATCAACGATCGGCTTGGCGATACTACTTCTATTGCCTACCATGTGGCGACGGGGATGATTGCTTCGATCACCAACGCCAAAGGAAATACCATCAACTATACTTACACGGCTCAGGATCAAAACTTTACCAATCCTCTCTCCCCCAGTGATCCGGTGACCTTTAGATTCTATAAGGTCAGCCGCATAGACTATCCTGATGGAACTTATGAGCAGTTTGTTTACGATTCAAAAGGGAACACGACCCAATGGAGAGACCGCGCAGGGAAGGTCTGGAATTATGAGTATAACAGCAGGGGGCAGATGACAAAAATAACCAATCCAACAGGCGGCGCTGTGGAATATACTTACAATAACGATGGCACTTTAGCCTCAGTAAAGCATTCGGATACGGGCACAACGACTTACAGTTATGACGCTTACAAGAGATTGAATAGAATCACCCATCCGAACCCCACGTTCATCCAGATCGCTTACAACCTGAACGACCAGATCACCTCCATCACCGATGAGAACAACCACATCTATAATTACGAATATGATGCCAATGGCAATCTCATGAAGATAACTGATCCGGCAGGAAAGGAGACTTGGTATGCTTATGATCTGATGGATCGGGTGACCCAGGTGACAAACAGGCTTGGCAAGGGAACAACCTATGGCTATAACAACATGAATCGTATTGCCTCTACGACTGATCCCAATGGTGTGGTGACCAATTTCGGTTACGACACAAGAGGCTGGCCAAACAGCATTGCTCTGGGTGGTCAGACCTGGCAGACAGGTTATGACGATGAGGGAATCGTTTCGTCATGGAAGACGCCTCTTAACCATACGACCGCTTACCAGAGCGATAAGCTTGGTTTTATCTCAGGTAATACCAATCCATTAAACCAGACGATTGCCCTCACACGCGATTCGATGAGCAGGGTCACAGGGGTGACCGATCCTCTCAATCGGACTACCAACTATTCTTATGACAGCCTGGGATTTCTATCGGGAGTGTCCATGCCGGTTATTGGAGGAGCGACCTATGCTCGAAACGATCTCGGGTTGTTGAGTCAGATCACTGACCTAAAAGGGAGTCATTGGATTTTTGGATATACTGATATGGGTCGGCTCCGATCCGAAACGGATCCTCTTGGAAACACCTATCAGTATGGCTATGACAGCCGTGGGAGACTCTCCACCATCACCTATCCAGGAGGGGGGACAGCCACCAGAACCTTTGATTCTGCTGGAAATGTTACCCGTACACTTTACTCTGATGGCCCGGATATTCAAAATACTTTTGATAGCTTAAACCGGCTTCTTACCACGAACAATCTCACTTTCTCACGGGATGATGAGGGCAAAATAATCAGCACGGAGAACCCGGGAGTCGTTTTCGGTGCTACCTATGACGATGGTGGCAGACTGAAGACAGTCACTTACCCTTCGACAGGCTCAGGGCAAGCGCTCTTTGCAGTCACCTACACCTATGATTCGACCACAGGGCTTCTCAGCCGCGTTGCGGACAGCCTCACCAATACCCAGATCGATTTCACTTATGACAATGACCGGAGGCTAATAGGAATCATTCGATCAAACGGGATAAACACTGCCCTCACCTGGGACAATGCAGGGAGCCTTACCCGCATCCAGGATGGTCCTTCGACAGGCTCAGGATTCCTCGACCTGCAATATACTTTGGATGCAGCAGGGCAGGTAACCGGTGTCAATATGACCGCTCCCTTAGACCCTGGCAACCTTTTGACCGGAGGTACAGACACTTTCACTTACGATGCTGCATCACAGATAAGAACATCCACCTGGAACGGTGCTTCTCGTTTGGTAGGGATTGACCCTTCGACAGGCTCAGGGCAATCTGCGACTTTCGCTTACAATGGCCTGGGCGATCTGATCACTCGGACCGAGAGTGGCAAGACAATCCATTACTATTACAATTACGCCATTGGACTTACTCCGATTGTTGCTGAAAAAGATGAATCGACAGATCAGTTTCTCCGCTACTATGTCTGGACACCGGGGGGAAAGTTGCTCTATATGATTGATGCGGCTAATGGGAACAAAGTCTATTTCTATCACTTTGATCGAACTGGATCGACCTTAGCGCTCACCGATTCGACTGGCACAGTCACCGATAAATATGCCTATGATCCTTATGGCGAACTTCTCGGCCATCAAGGAAACAATGCACAGTCCTTTACCTTTGTGGGCAAATGGGGAGTGCGGCAAGAGGGCCCAAGCGGCACGCTCTACCATATGCGCGCTCGTTACTATGATGCGGTGACGGCACATTTCCTGTCACGTGAATCCGCTTGGCCCAGAATTCAGAACCCCGCGGCGCTCAACCCTTATCAGTACGCCTACAGCGATCCGGTCAAATGGGTGGACCTCGATGGCCGGGTTCCGTCACCCACAGATTCTTCAACCGTCGACAAAATCCGTGAAGGTGTTGCGATGGGGGCCGATTTTAGTAGGGTATTAAAATTCGACGAGTCTGCACCAGGGAAAGGAAGCGTTCCAATGGGCAGATGGACAGACGTTTATTGGAATAATTTAGATTGGCAAATGCTTTATCAGATGGAGGGTGATGCGGCGTACCGGCAAGAGATTCGAGAAGGGCAACAGCTCCAAAAGGAACAGCAAACGGCTTGGGAGTGGAAGAAGATAGAAGAAAACCTCAGACAGGGGGAACTGGAGAGGGAGAGAATTGACATGATAGTTGAAGTCATGAAAGGAGGCTTGGACCCTTGGGAGGCAGAAGCCTTTGTGAATTGGCTTCAGAAACAACATTTCGGAGCGTGGAGGGTACAGCGTGAAATCGATTTTGCACTGGAATTAGCCAAACACAAGGGCAAGCGGCAATCAGTCAAAAAGGTAAAAGGAGTATGGGTACAAGACTGGTGGAGGCACAAGATATTCATACCTGGTAAAACGCGGACTGAATATATGGAAACGCTTCCGCTGGAAGCTAATCCTGGGATAGTGTCGGAAGGATGGGGACCTGCTGAAGGGTTTTAACCTTGCAGCCAGGTAGGGTGGGTGAAGCTCAAGTGGAAAACCACCGATAGGGCTGCAGGAGTAAGAGATTAAGGTGATTTAATACAAACGCATTAAATCATATTACCCCCCACCCATCCCTCCCCCTCAAGGGGGGAGGGTGAGGGTGGGGGTGATTGTCATTTTATTTAGTGCATTTGTATTAGCTAAATTGTTGACTAAATTATTTTTCCGGAGAGATAGACTGTTTTAATGGAAAAGGGGGGCTGTCCCCTTTCCCACTCACCTTATCCCTCTCCCCCGCCTTCGGGGGAGAGGGGAGGGTGAGGGGGTGATTTCATTGGTTCTTTTCGGTTGCGGCTATGCTGCGCTGTGCAATCCTCTTTTGAAATCCCTGCCTGTGGCAGGCAGGTGTGTAATCAAGAGAGCGTGTAGTAGTTTTTTAGAGCTCTCGGCAAATTGTCTTGACATCCTCTGTGGTTTTGTGTATTTAAGGAGTCAAATTTTTAACGATAAGCATTCACCTGACTTCTCAAGGGGGGGGAGTGGAGTAAAAATCAGAAAGCCTGGCATTCGAAAAGAGCGAAGCCAGGCTTTTTTTATGGGAGGTGCATAATGAAGAGTCAAGATTTAGTAATGGTGCCTTATAAGAAAAAACTTTTCATCTTTTTTACCGTCTTCTGTTTCTTTTTCCTTTTTATCAGAACTGAGGCTGGTGCTTCGCCAGAACAATTTAAAACCAGTGAAGTAGGGGCGACCTTTGAAGGCGGCAAACCACCGTGGCTTGGAGACCCTATCTCCGCTGCAAACGGAGCGTATTACTTCACCATGCCTCTTCTTTCTCTGGGCGGTCTTATGGATTTGCGGTTTAAGCTCATATACCGTTCGGATTATCTTCGTTTCTCTGACCAATTCTTGCCCACCACTTTCTGGTGGCGGCCTTATGCGGAAGCAGAGTTAGGGGTTATGATTGATACCACTGAGTATGGCACGGTTTATCTTCCAAACGGTGACAATGTCTCATTTAAAAAAGATGCGTCAGGGAACTGGACTCTGACAGATCCCTCTGTGAATCTTTGGGGGATGACTCTTGTGGATAATCGTCCACAGATCCAATATGTGCTTAAAAAGACAACGGACTTTGCCTACTTGATGGATCCGATCAATGAGCGGGTCTACATCTTTGAGGAATGCCGGACCTTCTCTGGTAGTACCCGGTCTTATCGGATCGGTCGGATTCTCGATCGTAATGGAAATCAGCTCATTTACACCCATGAGGCCGGTGGGTTTGACATTGACATGAAGCCCTGGAAGATTAATGAGGTTATAAAGATCGAAGATGGGCTGGGTCGGTTCATGAATTTGACCTATGGAGGCCTCAGGTCTTACCTCCAAACCGTTACTGACCAAAGCGGCCGGCAGGTGAGATTAATCTATGATGCCGGGGAGACTGATAATGGTAACGGGACCACCCTCCGATCAGTCACCGACGCCATGAACCAGACAGCGGCCTTTCAGTATGCAGGAGTCCTGTTTGGGATTAATAATTTGATCTCAAAGCAAATCCGGCCCCGGGGCAACACTCCCTTTACCCAGACCTATGGCCTTCAAGAAATCCATGACAGTCATTTTGTCCGGGTCATTTCACAGGCAGATGCGGATGGGAATACGAGGAGCCTGACCTATACCACTCCCAACGACAGTATCACTGTAACCCGGCCTGACGGGACTACAGAGAAGTATGAGACCTACAGTTCCCATGGGTTGCTCAAATCCCTCACCGACCCGACGAACAAAAAAGCGGAGTTTACAAAGGATCTGGATGAACATATCACAAGTGTGAAAGACCGGATTGGCGACACAACTTCGTTCACCTACCATACCGAGACTGGCAAGCTTGATTCGATCACCAACGCCAAAGGGAATACCATCACCTATACGTATACAGCCCAGGATCAGATTATCACAAATCCCATCCTGACCACCGAGCAAGTTGCCTTTACGTTTTATAACCTCACGCGGATTGATTACCCTGATTTGACCAACGAGCAATTTACTTATGATGCAAATGGAAACATGCTCACACGCATTGATCGAGCCGGAAAGACGTGGACTTATACTTACAACAGTAAAGGCCAGGTATTGACCATCACAAACCCATCGGGTGGAGTGATTACTTATACCTACTACAATGATGGGACCCTCGCCTCAAGCATGGATTCGGGTACAGGAACAACGACTTATGGCTATGATACTTATAAAAGGTTGAATAGAATTACCCATCCAGATACCACCTTCATTCAGATGGCTTACAACCTGAATGATCAGACCACCTCTATTACCGATGAGAACAACCACACCTACACCTACGAATACGATGCTAATGGAAATCTCACCGGAGTGACTGATCCGGCAGGCAAAGAGACAGAATACGAATATGACGATATGGATCGGGTGAAGAAGGTGACCAACAAGCTCGATAAAGAGATTAATCTTTCTTACAACACCATGGGGCAACTTCGAACGATTACTGACCCCAATGGTCTTGCAACCAACTTCAGTTATGACTCCCGAGGTTCGTTAAATGGCGTCACCTTGGGTGGTCAGACCTGGCAGTCAGGTTATGACGATGAGGGAATTGTTTCGTCAGCGAAGACTCCTCTCAACAATACGACCACTTTACAAAGCGATAAGCTCGGTTTTATAACAGGCATGGCCAATCCATTAAATCAGACTGCCACGTTCACACGGGATACCCTAAGCAGGATCACAGGGATAACCGATCCCCTCAATCGCACGACCACCTATACCTATGACAACCTGGGGTTGCTCTCTGGAGTTACCGTTCCAGTGATTGGCACGGCAACTTACCAGAGGAATGATCTCGGGCTATTGAGTCAGATCACTGATCTGGAGGGAAGTCATTGGACATTTGGTTACACCAATGCGGGCCGAAGGCAATCGAGCACTGACCCTCTCGGAAACATCTCGCAGTACAGTTATGATACCCTTGGGAGACTTTCTCAAACTACCTACCCGGATGGAGGCACACACACAAGAAGCTATGATGGGGCAGGCAATCTCACTCGTCGGCTCTTTTCGGATAGCACAGACCTGCAGTTCACCTATGATGAGAATGACTGCCTGATTGGGACAAACAACCTCCAATTGACCCTTGACCCTGAGTGCAGGGTGACCAATACGGAGAATCCGGGGGTGGTATTTGGGGCAACCTATGATGATGCAGGAAGACTAAAGACAGCTACCTACCCTTCGACAGGCTCAGGACAAGCTTTTACAGTTACCTACACCTACGACACTACCACCGGGCTTCTCAGCCACGTTGCGGACAACCTTACTGGGACTCAGATAGATTTCACCTATGACAATGGCCGGAGGCTGACAGGGATGAATCGTCCCAATGGTGTTAACACTACACTCACCTGGGACAATGCAAGCAGGTTGATCCGTATCCAGGATGGTCCTTCGACAGGCTCAGGATTCATAGACCTGCAATATACTTTGGATGCGGCCGGGCGGGTGGTTGGCCTCAATATGACCGCTCCCCTCGACCCTGCCGACTTTCTATCTGTGGGGACGGAAAGCTTCGCTTATGATGCGGCATCGCGGTTGATTACTTCCGGTTACATTTATGACCTTCGGAGAAGATTAGTTCAATCACCCGACCATACCTTCACTTGGGATAGTGCTTCTCGTTTGAGGAGGATTGGGAGTACCCCCATAACTCTCACTTACAATGGTCTGTACGAGGTGACCACCCGGACAGAAGATGAAGAGACGATCCATTATTACTACAACAAAGCCATTGGGTGCATGGCCATCGTAGCAGAGAAGGATGAGGGGACCGGTCTGTTCCTTCGCTACTATGTATGGACGCCAGAAGGACGTCTCCTCTATATGATTGATGCAGCGAATGGGAATAAGGTTCATTTCTACCATTTTGATCTCACGGGTTCGACCCTTGCTTTGACGGGCTCCACAGGTGAAGTTACCGTTGCTTATGCATACGACCCTTACGGCCAGGTTTTGGCTCATCAGGGAAGCAGCATGCAGATCTTTACGTATTTGGGGCAATGGGGAGTGCGGTGGGAGGGTCCTTCGACAGACTCAGGATATGGTATCTTTTTTCAGATGGGTGCCCAGTACTATGATGCCGAGACAGGGCGTTTCCTCTGCCCAGTCCCCAGGCAATTGAATCCATACCAATATGCGTTTAATCAACCTACCAAGCGGTTTGCCTGCCCTAAGAAGCCTCCGTCGATAGAGGAGGAGGAAGAGGATGAGGAAGAAGAACCACCTGAGCCAGGAGAGGGGCCAAAGCCGCCAGAGCCACCCAAAAAGCCAAAGGACCCTAAGAAGCCTGGGGATGGGGGTATATTAGGGAGGCGACAGACTGTAGAGAAAGCATTACAAGTTATAACGCCGAGTGCATTTGTTCAGCAAAGAGTCTCGGGAATACCCGGCATCCAGGGACCTCCTACTATCACGCCGAGTGCCATTGCTGATCAAATTATATACGAGTCACCGGACAATGGCCCATTCGAGCCACCTGTAGCACCACCTCTAAAACTCATGGGTATTCCAACCCCATGGGGTATTCTTGATAGACCAGGCCAGCTATTCAAGGCACCTGTAGCACCACCTCTAAAACTCATGGGTATTCCAACCCCATGGGGTATTCTTGATAGACTAGGCCAGCTATTCAAGGCACCTGTAGCACCACCTCTAAAACTCATGGGTATTCCAACCCCATGGGGTATTCTTGATAGACCAGGCCAGCTATTCAAGCCACCTGAAGCACCACCTCTAAAACTCATGGGTATTCCAACCCCATGGGGTTCTCATGAAGAGGACAACAAGGGGGTCAGTCCTTGAGGTGGAGAAAAAATTGGATAAAATGGGGACACATACCATTATTGCGGGAACGGCTTCCCAGCCGCTATATGTATTTAGCCCTACAGGCGCGACCCGCATCCTTAAGAGTCAAGGAGGTATATGATGAAGATTCGAGCATTAAAGCAGACGTTTTTTGAGAAAACATGTCGTCTTTTTGTCGTTTTTTGCCTGGTGCTCTTTTTGGGCACAAGCGTTTTTGCCCAAACCGGAGACCCGACCACTACGGGCACGTCGGGCTCCGCGTTAAGCACCGGAAAGGGGGTCCCTTTTGGGGAGCCCATTTCTGCGTCAAATGGGGCCTATTACTTCAGCAAGCCACTCTTATCTTTAGGTGGGCCGATGGGTTTCCGTGCTGATCTCGGCTACCGATCCAATCACGGGGGAGGCTTCCCTATTCCAAGGGGATTTTTGCTCAATCTTTTCAGCTTTGCGGATACAACCCTCATAGGCGGAAAGCTCTATGCCACGGTATGGTTGGGGACAGGCGATCAGGTCGCATTCAAGAAGGTCTCAGGGAACTGGATCTTGACAGACCCCACTGAGATCCTGTGGGGCTTTACCTTTGTTGACCAGAGGCCTCAGAGAAAGTATGTTTTTAAAGAGACGACGAATTATGCTTACCTCCTCGATCCTATTGCTGAACGAGTTTATATTTTTTACAAGTATCAGGACTTTGGGAGTGGGCAATGGATTGCCCGCATCGTTCGGATTATGGATCGGAATGGGAACCAACTCATCTATACTTACCCTTCGCCCACGGCGGTCAACCCGAGTCGGATTGAGGACGGACTGGGTCGATTCTTAAATCTGGTTTATACGCAGTTCGGGTTTTCCACCTTCCTCTCGACGATCACTGACCAAGGTGGACGGATAGTAAGGTTTAACTATGAGGCACAGGGGACAGATAATAATAGCCAGCCAACTCTTCGCTCAGTTACTGATCCAATGAACCAGACCACGACTTTTCAGTATTTCGTGGGGATGGATTGGAGCAATCTCATTGCAAGCGAGAAACTTCCAAAAGGAAATACTCCCTACACTCAAATGTATGGAGAAAGTGCTTTCTATTCGGATACAGATTCTTTCCCACGGGTGACCCGCCAGACCGATGCCTATAATAATCAGACCACGTTAAGCTACGATGGCACCAATCATATTCTTGACGCCACTTATCCGGACAGCGCTACAGAGAAGTACAAGCATCACAGTACCCACGGCTTTCCGGAGTATATTACTGACAGAGCCGGTAAGACGATTCAGTTCACAAGGAATGCGGATGAGGAGCACATCACCGGCATGACCGACAAAAAGGGAGATATTGCCAACTACGCCTACCATGCCGAGACAGGGAGACCTGCTTCGGGTACCAATGCAAATGGCAAAACGATCACCTATGCTTACGCCCCTCAGGATCAGACCTTTACTAATCCCCTCTTTCTCAGTGAGAACGTAAACTTCACCTTCTACAACTTGAGCCGTGTGGACTATCCTGATGGTACAAACGAGCAGTTTACTTACGATGGCAAGGGAAATGTGGTTAATCGCACGGACCGTGCTGGAAATATAAGGACATATACCCGCAACAGCAGGGGCCAGGTATTGACTATTACAAACCCTGCGGGCGGAGTCATCACCTATGTCTACAATGCTGATGGAACGCTTGCATCAAGGAATGACTCAGATACCGGGACAACCGTTTACGGCCATGATACCTACAAGAGAGTTGTTAAGATTACCTATCCCGATGGAATGGTTTTCGAGATCGCTTATAACCTCAATGGTCAGATCACTTCACTCCACGATGAGAATAATCACACCACCACATTTGCATATGATGCCAACGGAAACCTGACTTCCATTACCGACCCGCTCGGTCACACCACTCAGTTCTCTCATAACGATATGGACCTTCCCACTCAGATGACTGATCGTCTTGGGAAAAACACTACCTATGCCTACGATGCCTTGAATCGGTTATCCTCCATCACCGACCCGGCAGGGATGCGTCCCGTCTTTGGCTATGATGCCCGGAACTGGCTCAATCAGGTAAGCTACGGGGCCAGGAGCTGGCGAATTGGGCTCGATGACGAAGGTTCTGTCATCTCGCGTACCACGCCGGCAGGTCGTGTCACCACCCTTGAGAACGACAAACTCGGCCTACTGGCCAGGATACAAAGTCCCCTGGGCCACAGTACTGCCATAAGCCGAGATGCAATGGGGCGGATAATAGGTCTGACGGACCCACTGGGCCGGACTACAACCTACGGTCTCGATGGCCGCGACCTTCTGACGAGTGTGACAATGCCAGTGATCGGGACCAGCGCCTACCAGCGTGGCGCCTTAGGCCAGATAACACAAATCACTGACCCGAACTCCCAGCCGTGGCAATTCACGTGGACCTCGATGGGGCGGCTTCAGGCTGAGAACGACCCGCTGGGTCGTACCTGGCAGTACACCCACGACAATAGAGGCCGTTTGAGCCAAACAATCTACCCCGACGGTGGCACGCTCACACGCACCTATGGTGGGGGAAACAACCTAACCCGGCGTTTATATTCCAATGGTCTTGACCTCCAATATAACTATGATGCGCTCAATCGCTTAACCGGTGCGAATGACCTTGAAATTTCGTATGATGCCGGAGGACGCGTTATTAACACAGAAAATCAAGAGACAGGCTTTGGGGCAACCTATGATGATGCAGGACGCTTAAAGACAGTGACTTACAATAATGGTGCCTTCACTGTGACCTATGCCTATGAATCTGAGACAGGACTGCTCAGCCTGGTGAGTGATAGCTTGACAGGAACAGAGGTGAGTTTCACCTACGATGCTGACATGAACTTGGTCGGTCTGACCCGCTCCAATGGTGTGAACACCATCCTCACCCTGGATAATGGAGCACAGTTGATCCGAATCCAGGATGGTCCTTCGACAGGCTCAGGATTCCTTGATCTTCAATATACCTTGGATGCAGCTGGCCAGGTAACCGGATTAAATATGACCGCTCCTTTGGACCCAAGAGACTTTTTGGTCGGAGGCACGGACACTTTCACGTGCGATGCTGCATCACAGATTAGCACCTCAGGCTATTCCTATGACCAACGAGCCAGGATGACAGCATCGCCAGGCCATACCTTTACCTGGGATGGCGCTTCACGTTTGGTAAGCCTCAATAACACTACCCTTGCATACAACGGTGTGGATGACCTGGTGTCGCGAACAGAGGGAGAACAGAGCATCCATTACTACCATAACTATGCTCTTGGGCTCAATCCAATCGTAGCCGAAAAGAACGAGGGAGCCGGACAGTTCCGACGCTACTACATTTGGGCACCGGATGGCATGCTCCTTTACATGATCGACGCAGCCGATGGTAATAAGGTCTACTTCTACCACTTTGATCACATCGGATCAACCCTTGCAATGACTAATGGTAATGGCACAGTGACAGATGCCTATGCCTACGACCCTCATGGTAAACTTCTCGCCCATCAGGGCAATAGTACGCAGCCCTTCACCTTCGTAGGCAAATGGGGTGTTCGGCTGGAGGGTTCTGCTGCAGGCTCAGGAAATGGGACACTTTATCACATGCGCGCTCGTTATTACGATGCAGTTACCGCGCGGTTTTTGAGTCGAGATTCGGAGTGGCCCAGTCTGGGGAGCCCTGGTGAGATCAATCCTTACACCTATGCTGCAACCAATCCCATCAATAATATTGACGCAATGGGTACCCAATCGGACGGCCCAATGGCCGGGCGCATGGCTTCAGGCAACGCATCTGGTTTACTCAAGGGGGTCGGGGGAGAAGGCGGGGGATCACAAAGAGAAACGGGAATCAAAGGGGAGGAAGTGACAACCGATGGGGTCTACAAGGGACAACAGCAGGTTTCTATGGGGGCAATGGCAGCGGAGAATTGGAACAACCCTGATATGCCGGATGGTCTACATAATGATGGGGTGCCAACTGAAAAGGTTTTAAAGTGGACTGGAACCGCACTCAACGTGCCTTACACTGCATCAAATATACTTTCATGTTCATGGTTTTGGAATAAAATAGGAGGAACGAATTTAGTTTACTCAACTGGAGTGGGATTACTCAATAGACTTGGGGTTCCTGGCAGCACAATCGGGGGGTTTGTGGCTAAGACCTTTGGAGTCGCATCAAAGTATTCGCTATGGGGAGGGGCTGCTTGGGGCCTTGTTCAGATCGGGAGGCTTGCCTATTTCCCGTTCCAATCCTCGGCATCAGTCTCCAGGCAAGTTGGTGACTACAATAGAGCGAGTTGGTTAAATCCGCTCAATTGGACCGATAAGCTTGGAAACTTGGCTGGGCGTGGCCTAAATGACATGTGGAATGCTAAGGAAAATGAAGCCTTCCGTGAAGGTATAAGCGCTCCAGAAAATATAAAGGTATTAGAAGGACCGGGGGGTAAAAAAGAGTTTGTTGATATTGGCAAACCAATACAATGGGATTGAAAATAGGGACACATCCCATTTGAATAACGATGGGCGGTTTCTTATGCCAAAATTGAGCGATACTTATCAACAAAATTGTAATAAGGCTTGATATTGCTCGCTTTGGAGAGTATGTTAATTTCACCTATTGGGTGATATGTCATGCCTGCGAAAGCAGGCATCCAGAACTCTTGACTTAACTGGATTCCCGCTTTCGCGGGAATGACGACTTATATGATAAAATCGCTCAATTTAGATTATAGATAAGGAAATGTAGCTTGGTAGCGTAGGTGAAGCGAAGTCCAGGAAAAGACACCATGTCGAAATAAGAGATCCTGAAATGATCCTGACCTTCCTCAGGACAGGATTCAGGATAACAAAAAGAGAGGAGGAAAAAGTATGATGACTAAGGGCACAAAAAAGGTTCTAACAGGTTTTGTTGTATTGAATTTTGCGTTATTCCTATTTCTGAGTCTAACCATGGCACCTGTTTTTGCTGGCACAATCACCTACACTTACGATGATGCGGGAAGGCTAACGAAGGTGGATTATGGGGATGGGACAACCATCGAGTACACCTATGATAATGCCGGAAATCTCCTCCAGCGAGTCGTTACACAGACGCCGAAGTATACCCTCACCGTGACCAAGTCAGGAACGGGGAGTGGAACGGTCACCAGCAGCCCGTCCGGCATCGATTGTGGTTCTGATTGCAGTGAGTCGTACAATCAGGGGACCAGCGTGACATTGACTGCTACGGCGGCCTCAGGTTCGGCTTTCACAGGGTGGTCAGGGGGAGGATGTTCAGGGACAGGGAGTTGTTCCGTAACAATGAACAGTAATACAACCGTTACTGCGGCATTTACTCAACAGCAGCAATACACCCTCACCGTAACCAAGTCAGGGGCGGGGAGTGGTACCGTGACGAGCAGTCCATCCGGCATCGATTGTGGTTCTGATTGCAGTGAGTCGTACAATCAGGGGACCAGTGTGACATTGACTGCCACGCCAGCCTCAGGTTCAACGTTTGGAGGTTGGTCGGGTGGATGTTCAGGGACTGGGACATGCACCGTAACCATGAACGCTGCAAAGAGTGTGACTGCCACCTTTAATATTCAAGGTGCATATACTCTCACCGTAGTTAAGTCAGGGACCGGAACTGGAACAGTGACCAGCAGTCCGGCAGGGATCAATTGTGGGGATGATTGTAGTGAGACGTATTCGAAGGTCCTGAAAGTGAAGCTGACGGCCAAGGCCGATGCGAGCTCGACGTTTACGGGATGGTCGGGTGGAGGTTGTTCAGGGACAAAGACATGCACGGTCACGGTGGATGGTTCAGCAACTGTGACAGCGGATTTTGCATTGAAGACCCCTGATATATCAGTTGCTCAAACTTCCATTGAATTTGGTAGTGTGAAGATAGGGAAGAAAGTGACGAAGACATTAAAGATTATGAACAATGGTACAGGAGATTTGATGATAACGCTTTCAGGGTTAGAGGGGACAGATTTTGGCATTCAGGGGAGTAGTACCGTTACCGTAAAATCCAAGAAGAGTTACACATTGAAGGTTCTATTTACGCCGAAATCGGCAGGATCAGAGACAGCTACTTTGACGATAGCATCCAATGATTCGGATACCCCGACCATTGACGTATCATTGAGTGGGACGGGCATATAATTCTAACCAAATATATTTGAAATTTTCCAAATTTAATCCCCTCCTCCTTGATGGGGGAGGGTGAGGGTGGGGGTGAACAAGAGAATTTGGTCCCCCCTCCCCTTAATCCCCTCCCGCGAGGGGAGGGGAGATTTTCCGGGGATAATTTCTTAATCTTAGAGATGAATTCTCAGACTTAAATATGTAAGAATCTAACCGCATTAAATTATGATACCTCTCACCCATCCCTCCCCCTTGATGGGGGAGGGTGAGGGGAATGTTAACAAAGCATTTATAACTCCATGAGCATCGTTAGGGAATGGAGGACTCTTTTTGTCATATCCCAACAACTTTCTTTGGGAGGTGGACGATGAAGATCCGAAGATTGAACTTGGTGCCTTATGAGAAAACATGCCCTCTTTTTGCCGTTTTTTGCCTGTTGTTCTTTTTGGGCACAAGCGTTTTTGCCAGAACCACCATTGAACCCCCGTACGATTGGGGCACATCGGGCTCCGTGGTAGGCACCGGAAAGGAGATCTATGTGGGATGCCCTATCTCCGCCTCAAATGGGGCATATTTCTTCAACAAGCCACTCTTATCTTTAGGCGGTACTATGAATTTCCATGTCGATCTCCTCTACCGATCCAGCCACGGGGGAGGCTTCCCTTTCCCGAGGGGATTCTTGCTCAATCTTTTCAGCTTTGCGGATGCTGTTCTTTCAAATGGAACACTTTATGCCACGGTATGGTTGGGGACAGGCGATCAGGTCGCATTCAAGAAGGTCTCAGGGAACTGGGTCTTGACAGGCCCGACGGAGAATCTGTGGGGCATTACCTTTGTTGACCAGAGGCCTCAGAGAAAGTATGTTTTTAAAGATACCACAAACTATGCTTACCTCCTCGATCCTATTGATGGACGAGTCTATCTTTTCCAAAAATATCAGGATCTGGGGAGTGGGCAATGGGTTGCCCGCATCGTTCGGATTATGGATCGGAATGGGAACCAACTCATCTATACTTACCCTCCGGCCACCGCTGAGAACCCAAGTCGGATCGAAGACGGGCTTGGTCGACGGTTAGATCTGGTTTATACGCAGATAGGGTTTTCCACCTTCCTCTCGACGATCACCGACCAAGGTGCACGGCAGGTGAAGTTTAATTATGAGGCACAGGGGACAGATAATTATAGCCAGCCAACTCTTCGCTCAGTTACTGATCCAATGACTCAGACCACGACTTTTCAGTATTTCGTGGGTGCGGGTTGGGGCAATCTCATTGCAAGCGAGACACTTCCAAAAGGAAACACTCCCTACACTCAAATGTATGGAACGAATCCTTTCTATGCGGATACAGATATTTTTCCACGGGTGACCCGTCAGACAGATGCCTATAATAATCCGACCACGTTAAGCTACGATAGTACCAACCATATTCTTGATGTCACTTATCCGGACAGCGCTACAGAGAAGTACAAGCATCACAGTACCCACGGCTTTCCGGAGTATATTACTGACAGAGCCGGTAAGACGATTCAGTTCACAAGGAATGCGGATGAGGAGTATATCACCAGCTTTACCGACAGGATAGGCGATACTACCAATTTCACGTACCACACCGAGACAGGGAAGCTTGCTTCGGTAACGAACGCAAAAGGCAATACCACCACCTACACTTACACGGCTCAGGATCAGAGCTTTACCAATCCCATCCTTCTCAGTGAGCAGGTGACCTTTACCTTCTATAACCTCACCCGGATCGACTATCCTGATGGGACCAATGAGCAGTTTACCTATGACGCGAAGGGAAACATGCTCACCCGCATTGACCGAGCTGGAAAGACATGGAGCTATACCTACAACTCCCGTGGCCAGGTGTTGACTGAAACAAACCCATCGGCTGGAGTGACTACTTATACCTATAACAATGATGGAACCCTTGCCTCGAGCAGGGATTCAGATACTGGGACAACCACTTATGCTTATGATACCTATAAAAGGCTTAATCAAATCACTCGTCCGGATGGGAAGACTATCCAGATCGCTTACAACCTGAACGATCAGATCACTTCGATCACGGACGAGAATAACCACACCTATGCTTATCAGTATGATGCCAATGGGAACTTGATCAGAGTGACTGATCCGAAGAGCAATAACATTCAGTATGCCTATGATCTGATGGATCGGGTGAATCAGGCGACAGATAGACTCAACAAGGTTTCGACCTATGCCTATAACAACATGGAGCGTCTCAGCTCAACGACCGATCCGAATAACATTGCAACCGGCTATGGTTACGATACGAGAGGCTGGTTAAACAGCGTCACACTGGGAGGTCAGACCTGGACCAAGGGCTATGACGATGAGGGGATTGTTACCTCAAGAAAGACTCCTCTTAACAATACGACCACCTACCAGAGCGATAAGTTGGGCTTTACCACGGGGATAACGAACCCCTTAAACCAGACGACCACCCTCACAAGAGATGCCTTGAGCAGGATTACAGGTATAACCGATCCTCTTAATCGCACCACCAACTATTCTTTTGACAGCCGAGGGCTTCTCTCCGGTGTGACCATGCCAGTTATTGGCACATCAACATACCAAAGAAATGATCTTGGCCTTTTAAGTCAGATTACCGATCTCAACAACAAGAACTGGGCATTTGGTTATACCAACATGGGTCGTCCGAACTCAAACACTGATCCTCTTGGCAATACATGGAATCAAACCTATGACACTCGTGGAAGACCATCTCAGACTACCTGTCCTGATGGTTCAACCCTGACCAGGACTTATGACGATACAGGAAATCTCACGCGGATGTTCCATTCAGGAGGCCCTGACTTACAGTACACCTATAATGAACTGAACAGGCTGACAGGTACGAATGGAATAACCTTTACGAGGGATAATGAAAATAGGATAACAGCTACCGACAATCCTGGGACGGTCTTTGGGGCGACGTATGACGATGGGGGAAGGCTCAAGACCGCCACCTACCCTTCGGCAGGCTCAGGGCAAGCTCTGATTACAGTTACCTACACGTATGATGCAACCACAGGGCTACTCAGCGGGGTGACAGATAACCTCACAAATACCCAGATCGGTTTTAATTATAACAATGACAGAAAAATGACAGGCATAACACGTTCAAATGGAGTTAACACCGCCTTCACCTGGGACAATGCAGGCAGGCTGACTCGAATTCAGGATGGTCCTTCGGCAGGCTCAGGATTCATTGACCTGCAATATACCTTCGATGCAGCTGGCCAGATAATCCGGGCGAATATGACCGTGTCCCTTGATCCGGCAACTCTGCTTCAGAGTGGAACAGAGAGTTTCACCTATGATGCTGCATCACGTGTGAGCACCTCGGGTTATTCATACGATCAGAGAGGGAGGATGACCGGAGCGCCCGGTTATACCTTCACCTATGACGGTGCTTCGAGGTTAACGGGTATTGCCCCTTCGACAGGCTCAGGGCAAGCGACTCTCGCTTACAATGGTCTCGGCGATCTGACCACACGCACTGAGAGTGGAAATACGGTCCATTACTATTACAACTACACCATAGCACTCAAGCCTATCGTTGCCGAAAAGAATGACTCAACGGGTCAGTTCCTTCGTTACTATGTATGGACGCCAGGGGGAAGGCTTCTCTACATGATTGATGCAGCAAATAGCAATAAAGTCTATTTCTATCATTTTGACTTTGGAGGCTCGACCCTTGCCTTAACCGATTCGACCGGTGCAGTGACCGATAAGTATGCCTACGATTCCTATGGAGAGCTTTTAGCTCACCAGGGTAGCAACCCGCAGCCTTTTACATTTGTCGGCCAGTGGGGTGTCCGTCAAGAGGGTTCAAGTGGAACGCTCTACCACATGCGTGCGCGTTATTACGATGCTGTGACACAGAGATTTGTTAGTCGCGAACCACTGTGGCCTCAGATTAACGACCCAATCCAAATCAATCCTTATCAATACGCCGGAAACGAACCGATTAACAATATAGACATTACAGGGTCACAAAAACTCAATCAATGGGGGTATCCCGATTGGGATGAGGAGAAAATGACACTTGCAGAATGGAAAAAAACACTGACTCCAGAACAGTTAGCTGCTAGGGTAGAAAGGTGGCAAGAACAAGCGTGGGGTCCAAACTGGCGAGAGACCGAGGATCTAACCACAGATTTAACGAAGCTGAGTCGGGAGGAGTACATCGAGAAGCGTGTGGCGTTGATAAAGAGAGGCCATGAACGGGAAGGGGAAGGTGTAGTAACCGATGAAGCTGCTGCTAAGAAATTAGCTGAAAATGAATGGCTGCAATTTTACGCAACAAAAGAAGAAGCAGTGGAAGCTATTTTCAAGGTTTCAAGAGATTTTGAGGAAGTAAAAAGGAAATCCCAAAAAGTGCTTGAAGAAATGAAAATGAGGGCCCAGGTGGAACCTGGCGGAAATGTGCATGAAATAGAACGTGTTGTATACAGTGTATGGATAGGTGCCTTATCTAAGGATGATGCTTTATTCCAACTGGAAAAGTTTAGGTCTCTCCTCCGTTCTGGCCAGCTGGACCGTCAATGGTAAGAATTAAAATGGGGACACATACCATTTAAATAACGGGCGGCTTTCAGATAAGGGAATACAGCTCGGTAGCTGTGGAAAAGAAATAAAGTGTTAGGCCTTGAAAGATGACAGATAGGTGAAGAGGGCTCGGAAGATTGCCCTTTATATGGCGCAGCGTTACACGGGGCTTAGCAATAAGGAGATTGGGGAGAGGTTTGGTGGGATTGAGGGTAGTGGAATAAGCAAAGCAGCTTCACGGGCGAAAGAAGAGATCGTTTCAGACAAGCAATTGTCGAAGCTTGTGAGAAAGCTTGATTCATCTTTCAAGGCCTGGCACCTCTGCTCTTGGGGGGCCCTTGATCCTGTGTTTGAGACGATTCCAAAGAGTGAATTTTTCGAAGACATAGAGGCCTTCCCTCGTTTTCAAAAGGACTTTTTTGCCGATCTTTAATTTTTTCGGGGAGCGGTAATCCGGGTTACAAGCCATTACCGTTTCTCCACTTTTGGTTTTAACGAAACCGAGAGTGAGGGGCGAGCGGAACCCTTCGGGTGGGGCATAGAGTGTGGTGAATGTTTCCAGAACTCCTACCCCTCCTGTGAGTGGAGGGGTGATAACTTTCTTTGAAACATTTATCTCTGGATGATAATCGAGACTCCAGACTTCCTTTACTACCCTTTTTCGATCACTCCGTTCCAAAATAGTGACCAAATTATTATTCCCCAAGCCTCCGATGCTTTGGGCCAATCCAATCTCCGCCCTCCCCAACTGTCTCCCTCCTCCTGCGTCACCTCTAAGTTGATAGACGATCTCCACCAGTTGAGCGAGGCCAGAGGCGCCTACCGGATGTCCCCTTGACTTCAAACCTCCTGATGGATTGATCGGAAGCCTTCCTCGAAGCTGGGTCTTCCCTTCTTCCAGAGCTTTCCATCCCTGTCCGGGCGGGAAAAGACCTAAATCTTCTGTTCCAATGATTTCAAAAAGGGTGAAGGCATCATGGACCTCTGCAAATTGGATATCGGAAGGGTTAACTTGGGCCATCGAGTAAGCCTTTAAAGCGGCCTCTTTTGTTGAGTTGAAGGAGGTAAGGGATGCCCGATGACTGACTGCGGAGGTGTCAGTGGCATGACCGATGCCAGAAACCTTGACAGGAGTCGGTTTGGAAGTGAGGACGATGGCCGATGCACCATCTGTAATCGGAGCACAATCATAGAGGCGTAATGGATAAGAGACCATCTGACTCTTCAAATAATCTTCTTTAGTGATGGTTTTTCTAAATTGGGCATAGGGATTGAGGGAACCATTAGAGTGGTTTTTGATCGCCACCTGGGCAAGGATGTCCCCCAGCCTCGTGATTGAGAGATTGTATTCTTGTGCATATTTCTGTGCAATCATGGCGGCCAGGGCAGGCATGGTCGCTCCATACCTTCGCTCGGATCGATCGATCACTTCTGAGAGGATCCGTGTCGTTTTAGCCGTAGGGAGATGGGTCATCTTCTCTCCGGCAAGGACGAGGACATTTTTCATATGCCCCGAGGCCACCGGATAGAATGCCGTCTCAAAGGCACCTGCGCCTGTGGAGGAGGCAGTTTCCACTCGAGTGGAAGGAATACCAGTTAGGCCAAGTGTATCGGCTAAAATTGCTGCAAAATTTGAGTCTCCAACAAATTCCTCGACATTCATCACTCCGATGTAGATTGCATCCACTCGTTCCAACTGAGCATCCTTCAGGGCTAATGAGGCGGCCTGGGACATCAATTTTTCGAGGGAATCCTTCAATCTCCCAAATTTCGTCATGCCCACGCCCGAAATATAAGCATCCATTTCTTCTCAATCCAAATCTAATATTTTGCTCTTTACTATATTTCTGTGGATGTAGCCCGGACAAAAATCCTAAATCCCAATATCTAAATCCTAACCAAAGATATTTTAAATTTTTCTATTCTGGATTCCCGTTCCCCGATCAGGTCGAGGACAAGTTTCACGGGAATGACACCATGTTGGTTGCCTTGTCATTCCTGCGAAAGCAGGAATCCAGGACAAGCCAAATGAAAATGTTAGAGATAAATTCTCAGACTTAAATCATGTACGAATCTAAACAAATCCAAAATCCCAATTTCCAAACCACAAAAAATTAGAGTTTTTGATTTAGGTTATTGGGTATTTGTTTAGAATTTAGGATTTGGGATTTAGAATTTTGTTCTAAGGATAATATTACAATAAAAATTCTTATTTTAACAGGCCGGTCTCTTGGCGACTATATCCTCCCACTCGTAAGTGGAATAGGGGGGGTAGCTGCCTCCGAAAGGGTAGAGTAGCTTGAGGATATAGTGAATAACTTATTGATATTACATGCTATTTCCTTGTGAAAAAAAATGTTTTGACCTGGGAGGACGGGGATATTATATTAGTATTGAGGCGTATCCTAATCATCAGAGTTGCAAAAAGGGTTCAAGGATCCGGGCCTGCCACCGGGCAGGGGGTTTGCCTTATCAAGTGTTTGCTTTTTAAGGATTTAATTATTTTCATAATACATTTACAGGAAATTAATATTTCTTTGAAAATTTTTGATTCCTTGCCTTGCTTAATTTGCATCACTTGACCGCTTGAGCCCAGGGGCACTTGTACCCTTCCAATTAAGCAGCTGATCTGTAGATAACGCCGACAATTTCATCGGAGGCGGAAAGATATGGACGAGATCGAGTATCAAAAATTTTTGACAACCAGGATTTGTGATTTAGAACTGGATGTTGATAAAAACATGGAGCCCTATTTCAAAAGGCTGAAAAAAGAATTAAGGGAGAAACGAATCCTCTTATGGCCAGATTTCTACTTTGGGAATGAGTGGGGTTGTGTGAATAAAAAGATTTCGATCAGTATCCCATTCTATTTAGCCACTCCTGAGTTGAAAGACCTGGAAGGAGATGAAACAAGGAAAGAAGAGATGATGAAGATCCTGCGTCATGAAACTGGCCATGCCATCAATTATGAATACAAACTTTGGCAGCAAAAGGATTGGAAGGAAACTTTTGGAGATTTTAATAAAAAATATCGGGATGGATATCTCTACAGGGTCAACCCCTGGTCGAAGAGTTATGTCCGACACCTCCACTACTTAGGTGATCCTCACTACGCCCAGAAGCACCCGGATGAGGATTGGGCGGAGACCTTTGCTATTTGGCTCGATCCCCGGTCCCATTGGGAAGTAAAATATCGAAACTGGCCCAATGCGTTAGAGAAATTGTCCTATGTGGATCGCTTGATGGAGGAGATTGCCCGAAAGGAACCATCGAATGGGAGAAAGAAACATGACGGGGCTTATTCGATGGTTGAAGAAACCGTATCGGAGTGGTGGGGTTTAGATGGAGAAATGCTGGATCAGGAGCTTCAGGAATATCTTAAAGATATGAATGAACTCTTCATCAAACCGCCCAATGGGCATAGCAAGCTCCTGCCCGCATGGAAATTGATTCGAAAATATGCGAGGCTTCTGACAGAACAGGTCAGCCTTTGGATTTCAGGATCGAATAAGCACACCGTCCGGAAGAGTCTTCGTCGATGGGAGGCCATCTGTAAAAACGAATCGTTGGAATACCTCCCCGAAGAAGAGGAACGGATATTGGTCGAACTGACGACCCTCCTCACCTATTACGTGGTGGATGGAGTCCACCACCTGCGGAGTTGATCTCTTTTATCTTCCCCAAATAGACACGGAAATCAACTCTTCTCCCTCTTCCTCGAGAGACTGTGTCGTAATTATGATGGAGGGTGGATTCCGACGGAACAGGCAGTCAGGTTCCTCAGCTTTATGAGCAGCCGGTAAGGCCGCTGATCTTGTGGGGTGAAAGTCCCCAAACGTCAATTGCCCGATTCGGACGTTTAGCATATCCGGGGCATG
>Ga0315279_10000687_pt1 | contig 63050 bp, 40 predicted proteins | sample YL17G06_20_MG_FD_203694 | JGI IMG/M metagenome (GOLD analysis project Ga0315279, IMG submission 203694) | Sediment microbial communities from Yellowstone Lake, YNP, Wyoming, USA - YL17G06_20 | ecosystem: Environmental > Aquatic > Freshwater > Lake > Sediment | place: USA: Wyoming | collected...
CTCGTGCAGACGAACCGGATCGGCTGAGCCGCCTCGACCGGGCCGCAGCCCGCGCTTCAACGCGACGGGATGGAGGGACCGCGCCGTCGGGCCCCCATCCCGCTGCCGTGTACGGGTCGGAACTGCCGAGAGGAGAGGCATCGCATGAGCGGGTTTCCCGCGCCCGCCGAGCCGGTCCGCGTCGCGCTTGTCGGCGCGGGGCAGCGGTCGAGCACGATCTACCGCCCCCTGTTCGGCTCCCTCGCGCCGTGGGTGCGAGTCGTGGCGGTCTGCGATCCGGTGCGCGACCACGCCGACGCCCTGGCCGGAGTGCTCGGCGTCGCCGCCTTCCATGACATCCGCCACCTCGTCGATGCGCGGCCGATGGAGGCGGCGCTCGTCGTCGCACCGGTGGAGTCGCACTACTCCGCCTCCTGCTACCTCTCGGCGCACGGCATCCACAACCTCGTCGAGACCACCTGGTGCAGTCTCCTCGCCCAAGCACGGGAGATGATCGCGACGGCGCGCGCGAACCGCGTCGTCGTCCGCGTCGCGGAGAACTTCTTCCGCTTTCCCATCGACCGCATCGTCGGCAAGATCGCCGCGACCGGCGTCCTCGGCAGGATCGGCCGCATCGTGAGCTACGACGACCACACGGGCTACCACAACGACTCGCGCTGGATCGCCTTCGCAGGCGCGCACCCGGAGTGGGTCCAGTCCGTCGAGCACGCGATGCCGACGGCGGCGTTCCGCGAGTCGCCGGAACGTCTCCACGCCGAGGAGACGTATCGCGCGCGGTTCTTCGGCTTCCCCGACGGTCTCCTCGTCGTGGACCACGCGAGCAACCTGAAGGGCTTCCTCGGTCGGTATCCCCGGCCGGGCTATACCGAGTGGCAGGGCGAGCGCGGGACGGTCGCGTACTTCGCGCGTCGGCCGTGGCATGGCGAAGGCGAGGTGCGCTGGTGCTCCGACGAGGCGCTGGCTCGCGGACGCGGCTTCTGCGACCGTACGTTCCCCATCGTCGACGAGTACGAGGATCGCCGGTGGACGCGCACGTACGTCGATCTGCCGTGCGGGCGCGTCGAGCACGTGAACCCGTTCCGCCCGAAGGAACTGCCGCCGCACGCGAACGACTGGTACGGTAGCGCGGTGATGGACCACGTGGCGGACTTCGCGCTGGCGGTGCGCGGCCTGCGGGAGAGCGAGTTCGACGAGGAGGATGCGCTGGCGTCGCTCATGATGGAGGCCGGCGCGCACGAGTCGGCGCTCGCGGAGGGCCAACGGATCGCCCTGCCCATCGCGGGCGAGCCGGAGACGGATCGACGTGCACGGGAGGAGGCGCGCCGGCGCTTCGGCGTCGATCCGATGGATATCGACGGCATGCTCGCGCTCAGCTATCCGAAGCCGTAGCGGCGGCTACCGTCCGCGGATGATGGCGTCCACCATCCGGACGACGCGCACCGTCGGCAGCACGTCGTGGACGCGCACGAGGCGAGCGCCGTGCCATGCGGCGATCGCGGCGCAGGCGAGCGAGCCTTCGAGCCGCTCGCGCACCGGCAGGTCGAGCACCTTGCCGATGAACCCCTTGCGCGAGGGGCCCACGAGGATGGGCCGCCCGAGGGCGTGGAGCTCGCCGAGCCGCCGGAGGACGTCGAGGCTCGGCCCCGGCTCGGTGCTCAGGAAGGCGCCCATGCCGGGGTCGATGATGATGCGGCCCTCGGCGACGCCGTTCGCCGCCGCGTAGGCGACTCGCGTCCGGAGGAAGGCGGCGATCTCGGCGACCGCGTCGGCGTACGTCGGAGCCTGTCGCGTCGTGCGGGCTGTGAGGTCCTTCGAGTACATGAGGACGACCGGGCAGATCGATCCCGCGAGCACGCCCGCGAGCGCAGGGTCGCCCCGGAGCGCCGTCACGTCGTTCACCATCCGCGCCCCGGCGTCGAGCGCGCGGCGGGCCACCTCGGCCTTGTACGTGTCCACCGAGACGAAGGCGCCCTCCGCCGCGAGCCGCTCCACGACCGGCAGCACGCGGCGGCACTCCTCCTCGACGCTCACCGGCGGGCTCTCCGGCGCGGTGCTCTCCCCGCCAACGTCGAGGATGTCGGCTCCCTCGTCCCGCAGGCGATGGGCATGGTCGATGGCGGCGGCAGTGCCGAAGAACTCCCCGCCGTCGGAGAACGAGTCGGGGGTGACGTTCACGACGCCCATGACGAGCGTCCGCCGGACGGCGGCATCGCCTGGAGCCAGCAGATCATCGAACGTGACTGCCACGGTGTGTGCCTCCTGAACCTGCGCCTGCCGGCGCGATGTCCGCGCGACGCGGGGTGGCACAACGCGGCGCTCCGCTCCGCGCCGCGCCGCGTCCGTCGTTAATGTATGATGAAGGCGTTGCCCGCGCCACGGGAGCACTGGGACATCACGGGAGCCGAGAGAATCATGCGTGCGCGAAGGACAGGCTCTGTCGGCGGACTGACGAGCATCCTGCTCGGGAAACAGGCGACGTCGGTCTGGGTGCCGCCGGACGTATCGGTTGCGGCCGCGACCCCGCCGTACGCGGGTGCTCTCGCCGCCATGGCGGAGCGCCTGAGGCCGGAGCAGCTCCTCGAGGTCGGCAGCGAGTTCGGCCTGGTCGGGATCGCCGCGGCGCAGGCGGGCTGGGCGCGCGAGGTCCACTGGGTGATGCGCGACGTCATCGGTGCGCGGGTCGTCCGGGAGACGCTTGCCGCGCGGCCCGTGGCATCAGCCGCGGTGGCGCTCGGCGAGGGCCCGCTCGACGCGCCGGCGGCCACATACGACGCGATCGTCGTCCATCAGCAGCCATCGCGGGCGCTGACGGAGCTGTTCCTCCGGCAGGCCGCCGCGCGCCTGGCACCCGGCGGGACGATGCTGCTCGCCGGCCCCGTCCGGAAGGGCGTGCGCGTCGCGGCGAAGGTGCTGGAGGACATCTGCGAGGAGGTGCGCCGCGAGGCCGTCGTGCAGGGCGCCTGGGTCCTGAGTGGTCGCGGCGTGCGGCCTGAGCGCGGCGTGGATGCGCCGCCGCCGCGCGAGGAACACGCGGACGAGATTGCTGGCGTCGCATTTCGCTGGCTCTCGTCCCCGGGGGTCTTCAGCGCCGACGCCGTCGATCCCGCATCGGCACTCCTCCTGGAGACCATTCGCCTGCCGCATCGCGGGCGCCTGCTCGACCTTGGCTGCGGCGCGGGCGTGCTCGGCCTCTGGTCCGCACTGCGGATGCCGGACCTCGACGTGACCATGGTCGACAGCGACGTGGCGGCGGTGCATTGCGCCGACGCGGGCATCCGGCTCAACGGGCTTGCGAACGCCCGCGCGATCCTGAGCGACGGCATCGATGCGCTGAGCGGCGAGCGGTTCGACGTCGTCGTGATGAACCCTCCGGTGCACCGCGCGGGCCGAAGCGACGCCGGCCTCGCACAGCAGTTCGTCCGACAGGCGGCGCACGGGATCGGAAGGAAGGGACGGCTCTGGCTCGTCGCGGCGCCGACGGTACCCGTGCGCGGCGTCCTCGACGAGCTGTTCACCGAGGTCGCGGTCGCCGAGGACGACGGCCGGTTCCGGGTGTACGACGCGATCCGCCGGCCGTCGCGCCGAGAGGAACGGCAGGCGGCCGCGGACGGGTGAGCGCGGAAGGTCACCTCCGCTCGCGATCCTTCTTCGCCTCCCGCACCGGCTTCTTCCTCGCCTTCGCCGTCCGCTTCCCTCTGCTCGCGGGCGCGGCCTTCGGCGCGGGCGGCAGGATCCCCTTCCCCGCCAGCTCTTGCATCGTGAGCGCCACCAGCTCCGGGAGCGCCAGGAAGGCGTCCTCGTCGCCGCGCAGGAAGGCGCGTACCTGCTCCAACCCGCCGACGCCGGTCTCGTCCACGCGGCCGAGGGCGTACGCGCGCTCGATGAGCGGCTCCGCTTCCACGGCGCCGAGCCCCAACAACGCCAGGATGATCGCGGCGTTCACAGTCGGCTCGTACTCCTCGGCCTTCTCCAGGCGACCGGTCAAGACCGCTACGCACCCGTCGCGCTCCCGAGGATTCCGCACGCCGATCTCCATGACCGCATGAGAGATCAGAAGGGCGCGATCGACGTCGAGCCCGGGCTCCGCGAGGTACGACGCCACGCCAGGCAGCGCCGGCGCACCAAGCATGCCGAAGACATGCGGAAGCTCTTCGAGCATCCAGTCGTCGACCTCGTCGTTCTGCCGGATGAGACGAAGCAGGGGGCCGACCGCATCGGGCGTCGCCATCTGCGCGAGTGCGCGCCATGCGTGCACCGGCGCCCAGAACGCAGGCCCTCTCCGCGCGGCCAACCCCTGGGCGGCATCGAGGATCCGCAGGAGGTCCGGCACGTGGTCGCTGACGATGTCTAGTGACCAATAGTTTATCCACGGATCTTCTGGCTCACCGAGCGCGAAGAGCGCCCTCACCGGCTTGGGGTAGTCAGTGACCCTCATCTCCACCTCCAGGAGGGGCTTCCCGCGCCCCGTATCACCGCGTCCACACAAAAGGTGCGCCGCCGCGCACGCCTCGGCAAGGTCCGCCCGTACACGGAAACGGGACACCCGGAGGTGTCCCGTCCCGCGAATGCGCGCTTCGATGGCGCCGATGATCAGTACATGCCACCGCCGGGCGGCATGGGCGGCGCCTTCTCTTCCTCGGGGATGTCGGTGATCGTCGCCTCGGTCGTGAGGAGGAGCCCGGCGACGCTCGATGCGTTCTCCAGCGCCGTGCGCACGACTTTCGTCGGGTCGATGACGCCCTGTTCTACCAGGTCGCCGTACGCGTCGGTCTGGGCGTTGTAGCCGAAGGCGCCCTTGCCTTCCTTCACGCGCTGGACGACGATGGAGCCTTCCTGCCCGGCATTCTGGGCGATCCACCGCAACGGCTCCTCGAGGCTGCGCCGGACGATGCTCGCGCCGACCTTCTGATCGCCCGTAAGGCTGAGGCCGTCCAGGGCGGACAGCGCGCGCAGCAGTGCCACGCCGCCACCGGGGACGATGCCCTCTTCCACCGCGGCGCGCGTCGCATGGAGCGCGTCCTCGACGCGGGCCTTCTTCTCCTTCATCGCCACCTCGGTCGCCGCGCCGACGTTGATGACCGCGACGCCGCCGGCGAGCTTCGCCAGCCGCTCCTGCAGCTTCTCCCGGTCGTAATCGCTCGTCGTGTCGTCGATCTGGCGGCGGATCTGCTTGATGCGGCCCTGGATGGCCTCCGGCGCGCCCGCGCCCTCGACGATCGTCGTGTTGTCCTTGTCGATGACGATGCGGCGCGCGCGGCCGAGGTCGCCGAGCTGCACGCTTTCGAGCTTGAGGCCGGCCTCCTCGCTGATGACGTGCCCGCCGGTGAGCGTGGCGATGTCTTCCAGCATGGCCTTCCGCCGATCGCCGAAGCCCGGCGCCTTCACCGCGGCGGCGCGGATCGTGCCGCGCAGCTTGTTCACGACGATGGTCGCGAGCGCCTCGCCCTCCATCTCTTCCGAGACGATGAGGATCGGCTTCTGGATCTGGGCGACCTTCTGCAGGATCGGCAGAAGATCGTTGATGGCGGAGATCTTCTTGTCGTAGATGAGGACGTGCGCCTCCTCCAGGACCGCCTCCATCGTGTCGGGGTTCGTCACGAAGTAGGGCGACTGGTACCCGCGGTCGAACTGCATGCCCTCGACCACCTCGAGGGTCGTCTCGATGCTTTTCGCCTCTTCGACCGTGATGACGCCGTCCTTGCCGACCTTCTCCATCGCGTCCGCGATGAGGTTGCCGATCTCCTCGTCATTGTTCGCGCTGATGGCGGCGATGTGAGCCATGTCCTCCTTGCCGGCTATCGGGCGGCTCTGCTCCCTGATCGCCTTCACGACGGCCTTCACCGCCTCATCGACGCCGCGCTTGAGGTCCATCGGGTTCGCGCCGGCGGCGACGTTCTTCAGGCCGTGAGTGAAGATGGCCTGCGCGAGCACCGTCGCGGTCGTGGTCCCGTCGCCCGCCACGTCCGAGGTCTTCGAGGCCACCTCCTTCACCATCTGCGCGCCCATGTTCTCGAACTTGTCTTCGAGCTCGATCTCCTTGGCGACCGTGACGCCGTCCTTGGTCACCGTCGGCGCGCCGAACTTCTTGTCGAGGACGACGTTCCGCCCCTTCGGCCCGAGCGTCACCTTCACCGCATCCGCCAGGGTGTCGACTCCCCTTCGGAGGCTCTCGCGCGCCTTGGCGTCAAACTGGAGCTGCTTCGGCATAGGTCCCTCTTCCTCCTGACCTCGTTATTTCCCGATGATCCCGTAGATGTCGCTCTCGGACATGATGAGGTGGGTCTGATCGTCGATCTTCACCTCGCTGCCGGCATACTTGCCGTAGAGCACCTTCTGGCCGACTTTCACGTTCATCGCGAGCTTCGTGCCGTCCTCGGTGACCTTGCCCGGGCCGACGGCGATCACCTTGCCCTGCTGTGGCTTCTCCTTGGCGGTATCGGGGATGATGATGCCGCCGCGCACCTGCTCAGTCTCTTCGATGGGCTTGACGAGCACCCGATCGCCGAGCGGTTTGATCGTCATGGGAAACATCTCCTCCTTGAGCGACCGAATCACGTGTGGTTCATGAGTCTTCCCCGCTCCTGTTAGCACTCAATCCAGGCGAGTGCTAACAATACCGCACTAAGTATAGAAACCGCATCCGGCGCCGTCAAGAGCGCTGCGGCCGCAGGCAGGGCGATTGCATGAAGGCGTTGCATCGTCGCCTTCTGCGTGGGGGTGCACGACGCGGCATCCCGATTGCGCGGATTCTGACCGGTCCGTCCACGTAGTACGACGCATCGGCGGCAGTACGATGTGCCGCCACACATAGAAGCGCCGTCATTCCGAGGGAGCGGGGCGGCCCAACAGGGCCGCCAGGCGACGGGGAATCCCTTCGTTGAACGTGCCGGCACACACAACGCGGTGGCGCCCGGCGGAGGCTCACCGTACCGGCTCCATGCATTCAAGTGGGGAGTATCCCGAGCTAAAGGGATTCCTCTCTGCGGCCTCGTCCGCTTCGCGGTCGGGGCCTTCGCTCGGAATGACCGCGCGCGTGTGGTTGCACAACGCCGCCGAAGATGTGCCGTCATTCCTGGCGGAGCGGCGAGGTACCGGCGCCCGTCCGGCTGGTGCCTGCGCCCGCCGCGAAGTCGAGGAATCCCTGCCGCTCGTCGCGCCGGGTCCTTCTGCGAATCGCCCTGCACGCCGCCTCATCCAATCGCGCTGGCTGCGGCCGCCCGCGCATTCACGGGCGCCGGCCAAGTGTGGTATCTTTGGGAAGTCATTCCGCGCCGCCGGGATCGCCCACCCGTGGCGAGGTTTCCGGAGGCCGCGGCGCACCGGCCGGTTTTGAAGGGGACGCGCGTTCATGTGCGGGATTGTGGGATACGTTGGCGAACGAAGCGCGATGCCTATCCTGCTGAGTGGGCTGTATCGCCTCGAATACAGGGGATACGATTCCGCGGGTATCGCGGTTGTGGATGACGGTACGCTGGCCGTGCGGAAGGCGGTCGGCAAGGTCGCCGCGCTGGCCGTCGCGGCGCAGGACCTGCCGGCGCGCGCGACGACCGGCATCTCTCACACGCGGTGGGCGACGCACGGCGCGCCGACGATTGCGAACGCGCATCCGCACACGAACGGTGCCGGGACGATCGCGGTCGTCCACAACGGCATCATCGAGAACGCGACTGCGCTGCGGACGGCGCTCGAACGCGAGGGGTACGTCTTCCGGTCGGAGACGGACACGGAGGTTCTCCCGCACCTCATCGACGCGGCGTACGACGGCGATCTCTTGGAGGCGGTGCAGAGCGCGCTCGCACGCGTGGTCGGCACGTACGGCATCGCGGTCGTCTCGTCGCTCGAGCCGGACACGCTGGTCTGCGCGCGACAGGGCAGCCCGCTCGTCATCGGCTACTCCGACCACGGCCGGCTCGCCGCGAGCGACGCCACCGCGCTCGTCGAGCATACCCACGACGTGACGTACCTCACCGATGGCCAGATCGCCCGCATCACGCGGGACGAGTGTACCATCCACGAGCGCGGCGCCGGCCGGATCACCCCGACGATCATCACCATCGACGCGGACCTCGAGACGATCGAGAAGAACGGCTACCCGCACTTCATGCTCAAGGAGATCCACGGCCAGCCCGAGGCGCTCGAAAACGCCATGCGCGGCCGCGTCCTCGCGTCCACCGGCAGCGCCAAGCTCGGCGGCCTCAACCTCAACCGCGACGAGCTCCGCCGCGTCAACCGCGTGATCTTCGCCGCCTGCGGCACCTCGTGGCACGCGGCGCTCATCGGCGAGTACCTCGTCGAGGAACTCGCCGGAATCCCGGTCGAGGTGGAGTACGCGAGCGAGTTCCGCTACCGCAATCCGATCATACCGCACGACGCGCTCGTCTTCGTCATCAGCCAGTCGGGCGAGACGGCCGACACGCTGGCCGCCCTCCGCGAGGCGCACGCGAAGGGCGCCACCGTGCTCGGCCTCTGCAACGTCGTCGGCAGCACCATCGCACGGGAGACCGACGGCGGCGTCTACCTGCACGCGGGGCCGGAGATCGGCGTCGCCTCCACGAAGGCGTTCACCGCGCAGGTGACGGTCCTCGTCCTGCTCGCGCTCTACCTCGGCAGGATGCGCCACCTCTCCCTGAAGGATGGTGCGCGCATCGCCGAGGGCTTGATCCGCGTCCCCGACCAGATCCGCCAGGTGCTCGAGCTCGACGATCAGATCCGCGAGATCGCCCTCCGCTATGCCGACCGCCCGAACTTCCTCTACCTCGGCCGCAGCTACAACTACCCCGTGGCGCTCGAAGGCGCGCTCAAGCTCAAGGAGATCTCCTACATCCACGCCGAGGGCTACCCGGCCGCGGAGATGAAGCACGGACCCATCGCGCTCGTGGACGAGCGGATGCCGGTCGTCGTGCTGGCGACCCGCGACCGCGTGTACGACAAGGTTCGCAGCAATATCGAGGAGATTCGCGCGCGGCACGGCGAGATCATCGTGATCACCACGGCGGGCGACGAAGAGCTGCGCGGGCTTGCGCACCACGTCATCGAGGTGCCGGAGACGCTGCCCCAGCTCAGCCCGCTCGTCAACGTCGTGCCGCTGCAGCTTCTCGCGTACCACATCGCCGTGGCGCGCGGGTGCCCGGTGGACCAACCCCGTAACCTCGCCAAGAGCGTCACCGTGGAGTGATCGGCCGGGAGCGTCGTCGCGGAGCGACGTCGGCCGCGGAGGCGGCACATGAGCACGTGGGAGCTGCACTGGAACGACGTCTCGGTGGCGTACCAGACAGCCACGGGGCGCATCAGCCTGTTCCGCGCCGGGGTGTGCCTTCCGTGGACCATCGATCTTGGCGACACCGCGTGGGTCTCCGTGCGGCCGCCCGGCGGCAGCGAAGCGGAGCGACACGAGATACGGCTCGGCGACCTGTCGTTCCGCGCGCTCTCCCCGGCCCGCGCGCAGTGGATCGGCGAGATCGCCGGCGCGGGCGCGGCGCTCGACATCGCGCTGGATGCCGGGGGCATCGTCTTCACCGTCAGCCCGATCGGCACCGGCGAGGGCGAGATCATCGCCGCGGCGTGGCCGGGCATGCTCCGTGCCCGCGGCCGCGAGCGCGAGGTCGCCTGGTCCGACTACCACCAGGGGGCCCTCTTCCGCGAAGACGGACGGCCGTGGTCGCGGTCCCTCGACTACTCTCACGTGGCGATGCGGCTGTTCGGCCTCACGTGCGGCTCCTCCGCGCGCCGCGATTCCCTCGCCGCCATCATCGAGACGCCCTTCGACGCCCACGCGGAGTTGGCCGACGACGGGGTCGGCGAGATGACCGCCGCGGTCGTCTTCGGACCGTCCATGGGGAAGCTCGCGTATCCGCGGCGCGTCAGGTTCGTGACGCTGCGAGAGTGCGGCCACATGGCGGTGGCGCACGCCTTCCGCGACTACGCCCGCGCGAACGGCCTCTGGAAGCCATGGGACGAGCGCGTCGACGAGAACCCGGCGGTAGCCAAGCTCAAGGGCGCGTTCATCGCCGACGCCGGATACTACCTCGACAAGGGCGCGGACCAGGTCGCCGCGATGGAGAAGATGCGCGCGTACGGGTTCGAGCACGGCTACCTCTTCTCGCCGAAGCTCTTCACGTTCGGCGAGCCCTGGAGCATCGACGGCACGCCGTGGAACCGCCTCGACGATGCCCGAATCGCGGCAATCCAGGACCTCGGCTACGTCTGCGCGCCCTTCCTCCAAGTCGAGCTGGCGCCCGCATCGCTCGGCGCGAGCAGGTTCGCGCGCGACGAACGGGGCGAGTTAATCAAGCGCTGGCAGATGGGCGACCGCATCTTCTGGGAGATCGCCAAGTGGCGCGTGCCGGCGATGCTGCCGCAGTTCGACGACGAACTGCGAACCTGCGCCGGCATCCACTTCGACACGCTCACCGCGATGCCGCTCGCCGAGAACCTCGGCGAGCGACCGTACGGCCGGAGCGACGACGTCCGGTTCCGCATCGAGATCGCCGAGTACTACCGCCGGCGCGGCAAGATCATCGCCTCCGAGTGCATGCGCGACTGGGGCGTGCGCACCTCCGACATGGGTACGGCGAAACGCTTCTGCCCCGTCGCTCCCGACGATCCGCGCGTGTGGGTGGCGCCACTGTCGGACCTCGTGTATCATGATTCCGTGATGCGGTCCGTCTGGGAGCACCACGCGTACGACGACGCGCGCCTCGTGCAGACGCTCGTCGAGCGCAAGTACCATCCCTGGGGGATGGAACTTCACGACCTGCTCACGGCGTCGCCGCCCGTGCTGTTCCCGGAGGGCATGCTCTACGAGTGGGAGATGAACGAGGTGACGCTGCCCGACGGGCGGCGCGACATCAGGCCGAACGTCGAGCGCCCGTCGCCATACCGCAAGCGCTTCTCCGACCCGGAGACCCAGGCGGCGTTGCCTGCGGCGCTCCGCGTCTGCCGGCTCAACGAGCGGCACGGCACGGCACGGATGATCTCGCACCGGTTCCTGGAGGCGTCGAGCCCGTTCGTGCAGGAGTCGGATTTCGAGACGGGTCTGCATGTGGTCGTCAACTACGGCGATGAGCCGTACACGCTCCCTGGAGGCCGGACCCTCGGCGCTCGCTCGGCGCTCATCGAGGAGTGATGGCGCCGACGCGGAGAGGGAGGACGCGGCGAGGCAGATGGCGGACATCATCGACCGAGAACGAGTCGAGGAGGTACGGCGGCGCGTCGGCAGGCCGCTCGTGACCGTATTCGGGAACTCGGCGCCCGAGGAGGGCAGCGCCGACTACGAGGCGGCGCGCGCAGTCGGGCGCACGCTCGCTGAGCAGGGCTACGGCGTCGTCAACGGCGGCTACGGAGGGACGATGGCCGCCTCGGCGCGCGGCGCACGAGAGGGCGGCGGCATCGCCGTCGGCGTCACGCTCGCCGGGGCCGTCTGGACGCCGAACCGGTGGCTGACTGAGACTGTGCCGACGCCGGGGCTCCTGGAGCGACTTCTCACCCTCGCCGAGCTCGGCGAGGCATACGTCGTCCTCCCGGGCGGGACCGGCACGCTGCTCGAGCTCGCGTACGTCTGGGAGATGATGAACAAGCGGCTCATGTGGCCGAGGCCGATCTTGCTCTACGACGGCGGCTGGTCGGCGGTGACGCGCGAGATCATCGCTCGGCAGCCGAAGGCCGCCCGCTGGGTGCGGCACGTGGCCAGCCCGGCGGAGGCCATCGCGGGATTGCGCCCGTCCGAGCCGCAGCCATCGTCCGTCGCGCCCGAGCCCGAGTGATCCCGCCGGCGGGGATGTGTTCCCGCAGGCGGCGGCTACGCAGCGAAGGGGGAGACCGTGGACCTCGCCGAGATCATCAAGGCGCTTCGGGAGCCGGATGCTCTCGCGCGGCCGATGCCGATGTGGTTTTGGAACGGCCGGCTCGACCATGGCGCGCTCGTCGCCCAAATGGACGGGATGCTCGAGGGCGGCGTCCGGGCCTTCTTCATCCACCCGATGCCGCAGGAATTCCGGACGCACGACTTCGTCGCCGGGCTCGAGGTCGAGTACCTGGGCGACGAGTTCATGCGGGCGGTGCGCGTCGTGACCGAAGCGGCGGCCGCGCGCGGCATGAAGGTCTGGCTCTACGACGAGGGCGGCTGGCCGTCGGGGCACAATCTCGGCCGCGTGCCGGCGGAGCGACCCGATCTGCGCGGCAAGGTGGCGCGGTACAACGAGGGCGGCCAGGTGGAGATCCTCGAGCGCGGCTATCCGGTGGACCTCCTCGACCCCGAGACGACGCGGACGTTCATCCACCAGGTGCACGACCGGTACGCGACGGCCGTCGGCGAGTTCTTCGGCACGACGATCCCCGGCGTCTTCACCGACGAGCCGCGCTTCGGCGGCCGCGTCGGCGGCGCGGAGATCCCCTGGACGCCGCGGCTGCCCGAGATCTTCCGGAAAGAGAAGGGCTACGACCTCCGCCTCGGCCTGGCGGTCCTCTTCGGCCTCAAGGCGGCGCTCTCGCTCGCCCCGGCCAAGCGCGCGCAGGTGATCTGCGACTTCTACGACGTCGTCACCCATCTATGGCGGGAGAGCTACTTCCGCCCGCTCCAGGAATGGTGCCACGCGCACGGCCTCCTCCTCGTCGGCCACATCTGCGGCGAGGACACGCTGGCCGGCCACGTCATCTACGGCGGCGACTTCTTCGGCGCGATGAAACACATGGATTGGCCCGGCCTCGACGCGATCTGGCGGCAAATCCATCCCGCGGCGCCGCCGAACGACTTCCCGAAGTTCGCCAGCTCCGCGGCGCACGTCACCGGCGCGCGACGCGTGCTCTCCGAGTCGTTCGCCGACTACGGATGGGACCTCACGCTTGGCGAGATGAAGTGGATCACCGACTTCCAGTACGTCCGCGGCGTGAATGCGCTCGCGCCGATGGCGTTCTACGCCGACACGCGCGGCGCACGGAAGATCGGCACGATGTCCGACCAGTTCGGCATCAACCCGCTCCGGCCGCACTACCGCGATTACGCGGACTACGTGGGCCGGATCGGCACGCTCGGCACGCTCGGTCGGCCGGTCGTCGAGGTGGGCGTCTACTACCCGATCAGGAGCATGTGGGTCGCGGAGGATGCGGGCGTCGAGCGCGACCTGGCGGCGCTCGGCCGGCGGCTGCTCGCACGGCAGATCGACTTCGACTACCTGGACGACGCCGCCATCCGCCGCGCGGAGATCGCCGACGGGGCGCTCGCCGTGGGCGATTGCCGCTACCGCGCCCTCGTCTTCCCGCGCACGACCGTGCTGCCGCTCGAGACAGCGCGGCACGTCCGCGCGTTCGCCGACGCGGGCGGGATCGTCCGCTTCCCGTACGGTCGCCCGACTCTCGCTGCGCGCGCCGCGGACGAGGCGGCCCTGGCCGACGAGCTCGGCGCGATCGGGCCGGCGGGCAACGCCGACCTCGACGCCGTCGTCGCGTCGCTTCCGCGGACGGCGCACCTCGCGGCGGAGAACCCCGACATCCGCGCATGCCGGCGCACGAGCGACGGCGCGGAGATCGTCTTCCTCACGAACGAATCGCCGACGGCGACGCACGCGATCCGCATCCGGCCTCCTGCCGCGGGAAGCGTCTGCCGGTTCGACCCGGAGACGGGCGACGTGGCTCTCGCGCCGATGGAGGACGGGCTGGTGGCGCTCACGCTTCCCCCATCGGGGTCCGTCGCGCTCCTCATCGGCGAGGGGGACCTTGGCGGTTCGGCCGGCGCCGACGTCGGCCCTCCTCGCGAGCCGACGCGCGGTCTGCCCATCGACGGGCCGTGGACGGCACGCATGCGCGAGGAGTGGACCTGGCGCGAGGGGGAAGTCGTCGTCGAGGCGGGCGCGCGGCCGGGGACTACCGCCGATGCCCTCGCTTCGTGGGACACGCTCTTCGGCCCCGCCGTCTGCGGGACGGCGAGGTACGGGACGACGTTCGCTCTCGACGGGATGCCCCGGTGGGCCGTCCTCGACCTCGGCGTCGTCGGCGTCGTGGCGGAGGTCGCGCTGAACGGCCGCCCGGTCGGCCGGCGCATCTGGGCGCCGTACCGTCTCGACGTGACCGACGCGCTCGTCGCGGGCCGGAATACGCTCTCCGTCGATGTGACGAGCACGCTCGGCCGCCTCATGAGTTCGCCCGAGGTCGTGGCCGACCTGACGGCGCGCGGCTGGTTCAACGGCTACGCGCAGCGCGTCGCCGAGTTCGGCGCGCCGACCGCACCGGCCGGGCTCCTCGGCCCGGTGCGGCTCGAAGTGTGGGAGTAGCCGCCTCCTGCTCTACGGCATCGCTCGGCCGGCGCGGAAGTACTTGTCGAGCGCGTACTTCACTTTCGCACGAAGGCTGAGCCAGAGGTACGCGTCGGCGCGGTAGAGGAACGAAGGGTCCATGTAGCAGTTGATCGTGCAGCCGACGCAGAACGGATGGCGGCCGTCCATCCTCCGGTATCGCTCCGCGAGCGTGCTTCCCCAGATATCCTCCAGCTTCCCCGCGATCGGGGCCGATTCCTGCGCGCGATGGAAACAGGGCAGCAGAAGCCGGTCGTCCGGCGAGATGACGATGGCCGCGTGCGCCGCCCGGCAGACGGGCCGCGCCGTGTCGTTCCCGCCGCGGCGGATCAGCCGATGGAACGCGCGATTCACGTACACGTGCGGCTCGCCAGCGAATCGCTCCAGGTGATCGAGCGCGTCCGTCGGGAGCACCTCGCCGCCGACGCCGGCGAACTCCGGGTTGACGATCAGCATGACGCGTCGCTGCCGTGCAAGGCGCGCGAGCGGCTCGATCTGGCGGTACGTCTCGGCCGTCGCGGTGAACAGCAGGTCCGGCCGCTCCCCGAGGGCGCACGCCAGGTCGAGGCTCTCCATGACCCGGTCGTAGCAGGGCACGCCGCGGATGCGGTCGTGCATCTGGCGGTCGGCGGCGTCCAGGGAGAAGTGGAGGAGGTCGACGTGCCCGGCGATCTCGCGCGCCCGCCTCGGGTAGACGAGGCAGTTCGTCGTCACGCTCGTCCGGTAGCCGAGGAGCTTCGCCTGCCGGAGCGCCCGCGGCAGGTCGCGGTAGAGCAGTGGCTCGCCGCCGCCGAAATCGACGAACCGGGCGCCGAGTCGGCGCGCCGCGGCGAGGTTCGCGCGCATCGCCTCCCACGTTGGGGCGGCGTCATGGCCCGGGCGCGCCGGGTCCCAGATCGTGCAGAAGGCACAGCGGGCGTTGCACCGGTAGGTGACGTAGTAGTGGAGGAGGATCGGTGCCATGCGAGCGAGCGATCCCTCCGGGGCGCCGGCATCGGTTGACGGAGGTCCGAGTTGCGGCCCCTTGCGCGAGCGCCGGCGGCGCCTGGTGCGAGGAGGGCGACCCTACCAGAGTGCCCTCCTCGAACACGCATGATACGATTTTGTGTTGAGGACGCTACATCATGGCCGGAGGGGCGAGGCATGCCTCGCCCCTGCAACTACTTGTGAAAACGTATCATACAACCCACAATGAGGGCGAATCTCGTGTTCGCTCACGTAGCGTTTTCAAGGCGAATGCGTATGACCCAAGGGCCGCCTGCCACTTGCCGCGGTCACGCCCCGATGAAGCCGTAGTGCCGCCCCATCCAGTAAGCCCAGAGGAAGTCGTGCCCGTTGTACTCCATGCCGCCGGGCGCGGTCCGGTCGCCTGCCTCGTAGGGGTCCGCCACCCACGCCGACCAGGAGCGGGGCCGGCGGTCGATCGGGACGACTCTCCCCGGCGCCGCCGGCGGACTCACCGGCTCCCTGCGGTTCCTGAAGCCGAAGCGACGCTCGTACTCGCCGAGCGTCTGGTCGTCCCACTTCATGTCGAGCGGGAAGAGGCGCAGTGTCTCGAGCGCCGGCTCGACGTAGACGTTCGGGTCGACGTATCGGCGGACGATGAACGTGGCCGGCGGGTTGTTCTCGACGCCGATGCCGGGCCAACCGTCGGCGCCCTCCCACATCCGGCGCATGCTCGCGACGTACGCCTCGCGCCGCGTCGGGTCCTGCTCGATGCGGAGGACCGTATCGATGGCCAGCAGCATGAGCACGTCGTCGGAGTGGTTGACGCCGCCGCGCCGAGTCGGGTCGGCCATCTGCCGCGCGCGCCGGACGAAGTCGAGGTAGCCGTTCTGATCGATCAGTGCCTGGCGCGATGCGGCGTAGCGGCTATCGCCCGTCATGTGCTCGGCGACCGCGAAGTGCTGGAGCAGCAACAGCGCATTGAGCGGCTCGCGGTGACAGTACTGCGGCGTGTAGTTGCCCCATCTGGTGGGCGTGCGATCCACGTCGTAGATCCGCCAGTCGTCTTGGGTCAGGCGGTCCATGAGGGCGCGCACGTTCGCCGCGATGAGCCGCCGATCCGCCTCGTCCGCGGCGAGATCGTACGCGACGAGGTAGCCGTAGAAGACGCCGTCCATCTGGTCGACGCTGACGTCGCCGCGCCAGACGTACCGGCCGTCCGGCGAGGGTCGCCATGTCCCGTCGTCCTGGCGCGGCTCGTCGGTGCGCATCGCCGCGCGCGCGAGGAGGCCGTCGACGCCCGTCACGTGCTGGAGGAGGTCGAGGCCGTGGATCGTCTCCTTCACGACCCGTTGCGCGTCCGGGTCCTTCGTGACATCCCACCGCATCGCCTGCGCAGCGAGCCAGATGCCCGTCATGTACGCGTTGTCGGGCATGTTGTAGCTGACGAACGGCACGTCGGCCGCGGGCTTCCGCCGCTTCGGGGCAAGCTGCCCGTCCACGGTGAATCGCTCGACCGCGTCCGCCTGGAAGACCTCCGCGACGCGGGCGAGCGGGAGCCCTGTGAACTCATGCGCGTCCATGCATATCATCTCCATGATGAGAGCCGATGCGGCACGTCCGCGAGCGCCGGCCGCGTGGGTGCGCGCCGGGTCGCGCGAACCAGGGGAGGGAGACCGAGTTCATCGAGAATTTACGTCGACGAAACCGCGTCGCAATGCCGCGCGGCGATTTTCCCGCGGGAGGAAGGCGCCACGCTCGTCACGGACCCATCGGGAGGAGTCGACCAGATGGCACGCATCGGAGCCTTGGGCGCGGCTGTCGCGGCCGCATGGATCGCCTTCGGCGTGGCGCAGGCGAAGGCGGTCGGCATCAGCGCGAGCGTCACGCCCGTGACGCACTACATCTGGCGCGGCGCCGACGTGCTCTGCGGAGCGAAGTACCCGGTTCAGCCGAGCGTGACGGCAACTTTCGGGAGCACCGGGCTCTCCGCGAACGTCTGGGGCAGCTTCGCGACGGCCGATCGCGACAGCACCAGGGGCGCCGACGAACTCGACTTCACGGTCGACTACGAGCGCGGCGTCCTTCCGCTGGTCACTGCGCGGATGGGCGGCGTGTACTACTACCTGCCCCGCAATGCGCCCGCCCGGACGGCGGAGATCTACGCGGGAGTATCGCTCGCAGCGCCATTGAGCCCCGGCGTGACCGTGTACTACGACACGAAGTGGCTCGACGGCGATAGCGCGAGCACGGGAGTCTACGTCCTTGCCAGCGTCGAGCACTCGGCGTCGGTCATGGGCCTCATCCCGCTCGACCTGTCGGCCTCGCTGGGCTACGGGCGGAACGACACGGCCAAGGGGTTCCAGGATGCGTCGCTCACCGTCGCGACCAGCATCCCCTTCGGCCGCGTCAGCCTGACCCCCTTCATCGCCGGCACCTACATCTTCAGGGACTCGGTCAACGCCGACGCCTACGAGGTCTGCGGCGGGCTGACCGCGAGCATCGAGCTGTAGCCGCGCGCGTCGCATCCGGGCTCCCGGACGATGCCCTCCGTCACGCCGTGCCGGCCGCCTTCTCCGCTGCGCCGCGTCTGCGCCTGCGCCATGCGCGGCCGACCCTCGCAGCGACCCAGGCGAGCGCGCCGAGGACGATGCCCACCGGCACGACGATGCCGACGAGGCGGATGATGACGGCGATCGTGGTCCAGAACATGCCGACCATGTCGCGGAAGGCCCCGCTCAGTTTGCCGATGACAGTCCGCCGATTCTCCGTGAGCGGCAACGGCTCGTGGAGCTGCACCGTGATCGTCGAGTAGCTGATGAGGTTCGTGAGCCGGCGCAGCGCTCCCGTCATCTGCTCGATCTCGGCCGTGACGCGGCTGAGCTCGCGCTGCACGGCGAGCACGTCCTCGACCCGGCGCGCCGTGCGGAGGATCTGCTCCAACTGCGCGCGCTCCTCCTGCGCGACGCGGAGACGCGTCGTCAGGTCGTAGTATTGCTCCGTGACGTCTTCGGTCCAGACACGCTCGCTCTCCACCTTGCCGAGCGCGGTGACCTCGGCGAGCGCCGCGTCGATCCGGCTCGCGGGGATGCGCAGGACGACGACGCCGCGCCGGCGGCCGCCCGGCTCGTCCACGCTCTGCTCCTGGGAGGACACGTACCCGCCGAGGCTGCCCGCAATCCGCCCCAGGTGCACGATGGCGGTATCGACGGACTTCACCTCGATACTCACGTCCGCGTTCCGGATGAGCTGCCGCCGGACGGTATCGGAGTGCGCGACGTCGCCGAGCGGCCCACCTGCCGGCGCCGCCATCGCCTCCGAGGCTGCCCGCTGGAGCACCATGCCCATTCCCGGCTCAGGTGCCCCTCCGCCGGATGCGCCGTACGCCTTCCCAGTCGAGTCTTCCGGTGACGTGCTCCGGCCGCAGCCGCCGAACACGAGCGCCCCGAGAAGGGCAACGCACTGCGCCGAGCGGAGCCATTTCCCTTCCATCGCCGTCATCACCGATCCCTTTCCCTCTATCGCGGGCCGGGGAAACGAGCCGCCTGGTCGGCGGCGTGGTACGAGCTGCGCACGAGCGGGCCGCTCTCGACGTGCCTCATGCCGGCCACCTCGCCGGCGCGCTTGAGTTCCGCGAACTCGTCCGGCTCGTAGAACCGCTCGATCGGCAGGTGCCCCGGCGTCGGCTGGAGGTACTGGCCGATCGTCATGATGTCACATCCGACCGCGGCGATATCCGCCATGACCGCGACGACCTCGGCCTTCTCCTCGCCGAGGCCGACCATGATGCCGGTCTTCGTCGTCAGTCCCTGTTCCTTCGACCACTGGAGCACCGCGAGCGACCGCCGGTAGTCCGCCTGGGGCCGCGCCTTCCGGTAGAGCCGCGGGACCGTCTCCACGTTGTGGTCGAGGATGTCCGGCCGCGCCTCCAGCACGATGGCGAGCGCATCCCGTCGGCCCTTGAAGTCGGGGACAAGCACCTCGATGGACGCCGGCGAGCGCGCTCGGATCTCGCGGATGACGGCCGCGAAGACGTGCGCCCCGCCATCGGCGAGCTCGTCGCGGTTCACCGAGGTGATCACCGCGTGGCGCAAGGCCAGCCGGGCGACCGCCTCGCCGACGCGCCTCGGCTCATCCTCGTCGAGAGCCGACGGCCGGCCGGTCTTCACGGCGCAGAAGCCGCACCTGCGCGTGCACGTGTGCCCGAGGATCATGAAGGTCGCCGTGCCGTGCTGCCCCCAGCACTCCCCGATGTTCGGGCAGCGCGCCTCCTCGCAGACGGTGTGGAGGCCGCCCGTCCGCACGAGCGCCTTCACCTCCGCATACCGCCGATTGCCCGGCGCCGGGACCTTCAGCCACGGCGGCAGCCTGCGGCCCGGCGTCCGTTCGGCCGTCACTACTGGTAGCATCCGAGAGTCCATGGTGTTCCCCTGCGCGGCCGGCAGCGACGACGCGTCGTCTCCGACGCCGAGTGCGTCCTGACCGCGCCCGCTGCCGCCTTCGGGGGCAACTTGCCCTCGCATCCCCGAGTCCCTATCCTTACACCCGAGGGCACCTGCGCCGGCGGGCCGTACCTGCACCATAGGGTGGTACCGGTGTGTTCCGAGCCGGCAGTGTGACCGAATATACGCAGGTGCCGCCGCTGCCGGCAAAGCGCCGGGCACCGGACGAGGCGCGCATGCACGGGCATATCGAGGGCATCGTGGGCATCCATGGGAGCGGCGAGAAGATGCCCGTCCGCAATCAGGAGGTGATCCCGGTACGGCGTTTCGTCGAGCGGATCTTCCTTCCCCTCTACGAGATGGTTCACGACGTGACGCTCGGCATGGTCGAGGCCGTACCCGACCAACACCTGGACTTTCGCCCCGCTCCCCAGGTGCGCTCGTTCCGGGCGCAGGTGGTGCATGTCGCGTCGGTGGAGCGGGCGATGGCGCTGGGCGCTGCGGGCCATGGGTGGGATTTCGAGGCGAAGGGCTACAATCCGGAGGACTACGCCGGCCGGACGCCGCTCTGGAACCTCGTGCTCCAGACGCGCGACGAGGTGAGCTCCCTCGCCCGGTCCATATCGGAACACCGGCTCCATACGGTGATCCCGACGGCGTGGGGTTTCGAGGCGTCGCCCGCGCAGATTCTCCTTCTTCTGCGCGATCACACGAACAACCACAACGGCAAACTCTCCATCTACCTCCGCATGGTCGGCGTCGAGCCGCCGTTCTTCGTCTCCCTCGGCGTCGAAACCTTCAAGGAACTCGGCCTCTAGGCCGGCTCACTCGCGCGATGTCCGCGCCACCGGATTCCGCAGCAGCCCGACGCCGTCGATGATGATCTCCACTACGTCGTCGGCTTCGAGGGCGCAGTCGTCCGGCGGCACGACGCCCGTCCCGGTCAGCAGCACGACGCCGTCCGGGAAGGCGTTGTCCCTGCCGAGGTACGGGACCAGGTCGGAGATGCGTCGGCGCATGCAGCTCGTCGACGTCTCGCCCTGGAAGATCGTCATGCCGTCGCGGATGACGACCATGCTGATCGTCGTGTCGTCCGGGTTCGGAAACTCGTCGGGGAGGACGATCACCGGGCCGAGGGCGCAGCAGCCGACGTACGTCTTCGCCTGCTGGAGGTACAACGGGTTCTCGCCCTCGATGTCGCGCGAGGAGACGTCGTCGCCGCACGTGTAGCCGGCGACCTGCAGCTCCGGGGTGAACACCACCGCGAGTTCCGGCTCGGGCAGCGTCCACTCCGAGTCGGAGCGGACGCGAATCGGCGCGTTCGGGCCGGCGACGCGATGGGGCATCGCCTTGAAGACGAGTTGCGGCCGCGCCGCCTCGTAGACCTGGCCGTAGAAGCCGCCGCCCCCTCGGGATTCCTCCACGCGGGTATCCCTGCTCGGCTCGTACATGACGCCCGCCGCCCACACCTCCTGGGTGTCGATCGGCGCGAGCAGGTGACGGGTCGTCGCCGCGGGTTTGCGGTCGAGCTCGCGCATGCGGATGCGCGGGCCGTTCTTCCGCGCGGTCTCGGCCAGGCGGCGAATGTGCTCGGCCGGATCGGCGAGTTTCAGCCATGCCGAGATATCGGCGCACCCCCGCGGGTCCATCGCCGTGAGGTCGATCACCTCCTCTTCGACCACCAGGCCGAGCCGCGGCCCGAGCCGCGGCTCCCAGAACCGACAGATGCGCATCGTCACTCCCGCGTGCGGTCGAAGGAGATCGTCTTGACCTGGGTATAGAACTCCATCGCGGCCCGTCCCTGTTCCCGGCTGAAGCTCGACGACGCCTTGAAGCCGCCGAACGGCGCCTGCGGCTCGACCCCGGCCGTCTCTCCGTTCACCCGCACGAGGCCCGCCTCGATCCGCTCGGCGAACTCGAGCGCGCAGTCGATGTCGCGCGTGAAGATCGACGCGGAGAGGCCGTACCGCACGCCGTTGGCGATGCGGAGCGCCTCGTCGAACGTCTCGACACCGATGATCGCGAGCACCGGGCCGAAGACCTCCTCCTGCGCGACCGCCATCTGCGGGGTCACGTCTCCGAGGACGGTCGGCTCCACGTAGTACCCACGGTCGAAGGGCTCCCCGGTCGGCACGCCGCCACCGATCAGCACGCGCGCGCCCTCGGCGGCCGCCATGCGGATGTGGGCGAGGACCCGCTCGCGGGCATGCTCCGAGATCACCGGGCCGACGTGGGCCGCCGGGTCGGTGCCGGGGCCGATCACGAGCCCTCGCGTCCGGGCCACGACGCGGTCGGTGAACGGTTCGATGATCGGTCCGACGACGATGGCGCGGCTCGTCGCCGTGCACTTCTCGCCGGCGGAGCGGAACGCGCCGGTTACGGTCAGCTCGACCGCGTGCTCGAGGTCCGCGTCGGGCATGACGAGGACGGGGTTCTTTCCGCCCATCTCGAGCTGGCACTTGACCCCCTGCTCGGCGGCCCGCATGGCGATCTGCCGCCCCGTCTGCGCGGAGCCCGTGAAGGAGACGGCGCTCACCGGCGGGGCGATAAGCGCCTGGGACATCGGCGCACCCGGCCCGTGGACGACGTTCACGACGCCCGGCGGCAGCCCCGCCTCGCAGAGCGCCTCGACGAAGAGGTGCGACGAGAGCGGCGCGAGCTCCGACGGCTTCAGCACGACCGCGTTGCCGTAGGCGATCGCCGGCGCGAGCTTCCATGCGGGGATCGCGATGGGGAAGTTCCACGGGGTGACGAGGCTCACGACGCCCAACGGCACGCGGCGCGTGAACAGGAGCGACCGCGCGCCGGCCGAGGGGATCACCTCACCCACGGCGTGGTAGACGTCCATCCCGTAGTAGCGCAGGATGAGGGCGGCGCGCAGCGTCTCCCCGCGCGCCTCGGCGAGCGTCTTGCCCTCTTCGCGGACGAGCGCCGCGGCGATCTCGTCGGCACGCCGCTCGATGATGTCGGCCGCGCGGACCAGCACCGCGCCTCGCGCCGGCGCCGCGAGGGCCGACCACGCCGGGCACGCCGTCGCCGCAGCCGCCACGGCCCGCTCGGCATCGACGGCGTCCGACGCGGGGAACTCTCCAACGGTGTCGCTCGTGTCGGCCGGGTTGGCGTCGCGGAACGTGCGGCCGCTCGCGCACGGCATCTGCTGCCCTCCGATGAGGTTCTGGTAGACGGCCGCCATCATGGCTCTCTCATACGCTTTCGTATTGAAGACGCTACATCGTGGCTGTAGGGGCGAGGCATGCCTCGCCCCTACAACCCATTGTGCATACGCATTATACAACCGACGATATGGGCAAACCCGCGAACGCGAAGCGTTCGACCGTGTTCGGCCATGTAGCGCGTTCAAGGCCAATGCGTATCATGGGCATCTGCCGATGCCCGGTCGGACGCATCGCTCGCCCCTGGACAGGGGCGAGCGAGGGCCGCGCAGGGGCGCGCCACGGATCGCGCGTCCCTCGGCGTGCGCCCACCCGTCACAAGATAGCCACCGCACGGGACCATCGGAAGGGAGAAGGCACGGCATCCCGACCAATCACACGAAGGGACGCCCTCGTAGGCGTCCCTTCAGGCATGTCGCGGGCTGGTTAGTCGTAGCTGTAGAAGCGGTCCCGGTAGTCCTTGATGCGGGCACTGGCCCGGGTGTAGCTCTCCCAGTCGCCGAAGAGAGCCTGCTGCTCCTGCCGGACGAGGCGCGAGCGGATCACGTCGCGCTGGCTGGCGAAGCCCGATCGGTCGAGCGTGCGGCTCACGAGGCGCATGATGTACGCGCCGCGCTCGTCGATGCTGAGGACGCCGGTGGTCTGCCCCGGCTGGCGGAGCGCGAATGCGGCGCCGACGAAGCCATCCCAGGCGCCGGCCTCGACCTCGGGGAGGTACTGCGAGCGGGTGAACGGGCCGACCTGGATCACCTGGAGCCCGGTGCCGGCCACCGCCTGCTCCATGGACTGGCCCTGCGCGATCTTCTGCGCGATCGGCGCGAGCGTCGCCGCGGCCATCGCGACCCGTTCGCCGAGCGCCAGCTTCGCGCGGATGCCGTCCTGGACCTGGTCCAGGGGCAGCGGGCCGGCCTTCGTGCGCGCGGCGAGCTGGGCCGCCACGACGTAGTGCGCGGTCGTCGCCGGGCTTGTCTCGCTCCCGACCTCGCCCACGAAGGCCCAGCGCACGAGGCGGCGCACCGTCTCCTGCACCCCGGGGATCGGGAAGACGACGTCGAGGCTGAACCACGGCGTGGTCTCCGGCGTGAAGCCGAGCTGCCGCGCACGGCTCATGAACGAGGGGCCGGCTCTGTGGAGCTGCTCGGCGATCCGCGTGAGGCTGTCGAGCGTCGCCGCGCCAGGCTGATCGTCGCGGATGAGGATGTGCTCGGCCTGGACGGAGTCCTGCGCCGCAGTCGCGCCTCGCACGTGCCGATCCACCTTGATGATGTGCCAACCGAACTGCGTGTGCACCGGATCGCTGATCTGTCCCGGCGCGAGCGAGAAGGCGACCGCGTCGAACTCGGGGACCATCGTGCCGCGCGCGAACGTGCCGAGCTTGCCGTCGTCGCGGGCCGACGCGGCGTCCTCGGACTGCTCCCGCGCCATGTCGCCGAAATCCGCCCCCTGGTCGAGCCGCCGCTTGATGTCTCGGATCTTGGTCAGGGCGAACACGCTGTCCTGCCGGCTCGGCACCTTCGGGATGAGCACGTAGTTCAACTGCGCGCGCGCCGGCCGCTTGAACTCGCCAAGATGCGTCTGGTAGTACTCGCGGACCTCGCCGCCGGTGACGCTGACCTTCGACTCGGGCACGTGCGAGATGGGCGCCGCGATCACCTGGAGCGTCGCCGTCTCGTTCTGGTCGCCGTAGGCCTGCTTCAGCATCGCCTCGGTCACCCAGCCAGCGTCGGCGATCTGCGCCCGCAGTTTCTGCACCGCGATCTCGAAGCGGAGCTGATTCTCGTAGTCGGAGAACGTCATGCCGGTGATCTGGTACCACCGCGCGTCGGTCATCGTGGCGATGAACTGGCGGTACTTGTCGCGGTCGAAGCCGCCGCCGGGGCGCTGGAAATCGGGGACCTGGTCGAAGCCGCGCGGGGGATTGTCCACGAGCGCTTGCGCCACCTCGTCGGGCGTAACGGTGATCCGCATCCGCGCGATGGCCTTGCGGAGGAGGATGGCGCGGACGTCCTGCTGCCAGACCTGTTCTTCGAGGTCGAACTCGTCCGGAGCCTGTGTTTCGTCCTCGCGGCGCTGCAGGTCCTGCAACCGCGCGATCTGGGTGCGGAAGTTCGTGAAGGTGATCGCTTCCCCATCGACGTCGCCGACCGCGGGGTTCGCGCCCCGCGGGCCGCCTCCATAGCCGAGCTCGATGCCAAGCCACGCCACGAACGCGATGATGATGATCCACATGAGGGACTTGATGAACTTCTGGTTGCGCATCAACTTCAACATTGGATCGGGCCCTCGCCAGGCGTACTCCAGACCCGCGCTCTCCCGTGCCGGTGCCTCGATCGGGCCGCCGACGCCCTCAGCGCGCAGGCAACGTCTTCTGGAAATAGACTACTCAAGATAGAGGAAGTTGCAGAGTTTCGCAAGCTGACCGCGCGGCGCCCGCCCGATGCCCGTCCGTGGGCGCTGCAGGGGCGATCAGGTGAGCATCTCCACCTGGTAGCCCGCCGCTTCCAGGCCGCGGACCACGTCGGCCGCATTGTCGGGGCCCCGCGTTTCCAGGGCGAAGTCGACCGTGGTCTCGTCGAGGCGCGCGTGGCTGAACGCCCGGTCATGGCGAACGTCGAGGACGTTCGCCTCGAGCTCGGCGAGGTGCCGCGTGATCCGTGCGAGCGAGCCGGGCCGGTCGCTCAGCGTGACGCGGATGCGGATGAGGCGCCCCGTCTTCACCAAGCCCCGGTCGATGATGCGCGAGAGGACGTTCACGTCGATGTTGCCGCCGCTCACGACGAGCACGGTCCGCGCGCCGCTCAGGCCGACGCGCCGGTGCAGCAGCGCCGCGAGCGGCGCCGCGCCGGCACCCTCGACCACGGACTTGTCCGTCTCCACCATGAGGAGGACGGCGTTGGCGATCTCGTCGTCCTCAACGGTGACCACCTGATCGACGACGTCCCGCGCGATGGCGAGCGTGAGGTCTCCCGGCGTGCCGACGCGGATGCCGTCGGCGATGGTCACGGGGTGCTCGACGGACCGACGCCGGCCCGCGGCGAGCGAGCGCGCCATCGCATCGGCGCCGGCGGCCTGCACGCCGATCACTTGGACCTTCGGGGCAAGCTCCTTCAGCACGATCCCGAGGCCGGAGATCAGCCCGCCGCCGCCGACCGGCGCGACGACGGCATCGAAGTCGGGCAGTTGCTCGATGATCTCCAGCGCGACCGTGCCCTGCCCGGCGATCACGAGAGGATCGTCGAACGGGTGAACGAGGTACGCCTTCCGCTCGACTGCGAGCGCACGCGCGCACGCCGCCGCCTCGTCGTACGTCTCCCCGTGACGGATCACCTCCGCGCCGAGCCGCTTCACCGACTCCAGCTTCACGAGCGGCGTCCCCACCGGCATGACGATCGTCGCCCGGATGCCGCAGATGCCCGCGCCGAACGCGACGCCCTGCGCGTGGTTCCCCGCCGACGCCGCGACCACGCCGGCCGCACGCTCCTCATCCGAAAGCGCGAGGATCGCGTTGAGCGCGCCCCGCACCTTGAACGAGCCGGTGACCTGGAGATTCTCCAGCTTGTGGAAGATCCGATTGCCGAAGAGGCGCGAGAATTCGGTCGAGTGCTCGAGCGGGGTCACGTGGATGTACGGCGCGATGCGCTCCCGCGCGCGGAGCACGTCGGCGATCGTCGGCCGTGCGTCCATGGCTGCTCCTCCTTCCGGCTGGGGCGCAACGTTCCCCAATCCTCACGATCGGCGGGTGCGGCCGCGACTCCAGCGGGTGGCGCGCCGGGAGCGCCGGTTCGTATCTTCTCGTCACCGCGGTCGGCGACGCCGGCCGCCTGATGACACCGCCCCACGCGGCCCAGCATGGAGAAGGCGCGCCATGACCCGGTCCGAGCTCGCACAGGCCATTCGCGACGCCGCCTACCTGGAAGGCGACTTCATCCTCAGCTCCGGCAGGCGCAGCAGGTACTACCTCGACAAGTACCTGTTCTGCACCGACCCGGCGCTGCTCCGCGAGATCGCCCGGGCGCTCGCCGCGAAGCTCCCGCCGGCGTTCGACGTGCTCGCGGGCGTCGAGCTCGGCGCGGTGCCACTGGTGACGGCGCTCGCGCTCGAGGCCGGCCGGCCCTTCGTCATCGTCCGCAAGCAGGCGAAGGACTACGGCACGAGCAAGCTCTTCGAGGGCCGCCTCGCACAGGGCCAACGCGTCGTCCTCGTCGAGGACGTGCTGACCACCGCCGCGCAGGCCATCGACGCGGCGAAGCGGCTGCGCGCCTTCGGCGCCGAGGTCGTCAAGGTCCTCTACGTCGTCGATCGGCAGGAGGGCGCGTCGGAGAACCTCGCCGCGGCGGACCTCGTCGCCGAGCCGCTCTTCGTCAAGGCCGACCTCGGCATCTGATCGTCGGCGACCTGCCCGGCGGCCGCGCGGCCCTACGCCGCCCATATCCGCCGCTTGATCCACCGCGGCACGAGGCGCGATAGCCACCGCGTCCGTCGCCGCATCCGCAGGATGTCCCGCTCGTCGCCGGGGTAGTGATCCATCAGCACGTCCATCGGGATCGTGTTGAGCACGTAGTCGAGGACGATCGCCACGACGACGAGGTCGTCGAGATAGCCGAGGAACGGGATGAAATCCGGGATGAGGTCCACCGGCGAGGCGAGCGAGAGAAGGAGCACGCCGAGGACGGCCTTGTCGCGCGCCGGGATGCGCGGGTCTCCGGCAACCTTCCGGGTGAACGTGACCCACGTGCGGACGCCGCGCTTCATGTAACGGCCTCCCAGGGAGGCGAATGCGACGCCGTCGAGCGCGCGGAGGTCACGGCACGAGCTCGATGACCGCCCAGAGCGACGGGTCGATCCAGACAGGCAGGTCGGCCTCGTGCGGCCAGACCTGCATCGGCCGCTCGACGTCGTGCACGACGTACGCCAGGCCGAGACGACGAGTGACCTCGACGTCGTAGCCGTTCAGCGCCGCCGCCGGCAGGAAGAGATCGATGGCGTACCCGTCCTCTCGCACGCGGCTCGCAACCTCGATCTGAGCCTGCGCCACCCACGGCGGGTTGACGAGCGCCCGGGCGATGCCCTGGTGCTCGAAGAGCGGTCGCCGCGCGTGACCCGGCCCGCCGACCGGCGCGACGACGAACTTGTGGCAGTAGCGGCCCGCACGGTGCGCCGTCCGCACGTCGCGCGTGTCGATGTAGAGCTCCAGACAGTCGCCCTGGGCAAGCCGCTTCGGCAGCACGCGCGGCGCCTTCGTCCGCGGCACCCAGAGCGCGAACCATACGCCGTCCGGCGACCACGCCATCCAGAGGTCCGCGAACGGCGGACGCCCCTCCAGCGCGACGCGCGGCAGCCGGTGCCGGTCGGACCACTCGCTCAGGTCCCCGTCGACGCGGACCTTCTTCCCCGCATGGACAGGGACCGCGAAGGTGAAGAGCGACGACCGTGGTATGGGCGATGGCATCGAGAATGCGCTCCTGTCATCTCGGCGACCGCGCGCCGGGATGAGCCTGTCCTTCCGCGCAGCGGTCCTTCTTCAACGTCGCGCCGGCCCGTCACGATCCAGGGCGTTCCTCGGCGGCGACGAACCGGTCGAAGCTCTCCCGCAGCAGCCGACGGAACGCGGGCGTGTCGATCTCGTCCTTCCGGCGCACCAGCATGATGACCTCGGCCCACGGACCCCACGTGCGCCGCACCTGAAGCCGCCAGCCGTTTTCGAGCCTCGGGATGGCCGCCGGGTCGAGGTCGGTGAACGGTCGGAGCCCGAGGTCGCGGTCGATCTGTTCCTCGTCGGCCATGTCCGCCGGCAGCGTCACCTGGACGCGCATCGCGCGCCAGTCGTAGTCGGTCGCCGAAAGCCAGCGGCGCCGGCCGCGGGGAGCGACGGCGACGACGAACTTCTGATCCCAGCGCACCGAGACGGCGCCGAAGCTTTCCGCCTGCTCGACGAGCCAGCGGAGCGCGTCGGTCTCCCATGCCGGCGGTCGGCCCTTCCGGTCGCGCCGGGGATCGGTGTGCCATGCCCTGCCGTCGACCTTCCACGGCTCCTTGCCCGCGTCGCGGTAGGCGCCGCCGTTCGCCGCCGTGAACCGGCCGTACGCCTCCTTCAGGAACGCGCGGAACTCGTCCGTGTCGAGCTCGTCGCGCCTCAGGCCGAGAAGCGCCATCGTCGTCCAGTCCTTCCCGCGCCCGTTCATGCGAATGCGCGGGAACGAGCCGTACACGGGGACGTCGTCGATTTCGTCGAACGGCTTCAGCCCGATCCGCCGCCGGAGATCGTCGCCGTCGAAGCTCCGCTTCGGCACGCGGATCGTCACGTGGAACCAGCGAGGCTCGTCGGTGCGGATTGCCATCCAGCCGGGCTCGCCGGCCGGATGAATGCTCACCGTGTTCTTCTGGTCCCAGCGGACGTCCATGGGCCCCAGCTTCTCGACTTCGGCCACGAGCCAGAGGAGCGCTTCGGGCTCCCACAGCAGCCGCCGGTCCCTGCGCGCGCGGCGTGGATCGGTATGCCACGCCTTCCCGTCGCGCTGCCACGGCTGTTCGAGGTCCTCGGCGACGACGGGGCCTTCGTCGTCCGTCTCGGTCTCGTGGGACCCGGCCTCGGGAGGTTCGGGCTCGCCGGGCACGGCGTCGTCACCGTGGGGCGGCGTCGCCGTCGGACGCGGCCGATCGGGGAGGAGCCCGCGGAGGATCGCGCCCGTGTGCGACGCCGCGCAACCGGCCACATCCTCGGGCGTGCCCGCGCAGACCACCTGCCCGCCGTCGGTGCCGCCCTCGGGGCCAAGGTCGATGATCCAGTCCGCCGCCTGGATGACGCCGAGGTTGTGTTCGATCATGACGACGGTGTTGCCCTGGCTCACGAGCCGGTCGAGCACGGCGAGGAGCCGCGCCACGTCGTCGAAGTGAAGTCCCGTCGTCGGCTCATCGAGGATGTAGACCGTCTTCCCCGTGGATGGGCGCGCGAGCTCCCGGGCGAGCTTCAGCCGCTGCGCCTCGCCGCCGGAGAGCGTCGGCGCCGCCTGGCCGAGCTCCACGTAGCCGAGGCCGACGTCCACGAGCGTCTGGAGGAGCTTCCGGATGCGCGGCACCCGCTGGAAGTGCGCGAGCGCCGCGTCGACCGACATTCGGAGCACCTCGCCGATGGACACGCCGTTGTACGCGATCTCCAACGTCTCGCGGTTGTAGCGCATACCGTCGCATGCGTCGCACTCGACCCACACGTCCGGGAGGAAGTGCATCTCGATGTGCCGCTTGCCGTAGCCCCAGCATCGCTCACAACGCCCGCCCGGCGCGTTCGTGCTGAACCGGCGCGTCGTGTAGCCGCGGAGCCTCGCCTCCGGCAACTGCGCGTAGAGCTCCCGCAGGTGGTCGAACACGCCGGTGTAGGTCGCGGGGTTCGAGAGCGGCGAGGTGCCGATCGGCTCCTGATCGATGAGGATGACCTTGTCCACGTGCTCGATGCCGCGGATCTCGTCGTGGAGGCCCGGGACGAGCTGCGCGCGATGGATCGCCGCCGCCAGCGCGCGGTAGAGGATGTCGTTCACGAGCGAGCTCTTGCCCGAGCCGGAGACGCCCGTCACGACGGTCAGCGTGCCGAGCGGGAAGCCGACGGTGATATCCTTGAGGTTGTGGTGCCGCGCGCCGACGATCTCGATCGCCAGGCCGCTGCCCGCGCGCCGCTGGCTCGGCACCGGCAGCGACCGCGCGCCGCTCAGGTACTGGCCGGTGAGCGAGCGCGGGTTCGCCATGAGCGCGGATGGCGGCCCGGCTGCGACGATCTCGCCGCCCGACATGCCGGCGCCGGGGCCGAAGTCCACCACGTAGTCCGCCCTGCGGAGCGTGTCGCCGTCGTGCTCGACGACGATGACGGTGTTGTCGAGGTCGCGGAGTCGTTCGAGCGCGCCGAGGAGCCGCTGGTTGTCGCGCGGATGGAGGCCGATGGTCGGCTCGTCGAGGACGTACAGCACCCCCGTGAGGCCGCTACCGATCTGTGAGGCGAGTCGGATGCGCTGCGCCTCTCCTCCGGCGAGCGTCGGCGCCGGGCGGTCGAGGGCGAGGTACGACAGGCCGACCTCGTCGAGGAAGCGCAGCCGCGTGCGGATTTCCTGGAGCACCTCGCCGACGACGGTCTGCTCCCGCTCGTCGAGTTGGAGCCCGTCGAAGAAGGCCAGCGCGCGGGAGATCGGCCACGCCACGAGCTCGCCGATCGTCGCGCCGCGGAGCCGCGCCCATCGGCTTTCGGGCACGAGGCGCGACCCGCCGCAGACGCTGCACGGCACGTCGGAGATCACCTGCCCGAGCTTGTCGCGCACCTGCGGCGCCGCGCGGAGCGTCCGGTCGATGGCCGGGAAGAGGCCGAGATACTGGAAGCTGAAGCCCTCCGGCTCCAGGCGTATCCAGCGCGCCTGGTCGCCGTAGAACAGGGCCTGGAGCGCCTTCTTCGAGAGTTCGTCGATCGGCGTCGCGAGGTCGAACCCGAGCGCCTGCCCGGCCGCTTCGAGCATGTGGTGAAACTGGCCCGTCGGCCGACCCCACAGCGTGACCGCGCCATCGGCGATGCTGAGCGCGCGGGAATGGACGACCGCCTCCTCGGCGAGGCCCTGCTGCGTGCCCATCCCCTGGCAGGCCGGGCACATGCCCGAGGCGGAGAGGTCGTGTGCCCGGTTGAACGCGAACATCTGCGGCGTGAGCGGATCGAAGCTCCGCCCGCAGTTCGGGCACGAGAGGTGCTGGCTGAGGCCCACCTCCGCTCCCGACTCGGGTTGCCAGGCGATCAGCCGCCCGGCGCCGCGGCTGAACGCGGCCTCAACCGCCTCGCCGAGGCGGCCGCGGTCGTCCGGCGAGACGAGCAGCCGGTCGATGACGACCTCCACTGCGTGCGTGCGCCGCTTGTCGAGGCCCAGCGGCTCGTCGATGCGGAGGACCTCGCCGTCGATCCGCGCTCTCACGTAGCCATCCCGCGCGGCGCGGGCCACGAGCGTCTCGTAGTCCTCGCCCTTCCCCGGCTCGACCGGCGCGAGCATCACGAGCCATTCGCCCGGCCGCTCGCGCAGCAGCCGCTCGACGACCTCTGAGGCCGACTGCTGCCCCGCGCGCACCCGGCAGTCGGGGCAGAACACCTCGGCGATCTGCGCGTAGATCACCCGGATGTAGTCGTACACCTCGGTCACCGTGCCGACCGTGCTCCGTGGGTTCCTGCTCGCGCTCTTGTGCTCGATGGCGATGGCGGGAGAGAGGCCGTCGATCTGATCCACCCGTGGCTTCTGCACCTGTCCGAGGAACTGCCGCGCGTACGACGAGAGCGACTCGACGTAGCGGCGCTGGCCCTCGGCGTAGATCGTGTCGAGCGCCATCGACGTCTTGCCCGAGCCGGAGACGCCGGAGAAGACGACGAGCTTCTCCCGCGGGATCGCGACGGAGATGTTCTTGAGATTGTGCTCGCGCGCGCCGATCACGGAGATCTCCGTCAGCCGCTTCGCAGGGAGGTAGACCTCGGGCAGGCCGCCGCCCGCCGTCGCCGCGAGGGCGTGGACCGGCTCCAGCCCGCCGGTGCGCCCCGTGGCGAGCACCTGCCGAAGCACCTGCCCCGTCCAGGAGCCCTCGACGTCGGCGACCTCTTCCGGCGTGCCGACGGCGATCACGCGCCCGCCCTCGTCGCCGCCCTCGGGGCCGAGGTCGATGATCCAGTCGGCGGTCTTGATCACGTCCATGTTGTGCTCGATGACGACGACGCTGTTGCCCTCGTCGCAGAAGCGGTGGAGCACGGCGAGGAGGTGGTCGATGTCGTGGAAGTGGAGCCCCGTCGTCGGCTCGTCGAGGATGTAGAGCGTCTTGCCGGTGCTGCGGCGGCAGAGCTCCTTCGCGAGCTTGATGCGCTGCGCTTCGCCGCCGGAGAGCGTCGTCGACGGCTGGCCGAGCTTCATGTAGCCGAGCCCCACGTCCCGCAGCGTCCCGAGGACGCGGCGGATCGTCGGGATCGCCTGGAAGAACTCGTGCGCCGTGTCGACGTCCATCCCGAGCACGTCGGCGATCGACCTGCCCTTGTAGGCGATCTGGAGCGTCTCGGCGTTGAACCGCTTCCCCTCGCAGACGGGGCAGGTCACCCACACGTCGGAGAGGAAGTCCATCTCGACGCGCATGGCGCCGTTGCCATCGCACGCGTCGCACCGGCCGCCCTTGACGTTGAAGCTGAACCGGCCCGGCTCGTACCCGCGCACCTTCGACTGCGGCAGATCGGCGAAGAGCCGGCGGATCGGATCGAGGGCGCCGGTGTACGTCGCCGGGTTCGACCGTGGCGTGCGGCCGATCGGGCTCTGATCGATGTGGATGACCTTGTCGATGTGATCGACCCCACGGATGGCTCGGTGCGCGCCCGGCGCGGCGTGCGCGTTGTAGAACTGGCGCTGGAGGGCCGGCAGCAGCGTGTCGGCGATGAGGCTGCTCTTACCCGAGCCCGACACGCCGGTCACGCACGTGAACACCCCGAGCGGGATGCGGACGTCGATGTCCTTCAGGTTGTTGTGCCGCGCGCCGAGGACGTCGAGCCAGTTGGAGTTCGGCGTCCTCCGTCGCTCGGGCACGGCGATCCGCCGTCGGCCCGCGAGGAAGTGGCCGGTGATCGAGCGCTCCTCGCGCATCACGTCGTCCACGGTGCCGAGGACGACCACCTCGCCGCCCTGTGCGCCCGGGCCGGGGCCGAAGTCCACCACGAGGTCGGCCTGGCGCATCGTGTCCTCGTCGTGCTCGACCACGATGACGGTGTTGCCCATGTCGCGCAGGCGTTCGAGCGCGTTGAGCAGCCGATGGTTATCGCGGTGATGAAGCCCGATCGACGGCTCGTCGAGGACGTACAGCACGCCGACCAGGCCGCTGCCGATCTGCGACGCGAGGCGGATGCGCTGCGCCTCGCCGCCGGCAAGCGTCGGCGCCGTGCGGTCGAGGGACATGTACCTCAGGCCGACGTTGATGAGGAACTCGAGCCGCGACGTGATCTCGTTGAGCGCGTCCTGGCCGATCTGGCGTTCCGTGTCGCCGAGGGGCAGGTGCCGCAGGAATCGGTGCGCCTCCTCCACGGAGAGCGCGCAGAGCGCCGGAAGCGTCATCCCGCCAACCTTCACCGCGCGCGCCTCGGGCTTGAGGCGCGTGCCGCCGCAGTCGGGGCACGGCACGTGCGAGGTGAACGCGTCCAGGCCCTCCCGCGTCCCTTCGTCCTTCGCCTCGCGGTAGCGCCGCTGGAGCAGAGGGATGATCCCGTCGAACGTGTCGAGGTGAGACCATCCGCGGTGGTCCGGGTCCCGCCGGTAGGTGAAGCGGATGCGCTGACCGTCGAGCCCGTGGAGGAGCTTCTGCCGCGCCGCCTCGGGGACATCCTTCCACGGCGTATCCAGCGTCGCATCGCCGAAGTGCTCGAGCACGCCCGCGTAGAGGTGCCGCAGCCACTTGTTGCGGTCCACATCGATGGTGGCGAGCGCGCCCTGGCGGAGCGACTTCGACGGATCGACGACGAGGAGGTCCGGGTCGATCTCCACGTGCGTGCCCAGGCCGAGGCAGGTCGGGCACATGCCCGCGGGCACGTTGAAGGAGAAGATTTGCGGCGTCGGCTCCTCGTACGAGATGCCGCACTCCGCGCAGGCGAACGACGTGCCCATGACGATGTCGCTGCCGCGGTCGTCCGTCTCCTTCACCACGTTGACGATGATCGTGCCGTTGCCCATGCCGAGCGCCGCCTCGGCCGCCTCCGCCAGGCGTGACCCGCTCTCCGGCCGCAGGATGATCCGGTCCACGACGACGTCCACGTCGTGCTTGGTGTGCCGGTCGAGGCCGGGGTCCTCCGTCAGATTGACGATGCGCCCGTCGACCCGCGCCCGAACGAACCCCTGCCGTTGCAGGTCCTCGAACAGATCGAGGAACTCGCCCTGGCGCCCACGCACGACCGGCGCGAGGATGTTCATCCGCGTGCGCTCCGGCAGCGACCTGATCCGGTCGAGGATCTGATCGGTGGTTTGCCCGCTGATGGGCTTCCCGCACCGCAGGCAGTGCACCGTCCCGAGGCGCGCCCAGAGGACGCGGAGATAGTCGTAGATCTCCGTCATGGTGCCGACGGTGCTGCGCGGGTTGCCTCCTGCCGCCTTCTGCTCGATGGAGATCGCAGGCGGCAGGCCGGTGATCTGGTCCACGTCCGGCTTCTCCATCTGGTCCATGAACTGCCGCGCATACGCCGAGAGCGACTCGATGTACCGCCGCTGGCCCTCCGCGTAGATCGTGTCGAAGGCCATCGAGCTCTTGCCGGAGCCGGACACACCCGTGAAGCAGATCAGCCGGTCCTTCGGCAGCGTCAGGTCTACGTTCTGGAGGTTGTGGACTCTCGCCCCGCGGATGGTGATGCGGTCCGTTTCCATGATCTCGCGGTTGCTCCGGCAGCAGGGATGCCTCGGTCACGACGTCGCGGGAACGGGAACCCGCCAGCTAGAAATAATACGGGTATCGGCGCCCGCAGACAAGCCCTGCACACATGTGCATATCATACTTACTTTTCCGGCATATATCGCGGCTCAGACCCACGCGAGACCCGCCGCGGATACGGGTAGTCACCTCGACCGCGGCGCCCTGCGCAGCCGGCCGCGCGGACATGTGGATGCGACGCCAGGCCGCCCGCCTGGGTTCGCTCCCGACGTGCCGCGCGCCGTGTCGGCGCGATCCGCCCAGGGCGATCGCACGAGGCGAGACGTCGCGGGGGCTCGCCCGCGTATCACCGGGCACCTCAGGCCAAATGGCGCTATCGCTATGTCGTCGATGTTGCGAATGATACGGATTCTGACCGCTCGGCCTGCATGCCGTCGCCCGTGCTGCCTCGCGTACAGAACGCGGCTCGGGATGACGGCGCTTGTACATGTGGCGGCACATCGTACTGCCACCGATGCGTCGTACTACGTGGACGGACCGGTCAGAACCCGCACAATGGGGATGTTGCGTCGTGCACCGTCACGCAGAAGGCAACGATGCAACCCCTTCATGGAATCGCCCTGGCGATGCGCCGCGGCGTCTGGGACCGGCGACCCGGACGGACGATATTCTGGTTCCGACCAACCGCGACGCTTTGCCGGAGGACCCGCGATGCCTGCCGAACCGCTGCCGCCGTTCCCGTACGGCGCCGTCTACTTCCGCAAGTCGAACCCGCCGCGCGATGACTGGGATCGCGACTACCGCACCGCCGCGGAAGACGGCATGACCGCCTTCCGAGACTGGTTCCTCTGGTCCGCCGTCGAGACCGCGCCCGGCACGTTCGACTGGTCCGACTACGATCGCCAGCTCGATCTCGCCGCGCAGCACGGGATCAAGACAATCGTCGCGGAGATGGTCACCGCCGCGCCGGAGTGGGCGTGGCGCCTCTTCCCGCACGCGCGCTTCGAGACGCGCGACGGGAGGAAGGTCGAGAGCGGCATGAGCGGAAGCTGCGTCACGGGCGGCGTGCCCGGGCTCTGCCTCGATCACGACGACTGGCGAGAGCGCGCCGAAGGGTTCCTGCGCGCGCTCGTCCTGCGGTACCGCGAGCATCCCGGCCTCGGCGGTTACGACATCTGGAACGAGTGCAACTACGGCCACGACGTGTGCTGGTGTCCGGCGACCGCGCGGCGATTCCGGGAGTGGCTGCGTGGGAAGTATGGCGACGTGCGTGCCCTGGGAGAGGCGTGGCACCGGCACAGCTTCGCGGAGTGGGAGGACGTCACGCCGCCGCGATCGCTCGGGCCGTACCCGGACGTGCTCGACTGGCTAGAGTTCCAGACGGACAACGCGTACGGGCTCATGCGGTGGCGCGCGGACCTGATCCGAAGCCTCGATCCGCTTCACCCGGTGACAGCGCACGGGATCGCCGGGGGCATCACGAACCTCGCGCCGGGCGGTTCCGACGATTGGCGCGCCGCCGACATCGCCGACAGCTACGGGTACACGTGGGGCTCGTGCCGTCACGGCGACGAGCCGTGGAAGCAGTTCCACGCCGTGGACCTCGTCCGCGCGGCCTGCTGCGGCAAGCGCTTCTGGCACGCCGAGGCGTACGCCGGCCCGCTTTGGATGGCGCCGAACGTCCTCGGCAAGCCGCGAAACGAGGGGCGGATCGCGTCGCCGGAGGATGTCCGCTACTGGGACCTCGTGAGCTTCATGGCCGGCGCGACGGGGCTCTTCTACCTTCGCTGGCGGCCGCTCCTCGACGGGCCCCTCTTCGGCGCGTTCGGCCCCTATGGGATGGACGGCTCGCGCACGCCCCGGTCGGAGATGGCGAGCCGCGTCGCAAGGTGGGTCGCCGCGCCGGAGCAGTCGGCGCTCTGGCGTTCCCGTCCCGTGAAGGGCGACGTGGCGATCCTCGTCGTGCCGGAGACGCAGGCCTTCACGTACGCCCAGCAGGGCAACACCGACTTCTTCGCCCGTTCCCTTCAGGGCGCGTACCGGGGCTTCTTCGACCGCAACATCCAGGCCGACTGGGTCCGCATCGACCAGATCGACGAGTACGGCGTCATCTACCTGCCGTTCCCGGTGATGCTCGCCCGGGAGACCGCCGACCGGCTCGCGGCGTGGGTGCGTCGCGGCGGCACGCTCGTCTCGGAGGGATGCCCCGGCTACTTCGGCGACCGCGGACACGTCGGCACGACGCAGCCGAACCTCGGCCTCGACGAGGTGTTCGGCGCGCGGGAGACCTACGTGGAGTTCACGCCGGACCTCCTCGGCGACCTATCCCTCACGGTCGCGGGCGCACCCGCCTGGGGCGGGCTGTTCCTCCAGGCGTACGAGCCGACGACGGGGACGGCGTGCGGCTGGTACGAGGATGGCCGCGTCGCGGCAGTGGATCACGCGTACGGGGAAGGCCGGACGCGCCTCGTCGGGACGATGCTCGGCGCCGGTTACGCGGCGCACCCTGGGCCACGTTCGACCCAGCCCTTCGCGGACGTGCTGGCTTTCGCGAGAAAGCAACAGCACGCGACGGTGAGCGACCCGCGCGTAAAGGCGCGGCTCCACAGCGGCGCGGGCGGCACGTACCTCTGGGTCGCGAACCCGGCTCGGCAGCCGCTGCCCGTGCGGGTCGAGCTCTCGGATGCGTGGGGCCCGTTCCGCTCCTGCCGGAGCCTGTGGGGATCGGAGGCGACGGTGGCGGGCCATCTGGTGACGCTGCTCGCCGGCGGGCGCGATGTCGCCGTCATCGCGCTCGCGTGAGCGATTCGCGCGGACCGTCCGCTGCGATCAGGCGGGGGGAATGCGCCAGCGGGCGACCTCGGCGCGGTCGACGCCGTCGCCGCCCATCCACGAGTAGGCCGTGACGAGGGTACCGTCGGCGAGCTGCAGGGTCGGACCGAACCCGCCGCCGCTCTCCCGGTCGAGGGGCGTCTTGGCATCGATGACGAAACGATCGCGGTCGAAGGCGAAGGCGAAGCCGTCGGGCGTCTCGATGCCGAGGACGGCCTGCACGCCGAGGGGCGGGCGCAGGTCGCGCACGGTGAAGGTGAGGAGGAGCCGGCCGTCAGCAAGCCGCAGGATCGCCGGGTACATCTCACCGTAGAAGCTCCCGATCTCCGGCTCCCGCGTCCATCGCGAGCCACCATCCCCGGAACGGAAGAGGACCAGCCGCTCGAAGCGATACCAACCTCCTTGGTCGCCGCCGGGCGGGTCGCTTCCAGGCATGGGGAAGACGCGCGGGTCCACGCGGAAGAGGGCGAGAAGGTCGCCGCCGCACGCCTGCCAGAAGACCGTCTCCGCCATGAACGGCCAAGAGAGCCGCGAGGGATCGACGCCCTCGAAGGCGCAGCGGAGCGAGGTATCCCACGTCTCGGCCCCATCGGTCGAGCGCCACAGCCAGTCGCTGCCGCCGGGCGCGGAGACGCCGAGGATTAGGGTGCCGTCGGCGAGCTCGAGCACGTTCCGGCTCGTGAGGATCCACTCCGCCTGGTCGGAGCCCGGCACGTCCTCGCGTGCGATTGGCCGCGTGCTCCAGGTCCGGCCGCCGTCGGTCGAGCGGTACAGGTAGCTATGGATGTAGCCGCGCGCGTTCCGGACGTCCGGCGCCAGCAGGTGCGCGGTGATGAAGAGCGTCCCATCTCGGGCGACGCTGAAGTAGGGCTCCCTGCCGACGAGCCCCGTCACCGCGCGGTCGGACCACGTTCGGCCGCCATCGCGCGAGCGGACGAGCAGCATGTCCTCGCGGATCTTCCCGTCGCCGAGCTTGACCTGGTGGAACGCCGTGAGCAGCAGTTCGCGATCGGCCAGGAGGGCGATCGACGGCTTGTAGTCGCCAGGGATGCCGATGGGGACACGCTCGACCGGGAGCCGGTCGGCGCGGACGCTCACGGGGTTCCGCACCTCGATGAACGCATGGGGATCGCTCGACCCTTCGCTCACGCGCCGATCCTCCTTCCGGCGTCTGCGCGCGGCGTTCGGCAGCCGCGTCGCCGCCAGCCCGATCGTGCCGAGAAGATACGTCGCGCGGCCATGCGGGCCACGTGTCTCCGGCCTGACATAAGTCGCCTTATCGGTCGTAGCGCGTGCACGAACGGACGCCGGACCTGCGACGCGGCCCCGCGCGTCTCTCGGAAAGGCGTCGTCCGGGCCGTAGCTTATACGCATTCGCCCTGAAAACGCTACGAGGGAGAACACGGGGTTCGCCCTTGTCGTGGGTTGTATGATACGTTTTTACAAGTAGTTGTAGGGGCGAGGCATGCCTCGCCCCTACGGCCATGATGTAGCGTCCTCAACACGGAATCGTATTAGATGATGCTTGCGCGGGCGGCGAGCATCGGGAGACTGGCCGCGGTAAGCGGCATGCGGCAGGCCGACGAGGTACTCGTCGGGGTCGATGATGGGGTCGCAGGAGAGCCACGAGGCGGCCCAGGCGTGCGCGCGGCGGAGGGCCGGCGGCTCGTTCGGTCGCGCGAGGAACTCCTCGACGAGGGGTTCGCGCCAGTCGTACGGCCGCACGTCGCCGAGGCGCGAGAGCCCGCCGCGGCCCGGCGCGCCGTACTTCGCCGCGAGACGGTCGGTGCGCTGGGCGATCGAGCCCGCGGGGATGATCATCCCGTCGTCCCCTCGGCGCAACGTGCGCTTCACTTGATCGCCTCGATGTGGAAGGACACCTTCGGATTGGTGCTATCGAAAAGGGCAGTGTTGCGGAGCACCGGGACGCGGCTCTGGCCGTACGCCGACACTTCCACCTCCGCGAAACCGGCGGCCTTGAGCATCCTCGATGCCTTGCGCGGGTTCCACCAGTTCACGTGGTTGCCAGGGTACCTCCTCTGCACCTCCAGCGAACACTTCGACACGCAGTAGTCCAGCGCTTCCTCGCACGGCAACTCTCGGAACACGCGGTCGAACTCCTCATCGTCGATCCTCTCCGGCGAACCGTCGGCATGGAGAATGGAAGCGGTCGCGGCGAAATGCCAGAGGAGTATCTGCTGAAGCGACGCGTCCGAAAGAGGCGTGACGAGCTTCACCCGCTGCATCGCCTCAGGGGTGCTGTTCGCGCCGATCCAGTAGAAGTAATGCCGGTCGTTCCCCCGGTATGCTCTCAGAGCGAGATCCACGTTCGGAGACGTGACGCGGAACACGCGCCCCTTCTTCAATATCCTGTGGGCTTCCTTGAACATGTTCGCTGCGGCACGGTCGGTGACGTGCTCGACGGTGTGGCTCGAATAGACGACCTCGGCGCAGTCGTCCGCGACAGGCAGCGGGGTGAGCGACAACAGGTCCCAGTCGATGCCGATGCGGTCTCCCTGTACCTCGGCGTACCAGTCGCTCCGGTGGTCGACGTTCGTCCACGCCGGATGCCGGAAATCGCCCGCGCCGATATTGTAGAAGCTCCGACTCTCCACGACGGCGTTCCCGTAGAGCTCGTAGTACAGGTCGATATCGCTGACATCCTCATCGCCGGGAATCCTCGAGATGTCGTACCCGAGTGCGTTCACCGCTCGCCTCACCACTCGCTTCAGCACGCTCATGTCCTCTCCTTCCGCCCCATGTGCGCCGTCCGTACTCCTCCCCGCCCGCAGGGCACCTCGATCACCGCGCCATCGCGTGTTCGGTGCGGCGGATGATCTCGTCCTGAAGCGTGCGCGAGAGGCGCGTGAAGTAGTCCGAGTACCCGCCGACGCGGACGATGAGGTTCGCGTGCTCCTCGGGATGGTCCTGCGCCTGGTGGAGCGTCTCGCCCGAGACCACGTTCACCTGGAGCTCGAACCCGCCCAGGTGGAGGTACGTCTCCAGCAGGTCGATGATCTTCTCGCGGCTGTCCACGGTGGCGAAGAGCGACGGCGTGAACTTCACGTTCGTCACGATGCCGCCGATGAACTGCGAATGGTCCATCTTCGCCGCCGAGCGGAGCATGGCGGTCACACCGGCGGCGTCGTGTCCCTGCACGGGGCCGATCGAGTCGGCGAGCGCCTCGCCCGCTTTCCGACCGTCGGGCGTCGCGCCGGTCTTCTCGCCGAGAATCGAGTGCATGATCCAGCAGAGGAAGCCCGGCTGGTACGCGCCGCCGCGCGGGTTCTTGTGCTTCCGCACTTCATTGTACCAGTAGTCCGCGAGCTCGACCCAGAGCCCGTCCGGCTTGGCGAGGTCGTTCCCGTAGTGCGGCGGCCGCGTGCTCATGAGGCGGCGCAGTGCCTCCTCGCTCTCCCAGTTGCGGCGGAGGATGTCGGCGAGGTCCGCGAGCGAGACGGCCTTCTGCTCGAAGCACGCCCACCGGATGGCGAACAGCCCGTCCACGACGTTCGCCAGGCCGACGAGCTCCGGCATGGTCGTGTTGTACCGTGCGCCGCCCAGGGTGAGGTCGGTCGCCCGTTCGATGCAGTCGCTCACGAGACACGAGAGGAACGGGTACCGGACGCACTCCTGCCACGCGCGATCGTGCGCGCTCGTGATCTCGACGTTGTACCGGATCGCCTCGGCCAGATCGACTTTGAACTCCGCCACGAGGTCGTCCCAGCTCGCGTCGCGCCCGGAGCGAGCGACGCGCTGCACGACCCGTTCGAGCGCCTTCCCGGCGTTCACGTAGCCGGAGGCGACCCACGGGTTGCTCCTGCCGACGGCGGAGATCTCCACGCACGAGCCGGCCATGTAGTTGACCGCGTCCTCGCGGCTCGCGCCGTCGCGCATCAGGCCGGGGACGATGGCCGTGTCGTTGAAGATCGCAGGGAAGCCGATGCCGGTGCGCATGAGCTTCACCGCGCCCCGCATCACGTCGCGCGAGAGCTTCGGGTGCCAGCTCACGCAGAGCGCCGGATGGAGCATCTGGATGTCGTGCGAGACCTCCAGGCAGAGGAGGCTCACCTCGTTCGACGCGTCGCTCCCGTCGGGATGCTGGCCGCCGACGAAGAGCGTTTGCGGCACCGAGAACGGATCGAACTCGGCGTACTTGAGGAAGAGGCACGCGAGGATCTCGTACGCCTCGTCGCGCGTGAGGCGTCCGGCGGCGACGTCGCGCTCGTAGTAGGGGCCGAGGTACTGGTCGACGCGGCCGGGGCAGAAGCAGCCGTGGCCGCTGCCCAGTTCCTCGGCGATCATGTAGTGGATGAACCAGAGCACCTGCGCCGCCTCGTGGAACGTCCGCGCCGGCCAGGCGGGCACGCGGCGGCAGACCTCGGCGACGTGGAGCAGCTCGTCCCGCCGCTGTCGCGGAGCCGACGCCGCAAGCTCGCGCGCGAGGGTCGAGTACCGTTGGGCCAGGCGCATCCCGCCGTTCAGGGACGCGATCGCCGCCTCGCAGAAGGCGCGCTCCTGGGCGGTTCGCGCCCGATCCAGCCGCGCCTGCACGTCGCGCCGGAGGCCGTACAGGCCCTTCGCGAGGATGAGCGGGTAGTCGGGCGTCATGTGCCCGGTCATCGCGCCGGCCGTGTGCCGATGCTCCGCGATCGACTCCCACGCCTCCGGCGAGACGAGCGCGTGCACCGCGCGGCCGATGGGCCCGTGGAAGTTCACGTCGCCGTAGCTCTTCCGCTCGGCCTCTTCCTCCGGCGTCATGTCGCGCCGCTTGAGCCGGCCGACGATCAGCTCGTCGTCGTTGATCTCCGCGGGCAGGTTGTCCGCGAGGTAGCCGAAGACGCCGCCATACCGCCGGTCGATCGGCTCGTCGCGATGCGCGAACATGTAGCGGTGCCAGAGGATCTCGCGATCGCAGTTCCACCCCTTCTGGTCGAACTGCCACTGCCGGAGCCGCGCGATGCGGTCGGTGCGAAGGATTGGTGACGGCATTCTAGAACGCTCCTTCCGCGCGCCGGCAGACACGCCGGTAAATCAGCATCCGCAAGACGGGATCGATGGCCGCACCGAAAGCGAAAGAACCCAAGAGCCCTATAATCCCCACCCGCCATCCCCACACGAGGAAAGCCAGACCAACTAGCAGAAAAGAGGCGCCAGCGGCCAAGCCGGTCTGAGCCAACCTGCGCGATCCGGGAATGCAGTCGAGTACCTGAAACCACGTAGTGGCGACCCCTTGGAGGGCAAGCCAGGTGCACATGCCGGCGGTGACATGGACCGGCACCGCCGCCAATTCTCCCCAGATTACCAGGGAGCCAAGGCTAAACCCGAGCATGTCTCCGCCGAAGGCTGTCAGCTCGGACCGCACTCCGATCCTCACGTCCCCTTCGTTGGCACCATCCGTTGGAGCTTGGTACGAAAGGCGAGGCCGGCTCGTACCTAGCCACTGCTTCTCAATTCGGGTCAAGCCAACCGCTGCCACACTAATTGCGGCGAGCACCAGCATCGCCCTCGTGGGCTGCAATCCGAGGAAAGATGAGGCTCGCGGCACGAGTAGGACACCAAAGAAGCCACCTACGGCCCACGGCACTATTGAGACGGCTAGCCTCAGGGTCCCCGATCTTCCTGACCGACCAGCAAGTAGGACTGGAAGCCCGAGAATGAAACCTATCAGGGGCGCTACAGCCGCGACGCAGGCCCACACCGTGGCGTAGCCGGCCATTTCAAGCAGCACGTCTCTCATTTCGATGTCCCTAGGGCAACGCATCCAAGTTGTCGAGGTATGGGACAACCGCTCACATCTCTTCGTGCTTCGTGCGGGCGATGATGTGGTCCTGCATCGCCTTGTCGAGCAGGCAGAACCGCATGCTGAACCCCGACACGCGTACCGCCACGTGTCGGTACGCGTCGGGGTCGGCTTGCGCTCGCCGGAGCGTTTCGGAGTCGATCACGTTGTACTGCATCTGCCCGACGCCGGCGTCGATGGCCGTCTCCACCACGTCGAGCACGCGGTCGAGCGACACGTCGCGCAGGAGCTTCGGCGTGAGTTCGATGATCGCCGACGACGACCCCGCGGCGTGCTCGTGCGGGATCCGCATGAGCGAGCGCATGAGCGCGGTGAGCCCCTCGGTGTCGCGCCCCTGCGTCGGCGAGACGCTGTACGCGAGCGGCTCGTGCGCCTTCCGCCCGTCCGGCGTCGCGTTCGTGGCGCGGCCGCAGTCGAGGTGCCAGACGAACGAGAACAGGTGCGCGTGGTATGACCCGCCGTGCGGCGTCGTGTACGTCGCCATGTGGTCGCAGTAATGCTGCGCCGCGCGACGGACCCAGCGGTCCACCTCTTCGACGCCGTTGCCGTACTTCGGGAGCTTGCGGATCACCTGCTGCCGCGTCGCCTCCTCGCCCTCCCAGTTCGTCCGCAGGAGCCGCAGCAGATCGTCGGCCGACATCGTCCGGTCGCGGAAGACGAGGCGATCGACCGCATGGAGCGAGTCCCCGACGTTCGGCAGGCCGATCGCGCAGGTGGAGTGGTAGTGGTAGTGCGCGCCGCCGGCGGTCATGTCCTTCCCGCGCGCGATGCAGTCCTCGGTGAGGAGCGACGTGTACGGCAGGGGGAAGACGTACGGCTGGCGCAGGTCGCCGAGGTTCGAGCACTCGACGGCGTGGCGGGCGAAGTGCTCCAGTTGCCGCGCGTAGGCGGTCCAGACGGCCTCGATGTCGGGCATGTCGGCGAGGCGGCCGGTCTGGGGTCCGATCCGCTCCCCCGTCGCGAGGTCCTTCCCGTCGTTGAGGGCGAGTTCGAGGCACTTCGCGACGTTCATCATGTGGCTGACGGCGTGCGGGTTCGTCTTTCCCGGGATCGTCACCTCGACGCAGCCGATGATGGCGTACCCGCGCGCGTCCTCGATGGGGATGCCCTTCTCGACGAGGGCCGGGATGATCGCCTCGTCGTTGAAGAAGAACGGCACGCCGCCGCCGCGACGGATCAAGCGGAACGCCGCTTCGAGGAGCTTCCGCGGCGTGCCACGGTGCATGCGCACGGACAGGCAGCGGATGAGGTTCACCCGCCACATCGCTTCGAGGAAGAGGTACGTGAGGTCGTTCGCCGCGTCGCGGCCGTCGCGCGTCTGCCCGCCGATCGTCGCCTGCTGCACGTCGTAGCTCTTGTAGAGCGCGAGATGAAGCGCCTCGAGGAGTTCGAGCGCCTCGTCACTCGTCAGCCGGCCCGCGTCGATGTCGCTACGGTATAAAGGAAAAAGGTACTGGTCGTACCGGCCGAAGGAGTTCGCGTTGATGCCGTCCTCCCACCCCATGATGACGTGGGCGAACCAGAGCGCCTGCACCGCCTCGTGGAACGTGCGCGCCGGCTTCGCGGGGACTCGACGGCAGACCTTGGCGAGCATCCGATACTCCGCCGCCTGTGCGGGATCGGCCTCTTCGGCCGCGAGGCGCCGGAGCTCCGCGGCGTAGCGCGCCCCGAGCCCGCACGCCGCGTCGGCGATGAGCCGAGCGCTCTCCAGCCAGAGCCGTCGCTCCTGATCCGCCGGCTCCCACGGACGCAGCTTCGCCAGTTCGTCGTCGATCTGGGCGCGGATGCCCTCGAATCCCTCGCGGATGACGCGTTCGTACCCCGGGACGGTGTGGCCCTCGCTGCCGCCACCGCCGAAGTAGACGCCGGCGCGCATGTCGCGGCCGATGTAGTCGGGCGTCTCCGGCCAGACGGGCGTGATCCGACGCGGGTGCTCGTGCCAGTAGTCGATCGCCTCCAAGAGGCGCAGGCGCTCCTCCTCGGAGAGCGAGGGGATGTCCAGCGCGTCGCGGCGCCGGCGGTCGCGTGCCTCCTCGCTCGACAGGTCCTCGAACTCCAACCAGCCGATGCCGCGGAACGACTCGTGCTGCTGGTAGCCGACGAGGAGTTCGCCCGGCCGGATGCGGATCGGGTAGTTGCGGATGACGTGCGCGAGCGCGGCGGCCTGTCGCTTGTGCGGCGGGCGGCCCTCGGTCTCGCGCATGCTCTCGGCGACGAGCCACGCCCTCGGCGCGTAGTGGTCCCCGTAGTCGCGGTCGTTCAGGGCGTACTCGCGGAGCCGTTCCATGCGCGGCGAGAGGTTGATGCCGTGCGCGCCCTGGACGACCTCTTCCTCGGCGGTAGGCAGTGCCATCCGGTAGTCCTCCCGACCATCACCAGCCCACTCGCGGACACCCGTGCGCGCCCTGTTCAGAGCCTCCGCGGGCGGGCACGTCCGACCTATCCGAAGAATATGGGGTCAATCCTGCTTGATGGGAACTCCCCGTGCCGCAAGGAGGCCGGCGATCTCGCGGATGCGCTCGTCGGACGGCGGCAGGAGGCCGCGCAGCGTGTACTCCTTCCCGAACTGCTGGTACTTGCTCTCGGCGAGGCGATGGTACGGCATGAGGTTCGCCGCCTGGAGGCGCGGGTGGGTCGAGAGCGACGCCACGAACTCGATCATGGCGCCGAGCGCCTCGTCGGTCTCGGTGAGGCCGGGGATGATCGGCAGGCGCAGCCACACGGGTGGCCCGTCCGGCATCGCGAGGAGGCGCTTCAGGTTCCCCAGGATCAGCCCGTTCCCGACGCCCGCCAGACGCTCGTGGAGCGCCGGATCGATGGCCTTGAGGTCGTAGAGGACCAGATCCACCATGCGGAAGATCGGCCCGGCCGTCTCCCACGGCGCGTACCCGCACGTGTCGATCGCGGAGTGGAGGCCCCGTTCGCGGGCGAGCGTGCAGAGCGCGGCGGTGAACTCCGGCTGGAGGAGCGGTTCTCCGCCGGAGAGCGTGAGCCCGCCGCCGGACCGCTCGTAGAAGATCCGGTCGCGCTCGACCTGCTCGATCACCTCGCCGGCTGTCGCATCGCGCCCGGCGACGGCGAGCGCGGCCGTTGGACAACCCTCGACGCACGCGCCGCAGCGCTCGCACCGGTCCCGCCGATAGACGTGCTTCCCATCTTCGATGGCGTGCGCGCCGTGCGTACAGACGGCGACGCACTGCCCGCAGACGAGGCACAGATGCGCGACGAAGCGCACGTCGCGCCGCGCCTCCATCGACTCGGGATTGTGGCACCAGAGGCACCGCAGCGGGCACCCTTTCAGGAACACCGTCGTCCGGATGCCGGGGCCGTCGTGGATCGAGAAGCCCTGCACGTCGAAGATGCGGCCGGTGACGGCGGCAAGGCCCGTGCGCGTCGCGGAAGAGGGAGACGTCATATTGGTGTCGGGGTCATCCTGGTCGGGTATGGGGAAGATGGCGCGGCGTCAACATTCGTACTGAATATACGCCGGGTGCCGGGGTTGCGTAAGCGGCTGGTCGGCCGTCCCATGGCGATTGCGTGAGGCGGCGCGGCGCTGTCCTCACACGCAGCCTACTCCTCGATCCACGGGGCGCAGTTCGTGCGGCCGAAGTTGCCGCGCATCGTCGGCCACGGCATCGTGCCGGAGGCGGGCGGCAGCCGGCCGCCTCCGGCACGCAGCGCGTACGTCCCGTTCTGGCACGGCGACGTGGTGATGATCGTCAACTCCCCTTCGCCGTCGAGATCGGCGACGACCGGCGAGTAGTGGTAGAGGAACGCGCCGCGGAACTCCCAGAGCTTCCGCCCGTTGGGGTCGAGCACGTAGATGAAACGGTCCTGCTCGGCGACGACGCTGCAGAGCGTGCCGTCCCCGACGAGGTCGGCGAACGCGAGCCGGCCGCCGACGCCGAGCGCGATCCCCATCTCCTGCTCTCGGCTCGTGAACTGCCAGACGGGCGTCCCATCGGCCTCGTACGCCCACACAAGCCCGCCGGCGGTCGCCGCGATGATCTGCCGCCGGCCCAATCCGCAGAGGTCCGCCATGCCGACCTCGGTGATCGCCCGGTAGGCGTCGTGAGTGTACGGCGCCTGCCACGAGGCGACCGCGCCTCCCGCCAGGTCGAGGAGCGTGAGCCGCCCGGTCGCGTCTCCGACGACGACGCGCGCCGGCCCGCCGCGTTCGATCTCGCCGACCGCCGGGGCGACGGGATGCCCCCCGAGCGAAGCGCGCCAACACTCGCTCCCGTCGGCGCAACGCAGCGCGACGACCTCGTCGCCCGCCGCGGCGAGCAATGCAGGGCCGCCGGGCATCGCGTCGCAGAGGACCGGCGTCACGTCCACCGGCCGTGGCAACCGGCGCTGCCAGCGAACCCTCCCGTCCGCGTTCACGACCGCGACGCCGCCATCGTGCCACGCGACGGCGATGATGGAGGTCGCCTCGCCCGGCAGCCGCGTCACGACGATCCCGCCGCGCACCTCACCGCCCACTTCGGCCTTCCATCGCTCGCGGCCCTCGGTGTCAGTCACGTGAACGTGCCCGCTCGTCGCCCCGAAGACGAGCTCCAATCGCCCATCGCCGTCGATGTCCGCGACCGCCGGGCTCGACGTGTTCTGCACCGGCCGATTGCTCGGGGCCATCCGCACCACGAACCGCGACGTCCCGTCATGGTCCAGCACCTCGCCGTTGACCCACTGCGTGAGCACGACCTCGCGCCTGCCGTCCCCGTCGATATCGATGACGGTCGGGCACGCCTCCCGCTGCGCCGCCTGCCAGCGGATGCGGCGCGCGCCCGCGATCGCCCAGACTCCCGGCGCGTCGTACGGTGCCGTCACGGTCCGCGCTGCCGGATCGACCGTCGAATCCTCCGAGATGCGCCACGCGGCGCCGTCCCAACGTGCGAGGCGCAGTTCCTCCGCGACGAGCCGGTCGACGTGTCCCTCGGCGAACGCGATGGTGATGGTCGCGCCGGGGATCGGCCGCGCATCGACGCAGCGGGCCCGAGGCGCGGCCTGCCACGGCGCCGGCAAGTCCGCCGCGTGCGACGGCATGCCGGCCTCGGCGCGGACCCCGACGAGCGCGTGGTGCGTCAGGCCCGCGAGCCTCACGCCCGCGCCGGGGCAGACGGCGGTGCCCTCGACGTCGGCCTGGGCGATCTCGTCCGTGACGAACGCGAAGCGGTACCACGGTGAGATGCTGCGCGTCGGAGACGCACCGGCGCTCCACGCCTCGACGGCGAATGTCACCGGTCCCTCGTACCTGCCCTCGGGCGCGGGAATGGTGAAGGCGTACGCATGGCCGCCCACGCGCGGATGGTCGTCGACGAGCCCGACGCGGTAGCCGACTGCGTAGTGGAGGATTGCGCGGGCGATGCCGGCCGGATGCCGGATCTCGACCTGAACATCTGCGGGGACCGTGTTGGCGCTCGCCGACGGGCGCGTCGGCTCGCCGATGGATGGCGCCACGGGCGGCGTCTCGACGATGCGCGCCGCCTCGGGCATGACCCCGGCGCCGCGCCGCTCGACCGCCTCGCCCAGCATCTGGAGCTGCCACGCGAGCGTGCCGGGCCCCTGGATCGCGTCGTAGTAGTCGCGCCGCTTCACGATCGCCGTGCCGCGAATGAAGCCGCTGGGATGGACGAAGGCGCTCACCGCATATTCGCCAACCCGGGTGGCCTCCGCGAGCCAGGCCTCGTCGGCGGTCGCGCGGTACAGGTCGAGGAACGTCTGGAGCCGATCCGCCACGTGGCTCGCCATCTGCGTCCGCGGCGTCGGCCGATTGGCGATCTCCTGGCCGGCGCCCTCGGCCTGGTCGAGCCACCACCGGTCGCCCGTGTCGCGGAACGCGGCGACGAGCGTGAGGGCGCTCATCGCCGCATCGCTTCCGAAGGAGCCGTCCGGCTGGCCTTGTTCGATGGCTCGCACGCACGCTCGCGCGTACCGGCACGCATCGTCGAGCCAGGCAATGTCGCCGGTGATGTCGTACACCGCGAGCATGGTGAGCGCGAGGTGCATCCGGGGAGGATGCAGCCGCGGCTGCTCGCGCATGTCGGAGTCGGTCCAGTTGTCCGGATAGAGGCCATCGGCATCGGCCTTCGTCTGGAAGGCCAGGAGCTGGCGCCTTCCCCAGTCGAGGTACGTCCCGTCGCCGGTCTTCTTCCAGAGGAACGCCCAGGCGCACGCGAACACGCCCGCGTAGCCCATGATCGTCGCGCGGTCGCGCTCGGGCAGGCCATCGCGGTAGCGAGCATGGCGGTCGTAGATCATCGCGTCGTGGTCGACGACGTGGCACCGGTAGACGGCCTCGATCTCACGGCGCACGGCGTCGGGGTTGATGGGCCAGAGCTCCTCCCACGGCGCGTCGTGCCGCTGCAGCTCGTGCCGCTCGCCCTCGACGCGGTCGGTCTCCACGTTGTAGGCGACGTGCTCACCCCAGGCGAAGAGGCCGGTCGCCGTGCTCACGCAGTGCTCGAGGAAGTACGACAGGTACGCCTCGGCCGCGGCGCGGTACCGAGGATCGCCGGTGCGATCGCTCAGACGATGGAGAAGGCGCACCGCGTCGGCGTCCCAGAGTAGGTTCGACTGGTGAGCCCATGTCAGGTTGCTGCGATCCTTGCCCCACATGAGGTAGCCGCGGTCCTCCTCCCATTCGGCCATGAGGGTTCGCCACTCGGCGGCGGTATGCTGCGCCGGGATGGCGAGCGTCTCCAGGTCGATCATGTGGCAGAACAGCGGCGTGTGCACCGGGCCGTAGCGATCCATCCCGTGTTGCAGGAGGGCGTCGGCGAACCGGCGGGCGTGGCGGAGGAAGTCCATCGTGCCCTCGGTGGCGTGTCGTTCTCTGCGAGAGGTACCGAGGGGAATGTCTTCAACGAGCGCGGCCGGACCATCCCCCCGAGCGAACCGCTCGATCGAGCGCGCGTGCCGGCGCGGCACGATCATGGCAGTGCATGGGGCCGCGCCGCGGAAGTGTCGGTATGTGCAGCAGGATGTATGAGGTCGAAAAAATGCCCAGGGGCAGTGCTTGCCAGGCACGCGAATTTCGCGTATACTGTGTGCGACCAGAACTGCTGCTATCTCGGCAATTGGGTACCAGGCACAACGAACGAACACGGATGTCTGCAGCCAGAGGGTTTTCAAGACCCAGGGGCAAGGCGTGTGTGCGTCGTCGGAGGCCGCGTACGTCAACCGCCGCCCCTATGCTATCGCCCCCCTGGGTCACCGCATTCGTCAAGCTGCCGATCTGAAGGAGGTTTGCCCATGATCGAGTGGTACTAGGCGTCGCCGTGTTCACGCACTGCCGCAGCGACCGGACAAGGAGGGTCTTCGTCCGGCTGCTTGTCCACGATCGAGGCTTGCATTCTTCAAGGAGGGGCTCGGCGATGGATTGCCTCTGGCCAATCCGAGGTCGATGGGGGTTAGCCTTGTTGGGCGGGGCGCTCGCCTGCGTGCTCGCTAATCCTCTCCACGCCGCGACTACCGGCAAGATACACGGTCGCGTCACCGACCAGGCGTCGGGCGAGCCCATTCCCGGGGCAGCCGTCATGATCGAGGGGATGCGCCTGGGTGGCTCGACCGACGCCGACGGCCTGTACTTCATCATCGGCGTACCGCCGGGCACCTACTCCGTCGCGGCGAGCTTGGTGGGCTACGCACCGGTGACCAAAGCCGGTGTCGTCGTCAACATCGACCGCACGACGCCGGTCGACTTCCAGCTTCAGGCGAGCGCGATCGAGGTGCAGGGTGTGACGGTGGTGGCCCTGCGCGAAGTCATCAAGCTCGACGTCGGGGGCAGCCGCGCGATGCTCGAGTCGAAGGATGTGATGGCGTTGCCCACCCTCAACAGCCTATCGGCCGCGATCAGCCGCGAGCCCGGAGTCGGTAGTAACGGGACCGTCCGCGGCGGCCTCTACGAGGAGACCCAGCTCGTCCTCGACGGGCACACCATGACCGACTCGCGCCTGAACATGGCGTACTCCCAGAACACGATCCCGATCACGTCCATCCAGGAAGTCCAGGTGCTCAAGAGCGGGTTCAACGCCGAGTATGGCAACATCCGCTCGGGCGTCATCAACGTCGTGACGCGGGACGATCCCCGGCGGCACTGGCTCAGTGCTCGGACGGTGTACGCGCCCCCTCAGAAGCCACACTGGACGGTGGATGCCCGCGGCAATCCCACGGCGCCGCCCTACGGGGAGAAGTCGAAGGAGTGGCAGATCTTCGGCTCGCCCGCCTCGATCAAGACGCTGTACAAGATCCCCAACCTCATCACCCCGAACCCCACCGACTCGATAACCGTCTTCAGGAGTTGGTACGGCTACACCATTCCGAGCAGGCCAGAAGCCGAGCGTCTCGCCACCGCCGAGAGATTCCGGCAGTACTGGCTGCACCGGCACAGCTTCACGGAAAAAGACTACGCGAACAAACCGACCTACTCGATCGACGCCACCGTCGGGGGGCCGGTACCGGGCATCGACGGCATGAGCGTGACATACTCTCACCGGAGCTCCTATGCCCCCTACGCGCTCGTGAGCGCTCGTACGGCGTTCAAGGACTACACCGAGCAGGCTACCCTCACGTATCGGCTCGGACCGGCGAAGCTCGCCGTCACCGGGAGCTACACGAGCGAGTCCGGGGTGGGACAACCCACTCAGGTAGGCGTGTCCGGGGCGGGGACAGCCCCTTTGATAACGCGCGGCGGGTGGGGTCCATATGAGACCTCGCTCTACAAGTACGCGCTCTACCGCGGCACTCCTATCGACAACCGCTACCTGCTGGGCGGCGTCACCTTCACGCACGCGCTCTCCCCGAGCACGCAATATGAGCTCAGTTTCGACATTCAGCACAACAACTACGCGATGAGCATGTGGCCCATGCGGTTCTCGTCCATCTCGCCGACCACGGTGGTGAACCCGCTGTTTGAGGAGCACACGTTCCTTGCTCACCTGCTGGCCGCGGGCCTTGATACCACGGGCGCGAGCGCAGGGTTCCGCGACATCCTGAGCAGCAACCGGCCGGATCCGAAGGGGGTTGCCCCGTGGGGGCACCAGGGGCTCGTCCTCGAATTCCTCGACGAGATCGATGGCCGGTCCGGGTTCCGGTATGACCTCGGCGCCGCTCTCGACGGCACCGACTCGTCGTACTACACGGGGTACAAGCTCCGCGGTTTCCTGCTCAGTCAGATCACGCCGCACAACCAAGTGAAGACGGGCTTCGAGTTCACCCTCGACGACTTCACGAACCGCGAGCACTACGGCACGCTGAAATCGGACACGTGGGTCTGGTGGCACAGGAAACCGGTCTCGATGAGCGCCTACGTGCAGGACAAGGTCGAGTACGAGGGCATGATTCTGAACGCCGGCCTGCGGGTTGACCGCTACAACCCGGAGGCCAACGTCTACGATGCGGCGGATCCCTTCTCCAGGGTCTGGGAGAAAACCAGGTGGCCATACCAGATAAACCATGACCTCTACAGTTGGCTCGACACGAGCGCGGTCAAGGACAAGCACACCATCACCACGGCCAGGGCGCGGACGCACTTCGCCCCGCGCCTCATGATCTCGCACCCGATCAGCGCTCAGAGCAAGGTTTTCTTCAACTACGGGCACTTCTACACGTACCCGAGAACGGCGGAAGTCCACAGCTACAGGTTCAGCGCGGAAGGTACCGGCGTGGACCCGATCCCGAACCCCGAGTTGGACTTCCCGCGCACGATCGCGTACGAGTTGGGTTTGGAGCGCCAGTTCAGTAACGCCCTGTACGCGTGGATTTTCGGCTGGGAGCCCGAACCGCAGTACCTCGTCAGCGTCGCGGGCTACTACAAAGACGTCACGAGGGAGATCGGCATCATCAGCTACTACCTCACGTTCACCGACGCCTTCTCCCATCCGATCAACAAGCGATACGCGCAAATCCGCGGCGTCGAGGGACGCCTCCAGAAGAGCGTCGGGAACTTCGTCACGGGATGGATCCAGGGCGATCTGTCGCTGAGAGACGAGGGTGCCGTCGGGCTCGTCCGCACGGATGTCGATCACCTCAAGGATGCCCCCGAGGCGGCGTACCAGTTGACCTCCCTCGCGGAGCCCGTCTGGTCGCTCTACGTCGACCTTCACACGCCGCGCAAGTTCTCGCCCTTCGGCATTCCCGCGCCGGTCGGCGAGCTGTGGTCCCTGGCGTACACCATGAGCTACCAGAAGGGCGCCCTGTCCACCTACAACCCCGCCCTCATCGAGCCGCCGCCGCCGCCCAACGTACGCTCCCGGGACTCGTGGGGCTCATCGCTCACCCTGTCGAAGGGGTTCTCGTTCGGGCAGAAACTGGTCGGCCAGGTATCTCTGTCCGTCTCGAACGTGCTCGGCTACAAGTCGCTGTGGAGCGGCGGGTTTGTCCTGCTGGAGTGGAACGACTACCTGAAATCCCTGCACTTCCCGATCACCGACAAGGCCATCGAGGACACGCCGGGGCACGACCGGATCGGGGACTACCCAAGCTACGCGGTCATCCCGACCCACGACTCGTGGGCGACGTTCCTCAATCCGAGGACCTACACGTTGGCCTTGAACCTGTCATTCAACTAATACATGCGGAGACCGCAGCGATGCGGTGCCGCACATGGGGTACACGCGATGAACACACGATGAAGGCACTGTCTGCCAAAGGAGGTGGTCGAGGTGGAACAGCGATTGTCCGTGCGATGCACTGCACATCAACCGAATCCACTGAGGAGGGTCATCTCGATGAAATCTGCTCTCACGCGCTGTCTTCTGGTGGTCTCCGGTCTCGTGCTGCTGACTGCGATGGCCACACCGGTTTCCGCCGTCGGCGTTCCCACGCCGGGCGTAGGTTGGGGCCAGGTCCAGCGCGAGATCTGGTACGGGAACTTCTGGGACGTGTGCAGCAACCGCAACTACGGCGGCGTCCAGAATGCGCTCCAGTGGCCGGGCGGATGGTGGGCCAACTTGATCGACCTCCCCACTGGCCCCACTGAGCGTCGCACGTACGCGAACTACAAGGGCTTCGTGATCGGCGCGAAGAACGTCCAGGAACCGCAGTACCCGGACGTGATCTGGCCGTACATGGTCGGCATGCGCGACGGCCTGAACGATGGCGAGTCTGGCGCCGACATACTGACCGCCCCACCGAACGTGACGACGCCGAACATGGCCACGAAGATCCTTTTCAACGGCCGCCTCTCTCGCCGCACCTTCCGGCAAGCACTGCCGACAGTGACCGTGGACGGCGAGGTGAATGCCATCTTGAAGAAGTACGACCTCGCCGCCGTGCCCGGCCGGGCCAACGAACTCGTCGGGGACGAGGCGGACGCGCCGTACCAGATCGACGTGATCGACCCGAGCATCCCGGCCGACGTCACGTTCGAGACGCGCCCGTGGTCGCGTATGGGCATCTCGTCGAACCGCATGTGGTACTCCTTCGTCGATCGCCGGAACGACGACTACATGTTCTGGCACTGGCGGATGATCAACGACGGCATCTGGGGCAAGCTTGGCAAAGACAGGGTCGACTGCTGCGGCGGGACCTGGGGCACGGTCCAGGGCGTCATGATGAGCCTGATGTTCCAGTGGGACCGCTCATCGCGCGGCGCTGTCGTGACGCTCAGCAGCGGCACCGGGGCCAACGATAGCATCTGGCGGTACTACGGGACCGACTACGACGGCGCGAAGACTCAGAACATGCGCCTCGTGTACGTCATTGACGGGGACCAGGACCCGTCGAAGTTCAATGCGACGTACAAGAACGCGTCGCAGGACGACATCGGCGATCCGGATCCGATCACCGGCGAACTCTTGAGCGCGAAGACCGGCGGCTGGCAGATCCTCCACTACGACGTCTCCGCCACCGACAAGAACGATGACCCGGCGCAGCCGCGGACACTCGGCTGGACGAAGTACGAGATGTTGCTCCAGACGAGCACCGACGGGATGGAAGCGAAGTACAACCAGATGTACCTCGGCTACCAGAAGGGCGGAGAGTACTATCCGGGCGACGTCCAGACCACCCCGGGGCGTGGCACTCATCCGTTCGCTGCGCAGGGCGCGTCGTGGATCAAGGCGAGCAACGACCCGGCGACGAGCGACGCGTTCTGGCCGGGCAAGATCCTTGGCGTCGACAACGAGGTGAACGACTGCGAGCAGCAGGCGGGGTTCGGTCCGGATGACATGGCACCGAACGACACGATCAACGGCATCCACGTGCTCGGCATCAAGGGCTTCGACGTGCCGCGTTGCCAGCAGATCGGCAAGCAGTGGCTCAACGGCGAGATCACCGACGCGCAGAAGGATGCCCTCGTCAACAGCACGATCGACTCCCTGTTTGCGGTGATGCGGCAGGCGAAGGCGGTGTACCAGGCGAAGCAGTTCGGCGGGCGGGATGCCGCGTCGCGCGCGGAGTTCGAAGGAGCGCTGCGGGCGGCCATCGTGCAAGGGAAGCTCGCGCTCTCGCCGCCGGCACCGGCTACCTTCAACGTGAACTCCGGCGAGAAGAAGATCAACCTGTCGTGGACGCTTAACACGACGACCGGCTCGACCATCGCCGGCTGGCGGCTCTACCGCGCACTGGCGAACTTCAAGGGCGACTCGGCGTGGGCGAAGATCGCCGAGCTGCCGCCCGCCACGCTCTCCTACGTCGACAACGACGTGTCGGTGGGCTTCTCGTACTACTACTACCTCACGACGTTCGACGCGCAGGGGACCGAGTCGACGATGTTCACCCGGACCGCCAAGGAGGCAGTCCCCCACGGGGTCGCGATCCTGGACGGCGACCGGATCGCGCGGTTCTCCCTGGACCAGAACGCGCCGAACCCGTTCAACCCGAGCACGATGATCCGCCTGAGCCTGGCCACTGCCGGGCCGACGCGGCTGGATGTGTACAACATGACTGGTCAGCTCGTGCGCACGCTCGTCGACGGCAACCTGTCCGCCGGGTACCATGAAGTGCCGTGGGACGGCACCGACATGACCGGCAAGGCCCTCGCCAGCGGCACGTACATCTACCGCCTGGTGAGCGGGGAGAATGTCCAGGTGCGCCGGATGACGCTCATCCGGTAGGACGTTCTGGCCGCTCATCTGTCCGCTCGGATAGCTGTGGGAAGGTCTGCACGCCGCGCCGCTCGCGCGGCGTGCAGGCCGAAGCACTTGGTCCCGCGCGTGAGCGGACGTCGCGGCGTCCAGGCGTCAGGGCTGGGCTGCCCCCGGAACCGCAGCCCGAGGACGTCCCCTCGGAGAGCTCTCGGCCAACTCCGAGTCGCGGAACGCGAACGGCTCGCGCGAAGAGGCGACGTGGCGTACCTATGGTGCACGACATCGGGAGCAGAACCGCTGCCCGCAAGACAGCCGAGTCCCCATGTCGCGCGTACCGAGTCAGCAGGAGGTTCTCATGAAATTCGTCGAAGCGCGACTTCTTCTCGCGGCGCTCGGCCTCTTCGTGGTCATGCCGGCAGTCGGCTGGGCGCAGACACGGCCCTCGCCGAACGACACGCTGAACGGGAAAGTGCGGGTAGTGCCGAACCCGTGGTCCGCAGCGCTGCTCTCCCAGCACTACGCCGGACGCAAGGGCAACCCCGTCATGGACGCGGCGTCCGGGTACTCGCGGGTTGTCTTCTTCAATATCCCATCGGTGTGCACGATCAGGATCTACACGATCGACGGGGATCTTGTGCATGCCATCGACCACAAGGCCGGGCAGGGCCATTCCGACATCTGGAACATGATTTCGGACAGCGACCAGTACGTCGTGAGCGGCATCTACATCTACGCGGTTCACACCCCTGACGGCCAAAGCGAGGTCGGGAAACTCATCATCATCCGCTAGTCGGGCGGCGGGAGCAGATCGCGATGAGAACGACAGCCATCTGTGCGCTGGCGCTGGCCGGAGCACTCCTGACGACGAGCGCGACCGCGGCGGGATTGTTCGACAAGACCGGCCAGGCCGGCATGACGTTCCTGAAGATCGGGCCGGTCGCGCGCGCTGCCGGCATGGGCGATGCCCAGACCGCCGTGTCGATGGGGGCGATCAGCACTTTCTACAACCCTGCCGGCCTCGGCTACCTGCGCGGCAGGCTCGACGCTACAGTCAACCGCGTGAACTGGATCGCCGATATCGGCATCACGTCGGCGGCCGTGGGCGTGCCCATCCGAATCGGCGCCGGCAGCCCCCTCGCCGTCGTTGCGGCTTCGTACGTCTCGATGGACTACGGCACCGTCCATGGCACGGTGATCGACAAGGATGCGCCGGACTCCTATCGAGAGGTGGGGACGCTCGACCCGAGTGAGTCCGTCCTCGGGTTGACGCTCGCCAGGCAGTTCACCGACAAGTTCTCGCTCGGCGCGACGGCGAAGTACGTGACCCAAACGCTGCCATGGTACAGCACGGGGTACATCAGGTCGGATGGGACGGCGGCTGAGGTCCTCAACTCGCCAAGTCCCACGAGGCAGTGGTCATCCGTCTCTGCGCTGGTCCTCGACGCCGGCACGATGTACCGGACGGGTTTCGGAAGCTCCGTGATCAGCATGAGCATCCGGAACTTCGCCCGGAGGCAGCAGTACGAACTCGACGGTTTCCGCCTTCCTGTGACGCTCAACATCGGCGTGTCGATGGATGCCTTCGACCTGGTGCCGGCCCTCCAACGGCAGGGGCATCGCCTCACCATCGCCGCTGACGGCCTGCACCCGCCGGACCACCCGGAGAAGCTCGCTCTCGGCGGCGAGTACGCGTTCCGCGACATGTTCTCCCTTCGCGGCGGGTACGACTTCAACTGCGATGCGCGCAGGTACAGCCTTGGCGCCGGCGTGAAGTACAGCGTCCGTGGCGTGGGCGCCGCGTTCGACTACGCCTACAGCGATTTCGGAGGCACCCTCGGCGCGGTGAACTACTTCGGCCTCTCATTCTCCATCTGATGCCGGCGCAGCAGGACCAACGTCCGTGGAAACGAGACCACCCGGGGGCCACTGGCCTCCGGGTGGTTCTCTGTACCCGCCACGGTACATTCGCCGTCCACGCTCACCCGGAAAGGAGTCGCCATGGACCGGATCGGCCTCATCGGGATCGGGAACATCGGGAGGTACTTCTCTCGGAAGCTCCGAGAAGCGAACTACCCCCTGACGGTGCGCGACATCGATCAGGCGAAGATGGAGTACGCAGTCGACCTCGGCGCGACGGCAGCGACGAGCTCCGGCGACGTGGCACGCGCATCGGACATCGTGATCCTCTCGCTCCCCGGCAGCCACGCGGTGGAGGCCGCCATGGACGGGCCCGACGGCATCCTCGCGCACCTGCGCCCCGGCCGACTCGTCATCGACACCGGCACGAGCCGGCCCGCCACCGACGTCCGCTACGAGCGCCTGTGCGCCGCCAACGGCGCGGGCTTCATCGACGCGCCCATCACCTGGCGGTCGAGCGGGCTCATCATCATGGTGGGCGGCTCGCCCGTCCACTACGAGCGGGGCCGCGACGTGCTCACGTGCCTGAGCTACAAGCTCCGTCACGTCGGCCCGATTGGGCACGGGCAGGTGCTCAAGCTCGTCAACCAGCTCATCCTCGCCGGGCAGCTCGCGGTATGGGCCGAGGCGGTCGAGTTCGCCACGCAGAGCGGCATCGAGCCGCGCCTCGCGAAGGAGTTCCTCGAGTTCCCCGTGCCCGAGAGCGTCTACGGAGACGAGTTCTCCGGCGGCGGGACGCTCGCGCTCCACTACAAGGACCTCGGCTACGTCCTCGAGGTCGCGCACGATACTGGCGCGCACGTCCCGGTCACCAACGCCGTCCACGAGGCGTTCAAGGCCGCGAAGACGGCGGGTGACCCGCTCTGGGGTCAGCCCGGGATCGTGACGTACTGGCGCCGGCTCAACCGCGAGCGCGACGAGTAGGGCGGCCCCATGTCGGATTCGGATCATTCCTCGACGAGCGCCACGAAGAGCTGCGAGATGCCGTGCGGGTCGGAGTTGTACAGCACGCGCCGGCCATCGGGGCTGAAGCTCGGATGCGGATGACCCCAAGCGGGCGCGCCGCCGGACTCGCCCGGCCAGCACAGGATCTGCTCGCGCCCCGTCGCGACGTCGATCAGCACGAGGCCGCGCTGGGGCCAGTTCGTGTCGCTGATGATCCGCGTCCCATCCGGGCTCGCGCAGCAGTGCCAGTAGCTGCCGCGCCGGGCGACGATGCGCAGTGCGCCGGTATCCACGTCCACTGCCTCGATGGTCGAGGGGTAGCGCTCGGTGATTTGCAGGCGGTTGGCCTGGATGAAGATGACCTCGCGGCTTGTCCCGCGCCACGTGTCGTGGGTGATCTCCCGCCAACCGTCGCGCGGGACCGGCGCGCGGAGGTCGCTGCCGTCTTCCTCGATCACCCAGATGCCTTGAGGCTCGGCGATATCCGGTCGGGCGGCGAAGCGACCGCCGGAGAAGCGGATCGTGCCGGTGCCGTCGAAGCAGTACTGCGCGCGACCGAACCGATCGGGCTCGGCGAAGATCGTCGTGGCGACGCCGTCCTCCAGGCCGATGCGCACGAGCTTGCAGACGTTCCCCTCCGTGAACGTCGTGAGCGCCGCGCGACCGTCCGGACGCATCGTCATCCCGCCGAACGCGCTCGCGCCGGGGAACCGCACCAGCACCTCCTCCCGGAAGTCGTCGAGCCCGACGGTCCGTACCTCGTCGCCGGAGACGAAGACGACCCGGCGCCGCGGCCAGTCGATGCACGCGAACGGGTCGGCGACCGGCGTGTCCGAAAGCTGCACGATGACGCCGCCGTCGCCGCGCACCTTGAAGAGCCCGAGCGGCGCGTCGCGGCCCCACCGGAGCTCGCTGAAGAAGACGATCCACGCCCCGTCCGGCGTCCACGACTGCGTGCTGTACGAGAGCTTCGTGCTGTGACAGTGGTAGCCCGTGAGCTGCCACACCTTCGTGCCGGTGTGCGGATCGCGCAGCCACCGGCGCTCGCTGCCGAACGTCTGTCCCCGTGCCATGGTGCCTCCTGTGCCGGCGCTTGGTGCCGCGCGCCGCGGCGCGGACCTTTCCCTGTACCAATGATGGCATCCGCCGGAGCGACGGACCAAACGCCGCGTAACGCCGCGCAAGCGGCGCCGCTTACCCGTGGAGGGAGCATGGATCGGTACAACGTCACCTGGGAGTCGCCGAGCGCCGACTCGTCCGGCTCGATGCCGCTCGGCAACGGCGACATCGGGCTGAACGTCTGGGTGGAGCGCGATGGCGTGATCCGGTTCTACATCGGGAAGACCGACGCATGGGACGGCAACGTCCGCCTCATCAAGCTCGGGCGTATCAGCCTGCGGCTCTCTCCGAGCCTATCCGCGAGCGACGCGTTCCGGCAGACGCTCCGGCTGGCGGAAGGGGAGATCGTGATCGCGGCCGGCGAGGGGCTGTCGGCGGCCACGCTCCGCTTGTGGGTGGACGCGCATCACCCGGTGATCCGCATCGAGGCAGAGGGCGCGGACGCGTTCGCTCTCGAGGCGACGCTGGAGCTCTGGCGCGAAGAAGGTCGGAGGATCGTCGGCACGGAGCGAGGCGGCGCGTACGGCCTCATGGCGGCGCCGCGCGACGTCGTCGAGGAGGGCGACACCGTCGCGCCGGGCGAGCCGGATCGCCTCACCTGGTTCCATCGCAACCGGTCATCGGCATGGGGCGAAACCCTCGACCTCCAGGGCCTGCCGCACTGGCGGGACCGAGCGACCGATCCGCTCCTCGACCGCACGTTCGGCGGCACCATCCGCGGGGCCAGCCTCGCCCGCACGGACCTCCATACCGTCGTCACGTCTCGCCCGGCGCGACGCCATCGCCTGGCCATCCACATCCTCTCGGCGCAGTCGGCGACGGAAGACGCGTGGCTGCGGCAGCTCGACGAGCAGGCCGCGGCAGTCGATGCGGCGCCCTGGGATGCCTCGCACGACGCGCACCGCGCGTGGTGGCGCGAGTTCTGGGGGCGGAGCTGGCTGCACGTCGGCGGCTCCGACGCCGCGGAAACGGCCGCGCGCGGCTACGCTCTGCAGCGGTTCATGGTCGCCTGCACCGGGCGCGGCGTCCATCCCGTCAAGTTCAACGGCGCGACCTTCACCGTGGACGCACGGGAAGAGGAGGAGCAGTTCAACGCCGACTACCGCCGGTGGGGCGGGCCCTACTGGTTCCAGAACACGCGCCTCGTCTACTGGCCGATGCTCGCGAGCGGCGACTTCGACCTCATGCTGCCGTTCTTCCGCATGTACCTCGACGCCCTTCCCTTCGCCGAGGAGCGCACCCGCGTCTACTTCGGCCACGCCGGCGCCTTCTTCCCGGAGACGATGTACTTCTGGGGCGCGTACGCGAACGACAACTACGGATGGGACCGCGCAGGGCGCCACGTCTCCTTCGTGGAGAACACGTTCATCCACACCTACTGGTCCGGCGCGCTCGAGCTCCTGACGATGGCGCTCGACTACTGCGCGTACACCGCTGATGACGCGTTCTTCGCGACGACCCTCCTCCCGCTCGCCGACTCGATCCTGCGGTTCTACGACGAGCACTACTCGCGCGACGAGCGGGGAAGACTCGTCTTCCGACCTGCCGGCGCCCTGGAGACGTGGCACGAGGCGGTGGACCCGCTCCCCGAGATCGCCGGGCTGCGCTTCGTCATCGACGGGCTGCTCGCCGACCCGGGCGCGCTCGTCGGAGACCAGCGCCGCGCCGCGTGGGCCGCGCTCCGGGCGGCGCTGCCGGACCTGCCCATGCGGCGGATCGACGGTCGGCCAGCGCTCGCCGCGGCGGCGGAGCTCATTGGCCCGATCCGAAACGCGGAGAACCCGGAGCTCTACGCCATCTTCCCCTACCGCCTTTACGGCGTCGGCAAGCCCGACCTCGACATGGCGCGCTTCACCTTCGAGCGCCGCCGCGTCCGAGATCGCGGCTGCTGGCACCAGGACGACGCGCAGGCGGCGTACCTCGGCCTGGCAGCGGTCGCCCGGGACCTCGTCGCCGAGCGCCTCGCCACGTGGCACCGTGGCAGCCGTTTCCCCGGCTTCTGGGGACCCAACTCCGATTGGATACCCGACCTCGACCACGGCAACGTCGGCGCGATGACGCTCCAGACCATGCTGCTCCAACACGATGGCCGGCGGATCTACGTCTTCCCTGCGTGGCCGCGGGAGTGGGACGTCGAGTTCCGGCTCCACGCGCCCGGCAACACGGCC